>Ga0326597_10011328_pt1 | contig 11833 bp, 11 predicted proteins | sample RVTome_12_FD_203789 | JGI IMG/M metagenome (GOLD analysis project Ga0326597, IMG submission 203789) | Soil microbial communities from uranium-contaminated site in the Upper Colorado River Basin, Wyoming, United States - RVT100D185 | ecosystem: Environmental > Terrestrial > Soil > Contaminated >...
ATCGGTAGCGCTCGACCAGGCTTTCCTCCGCCATCGCGGCGATGCAATGAATCGACGCCAGCAGGCCCGGGCCGAAGTACGCGGAATGCGGCACGACGTTTACGCCGAACGCATCCGCGAGCGCCAAGACCTTGCGCATCTGCGTCACGCCGCCGACCTTGGTCACGCTCGGCTGCGCGTAGGTGATGGCGCCGGCTTCGAAGATGCTTTTGAACTCAGGCAGCATCGCGTTCTCCCCTGCCGCGGTCGGGATGCCACCATGGGTCTGCACGCGCGCCAGGCCGGTGTGGTCCTTCGGCGGCCACACCGGCTCCTCCAGCCACTTGAGATTGAACGGCCTGAGCGCCGTGTTCGTCACGCGGATGGAAAAGTCCGCATAACGGCCGGCAAGAACACCCGCCAGTTTATCAACACGCTAACGTGGGAACGGATGGAAGCCTTTCCTCCGGCGATGCCTCACAAAACCCGAAGAGGCTTATAGATAGTGGCTTCCAGGGGTTTCCCCCATGCATTTTCTGCATCCGAAATAGCGGCGGGGCATACAGGCGACCCGCAGTTTCGGATTAAATCACGTGTTCATCGTGAGGTTGACGCCAAGCGTCGATGAGTGCACCGACAGACACCAATTCGGAGTTTCTTTCGGAGACGGCGACTGCGGTGCCTCGGCATAAGACGCGCTCCAACGTCTGAATTGTGCGGCGCCGATAGGCGGCCGCACCAATGAATAGTTAGCCACCTGCATGCGATGCGCGGCGGCGACGGGGCGCGCGCTGATGCTCGCTGAGCCACTCCTTAAGGGCAGTGTTCATCCGAGTTTGCCAGCCTGGCCCATCAGCGCGAAATGCCGCGAGAACCTCGGGGTCGATCCGAATGGCGACCTGTTTCTTTGTGGGGTTCTTGTTCTTTCCACGGGCTTTTCGCAGCGCGCCGATTGTTGCCGCGACTCCTCCACCCGGCGTGACAACCCCGTGGCTCCAATCGATTCCGTCGGGAGGCGCAGGTGGTGCAGCTGCCGCTTTTGCGGCAGCGACTTGCTTCGAGCTAAAGATTTTCAAAATAGCCTTGGATTTGTGAGTGGTCTGCATAGCGGCACGAAATTAGATGAGCGGCGTCTTGCCGCTCTGTCCACACCAGAAAGATGACCCGTCCACGCCACATAGCCAAACTTTGCAGCCGTAGTTCACCGTAGACCTCGCGATCATCTTCCACCGTGACCATCGGGAAATCGAAGGCGCTCTCAAGATCAGCTAGATCAATGCCGTGCTTCTTGAGATTGGTTTTGCGCTTGGGCTCGTCCCAGGTGATCATTGGGCAAAATGTAGATGCATTTTGACCCTATGTCAAGCGCCGCAATTTGTAGACGTGGGGGCGTGTGTGGCGCCACAGCGTCAACCTGGAATCCGGAGGCTAACGAAGTCGACCGCCGAAAAACGGTGTACGTCAGGCCCTGAGCTATGCCGCCCTTCTCACCGCAGAGGAGTTGCACCCGCTTACCGCGGCGGTTTAATGCGCTTTCTGGCCAAGCGCGCGATGTGCTGCGCCGCAAGCATTAGATTACGTGTTCATCGTGCGGTTGATGCCAAGCGTCGATGAGTGCACCGACAGACACCGATTCGGAGTTTCTTTCGGAGACGGCGACTGCGGTGCTTCGACATAAGACACGCCTAAGTTGACCGGCGCGCGGCGCTTTTCACGCGTCTGGTCGAACGCCGGGTCGGGCGGCTGGGTTCCGCACCGGTAGATGCTTCATGGGTGACGACCAACCGCTCGCGATACTGGTCCTGCAACTTCATGTAGTAGGCCACCAGCAGTGCAGGATCGTGATGGAAGCGCGCGGAAATGCGGTGCCGTACCTCGCGGACTTCGTCGATTACCGGATCACGCTGATTCATTATTGCCTCCTAGTAGTTCCAAGGGAGTTGCATGGATAGACGTATCCGGTCATCTTTCCCCTGATCCCTACGTTACGCCAGACAGGGCTCGCGCGCAATTCTGCGTTGGACCGTGGGAGGGACACATGAATGACCATGACATACAAGGGCGCGGATTCATCGCGCCGTCGCGGATGGTTGCGTGCGTTGTTCGGCGCGCTAAAGCCGCGCCCTACAGCTGCGCCCTACAGCCGCGCCAATCGCCATCGCAAACATTAAGGGTCACACCCGCAACTTCGCGATCACCGCCGGGTCCGGATCGATGCCGAGGCCGGGGCCCTGCGGCACCGCGATGCGGCCATCGGAGTTGGGGTTGATGCCGTCGTGCAGCGGGTTCACCGCGAAATCGGCGTCGTAGCGCTCGACCAGGCTTTCGTTCGGCATCGCGGCGATGCAATGAATCGATGCGATCAGTCCCGGGCCGAAGTACGCGGAATGCGGCACGACGTTCACGCCGAACGCATCCGCGAGCGCCAGGACCTTGCGCATCTGCGTCACGCCACCGACCTTGGTTACGCTTGGCTGCGCGTAGGTGATCGCGCCGGCCTCGAACATGCTTTTGAACTCAGGCAGCATCGCGTTCTCTCCGGCCGCAGTCGGGATGCCGCCGTGCGTCTGCACGCGTGCCAGGCCGCCGTGGTCCTCCGGCGGCCACACCGGCTCTTCCAGCCACGTGAGATTGAACGGCTTGAGCCAGTGCGCCATATCGATCGCCACGGCCACCGACCACGGACAGTTGCAATCGACCATGATCGGGATGTCGGGACCCGCAGTATCCCGCCCCGCCTTGATCGGCGCCACGGTGATTTCGTGCAGTTTGATATGACGATAGCCGCGCTTCAGCGCGCGCTCGACGTAATGCGATACGGTGCCCGGTTCGCCGTAGCGCAACAGGCTCGCGTAGGCGGGCAAATCCTTGCGCGGCGAGCCGCCGAGCAGACGATACAGCGGCAATCCGGCGAGCTTGCCGGCGATGTCCCACAGCGCGATGTCGATCGCGGACAGCGCGTACATCGCCGGTCCGTTGCGGCCGACGCCGGCGAGATTGCGCTGCAGCTGGTTAACGAGCGTGCTGATTGCGGTGGGATCGCGGCCTATGCACATCGGGCCGATGAAGGAATCGATCGCGGCACGCGTCGCGGTAAAGATGCGATGCCCGAAGCCTTCGCCCCAGCCGCTCACGCCCTCGTCGGTATCGACGCGCACCAGCAGCGTATCCATGCTGGTGCGAGGCGCTCCGCTTGCCGTCGGCACGACCGCGCCCTCGATAAGCATCGGCATGTTGACGACGATGGTTTCGACTTTCGTGATTTTCATGGGTATCCCGCTCTTTCTTACCGATCACGTGCCGCGAAACGGCTGTAGACCTTGCGCGCGTTGCCGTGGAAAATCTTCTCCCGGTCCGCGGCGGAGAGCCACTCGACCGCGTCGATGTAGCGCTTCGTGTCGTCGTAGTAATGGCCCGTTTCCGGATCGATGCCGCGCACCGCCCCGACCACTTCGGAGGCGAATAGGATGTTGTCCGCAGGGACCACTTTGAGCAGCAGCTCGATCCCCGGAAGGTGATACACGCAGGTGTCGAAGTAAACATTGTTGAGCAGCAGCTCCTTCAACGGCGGCCGGCCCATGTCCTGCGCGATTCCCCGATAGCGGCCCCAGTGATATGGCACGGCGCCGCCGCCGTGCGGAATGATGAATTTGAGAGTGGGGAAGTCCCTGAACAGGTCGGAAGTGATGAACTGCATGAACGCAGTGGTGTCGGCGTTGATGTAGTGCGCGCCGGTGAAGTGGAAGTTCGGATTGCAGGACGCACTCACGTGGACCATCGCCGGCACATCGAGCTCGACCAGCTTCTCGTAGAGCGGGTACCACCACTTGTCGGTCAGCGGCGGGTCGGTCCAATAGCCTCCCGACGGGTCAGGGTTAAGGTTGCAGCCGATGAACCCGAACTCGTTCACGCAGCGCTCCAACTCACCGATGCAGTAGGTCGGCGGCACGCCGGGGGTTTGCGGAAGCTGGCACACGCCGACGAAGTTTTGGGGGTAGAGCGTGCAGACCCGGTGGATCAGCTCGTTGCAGGTCTCCGACCAGTGCTGGCTGGTGGTCGCGTTGCCGATGTGGTGCCCCATGCCGCCCGCCCGCGGCGAGAAAATTGTGAGATCGGTGCCGCGCTCGCGCTGGATCTTCAACTGGGCATTCTCGAGGCTCTCCCGGATCTGATCGTCGCTGATCTTGAGTGAACCCTTAGCCGCAACCTGCGTGGCATCCTTGAGGCCCGCGATCTGGCGCTTGCGATACTCTTCCAGTTCCTTGGGGGCAGTCGTGTAGTGCCCGTGACAATCGATGATCATCTTGCCCTCATCTTCCCAGAACCCGGGTCACGTCGTTGAAAAGCTCGTCCACCCCGAACGCGCGCGGGATGAGCCGTTGCTGTCGCGCGTATTTGATCACCAGTGCCAGGCTCTTGCGGTTCGCCTCGACGCCGAGGGGAAACGCGTCAATGCCGTTCGCGGGCGGCAGGCCAGCAACTCGCTTGCTCTTGGCGAGCAGCCGAAACATTTCTTCCGCCACCCACGGGCTGGATTTCAGCAGAGGTTCGTTGATGGCGACCATGTGATTGATCGGCACCAATCCGTATTGCTGGTACCATTCCTGAGCGGCGGCAACGGGATCTGCAATCACGGGCCGCACCCGCGGGTCCTTGAGCTCGTTGCCGGTCAGAACGGCCGCATCCAGTTCGCCTTCGAGCAGCATGGTCATGGGGTTCTTGCCGGCAGGCGCGCGCTCGAAAGCAGCCGGGTCAGTAACCTCGGCGACGTGCGCGTCCTCGAAGGTAACCCACTTCACACGGTCGAGGTCGACGCCATAGTCGTTTTGGAGAATGCCGCGGACCCAAACTACTGTCGTCACGGAATGGGCGCGGATGCCGACACGACGCCCAACGAGATCGCACGGTGCGAGAGGTTCGCGCGCAGCGCTGCAAACGATAGACTCGTGCTGGAATTTGCCGCGCACGACGACAGGCAGCAGAACCAAAGGCTTGCCGTGGGCTTTCGCGGTCAAATACGTTGCGATCGCAAGTTCCGCAACGTCGAATTCCATGTCCCGCACCACCCGCTTGAAAGCATGGTTCGGCACCTTGACGTCGGCGAAATCCAGATTCAAACGCGACGAGCGGATCTCGCCCTTCCTCACGCCCGACGTATTGGGGTAGTCCCCCAGCAGTGCCCACAGCGTCATGATCTTCGGATTATCGCTCATCTCGGCATGCTCCTTTCAGTCGGCAAGGGCAGGATACAGGGACTGCGCCGTGCGGCATAAGATCCACTCCTGATCCTGCTGCGGCAGCGCGGCGAGTGCCCGCTTCGCTTCGGTCACGAGCCCGGTGAGCGTGCCTTCCGAGGCTGGATAATTCGAGCCCCACGCGATGCGCGAAGCGCCGAACTCCTTTACGAGGCGGCCGAAGAAAGTCTCCGGCGTCGCCTTGCCGCGACTCGCCTCCATCACGTTGCGGGTGGTCAGCTTGAGATAGACGTTATCATAACGCGCGAGATCGAACAGGAACGACGCACCCTTGTACGGAGGACCCTCTTCAACGGGCGGCTTCATGAGGTGATCGATGATGACCCGGATTTTCGGATAACGCGTGAGCAATTGCTTGAGCTGCGGGATCGCCGCAGGTGTCATCTGGACACAGATCGGGATGCCGAGCTCGCCGGCACATTCCCACGCCGGCAGCAGGCGCGGGTCTTCCAGCCACGGCGCCTGGCCGGGCATCGTGCTGCCGGTCGTGAACAGCCGCATCCCGCTCAACTTTTTTCCGACCCAGTAGCGGATGCGCTCCGGAGCATCGGGGGCAAGAACGTCCACCGAAAATACCCCGGTGAAACGCGCGGGGCGCGAAGCGACGGAATCGGCGACGTAGGAGTTATCGTAACCATAGCTGGTTGATGCGTGAACAATGGCTGCCTTCGCGACGCCCGCCTCGTCCATCGCGGCGATGAACTGCTCGAACGAAACCGGCCGGTCGCGGGACCAGCCGGATTGCTGTCCGCCCAGCGGTGCGAGCGGGTAGCGTTTGGTATCGCTGGAGATAATATGCGGATGAATGTCTATGATGTTGGTCGGCATTGGAATTTTCCTATGTTTATCGATGATATTGACTCCGGCGAGCGCTCACGCTTCCGGATTCACGAACAGTTCGTCCACGGTTAGCCGCCGCGGCATCAACCCTTGCTGCAGCGCGTAGCCGATCAGCGCCTCGATCGCCGGCAGATTGGGTTTCAGCCCGTACGGCAGCGGGTCGTCGCCGACCACCGGGAGCAAGTCACGATAGCGCTGGTCTTCCGCCGAACTCGCTTCGCCCGATCTCAAACGCGCGAGATAGCGCGCCTTGGCCTCGGCGAAGGCCGTGAACAGCGAGTTGGCGAGCCACGGATGATCGGCAAGCAGCTTGTCCTTGACCACGATGAGGCCGTGCATCGGGTAGACCCCTGTGCGCCGAAACCAGTCGGCTTCGAGGAGCGCCGTGTCCTCGATCAGATCACGGTAAACCACAGGCGCAGGCTTGGCGCCGCCTTCCCATCCCTCCTTGGGTGGGCCCTCCCGGCCGATGCCCGCCCGGGCCGTGAAACCCGCCTGAATCTCACCGCTCGCCATCATGCTGACAAGCGAATTTCCGGCGGGCACGTGAACGACATTAGGCGGCAAGCGCAGTTGGGTCACGTGCTCCTCGTCATCGACCACCCAGGTGACTTTCGATGCATCCAGCCCGTATTCGTTGACCAGCACACCCCGCGTCCACACGCCCGTCGTCACCGAGTAGGCGCGAACTCCCACCTTCTTTCCTTCGAGGTCCCTGGGCGCCCGGATGCCGGCGTCCTCGCGACAGACTATGCCGCCATGATGAAAGCGGCGCATCAGGAAGATCGGCAATGCCTTGAACGGCGCGCCGAACGCGCGCGCGATGAAATACGTCGTCGACGCCAGCTCGCAGACGTCGAATTCGACTTCGCGCACCATGCGCCGAAAGGCGGCAATGATGGGATCGACTTTGACGAAATCCGGCGCGACACCCGGGATCGCAACGCTGCCGTCCTTGAGTGGGGCCGTGTGGCCGTAGTTGGCAATCGCAATCTTCAGCGGTAACGGCGTCCCTGTCGGCATCGCACTCTTTCCTTTCCAAAAGTTATCCCAAAAAACCAGTTGAACCCGCCTTCAAATCCGTACCGTTCTCAGCGCCGGGGGATTTTGGCGCGCTCGATCACCGCTTTCCGTTTGGCGATGTCGGAGATTACCAGCTTGCGCGTCTCGGCGGGCGCGGCTGCCGCCAGCCACAGCAAAGCAACAAGGCTGCGTCGTTTCATGATGTCTACTCCTCTGGGCGTGGCTACGTGGTTTCCCGCGCGTCCTCGAGGATCATTGCAGCGCCTTTTTCGGCAATCATGATCGTCGGGGCGTTGGTGTTTCCGGCCGTGACCGATGGCATGACCGATGCGTCGACTACGCGCAGCTGCCGGATACCATGTACGCGAAGTCGCGGGTCCACAACGGCGTGTTCATCCGTCCCCATCCGGCAGGTGCCCACCGCATGCTGGCCCGAGGCTCCGTTGTTGCGGATCGCGTTCTCAAACTCGGCGTCCGTGTTGACCGCGGGTCCCGGAAAGATTTCCTCGGCGATATAGGGCGCGAGCGCGGGTTGCTGCGCGATCTTGCGAGCCCATCGGACGCCAGCCATGCTGGTCCGCAGATCGCCCGCTGTGCGCAGGAAATTGAAAGCGATAGCCGGCGGCGCCAGCGGGTCGGCGCTCTGGATGCGAACGGTGCCCCGCGCCGCGGGACGCATATGCACCGTACTGATGCTGAAACCGGAGAACGGATGCGGATGGGCGCCCTTGCTGTCGCGTCCGGCGTAACTGAAAGCGCAGCAGGAGAGTTGAATGTCGGGCCGGTCGAGCTTGCCGTCGCTGCGGACATATCCGCCGGCAGCAATTCCGCTGCTTGCCAGTTGGCCGGCGCGCAACAGGACGTATTGCGCGCCGGCCGCAACGCGTCGCCACAGGCTATTGGCAATGTCGTTCAGCGTGATCGGCTTGGTGCAGCGAAAGTTGCACCGGACGCTGAAATGATCCTGCATATCCGCCCCGACACCCGCCATGTCGCGGATTACCGGAATGCCGAGATTGCGCAGCATTTCCGCTGGGCCGAGCCCCGAGAGCTGCAGCAATTGCGGCGAGTTGAACACGCCGCCGCAGACGATGACTTCGCCGCGCGCCCGGGCGGTGCGCGGTGCGCCCCGACGGACATACGCAACGCCGGCGGCCCTGCCATCCTCGATCAAAATGCGTGTCGCTTGCGCGTTGGTTTCGATCGTCAGGTTCTGGCGGCGGCGCGCCGGGCCAAGATAGGCCGTCGCGCTGCTGCCTCGGCGGCACCGGTCTATCGTGCACTGAAAATAACCGGCCCCGTCCTGTTGCCCATCGTTGAAGTCGTCATTGGCGGGCAGCCCTGCCTGGATCGCAGCGGCAATCCACTGCTCGGCGATCTCCAGGCGAATCGGGGAGTTCGACACGCGCAAGGGGCCGCCGACGCCGTGGAACGCGTTCGCTCCGTTCTCCTGGTCCTCAGCCTTTTTGAAATAGGGCAGCGCGCCGTCCCAGTCCCAGCCGACACACCCGCGTTGGCGCCACTCATTGTAGTCTGCCGGGTTGCCGCGCATGTACACCATGCCGTTGATCGAGCTGGTGCCGCCCAGAACCTTGCCGCGGGGCTGGTAGAGCCGCCTGCCCATCAACCCGGGCTCGGGCTCGGATTCGTACATCCAGTTGAAGCGCGGGTTGGCGAATACCTTCGGGTAGCCCATCGGCACGTGGATCCACGGGTTGCTGTCGTTGCCGCCCGCCTCGAGCAGCAACACGCGGTGGCGACCGCCCTCGCTAAGTCGCGCGGCGACGACGCAGCCCGCCGAACCGGCCCCGGTTACGATGTAGTCGAAAGTATCCATGTTTGCAGTCATCATCCTGTTCCGGTATTCACGGCGTCGTATGTCGAGAGCGCCATCGGTTCGAAGCCGCCCCGGTTCCTGAGCAACGGATGGCTGCAGCGCGCGCGCTCACAACCGTTGCCGCCGTCTCGAATCATACCTGATGCCGCTTCGCTATGACGACCCGCCATGTGCCGTAGCGCTACGCAATGATTCGCTGAGGTAAACTGCCGGCTGCGACTTCGCGACCATAGCGTGCGCCAGGGCGGGGGTCGCTCAGTCTATCCGAGACGGCCTATCTGGGATAACCTATCTGAGACGCAGTATCTGAGACGCCCCTCGCGTCTCCAGCTAGAATGTCCCCTCAACCGAGCCCGGAAGGAGTGCCACGACAATGAATTCCCACGAGTACACCACGGAGGACCTCGAATACCTGCGCCATGCAGACCGGGCGCTGAAGCTGCGGCTGTACAGGCCGCGCGGGTCGGGCCCGTTCCCAGCGGTAGTCGATCTGCACGGCGGCGCTTGGGGCAAGGGCAGCCTCGAGGAATGCCAGGCCCGCGACGAAGCGCTGGCGAAAGCCGGACTGCTGGTCGCGGCGCTCGACTTCCGGGATGGGAACTTTGGCTACCCGACTGCGCTGGTGGATATCAACTATGCGATCCGCTGGCTCAAGGCACGCGCATCACAACTGCAGACTCGCACCGACCTGATCGGTATTTCGGGCCAGTCAAGCGGCGGTCATCTCGCCATGCTGGCCGCAATGCGTCCGAACGATCCGCGCTACGCCGCCGTTGCGTTGCCCGCCGGCTCGCCGTCCGTTGACGCGACAGTGCGCTGCGTGGCGATGTCGTGGCCGGTCATCAACCCGCTGTCGCGCTACGGTAATGCGCTTCGGGGACGCGCCGCCGGCGAAGCCTGGGTGGGCGACATCCCGGAACGCCAGGGTGCCTTTTGGAAAAGTGACGCGAACATGAGCGACGGCAACCCGATGCTCATGCTGGAGCGTGGAGAGAAGGTGGCAACACCGCCCGCGCTGTGGATCAACGGCCGGCCTGACCCGGTGCACGACTACCGCGATCCGGAGTCACCCATACCAGCCAACGAGCCCGAGCGCTTCGCGGCGAACTACCGCAAGGCCGGCGGCGCGATCGAGTTGCTGTACATCGAGCAGGGTGCCCGCCAGACTGCGGCGTCGTTCGATCCCGTCGCGGCGTTTTTCCACCTGCAGATGCCCGTGGAGCGGCCGCTTGAAGCAATGGCGACGTGAGGCAAAGGACATCGCAGATAAGGCTACTCAGATAGAGCGTGTCGACAACGATTTGCCAGAGGTTGTGTTTGGTTCCGCGCCGACGGCCGGCTACTTGTGCCCGGCCTTCTTCTGTGAGTACTGCACGAGCTCGGGCGCGAACGTGCCGTCGATCAGGATGTAGAGCATGCGCACCGGCTTGCCGGAGCGGTTGCTCCATGCGTGGTTGGTGCCGCGCTGAATCACGATATCGCCCGACCGCAGCACGATATCCTGCTCATCGAGGAGCAGCGTGATTTCGCCTTCCAGCACGACAGCGTAATCGACCGATTCGGTGCGGTGCATGAACGGGTGGCGGCCGCCCTGCGCGAATGTCGCGGCCTGCTCGTTGCCGGCCTCACGGAAGAACGAACGCGCCTGCTCAGGGGTGAGGCTCCTGAAGGCCTCGGACTCGGGTGGAATCTCGCTGATGCGCAACTTGGTGCCCATGGGTGGCACGAAGTCGCGGGGTCCCAAGGTTGGGTCGGCCTCCTCGATCGCAATCGGCACCGGCATCGCGGTGGTTTTCCAGATATCGGTCGACTTGTGGCCTGGGCGATTCGGATGGCTCCGGGTCGAGGTGCAAGGCCCGTCTGACAGGACGATGGCCTTGCCGTTCCTGTCGTGGCCGGTTACAACGCGTCGGATGGTGTTTGCCATGAGCTCCTCTTGGAAGATACGGTGAACGGCAAAGCGAGTCAAGCGCCGGCACGCTGGTCGCACTCAGGCGATGTCGTGAACCGGGTAATCGAATAACAAGCGCGAATGCCCGGGAAACTCGAACAGCAGGAACGGGAAACACCCATCACCCGACGGCGCACGCCGACAGCAGATATTCGTGAACGCGCCCGACACATGCCGGCGCGCAGAGGAAACCGTGTCGCGCTTACTTGATATGCCGCGCATGCGGCAGCACCACAAACATTGTGACGATGGCGAGCGACCCGGCCACACCCATGGCTGCCACCGCCCAGCGCGGTCCCAGCAACACCGACAAGGCGCCGATCAGCATGCTTCCCGCGGTGGCGAGCACTTGGCTCATGTTGAACATCGCCATGGTGCGGCCCCGGAATTCGGCTGGCGAGTAGGACTGGATTACGGTATTCACGAGGGCGTTGGCATGAACGTGGCAAAGCCCCGCGATGACCATGACTGCGAGCGACAGAGCAAACCAGGGCGAGGCGGCAAAGATCACGAGCACGAACCCGTAGAGCATCGAGGATCCCAGCATCACCATACCTCTTGTCATCCGGTGCCCCGCCGATGCGATAAGTCCGGCGCTTATGAGTGCGCCGACGCCCATTGCGGTGAGCAGGAAACCCTGACCCCGGGCGCCGACATCGAGTAGGTCGCGCGCGAACACAGGCAGGAGGGTGGTGAAGGGGACTATGAGCAGAGACACGATCATCGTGCACAGTATCCCGGCGCGAACCGGCTCGCTTCGCCAGCCGAACTTCCATCCCTCGATGATGCTCTGGCCGAAGGACTCCCGATGGGGTTCGTGGGTGCCGTCAGATTGGCGTCGCGGCAAGCGGATCGGTACGGTCCATGCCGTGGCCAAGAACAAGCACGCGGCCTGCACCGAAAACGCGCTTCCGGTGCCTGACGCGGCGATGAGCGCGCCAGCCAATG
>Ga0326597_10011329_pt1 | contig 11833 bp, 6 predicted proteins | sample RVTome_12_FD_203789 | JGI IMG/M metagenome (GOLD analysis project Ga0326597, IMG submission 203789) | Soil microbial communities from uranium-contaminated site in the Upper Colorado River Basin, Wyoming, United States - RVT100D185 | ecosystem: Environmental > Terrestrial > Soil > Contaminated >...
GCCCTGCACCGGATCGCCGACGGCGTGGGCGACGAAATAGGGTGCGAAAACGAAGGTGGTTATCAACGTGAAATAGGGCTGCGCCGCCCAATCGAACATCACCCACCCCACGATCGCGCGCGACCCCCCGCCCGGCGCATCCTGCTCTTCGGCGGTTGGACCGTCGCTGCCACTATCCCCCATGACGTGCCCCCATGATCGAGCCCTATGATCCGCATAGTGCCCCAGGGCGCAGGCATGGCGCCACCCTCACCTGCGCAGGAGATCGTGCAGCAGGCTCGCGCCAACGGCGAGCTTCGAGAACGTCAGCGCCCCGTCGCCGGCGATCTCCCGGAGCGAGCGGCGCGTACGTTCCACCTCGGCGCGGCGGCTGCCGGCCCATTGCTCGATCCCAGTTTCGCCTGCCTCGCCCGTTGCCAGGACTTGGGCGGTAAGCCGGCGCTGCGCGTCGGCGAGATTGTCGAGCGTGCTATTGAGCGCCAGGCGGCCGAAATAGTCGGCGATGTCCAGCCCATGGGCCAGCTCAACGATGCGGTCGGTCTCGAAATAGGCGCCGACGGCAAAGAAGGCCCGTGCAACCGCGTCGACGGGTTTTCCTGTGTTCCCGGCGACGAGAACGATGTCCGGCGCCATGGCCAGGGGCTCAAGCGCCGAGATGCGTTCGGCGAGCCTGGCGGGCACGCCAAGTTCGCCAAGGCGCTCGCGCGCCCGGTCAAGCCGAGTCCGGGCCTCGGCCGGCAGGACGCTGTCCAGTGCCGCCGACAGCGCCTCGATGCCCTCCCGGTAACGCTCGACGAGGGCGGCCAGCCCCTCCCCGAACTCGGCGTTGCGCAGGAACCACGCGATCTCGTCCAAAAGCAGCGACTGCACCTCGCCGTAAAGCTCAAGCTGCACCGTGTTGACAATCTTGTTGTCGAGCGCATCGATCTCGGAATTGAGCGCGGTCATTTGGAAGCTGTCGCGCGCCGCCGCGAAGGCCGCGGCAATTTTCGGCACGTCGGCGCCGGTCTCGTCGGTGAGGCGGTTGATCATTGTCGGACCGCAGCGATTGATCATCGAATTGGCGAGCATGGTGGCGATGATCTCGCGGCGCAGCCGATGCTCATGGATCTCATCGGCGAAGCGTTCGCGCGCTGCCGCCGGGAAATAACGCATCAGTTCGGCGCCAAGATAGCTGTCGTCCGGCACGTTCGAGGTGAGAAGGTCGTTGTAGAGCGTGATCTTGGCATAGGCGATGAGGATCGCGATCTCCGGTCGGGTCAGAGGCCGGCCCTGCTTCTCGCGCTCTGCGAGCGCAGCGTCGTCGGGGAGGTTTTCCACCGCCCGGTCGAGCAGGCTGCGTGCCTCCAGGTCGCGCATGAACCGTGCCTGGAATTCGAAATCGGCCAAGCCCAGATTTTGGCCGAGCGAAATCGCCAGCGTCTGCATGTAATTGTTGCGCAACACGAGCTTGGCGACGTCTCGGGACATCTTGGCGAGAAGCCGGTTGCGATCCGGAACCGAGAGCTTGCCGGCACGCACCGCCGCGCCAAGCGCAATCTTGATATTGACCTCGAGGTCGGAGGTATTGACGCCGGCGGAATTGTCGATGGCGTCGGAATTGACTCGCCCACCATGGGCGGCGAATTCGATGCGCGCGCGCTGGGTCATGCCAAGATTGGCCCCCTCGCCGACAACCTTTGCGCGCAATTCCTTGGCCGTGACGCGCACCGCGTCGTTGGCCCGGTCGCCGACCGCCTCGTCGCTCTCTTCGCTGGCGCGCACATAGGTCCCGATGCCGCCGAACCAGAGCAGCTCGGTCTTGGCCTTGAGCAATCCGTTGATGATTTCGAAAGGCGTCGCCTTGTCCTTGGAAAGGCCGGTGATGTCGCGCATTTCCTGCGACAGCGGGATCGCCTTGTCTCGCCTCGAAAAAATGCCGCCGCCCTTGGAAATAAGCGTCTTGTCATAGTCCTGCCAGGACGAGCGCGGCAGCTCGAACAGCCGCTTGCGCTCGGCAAGGCTCGCCGCCGGGTCCGGATCGGGATCGATGAAGATGTCGCGGTGGTCGAAGGCGGCGACGAGCCGGATCTGGGGTGACAGAAGCATGCCGTTGCCGAACACGTCGCCGGACATATCGCCAATGCCAACGACCGTGAAGGGCGTCGTCTGAATGTCGACATCTATCTCCCGGAAATGGCGCTTGATCGCCTCCCAGGCGCCGCGCGCGGTAATCGCCATCTTCTTGTGGTCGTAACCGGCCGAGCCGCCGGAAGCGAAGGCATCGCCGAGCCAGAAATGGCGGCCTTCCGAAATCTCGTTGGCGATGTCGGAGAAGCTCGCCGTGCCCTTGTCGGCAGCAACCACGAGATAGGGGTCGTCGCCATCGTGGCGCACGACGCGCGGCGGCGGAATGGTGTGGTCGCCGTCGAGATTGTCGGTCAGGTCGAGCAGGCTCGAGACGAAGATCCTGTACGCGGCGACGCCTTCGGCCAGGAGGTCCTCACGGCTGCCGCCCGCCGGCGGCCGCTTCAACACGAAGCCGCCCTTGGCGCCGACCGGGACGATGACAGCATTCTTGACCTGCTGGGCCTTTGCAAGACCGAGCACCTCGGTGCGGAAATCGTGCGGCCGGTCGGACCAGCGCACGCCGCCGCGGGCGACCTCCCCGAACCGGAGATGCACGCCCTCGACGCGGGGGGAGTAGACGAAGATCTCCGCAAAGGGGCGCGGCTTAGGCAGCTCTTCGACCGCGGTGGAGTGGATCTTGAAGGCCATGGTTGCCTTCGCCGCGCCGTCGGGATCGCGCTGATAGACGTTCGTTCGCGAGGTCGCCATGACGAGATTGGCGAAGCGGCGGATGATGCGGTCCTCATCGAGCATTTCGACCCCCTGCAGCGCTTCTTCGATGCGCTTGAGGATCGTTTCGCTTTCACCCGCGCGCCCGTCCATATCGAGGTTGAGATCGGGATCGAAGCGGGTCCGGAACAGCCCAATGAGCTGGACGGCGATCTCGGCGTGCCGGTTCAGCGTCGTCGACATGTAGCCCTGGCCGAAGGGAATATGCGCCTGCCGCAGATAGCGGGAATAGGCACGCAATATGGCAACCTCGCGCCAGGAAAGGCCGCCGCGCAGCACCAGGCCGTTATAGCCATCGTTCTCGGCCGCGCCGCGCCATACTGCCATGAAGCAGTCCTCCAGCGGCCCGCCCAGCCGCGGCAGTGCGACCGGCTTGCCATCGGCGGTCTCCAGCGCCATCTCGTGCAGCCAGACTTTCTCCGAATCGGCCGGATTGATGCCATAAGTGCGCTCGTTGACGACGCGAAAGCCCATATGCTCCAGCATCGGAACGCGGCTCGACAAGGTGATATGCTCGCCGAGGTGAAACAGTTTCAGACGCAGCCGTGCGCTGTCGCCCACCCGATCGGAATGGGGCACGAAATCGATGGCGATGCGGTGGCCCTCGGTGAGTTTGTCGATGATGGCGATGTCCTGGACCGCATCCTCGGCCGCAAACGCCTCCTGATAGGCGATCGAGAAGGCGTTGCGATATTTGTCGAGCAGCGCCTGAACCTGTTGCGGCTCGATGCCGCGCGCGAGCACGGCGTGGACATTGTTGTCCCAAGTGCGCAAGAGCCGGCCGATATCCGTCTCGAGCTGCCGTTCCGGCGGGTCCGGGGTCTTGCCCTCGTAGCGACCGATAATGTAGTGGACGCGCACCAGCGCGCCGTCCAGGAATGCCGGATAATAGGCCGAAATCCGGCCCTCATAGATCTTTGCCAGATATTCACCGATGACGGCACGCCCCTGCGTCGAGTAGTGGTCGCGCGGCACGTAAACCATCACGGAGACGAAACGATCGAACTTGTCCGGACGCGTCAGTACACGCAGGCGCGGATGTTCGTCGAGCTGGAGGATGGCGAGCGCAAAGCGGGTCAGGGTTTCCAGGTCGATCTGGAACAGCTCGTCGCGCGGGAACTGCTCCAGTACGTTGATCAACGCCTTGCCGGAATGTCCGGTCGGGTCGAATCCGGCGCGGTGCAGCACGTGGTCGACCTTGCGCCGCAGGAAGGGGATGTTGCGGGCGCTTCTGTTGTAGGCGGAAGAGGTGAACAGGCCGACGAGACGCAATTCGCCGGTCAGGTCGCCGTCAGCCGAGAACAGCTTGATGCCGACATAGTCCATATGCACGCGCCGGTGGATGCGCGAGCGTACATTGGCCTTGGTAACGATCAGCGGCGCCGGCTGCATCAGGAACTCGCGCAGTTCCGGCGTGAAGATGACGAGCTCGCGACCGCGGCGCAGCACCTTGACGTCCGGATTGCTGAGGATGCCGAGACCGGTCTTGGCGAGACGCTCCAGCCCGCCAGCTCCGGCCTTTCCGTTGAAGGCGTACTCGCGCATACCGAGCAGGGTGAAATTGTCCTCTGCCAGCCAGCGCAGAAACTCGATCGTTTCGGCGATCTCGTCGACAGGCATCGGCGGCGGGGCTTTTCGAAAGCTCTCGATGGCCTCTTCCAGCCGTGCCAACATCGCCGGCCAGTCATTGACCGCCATGCGGCAATCGTCGAGCACGCCGGAAAGCGACTCGGCAAGCTCTTTGCGCGCCGCGGCGCGCTCCATGCGCTCGACATGGATGTGGATGTGGCTTTCGCGCCCGACCCCTTCAGTCGCGTTATCCCCCGGCTTTCCCTCAGCCACAGGTCCGGTGCGCCGGCCTGCCTTGTCGCGGGGAACCGCCAGCAGCGGGTGCAACACCAGATGCACCTTCAGCCCGCGATCCTGCAACTCGCTCATCACCGAATCGACCAGAAACGGCATATTATCGTTGGTGATATCAATGACCGTGACCGGCGTGCGCCAGCCATATTCGGAGAGCACCGAAATGTCCGGATTGGCGATGCGGATCTTGTGGCGACCGGGCTTGCGCCGTTGCAGATGCTCCCAGGCATCGAGCGCCACCGCCGCCACGTCTTCGTAGCTGTATTGCGCGAGGTCGTCGGCAATCCCGTGTGCGAGCAAGAGGGCGATGAAGCCGGTGGCGTCCGCGTCGATGTCGCGGGTCGCCCGCGCCGCCGCGATCACATGGTCCGCGAGATCCTGGTTTGCCTGTTCGGCGGTTAACGCCATGGTGCTGTCCTCAAAAAATTCCGGCCGGGACCGTAGACCGAAATCCACGTTATCCGTAACGGATTTCGCTCCTGTCTTTTTGGTTGAGCATGTTCTTTTCGCAAAACCGGTTGCCACTTTTGCGGAACACGCTCTAGCGGCCAATTCTGGGCCAGGCCCGTGAACAAACGATAACCGACCGGCAGGCATTATAGAGATTATTGGGAGGCCGGCGGCGGGCCTTTCACGGCCTCGCGCGATTGTTAAGCGGGCGTGCCGCGGTTACAGCTCGACCAATTGGTTGGGCAGCTCGTTGCGGTCGCCGGCGGTAAGCGGGAAGTGCCTGGCCAGCACCTCGCCGCAGATCGCGATTGCCTTGACGAAGCCCGCCGCCGGGCGGCCATTGCGCGCGGCGGCGACGAGAGCGGCCGCCGCCTCGTCCCAGACGGCAGCATCGACCCTTTCATAGATCCCTTGATCGGCCACGACTTCCGCATACCGTTCCGCCTCCGATACGAAAATCAGCACGCCGGTGCGGGCTTCCGTCATGTGCAGCCCATGGGTGAGGAACAATTCGAACGCATGGCGGTGGGCGCGCCTTCGCTTGACCGGCCCCGGCACGAGGCGGATGCGCAGCGGGGTCCAGGCAAGGGCGAGCGCCAGGGCCAAGAACAAGGCAAGCTGCGCCACATAGATGATCTGCACCGGCCACAGAGTGAGCAGGATCAGCGGCGCCGGCAGGATGAGCGCGGCAAGTGCCGCCCACAGCAGCGGAATATAGCGGTAATCGTCGCTTGCCCGGGCAAAGACGCAGAAGATTTCGCCGCTGGTCATCGCCTCTGCCATCCGAATCGCGGCTGAGATCTCCTCGCGTTCCTGTTCGCCGATGCTCATGGGCTACCAGCTCCCCGACGATCCACCGCCGCCGAAACTGCCGCCGCCGCCGGAAAATCCGCCGCCTGACGAACTCCAAGAGCCGCCTGACGAGCTGCCCGACGACCAGCGCCCGCCCGTTGTGCCGCCGCGCCAAATAAGGATGAAAATGAGGATAACGAACAAGAAAATCATCACCGGGAAGACCATCGCAAACAGCTCGTCCTTGACCTCCGGCCGCGTGGCGGCACGCTCGGCGATCGCCGCGGCGTCGCCGGTCAGCGCGCTGATGACGTCGTCGGCGCCGGCCATGATGCCGCCGGCCATGTCGCCGGCGCGAAAGCGCGGCAGGATAGATGTCTCGATGATGATCTTGGTGAGCGCGTCGGTGAGCGTGCCTTCGAGCCCATAGCCGACCTCGATGCGCACCGTGCGCTCGTTCGGCGCAACGATCAGCAGGACGCCGTTGTTCTTGTCCTTCTGGCCGATCGCCCAATGGCGGCCGAGCTGGTAGCCGAAATCCTCAATGGACGTGTCCTGCAGCGAGGAAAGCGTGACGATGACGAGCTGGTCGGTGGTTTTTTCTTCCAACGCCTGGAGCTTGGCGGCGAGCGCGGTTTCTTGCGCGGCGTCCAGGAGCCCAGCCTCGTCGACGACCCGGCCGGTCAGGTTGGGAAAGACGAGCTCGGCGGCGAGCGCCGCGCCGCAGGCGGGCAACACCGCCAGCACCACCAGTGCTGATGTCCACCGCTTCATGGCCTGGTCTGCGCCGCGCTCATGGAGATTGCCCGTCAATTGAAGTTGACTTGGGGCACCTCCTTCGTGCCCTCGGCGACTGAGAACTGCTGCATCGGCTGACGGTCGGAATAGAGCACCGCCTTCCAGATCACGCCGGGGAAGGTCTTCAGTTCCGTGTTGTAGAGCCGCACCGCCTCGATATAGTCGCGCCGGGCCACCGAAATCCGGTTCTCGGTGCCCTCGAGCTGCGACTGCAGGGCGAGAAAATTCTGGTTCGCCTTCAGGTCCGGATAGTTCTCCACCACCGCCAGCAGGCGGGAAAGCGCACCGGTCAGTGCCGCCTGGTTCTGCTGGAACGCTTCGAAGGCGGCAGGATTGGTCAGAATGTCCGGAGGGATCTGCGTCTGCGTCGCTTTGGCGCGGGCCGCGACCACCGCCTCCAGTACCTCCCTTTCGTGCGCGGCATAGCCCTTCACCGTCTCGACCAGATTCGGGATCAGATCGGCGCGGCGCTGATACTGGTTTTCGACCTGGCTCCAGGCTGCGGTGGCCTGCTCCTCATAGGTCGGAATCGCATTGAGGCCGCAGCCGGAGAGCAAGATTCCGGCGAGGACGACCAGCAGGATTTTCCAGGAGACGGGAAACGCGGCGGCAAATGAATTGGGCATAACGGGAAAACCTCCCGCGGTTCGGCGTTGCGGACGGTGCGAAGGTGAGTCGCATTCAGCTTAATGAATTCCAGCCGCTCATACAAAGGGAAGCTTGGCGTGGACCGGTGGCGGCACAGTGACATTTTTTCCTCTGATGAGCGCCTCTTGACTCCATTCTGGGTTTATGGATTCCTGATGAGAACAAAACAGGAACATGTTCGAGTTGAGAGCGGATGCCCATGGCCAGAGTGCTTGTCGAGGAGTTGAGGCGGAAAATCGCCGCCATCGAGGCGCGGCCTCTGGTGGTGCCAGGGGGGGCCGTGCCGGGCGAGGCCATGCGGCATGCAGGCGAAGGGCGGTCTGTCGTGCCGCTCGGCGTGCCGGAGATCGATCATCTCCTGGGCGGCGGCCTGGCCCGCGGCGATTTGCACGAGGTGACGGGTGCGACACCACGCCAGGATGGGGCCGCAACCGGCTTCGCGCTGGCGCTCGCAGCCCGGCTGATGGCGATGCGCCCCGGCCCCCTGCTCTGGGCGCAGCAGGCGATGAGTGCCCAGGAGGCGGGCGCGCCCTATGGGCCAGGGCTCAGCCTGTTGGGGCTTAATCCGGGCCGGCTTTTGATCGTCCACTCGGGAAATGCCCGCGACACGTTGTGGGCGGCGGAGGAGGGGCTTTCCTGCCGGGCGCTCGCCCTCGTCCTCGCCGAGCTCTGGGATGGGCGTGCCTTGAGCCTCATTGCAAGCCGCAGGCTGCGCCTCGCCGCCCAGGCTTCCGGCGTGCCGGTGCTGCTGCTCAGCGGGCGCAACGCCGATGCCCCGTCGGCCGCTTCGACCCGCTGGGGCGTCGCCGCGCGCTCCGACGCCGGCCTGAGTTTCTCGGCACACGCTCTTGGCCGGCCGCGCTGGAAGATTGCCCTTGACAAGAACCGCGGCGGGCGCCTCGGCGCCTGGACCGTCGAATGGAAGTCCGATGCGTACCGTTTCCACCTTTCGTCCGCGCATTCTGGCGCTTTGGCTGCCCTATCTTTCGACCGACCGGATCATGCGCGATCGGCGGCGCACGGCGCCGAATGAGGCGAGCAGGACGGCTCTGCTCGTCACGGTGGCCAAGACGGAAAAGGCCCTGCGCCTCGTCGCTCTCAACAAGGCGGCGGCCTGCGCCGGTCTTACCTCCGGCATGGCACTCGCCGACGCCCGCGCCATGCTGCCCGTCCTGGACGTGGTCGAGGATGGTCCTGAGGCCGACGCGGCGCTGTTGCGTGATGTCGCCCAATGGTGCGGCCGCTATACGCCGCTGGTTGCACTCGATCGCCCGCGCGGCCTGTTTCTCGATATTTGCGGTTGTGCGCATCTCTTCGGCGGCGAGGCCGCTCTCGTCGACGACCTTCTTATGCGCCTTGCCGGCGCCGGATTTGCCGCTGCGGCGGCCGTTGCGCCGACGCCGGGCGCGGCCTTTGCGCTTGCCCGCCATGGCGGCGGCTTCATCGCCGAGGACGGCATTGTCGACGCCCTGGCGCCGCTGCCTCTGTCGGCCCTGCGTCTCGATCAGGAAAACGTGGCGGCGCTCGACCGCCTCGGCCTGAAGCGCATCGGCCAGCTCATCGATGCGCCGCGCGCGCCCCTTGCTGCCCGCCTCGGCGAAACTCTGCTGAAGCGTTTCGACCAGGCGCTCGGCCGCATGGCCGAGCCGATCTCGCCGCTTACACCCGTGCCGCGCTTTTCCGCCGAGCGCCGCTTTATCGAGCCGCTCGCCCTTGCCGACGGCATCGCTGCCTGCCTTAAATCGCTGACAACCCATCTTGCCGCGGCGCTGGAACGGCGCGGCGGCGGCGCGCGGCGCCTCGATCTGGTTCTGTTCGGGGTTGCCGGCAGCCGCGTGAGCATCACCGTCAGCACCAGCCGGCCGCTGCGCGACGCCGGTCGCATGGCGGAGCTTCTCAACGAGCGTCTCGCGGCCTTGGCTCCCCGCGCGGATAAGGACACGGGCTTCGATGTCATCCGCCTGTCGGCGCCGGTCACCGCGCCGCTCGATCCGGTTCAGATCGGCATAACGGATGGCTCCTTGGGCGGAGATGGCGGGAGCGAGGATCTCGCCCGCCTGATCGACCGGCTCGGCGCCCGGTTCGGCCTGCGCCGCATCGTCCGGCTCAGCCCCCTGGACAGCCATATTCCCGAATTCGCCGTCGCCGCCGTGCCCGCCGTGCTCGAAGCCCTGCGCAACGGCAGTGCCTGGCCGGAGGATGCGAGCGCGGAAGACGATGATGCACCGGCACGGCCTATGCGCCTCATCGAGCCGCCCGAGCCGGTCGACGCCATCGCCGAGGTGCCGGATGGGCCGCCGGTGCGCTTTTCCTGGCGGCGGATGAGCTACCGCGTCGCCCGTGCCGAGGGGCCGGAGCGCCTCGCGCCGGAATGGTGGCACGCGCGCGGCGGAGCGCATCTCACCCGCGACTATTACCGGGTCGAGGACGAAGATGGCCGGCGTTTCTGGCTCTATCGCGCCGGGCTGTACATCCAGGAAACGGCATCTCCCCGCTGGTTCATCCACGGGATTTTCGCATGAGTCTTATCCCTTCCCGAGACCATCCCGCCTATGCCGAGCTCGCGGCGATGAGCAATTTCTCTTTCCTGCGCGGCACCTCGCATCCGGAGGAGCTGGCGGCAGCGGCCAAGGCGCTCGGCCTTGCGGCCCTGGCGCTCGCCGACCGCAACACGCTTTCCGGCATCGTCCGCGCCCATGCGGCTGCCAAGGAGCACGGCTTGAAATTCATCCCCGCCGCACGGCTTGTCTTCAGCGACGACACGCCGGATATTCTCGCCTATCCGCGTGACCGCGGATCTTACGGCCGGCTTGTCCGCCTGCTCACCCTGGGCAACCGGCGCGCCGAGAAGGGCCAATGCCGGCTGTTCCGCGCCGACCTTCTGCGGCAAGGAGAAGGCCTCAATCTGGCGCTTCTTGCGCCGCCGCGCTGGGGCGAGGCAAGTGATGCGGCGCTTGCCGAAATCGCCCATGCCTTTCCCGGCCGCGTCTGGCTCGCCGCCAGCCTCTCCTATGGCGGGCGCGACCGGGTGCGGCTTGACCGTCTTGCCGGTCCCGCGCGGGCCCATCGCGTGCCGCTTGTCGCCGTCGGCGACGTGCTCTACCACGCCCCGCAACGGCGGGTGCTGCAGGACGTTCTGACCTGCATCCGCGAGCACAAGACCATCCACGAAGCCGGCCGCCTGCTAGAGGCCAATGCCGAGCGCCACCTCAAAGGCCCGGCCGAAATGGCGCGGCTGTTCCGCGACCATCGCGATGCCGTCGCCGAGACGTTGCGTCTTGCCGAGGACTGCCGCTTTTCGCTCGACGAGCTGAGATACGAATATCCCGACGAATCTGCGGGCGAGAGCGCCACGCCGCAGGAGGAGCTCAAACGGCTGACCTGGCTTGGCGCGCGCGAGCGCTATCCTTCAGGTCTCCCCGACAAAGTGCGCAAGAGCCTCGAGCACGAGCTCGTGCTCATCGCCGAACTCGACTATGCGCGCTATTTCCTCACCGTCCACGACATCGTCCGCTTCGCGCGGGCGCGCGGCATCCTTTGCCAGGGCCGCGGCTCGGCGGCCAATTCCGCCGTCTGCTTCTGTCTCGGCGTCACCGAGGTCGACCCCGACCGCATCGACCTTCTGTTCGAGCGCTTCATCTCCGCGGAGCGCCGCGAGCCGCCCGACATCGACGTCGATTTCGAGCATGAGCGGCGCGAGGAGGTGATCCAGTACATCTACGGGAAATATGGCCGCGAGCGCGCCGGCATTGCCGCCACCGTCATCTCCTACCGCACCCGCTCTGCGGTGCGCGAGGTCGGCAAGGCGATGGGGCTGAGCGAGGACACGGTTTCGGCGCTCGCCGGCTCGGTGTGGGGCTTTTCGCGCGACCGGCTCGCCGAGGGAGAGGTGCGGCGTCTCGGCCTCGACCCCGCCGACCCGACGCTCGCCATGACGCTCGGGCTCACCCGCGAGCTGACCGGCTTTCCGCGCCACCTGTCGCAGCATGTCGGCGGCTTCGTCATCACCAAGGGCCGTCTCGACGAGGTCGTGCCCATCGCCAACGCCGCCATGGAGGAGCGCACCTTCATCGAATGGGACAAGGACGACCTCGACGCGCTCGGCATGCTCAAGATCGACGTGCTCGGCCTCGGCATGCTGACCTGCATCCGCAAGGCATTCGACTTCATCGAAGCGCATTATGACGAACGGCTGACGCTGGCCACGATCCCGGCCGAGGACCCGTCCGTCTACCGGATGCTCGCCCGCGCCGATTCGCTCGGCGTGTTCCAGGTCGAAAGCCGGGCCCAGATGTCCATGCTGCCGCGCCTGAAGCCGAAAAATTTCTACGATCTCGTCATCGAGGTGGCCATCGTCCGCCCCGGCCCGATCCAGGGCGACATGGTCCACCCTTATCTGAAGCGCCGCTCCGGGCAGGAGCCGGTCACCTATCCGAGCAAGGAC
>Ga0326597_10011330_pt1 | contig 11833 bp, 11 predicted proteins | sample RVTome_12_FD_203789 | JGI IMG/M metagenome (GOLD analysis project Ga0326597, IMG submission 203789) | Soil microbial communities from uranium-contaminated site in the Upper Colorado River Basin, Wyoming, United States - RVT100D185 | ecosystem: Environmental > Terrestrial > Soil > Contaminated >...
ATGATGTTCTGGCTGGACAACCAGCAGAACCACGGGACCGCGGTCAACGAGAACTGGGGCCGCGAGCTCCTCGAGTTGTTCAGCCTCGGCGCCGGCAACTACACCGAGACCGACGTTCGCGAATGCTCCCGCGCCTTCACCGGCTGGACCTTCGAGACCAAGATCCCGAGGGCGCCCTATGGCCGCTTCCCCTGGAAGTTCGAGTATCGCCCGGAAGACCATGACGACGGCGATAAGGTCTTTCTCGGCCACAAGGGGCGGTTCAACGGCGAAGACATCCTCGACATCATCGTGCAGCAGCCGGCATGCGGCAAATTCATCTGCCGGCACCTGTACAACTTCTTCGTCGCCGACGAGCCGCAGGTGCCGGCCTGGCCGATCGAGGCGCCGCGCGACCAGAAGGCGATTGATACGCTGGTTGGGGCCTTCCGCGACTCGAAGTTCAACATGACCGCGGTGCTGCGCGTGCTGTTCAACTCCGATTTCTTCAAGGCAGCCCGCTTCCAGCACGTCAAATCTCCGGCCGAGGTCGTGGTCGGCACGCTGCGCTTTGTCGGCGGCCACGAGATCCCGCGGCCGGGCTATGGCGAGCTGTCGATGCACACCGCCTATATGGGCCAGGATTTGCTCAACCCGCCATCGGTCGAGGGCTGGCACACCGGCAAGGAGTGGATCAACAGCGGCTCCTTGATGGCCCGCATCAACTTCATGGCCGAAAAAATCGGCGACACCTCGGCGCCGGGCGTGCGCGACATCATCAACCGGCTGAAGACCAGAGGGTCGCTGACCCCCGAGCAGCTGGTCGACGGCTGCCTCGACTACCTCGGCCCGATCGAGGTCAACCCCGACACCAAGCAGCAGCTGCTCTCACAAGCCAACGAGTGGGGCCAGATTTCCTGGAGCAACGGCGGCTCGCATGCATCCGACCAGCATGTCGGCCAGATGCTGCAGCTGATCGTCGCCACCCGCGAGTACCAATTCGCCTGATCATCGAGACGTCGCTAATACGTCGCTAATACAAGGAGGAATGCGTTATGGCAGCCAATGACCCCTGCATCGTGGTCTTGCAGTTAACCGGCGGCAACGACTACATCAACACAATGATCCCGTACAACAACCCGCTGTACCGCGACAATCGGCCGGCGGTCGGGATCGCCGACGACAAGATCATCCACCTCGACAACGATTACGGCATCCCGGAATACATGGCGCCGATGAAGAAGTTCTGGGATGACAAGAAGCTCGCCGTGCTGCACGGCGTCGGCTTCAAGGATTCGCCGCGCTCGCACTTCCGCGCGATGGACATCTGGCACACCTGCGAGCCGGAAAAGGTCGGGACCGAAGGCTGGCTCGGCCGCGTCGCCCGCGAGTTTGACCCCAACAAGGAAAACGTCGTCCAGGTGGTCAGCATGGGGCCGAGCCTGCCGCGTTCGCTGGTCGCCCCCGGCGTCCCGGTGGCCTGCGTCGCCGGTCCCCTGGAGCGGTACGGCTTCCTGCCGCAGGTGCAGGGCAACGAGCGGGCTCACGTGCTCGACCGCTTTGCCAAGATGTACAGCCCGGCGATCGGCAGCGGCCCGGTGATGGATTACCTCAGCGAGACCGCGATCGATTCGCTCAAGGGCGAGGACATCATCAAGGTCGTGCCGGGGCAGTATTCCTCGACGGTGCAGTATCCGAACTCGCCGATCGCCCGCAAGCTGAAGGGCATTGCGCAGGTCCACATCGGCGAGATCGGCAGCCGGATCTTCTATTGCGACCACAGCACCTTCGACACGCATGCCGGCCAGAACCCCGGCCACGGCAATCTGTGGAGCGCCGTGACCCAGGGCGTCGAGGCGTTCTTTGCCGATTTGCGCGAGCACAACAAATCCGACAACGTCATCATGCTGATGTTCTCGGAGTTTGGCCGTCGGGTTCACGACAACGGCTCGGGAACCGATCACGGTGCCGGCGGCGTTGCCTTTGTGCTCGGCGAGAAGGTCAAGGGCGGGCATTACGGTGAAATGCCGTCGATGAAGGCGGAACACCTGGTTCAGGGCGATCTCGACCCGAACATGGATTTCCGCTCCGTCTACTCGACGATCCTCGACAAGTGGCTGGGCCTCAACCCGGCGCCGATCGTCAACGGCACGTTCGAGAAGCCCGCGTTCCTGAACTGACCGAAAGGCCGGCGACGGCATCCCGTCGCGTGCTGCCGTCTCTTCCCGCAACGGGAGGAGACGGTGGCGGCGAGGGAGCGGGGACGAAAGGCGAATGAGAGAGCCTTCCCGACCGGGAAGGCCCGGAGTCGAATAGGAGGAAACCATGCCGCTGACAACGGTCGCGCGCGGACGGGTGTTTGACTGGAGCCACGCCGTCGGGCGAGGCGCAGCCCGTGGCACCGGGTTCAATTACATTCAAACGATGTGCCTGGGTAAGAACGGCGTCATCTACACGACGAACCGGGGCAACGAGAACAATTTCGGGATGCACGCCAACAAGGTGAAGCTCGGCGGCCCCGGCGAAGAGGAGCTGATCGCCGACTTTTGGGAATACGGCGAAGGCGACGGCCACTGCACATGGCCGTTCGGCATCGCCGTCGACGAAGGGCGCAACCGGGTCTACTGCTCGGATGAATGGACCAACACGATCTCGGTCTTCGACACCGACGGCAAGTTCCTCCAGAAATGGGGATCGACCGGCAGCGGCGACGGCGAGCTCCTGCGTCCGGCCGGGATCGCGGTCGAGAAGAGCGGCAACGTGATCGTCGTCGACAGCGGCAACAACCGCCTGCAGGTGTTCAGCCCGGACGGCAAGTTTGCCGGCAAATGCGGCGGACCCGGCAAGGGCCCGGGCGAGTTCGACCAGCCGTGGGGCATCACCCTCGACAAGGACGGCAACATGTTTGTCGCCGACTGGAACAACCACCGCATCCAGAAGCTTTCGCCCCAAGGCAAGTGCCTGATGACGCTGGGCAGTTTCGGCCAGATCACCAAGCCGGAAGGCTCCTACGCGGTGACGATCCTCGGGCCCTACATCGCGGCCGACAGCGAGAAGGCCGGGCACCCGCGGACCGATCAGTTCAACCATCCGACCGATGTCGCGGTCGACAGCGACGGCGACATCTACGTGTGCGATTGGGGCAACCATCGGGTCTGCGTATTCGACTCCGAAGGCGGTCCGATCACCACGCTGATCGGCGATGCGCAGATCCTGTCGAAGTGGGGCCAGCAGAGCATCGACGCCAACCCCGACATGATGAAGGCGCGGCGCCGGGTGAAAAGCCTCGAGCCGCAATGGCGCTTCTGCTTCCCGACCCAGGTCGAGTTCGATCCGGACACCGACTCGGTGATCGTCGCCGACAGCCAGCGCAACCGGCTGCAGGTCTACAAGAAGGTTCGCAACTACTCCGACTTCCAGGCGAACCTGTAACAAGCTCGGCGGCGCGCGCCCCCTCCGGGGCACCCGCCGCAACGACCGCCCGCCGGTTCCTGTCCCCTTCGGGGCGGGGATCCGGCAGGCTGTTGTTTTTCAGTGCTAATCTCCCCATATCGGCTGGCATGAAACGAGCGGCACAAACAATCGCGTTGGAGCGTTTGCGCGCGGCGGGCCTGCGGCCGACGCGGCAGCGCGTTGCGTTGGCCGGGCTGCTCCTCGAAAACGGCAACCGCCACGTGACCGCCGAGCAGCTGCACAGCGAGGCGCGCGCGGCGGCCATCCCGGTGTCGCTCGCGACCGTCTACAACACCCTGCATCAGTTCATCCAATGCGGAATTTTGCGCGAGCTCGTGGTCGAGCCCGGCCACTCGTATTTCGACACCAACCTCGACGACCACCATCATTTCTATTGCGAGTCGACCGGGCTGCTGCAGGATATCCCGGGCGAACTGGTGAGGGTCGGCCGGCTGCCGGAACCGCCGGCGGGCGCCGAAATCAGCCGGATCGACGTCATCATCCGGATCCGCCAGGAGGCGCGACCGAACGCCTGATAGATTATATTAATTCTAATATGCATTGAAACGGCCGCCCCGCCCTCTATATGAGGATCGAAGACGGGGCCGGGTCGCTGGTGTGCGACAGCCCCTCCCGCAACACGTGGAGGGTTCGACGATGTCTCCGAATGACATGGAGAGCGGCAGCAAGTGCCCGTTTACGGGCGGGACCCGCGGACCCACGAACCGTGACTGGTGGCCGAGCCAACTGAACCTTCATGTTCTCCACCAGCATTCCAGCCTGTCCGATCCGATGGGCGAGGCGTTCGACTACGCCACGGAATTCAAGAGCCTCGACCTGAATGCCGTGATCAAGGACCTTGATGCCTTGATGAAGGACTCGCAGGATTGGTGGCCGGCCGACTATGGCCATTACGGGCCGCTGTTCATTCGGATGGCGTGGCACAGCGCAGGAACGTACCGCATCGGCGACGGCCGCGGCGGCGCCAGAGGCGGCCAGCAGCGCTTTGCGCCGCTCGACAGCTGGCCGGACAACGCGAACCTCGACAAGGCGCGCCGGCTGCTGTGGCCGATCAAGCAGAAATACGGCCGGAAGATCTCGTGGGCCGACCTTATGATTCTCGCGGGCAACGTCGCCCTCGAGTCGATGGGTTTCAAGACGTTCGGTTTTGGCGGTGGGCGCGAGGATGTCTGGGAGCCTTCAGAGGACGTCTACTGGGGCCCCGAAGGCGAGTGGCTGGCGGACCAGCGCCACACTGGCGACCGTCATCTTCAAGATTCCCTCGCTGCGGTGCAAATGGGTCTGATCTACGTCAATCCTCAAGGGCCGAACGGTAATCCGGATCCCGTCGCGGCCGCCAAGGATATTCGCGAAACGTTCGGCCGTATGGCGATGAACGACGAAGAAACGGTCGCATTGATTGCTGGCGGTCACACCTTCGGCAAAACTCACGGCGCCGGCGATGCCTCACTGGTCGGCCCAGAGCCGGAAGCCGCCCCGATCGAGGAGCAGGGCCTCGGCTGGAAGAGCCGGTTTGGCACGGGCAAAGGAGGTGACGCGATCACCAGCGGCCTGGAAGTCATCTGGACCACAACGCCGACGAGGTGGAGCAGCAATTTCTTCTGGAACCTGTTCGGCTACGAATGGGAGCTGACCAAGAGCCCGGCCGGCGCGCATCAATGGAAACCGAAGCATGGCGCAGGCACCGGAACGGTCCCGGATGCGCACAACCCGTCACAGCATCACGCGCCAGCCATGCTGACCACTGATCTCGCCTTGCGGTTCGACCCCGTTTACGAAAAGATTTCGAGGCGCTTCTACGAGAATCCGGATCAGTTCGCAGACGCGTTTGCCCGGGCGTGGTTCAAGCTGACGCACCGCGACATGGGCCCGATCGCGCGTTATCTCGGCCCGCTCGTTCCGAAGGAGCAGCTGCTGTGGCAAGACCCGATCCCCGCCGTGGATCATCCGCTGATCGGGGAGCAGGACATTGCGGCTCTGAAGGCGAAAATTCTCGCGTCTGGGCTGTCGGTTTCCGAGCTGGTCTCGACATCTTGGGCGTCGGCATCGACGTTCCGCGGCTCTGACGATCGCGGTGGCGCAAACGGCGCGCGCATTCGCCTCGCGCCGCAAATGGACTGGGACGTCAACCAGCCCGCTCAGCTGGCGAAGGTGCTGCAGACGCTCGAAGCGATCCAAAAGGAGTTCAACGCTTCGCAGTCCGACGGGAAAAAGGTCTCGCTTGCTGACCTGATCGTTCTCGGCGGCTGCATGGCGATCGAGAGAGCCGCGAAGACCGCCGGGCACGACGTGCAAGTCCCCTTCACGCCGGGGCGCATGGATGCGTCGCAAGAGCAAACCGACGCCGAATCCTTCGCGCCGCTCGAACCGACCGCTGACGGGTTCCGCAACTATCTACACGGCGAGCATCGTTTCTCGGCTGAGGAGCTGTTGGTGGATCGGGCGCAATTGCTGACGCTGACTCCACCTGAGATGACGGTTCTCATCGGTGGCCTGCGCGTCCTGGGCGCAAATGCCGGGCAGTCCCCGCACGGCGTCTTCACCGAGAGGCCCGAGACACTCACGAACGACTTCTTCGTCAACCTGCTCGACATGAGCATAGAATGGCAGCCGTCCGCTGGCTCTGAGGGCGTGTACGAGGGACGCGACCGGAAGACGAACGAGGTCAAGTGGACCGGCACTCGTGTCGACCTGATCTTTGGTTCGCACTCGCAGCTGCGCGCCCTCACGGAAGTCTATGCGTGCGCGGACTCGAAGGAGAAGTTTGTGCGAGACTTCGTGGCTGCGTGGAACAAGGTGATGAATCTTGATCGCTTCGACCTTGCCTGATCTCAGCGGAGCGGCGTTTCAAAACAACGCGGCGAACCACAGATCGCCGACGAGCTGGCGGCCTACAACCCGCTGATCCCGCAAGGAAGCGAGCTGACGGCGACGGTGATGTTCGAAATCGACGACCCCGCGCGCCGCGCCCGGACCCTGATGCGGCTCGGCGGCATCGAGCACCGCGGGTTCATCGAAGTCGTCACCAAGGCGGGGGGATTGCGGATCCGCGGCGAGCCGGACCCGACCCGCGAAAACACCAGCCCGGAGGGCAAGGCCTCCTCGGTGCAATCCATCCGCTTCCCCTTCACCCGAGAGCAGATTGCGGCGTTCAAGGCGCCGGGCGCACGCATCCTCGTCGGCTTCGACCATCCCGATTACGCTCACCTGGCGCAGCTGCCCGAGCCGGTCCGCGCCGCCCTCGCCGACGATTTCGATTAGACTAGAAGCTCAACCATACCCAATCGTTATCCAGGCCGAACATCAAACGTCCGGCTGATCCGTAACGGGGGCTCGACTTGGAGGAATGCTGCAGCAGGGTGTGGGCGTCGCGGAAGTGACGTTCGAAGGGCTGCCCGAGGCGGATCGACGAGGTCCCCACGACATCGTTGACCAACCGGACCGCGTCGGCGCACGCTTCCGCGGCAAAGCACACCGCCAGTTGCAGGCGGATCTTAGCCTCTACCGACAACAGCTCGCCGCTCCGCTCGACATCCTGATAGGCGAACTCGGCAGCGCGATTGACCGTGTCGCGCGATGCCTCGACCCGGGCGCGGGCCTTGCCCATCAGGAATTGTGCCAGCTGTTGATCGCGCAGCGCGGTGGCCTGATAGGCCGGGGTTTTGGTTTTGCACAAATCGACGGCCGCATCGACGGCCGCGGCGGCGACCCCGACCGAGACCGTCGCTTCGCCGATAATCGCCGTCCACGGCCACATGCGAAACAGCGGCCCCTCAAAGCCGGGCGGCGGGTTCTGCAAGGGAGCGACGGGAACGGTAAGGTGTTCCGGCACAAAGAGGTTTTCCACCACGTAGTCAGTCGAACCGGTGCCGCGCATCCCCAGCGTGTGCCAGGTGTCGAGGATGGTGGCGGACTCTCGGCGGAAAAACGCACCAAACGGTGCGTCGGCCCCTTCCTCCTTCGCCGGCATCGCCAGCCATTGCGCATGGTGACAGCCGCTGCCGAACGGGACCTGGCCGGTGATCCGCCAACCGCCATCGACCCGTACTGCCTTGCCCGGCGGATTGAGCGCGCCAGCCATTGTCGGTATTCCATGGGCAAACAGTTCGGCGACGCCCTTGGGCGGCAGCCATGCCGCGTAGGCCGCTATGGCCTGGTTCATAACCAGGTTCCACGCGGCGGCGGGGTCGATGCGCGCGATTGCTTCCCACGCCCGAATGCAGTCGGTCGGGTGCAGCTCCAGGCCGCCATAGGCTTTCGGGGCGAGCATCCCGAACAGCCCGGCGTCGACCATCGCCTGATAGACGGTGCCGGAGAGCCGCCGGTTGGCCTCGGCGGATGCGGCGGAGGCGGCAATCAGCGGGCTGATGCGGTCAATGACGTCGAGCAAGACGCTTATCGGCTGATCTCCCATGACAGTAAGCCTCCCATCTTCTCGAAGATGCCGCGATTTTAGGACCATATTGACTTAACGGTCGCTCTTTTTGGCGTGTTGGGCAACGGCGATCTGCGCCACAGGATGCGGTCGCGGCTGAAACCGCCGGTTGCCGGTCCACAGATCATCCTGCCGTTTCGATCCTGGCTGTTGCGCCGCTCGCCGAGCCGGGGCTACGTTGTTGACGAGGAATGATCTCGTTCGGGTAGGGAGGATTCGCTCATGTCGATTCTGATCATCGGCGGCACCGGGTTCATCGGCCGGCGCCTCATCCCGCTCCTCGTCAAGCGCGGCGAGGAAATCGTCTGCATGGACATCAACCCCGGCACCGCGGATTACTCGGAGTTCGGCAAGCAGGTCCGCGTGACCCGCGGCGACGTCAGCCAGTTCGACGACGTCATGGCGGCGATGGCGAGCGCCAAGCCGTCGCGGGTCATCAACCTCGCCTATTGGCTCGGCAGCGAGCATCCGCCGCGGGTCGCCTTCAAGCTCAACATTCTCGGCATGGATAATTGCTTTGAGGCGGCGCGCCTCGCCGGGGTCAACCGGGTCGCCTATGCCAGCTCGCTGGCGGTTTCGGGCGAACAGAAATTCTATGGCGACCGCATCGTGACCGAAGACGATTTCCGCCACGGCCACGTGCAATACGCGATGCACAAGATCTTCAACGAGTGGCAGGCCCAGGATTACCGCGAAAAGCACGGCATGGAGATCACCGCGATCCGCCCGGCCAACGTCACCGGCCCCGACAAGATCGTCGGCTCGGTCGACCACGTCTATTGCATCACCACCCCGGCGCGCGGCAAGCCCGTGTCGTTCCCCTACAAGGACGCGATGCGCTGCCCGGTCCATGTCGACGAGATCGCCGAAATCTTCGCCCGAATCATCATGACCGACAAGCCGCAGCACATGGTCTACAGCACCGGCGGCCAGGCGATCAGCCTCGGCGAACTCGCCGACATCGTGCGCGAGTTCCTGCCCGATGCGCAGATCACTTTCGACAAGGAAACCGGCGGCAAGGAGTTGTCGGGCAATTACCTGATCGACAATACCAGGCTCGTGCAGGAATTCGGGGTGCAGTACCGGCCCTATCGCGAGCGGGTGCTGCAGATCATCAACGACATTCGCCGCGAGGAGGGATTGCCGCTGGTCAGCGACCGCTGACCGGCAATCCCGTGACCGGGCTTGTCCCGGTCACCCGCGCCTTTTGAGCCTAGGGCGTGGACGGCCGGGTCGCGTCCGGCCGAGGGGCGGGCGACTCGATCCCGCATTAATTAGATCGAATTATCGGGACTTTCCCCCACCCGGCAGCCGTGTTCGGCAACCGGACCATGGCCGCCGACCGCGATGCGAACTGAGCGGCGTTCCAGCTAGCCGGGCTGGTCTTTGGCCCGCGCGGGCCGGCACTCGGTTACATGCGGTTGACCGATGTTTGCATTTCATTAACCATCCGACATATAGAGTTACCAAGCTGGACATCCAGTTTGGCACAGTGAAAATGTTCAGGGAGTACAACGATGGTAAGAATTAGCTTTTTATGGTTCACCGCTTTGCTATCGTCTGTACTTTTGGTTGTGCTGCTGTCGGTTGCACAGGCGCAACCTGCGGCATCGATAACTAACGCAGTGTTGATCTCGGAAACCGGACAACCGGTTCGGCTGTCCACTTATCGAGGCAAGGTGGTTTTCGTCAATGTCTGGGGCAGCTGGTGTACCCCGTGCTTGCAGGAGATGCCGTCGATCCGCGGCCTGTAGGATCAGCTGAGCGATCGCCGGGGCGATATTGTCTTTATCTTTGTCTCGGCGAAATCGAGCCAGTTTCAGAGCGACAGCGCCTGGCTCCGGCAGAATGGCATCGCCGGCGCGAGTTACCGAATGGAATCCGGCTCTCGCGGGGTCACCGTGCCGACGACTCTCGTTCTCGACACAACCGGGGCGATCGCCCAATTCAGGAGTTCGGCGGTCGACTGGCGGATGCGCGCCGACCTGATCCGCAGCCTGCTCCCGCAGCGGGCGCGCCTCGCAAGCAACTGACATCCGAGTCAGTTTGCGTTGAGCCATCTCGCGTTAAGACATGTACATCATGGCCTTAAAATTCGCATTCCCGGCGAAAGCCGGGACCCATTCGTCGACCGCTCGATCGGCGGGTTGGTGGGTCTCGGCTTTCGCCGGGAATGCGGTTTGAATTGGTTATGCAAGAACTCAATGCAATGTGACATTGGTTGACATCCGTCGACCAGGTCGGGCGCCACCCACCACGCCGCCGGCGCCGGACCCGCCGTGTTCGAAATCCGCTGCCCAGCCGGATCGGGTAGGGGGTAGCCTCGCGGCTCCCCCCTCCCACACCACCGTACGTACGGTTCCGTATACGGCGGTTCATAGAGCGTAGTGTAGGCGGTGGTGCTGCTCCAGGAGGGAGAGCAGCCCGAGCTGGTCGAAGAAGGTCTTTCGGAAGGCGTCGTTCATGTGGCTGGCCCCGGCGTTCCACCAGGGGCCGCGTCCGTTGTTGGCGGACGCCCAGGCCCGAACCTCGTCGAGACTTCGTTGCATCAGGCGTCGGGCGCGGGTACGCGGTCGCTTCCACTGGCGCCACAGGATGCAGCGCAGCTTGCGCCGCAACCATCCGTCGAGTTCCTCGAAGACACCTTGGCCTGCGCCAGCCGGAAGTACTGGATCCAGCCCCGCAGGAGGGGTGTCAGGGAAGCGGCGGTGCGCCCGACGGAACGGCCGCGCCCGGCCCGGAACAGACCCCGCAGCTTGTCCCGCAGCCGGCCCACGCTCGTCGCCGCCACCCGAAGGCGCGGCTCCTGGTGGGCGGTCACGGTGTAGCCAAGGAAGGTCCGTTTCCACGGGCGATCGACCGCGCTTTTGGCGAGGTTGACCGCCAGCCGCAAACGCTCGGCCAGAAAGCGGGTGAGCGAGGCCATCAGCCGCTCCCCACGGGTCAAGCCCCGTGGGCTGAAGGCCCACGGCACGCCGCGACCGAACATATGATGTTGCAGTCATCGGCATAACGGCAGAACGCATGACCGCGCCGCTCCAGCTCCTTGTCGAGGTCGTCGAGCAGGATGTTCGACAAGAGCGGCGAGAGCGGCCCGCCTTGCGGCGTCCCCTCGCGGCGCGCCGTCGTCATCCCGCCCAGCAGCGATCCGCCTTGCAGGTAGCGGCGGATCAGCCGCAATACCCGCTTGTCCGTAACCCGGCGCGCCACGCGAGCCATCAGCACGTCGTGGTTCACCCGGTCGAAGAACTTCTCCAGAGCCTGCCCCGGCGGAGGCCGGGGTCGATATCGACCACCCAGCGGCGGCCGTGGGCCTTCAGCCCACGGGCTTGTCCCGTGGGGGCCATGTGCGACGGCGCGGCCAGAACCGCCTGGTGGGCGCTCCGCCCCGGCCGGAAGCCGAAAGAGGAGCCGGAGAAGCCCGGATCGAACAGCGGCATCAGCACTTGATGCATCGCCTGCTGGAGCAGCCGGTCCAGCACTGTTGGAATCCCCAACAGACTACCGGTGCTGCAAGGCGCTGGGATGGGGTGGCAGAAGTCAGCAGAGGCCATAGTAGTCGGTGCGACCGATGAAGGGCCGAACATGGAGCGCCGGACGGAGCACGGCCTTTCGATGGCGCGCGCAGACGCAGGAGACGGGGCTGCGATGTCCCGTGCCCGACCCGAGGGTAGCGGCCGGAAGCCGCGAGAGCAGGGAATGGGTGCGTCAAGCGGCACGGGGTTCATCCGAACCGGATTTATGCCTGGAAGAAGCAGGTTCAGGACAACGTGGCGAGCCTGCTTGAGCGCGGCGCGTGTGGCTTGGGCGACGGCGATGAGGAGCGCGAGCGCGAGGCGGCCAAGCTCTACGCCAAGATCGGTCAGCTGACGGTGGCAAGGGATTTCTTGGCCAGGAGGCCAGGGCGATGAGCGCGCCGGCTCGCAGAGCGATGGCTGAGCGGCC
>Ga0326597_10011331_pt1 | contig 11833 bp, 13 predicted proteins | sample RVTome_12_FD_203789 | JGI IMG/M metagenome (GOLD analysis project Ga0326597, IMG submission 203789) | Soil microbial communities from uranium-contaminated site in the Upper Colorado River Basin, Wyoming, United States - RVT100D185 | ecosystem: Environmental > Terrestrial > Soil > Contaminated >...
TTCTTTTCCTGACCGGCAACGGGGAGCGATATGCCTCGCATCGATAATTTCACCGTAGCCATCACGACCGGCAGCGTGGGAACAGAGGAGCAGCCGAGGTTCAGCTTCAATGGCTTCGTTTGCAAGTTCGATGAGCCTACCGGTGGCACCGGTGCCACCGAGCGCTTCGAGGGGCACTTCGCGCCGCGCAGCGTTCCGCACGAGCTCTTTCTGTCAGGACCAGAAGAGGGCACGTGGGACATATCGAGCATCGACATTCACTACGAACTCGACGGCGGAGAGACCTACGATGTTCGCCTGGGTGCGGTGACACTGGACGAAACCAACGCCGTCAACCTCTGGCGGAAACGACCCCAACCTAGCTTCGACGTCTGATGCGACGCTACCCGTGGCCATTCACGCTTTGGCTCGACGGGAACGACGCGCACCGCCGGTTTTGTTGTAGTCTGTGCCAATGCCGAAGCTGATTTCCGCTGCCGCGTTTCTCCTCTGCGTGTCGATTGGCGCCGCTTCACGCCCCGTCGCGGCGCAGGGCGCCCAGGGTCAGGCCCCCACGCTGCCTGATGGACCTGGCCGGGCGCTTGTTGCCGCGCAATGCGCGAGCTGCCATTCGCTGGACGAGGCCCTCAGCAAGAGAACGACCGCGGACCGCTGGCGTGCCACGGTGCAGCAGATGATTGACCGCGGCGCGGCGATCACCGCTCCGGACGCCGTGGCTATTTCCAGCTACCTGGGGCGGTATTTCGGACTGGACGCGCCAGCGGCGGGGCAGGCGCCGGGTCAGGCGTCGGATCAAGCTCCGCGTCAGCCGCAAGGCCAGGCGGCGCTGCCCGACGGTGCCGGCCGGGACGTCCTCACGCAGAAGTGTTTTCAGTGCCATCAGATGAGCATGTGGAGTGCCATTCGGCAGGACCAGACAGCGTGGAAGAGCGTGATCCACCGCATGATCGGGCGCGGCGCGCTCTGGACCGGTGACGAGATTGACGCGATGGCCGGTTATCTCGCGCGCGTGCGAGGGCCGATAGCGAGCGAGGCTGCGCCATAGACCGTCGAGCATGTGGCTTCGCCTCGCTGGTGCCGGTATCTTCTTGCCCCGCTCAGGCGGGGCGAGAAAACTTGAGTCAGTTGGTCAGGAATCCGGCGGCCAAGTGTTCTAGAGAGCAGAGGTAATCATGAGAAACCTAGTCGCCCAGTTCCTCTCAAACGGCATGTCCCGGCGCGATTTCGTCCGCCGCCTGGTCGCTACGGGTGTGACCACAGCTGCGGCGAACTCCATCCTCGAGTCGGTGACGGCGTTCGCTCAGGCGCCTGGCGCGTCACCTGTGTCGCCCGAGGCGTTGCAGGTCTTTCAGGGCACGGGCGGCGAGGCGTTTGCTGAGCAGCTCATTGCCTCGGGCGTCAAATATGTCTTCGGCAACTCGGCCAGCGAGGATGCCGCCTTCTACGACGCGCTCGTCAACCGTCCCGAGCTCCAGTACATCCTCACACCGCACGAAGGTCCAGGCGCCGCCATGGCGGCAGGCTATGTCAAAGCCTCCGGCCAGCCGGCCATCGTGATGCAGGCGGGTGTGGTGGGCCTGACCAACGCGCTCGGCCAGATGTTCAACGCCTGGAAAGAACAGACGCCGCTCGTCTTCTACGCGTACAGCACCGAGGATTCGATGGCCGCCGGACACGACGGCTTCGAGGAGGTGACCAACCAGGAGCAGCTGGCTGCGCCGATGAGCAAGCTCGCCTGGTCGGCGAGCCGGGCCGAGATGATTCCCGACACCCTGCGCCGTGCCTTCCGCGTGGCGTGGACGCCTCCCTATGGGCCGACCTACGCTACCTGGCATAGCGACTACACGAGCGAGCAGATCACCGCCGAGGTCATCCGGCACGACCAGGTGGACCCGAGGATGCGTGTTCGGCCGAATCCGGTGGAAGTGGAGCGCGCCGCCCGGCTTCTCGTTGACGCGCAGCGGCCGGTGCTCATCGTGGGTGACGAGATCTACAAAGCCAAGGCGTTTGACGTCGTGGTGCAGCTGGCGGAACTGTTGGCGCTGTCGGTGACGCAGGCGCGGCAGGTTCACACGAACTTTCCGCACCAGCACCCACTCTGGGTGGGCGATTTGTCGGGCGCCCGCATCGGCTCGCTGGACTACCCGGCAAATCCGGACGTGGTCCTCAATATCGGCAACAAGCTCCAGCACAACTCGGCCGCGCCGATTGTGCCGCGCAGTACCCCCTTCATCGACATGCGGAACGACGCGGCGAGCATGGGCAGCGTGATCACGACAGCCGCGCCGCTCGTGGCGGATGTGGCGTACGGGACCGAGGACCTGCTGGCGGCGGTGACCGATCTGCTGACGCCCAGTCTTCGGGCACGGATCGCCGAGCGGCAGGCCAAGGTGCGGGCGTTCAGCGAGCGGGCGCGGGAGCTGCGCCGCATGGTGTCAGGAAACCCCTTGTGGGACGCCAGCCCGCTCGAAGCCGATCGCGTGTCCTACGAAGTGGCGCAGTGGGCCGACCGCGATGCCATCATCGTCAACGAGGCCGGGTCGGTGAAGATCGAGCACAGCTTCGAGTTCGACCCGCGCGGCGGGCGCGAGCTCTTCTACTACTACGGAGCGCATCTTGGAAGCGGCGTCGGCACGGCTGCGGGAGTCAAGCTGGCGCGTCCCGACCGGCAGGTGGTGTGCCTGATGGGCGACGGCTCCTTCATCTTCGGCCCCACGGCACTCTGGAACATGGCGCGGCTGGAACTCCCGGTGACCGTCATCGTGTACAACAACCACGCCTATGGGGGGCCGCACAACCGCGCCATCTCGAATCTCGGAGGAGGCGGGCGCTTGGTGGACGCGAGCAAGTACGTGCACGACTACCTGGGCAAGCCCGACATGGACATGGCCTCGATTGCCAAAGGCTTCGGGGTGGACGGCGAGCGCGCGCGGAATCCCGTGGAGCTCAAGGCCGCGCTGGCCCGAGCCCGACGGGCGGCCGCTGATGGCAAGCCGTACCTCATCGACGCCGAGGTTGCGCGGCACGGCCCGGGGTGGACCGAGGATCCCTGGGTGCCGACGCTGAGCCGCGCATAGCGTCGGCGTCAGTACGACATAGCGATCGAGGTTCGTGGGCTGCGGCTTAGACACGGGATGGCCGGACAGGTCACGGAAGGAACAGCCCCCGCGTCCTACACCGCCGATCGCGGCGGCTCTTCACCACGTCCGGCGACCGCTGTGTCCAGTTCGCACACGAGTGGAGTTACTGGAAGACGGATACCGAACAGCTCCCATGCGACCGCTCGAAGGCGCGAGGCATCGAACGGCTCTTCAGTGCTCACTCCGTCACGGAACCGAACGATGACGCCGCCTCGGATGATCGTTCGTTCGTCCCGTGTGGTCCGCTGAACCGTCAGAGTCCGACGAAACATGGATGCCGGATGCGTTGACGTGTAGTGGTTGGCAACCTCGATATCCATGACGGTCTGCGGATCTTCAGTGAACTCATACAGATCCTTCTCGCCGGCGCGGTCGCGCATCGAGAGCACCCACGTCATGCCTTCGCGTCGAAGTGCGTACCTCGCGCCACCCTGGTCCGAGACGGCTCGGTCGCGAAGCGGGATCGGTTCCAGCAGGCCGAGCCCGCCGAACCCGACGTCAGCGAGCCACGGGTCGTCGTCGATTTGCACGCGCAGGACCATATGGGTCCGCACCCAGCGTTCGGGTGGACCTGTGCGGACCCGCGCCAGCAGCGACATCCGCGGAAACCCCAGATCGCCGAGCACCGCCGCCAACAAGGTGTTGTGCTCGAAGCAGTAGCCCCCGCCGCCCTCATCGAGGAACTTGCGCTCGAGATCCGGGATCGCCAGACTGATTCGGCCGCCACGCTGGATCGCGAGATTCTCGAAGAGGAAGCTCTCGCGATGGGCGAGATGCAGGCGTCGCAATGTATTCGCGGTCCGATCGAGCGTCGCCGTGACCCGGATCTTTCGCAGATAGTCGTCAAGCCGCATTCACGGCACCATGCGTGAGGCGTGAAGTGCTTCGCAAAGGGGGCGGGCGCTCAAGCGGGAGGGGCGCGTTACTGACCCGGCGGGGGAATCGGCACGCTGCGTATGCCGCCCAGCGTCGTTCCATCAGCGGTGACGACCGTCTGAATACGTCCCACGGGCTGATCGTTCTTGACCGGCTCCACAGTGACCGTCACTTCGTCCCCGATCTTGAACGAATCCCGGCGATAGCCGGCGGGATACATGATATTGGGAGCCTGTGTCTCGGCGAGCCAGCGGACAACCGTGCCGTCCTCGCCCATCACGTCCACCGAGAGCAGACAGTGGGGATTGGCGTAGATCCACTGTGTAACGGTGCCTTTCAGAGTCACCGTCTTGCCCGTGTCGAACGCGGCGCTGCCGTGATGCGCACCCAGGGAGACCGACATCAGCGTTCCCACGAGCACGATGAACAACCGACTTCTCATTGAGCCTCCCATGTGTAAATCCAATGGTCTTCCGCGGCGACCGCTGGGCTGAGCATCGTCATGCCGGCGGACCTGGTTTGGCGAACCTGCGCGCGTCGATCGGAACGTTCACTTGCACCGAGTCGATCTCGGTAACCGACCGGCCGTCGGTCCAGGTGATCGTCCACGTGAAGGGCATCTGGATCCCCTCGACGTCGCGATAATCCGCGTAGTCGATGCGCGTCGGAATCCGACCCACCGGAGTCTGGTTGTAGTAGACGAGCCTGACCAGCAGACCTGTCATCGGGTCGAAATACAACTTGATCGGGAGACCGCCAGCCGCCATTTTTCCCTGGACGACATGGACCTCCTGGTCACCGATCATGGCTGGGTCACCCGTCCGCCATTCGACCAGTAGCTGTTTGATCTGCGCCGGAAACGCCAGCGCAGCCTCGACCTTGGCGCCTTCCAGGTCGCCGCCGGTCAAAGGCACCACGGGCACGGGCGCGGCGACACTGGGAGCGGCTAACCATCCATTGCGGCCGTCAAAGATCCAGCTGCTGTCGCCAAAGGTGCCATGCACGGTCGTGGCCCGCTTGTCTGGCGCGCTGGCGTACACCTCGACGGCATGCTTCTCATAGTCGTCGAAGCCTTGATACATTCCTGTGGCGGTGAAGCTCGTGACACTCGCCAGACGCTCGGCGCCCCCGATGGCCTGGATGTACGAATCGAAGATCTGATCGGGCGTGGGCACACCGAATCCCTGCACCACAATTTCATCGGGTTCTACGATGATCGCATCGCCGTACTGAATACCCAGGTCCGGGATGACCTGGGGGCGATTCGTGCCTCGATGGCACGAGAAACAACTGACCATGGGTCGTCCGCCAAACATGGACTGATTCAGGCTGCTGACCATCGCCATCATTCGTCGAGTGGTCCGCTTCAGCTCGGTGTCATCGGCATACCTGCTCCAGTCGCCACCGCTTTCCTCGACATGGCAGTCGCTGCAATTCAAGCCCAAAGAGGCGGAGAAAAATCCCATCGTTCCCATGAATTCCTTCACGGGAATCCCCTTGAGGAGCTGCACGTTTGTGAAGACCTCTTCCGATAACTGGGGGCGCTCGGCTGGGTCTGCCTGTCCAGTCTGGGCCGCCTGGACAGACACGAAGGCGACACCCAACAACAGGGTCGCCAGCCCTGTTGCAACGCCGAATCGTCCCCTCCATCCGAGTGTCATGCGGTCACGGGATTCGGTGTCCACCTACTTCTGGCTCGCCGCGTTGCCGAATGCGGCGTTGTAGTCCTCCTGCTCCTTAGGTGAGCAGGAGTACTCCATGACATCGGTCCGTGGGTCGTGCAGCCGCATCGGAAGCGTCATCGTCTCCCACGGTTCCGTGTATATCTTTGGATCGTTGAGCGTCTCCGTCCACTCCAGCGTGTCATGGTCCACGCGCCGGAACGTCTCGGTAATACGTGCCTGATCGCTGATGGGGCGACCCGTCGAATCGAGCCACACTCTGTCTTCCGACAAGGTTCCAACCGTCTGCACCTCGAGCGTGTTGTCGTCTGTCCAGGTGCCGACGGAATAACCGAAGATCCGTTGCTCCCGGTACTGACCGTCTATTTCCACCCCGCCATCCAGGAGCGTCGGAAGCTTTCGTCCGTCTGTCCAGATGATGCGCCACCGGTTGTCATAGTGATACAGGATCACGACTTTGGTCTCGTCTTGAAAGATCTGCGTCATTCTGACGTTGTAGTGGTTGTAGCGCGGCACGCCCAACGGCTCGCAGCGGTTCCTGGGATCGTTGTTGTCGGCAGGGAGGACCGCATCGATGCCCTCGGCGGGCTTGTGGGTGCGGTACTGTTCCAACCCGTAGGGCGTGTACGGCAGCTCGTTTTCTGGCCTTCCGTTGTTCGGCCTTGCCAGCACGCCACCTGCCTGGACTCCACCCATGTGCCCCGTGGCTGGGGCCCACATCCCGGTGAGGTCGTGCTCCGGAGCCGGCTTCCTGTTCTGGTCCGTGATCGCCGGTTGATCCCAAATCGGTTCAGCCCAACCATCCGGCGAGGCGACCTTGGCGTAGTTCTGGGCGAATGTGCTGACGGGGAAGGCCAGAGCCGAGGCGAGCAGGCCAACCGTCACAACCCAAGAGCGACCGTGTCGTACAAGAAACCGCCGCAGATGCATTTGAGGCTCCAGTCGTCCGTCGCGTTGAAAATTGGCGCGAGGGAGAAATCTAGCACATCAAGCGGTGGTTTCCCTTACTCCTCCGGCCACCGGGCGCCACGCCCAGGACGCCTCAATCCCTGATGCCTGCGTTGACGTGGTCCGCTTGACAATGAGGTCGCCCGCTAGTTAGATACGGGCACTCTCGATCGCCCCCACTTAATCTGGTTAGCTAGCAGGAAGCGAGGTTCTGATGCGTGGAACGACGCGTGGCACGGTGCTCTTCCTCTCGGGATTGATCGTCGGCGCGGGCCTGATGGTGTCGGTTGCCGCCCAAGGTACCATGAACACCGGCCTGAGGCTCAATCACGTCGGTATTGCCGTCCCGAATTTCCAGGAAACGCTCGACTTCTACGAAAAGGTGATGGGCTACCACGTGGCCTATCGGTTCCCGCCGCCTGCGGACGGCCGCGAGGCGACCGCCTTCATTCAGATCAGCCGCGACACGTTTATTGAACTGGCCCAGGCGGCGGCCGGTGCGAGCGCGTCGATTACCCACCTTGGCGTGGGGGCCGACAACCTGGCGACGACCGTGGCGCGGTTGAAGCGAAACGGCGCGACCAACGCCACCGATCCGCGTGTCAGCGAGAACAGCGGCTCGGTCCTCGCCAACGTCACGGATCCCGCGGGAATCAGGACCGAGTTGAATGAGCAGCCTCCCGAGTCGCTGATGAGCAAGGCGATCGCCAGCTGGAAATAGACGCTCGGGATCGTCCGACGTGCACACGATGAGGGACTCTCATTGAAACTGCTGCTCAACCTGTGGACCGCCCGCGGGCTGGTGATCGTGGGCTTCCTCGCCGCCTATACTCCCGTCGGCGCGACCTTCGCGCACATCGGCAATGAGAGCACGCGGATGATCACCTCCTCGACGCACAGCTGGCACCATTTTTTCCGGGAGGGCTTCGGCGACCTGAGCGCCATGGCCGCCATCCTGGTGATCCTGTTCGCCGCACCGCGCTTTCGCCATCCAACGATGTGGTGGGTCATGGCGATTCTCATGTTCGGGTTCTATGCGCCGTTCTGGGTAGGCACGCCGTTCATGTCCGAACTCGGCGCGCCAAGCATGGCGGCGGAGATCGCGCATCTTCAGACGGCTGTGCCCGCGGGACTAGGGTGCTTCCTGGCCAAGCGGCATTTCAGGTCCCCAGGATAGTCGGCCGATCGAGAGAGAACACGTGTCCGTACGAGCGCATTTCTTCCGGTCCGGATTCATTGCCGGAAGTGCCCTGGTCCTGGCGATCGGTTGCGCTCCAGCGGAGCCGGACGCCAGGCCGGAACCCGTGGCGAACGCGATACACGCCCAGTTCGATACCGCGGAATATGGGATCCGTCTCGTGACCGTCGCCGATGGCCTCGCCTACCCCTATTCCATGGTCTTTCTTCCAGACGGCGACATGTTGTTTACGGAGATGGGCGGCCAGTTGCGCATGATTCGTGACGGTGCGCTCCAGGGGGAGCCGATCCCCGGAATGCCTGAGGTGTTTCACGATGGTCCGTCGAAGGGCCTGATGGATATCGCGATCCACCCCGACTTTGCCCAAAATGGCTTGGTCTATTTTACGTACGACAAGCCAGGCGACAACGGCGTCACCGAAGCCCTCGGGCGCGGTGTATTCAACGGGACCGAGCTCACCGACGTCGAAGACGTATTCATCGCCGACGCCTGGGCAGCAACGAACGGGCGGCAGAACTCTCGCATCACGTTCGCTCCCGATGGCAGCATCTTCATGTCGGCTAGTGCTGGCGGCGACCCGAATCTGTGGCGCGGCCAGGCACTCGGTGATCACGCTGGGAAGATCCTCCGGATCCGTGATGACGGTTCAGTGCCGAACGATAATCCTTTCGTCGGTCGCGCCGGAGCCCGGCCTGAGATCTTCACCTACGGGCATCAGAATATCCATGCAATAGCCACGCATCCCGACACCGGCGCTATCTGGTCGATCGAGCACGGCGACGAGGCCAATATCCTGAGCGCCGGCGCCAACTACGGAGTGGGGCTGCCGGAAGACGAACCTCTGGCAGCCGGAGTGGAAGTGACCGAACCGCACATCTCCTGGATCGAACCGGACATCCATCCTTCCGGAATGTTGTTCTATACCGGAGACGCGTTCCCCGCGTGGCAGGGCAGTCTGTTCATCGGCGGCCTGAATACGAATCAGATGCATCGCGTCGCGTTTGACGAGGCTGGGAACGCCGAGTTCCGTGAAAACCTGTTCAGCGATATCGGCCAGTGGGTGCGCGACGTGCGGCAGGGACCGGACGGATTCATCTATTTCACCAGCTACGATCACCCGGACGCCTCGGGGATGATTCGGCGCGTCGAACCAGCCGAATAAGCGCCAGAGGGCAGGCCAGAGTGCAGGCAACAATCTCGCGTCCTGCCGCGCACACGGGCTCCTCCAGTATTCAGCCCCGACGAAGAAGGACTTGATGAAGAGCACGACCTGGAAACCCTCGACCCTTGGTGTGGTGGCAGTGACCGTGGTCGCGCTTCTTGGCGTGGGCCCGGCGCGGCTCGGCGCGGGGGGCGGTCAGGCGGGAGGGGGAAGTAGTACAGACCGCCTGCTCGCGGGATCGATCGATTTCCACGCGCACAGCCTTCCAGACATGGAGGAGCGGAGCGTCGATTCCGCCGATCTCGCGAGAATGGCACGCGATCGCGGTATGCGCGGGCTCGTGCTCAAGAATCATTTCGATCCGACAGCATCGCTCGCCTACACCGTACGCAGGCAGGTGCCAGGCATCGACGTATTCGGCGGTATCGTCCTCAACCGCACCGTGGGTGGAATCAACACGCGCGCGGTGGAGCACATGACGCAGGTCACTGGAGGATGGGGACGTGTCGTCTGGTTCCCGACTCGCGACGCTGAGTATGGAGTCGCGGGGGATGTTGCAGAAGACCCCAGCTTGAAGCGGCCCTTCGTGAGTGTGTCGAAGGACGGGGAGTTGCTGCCCGAGGTGAAGGATGTCATTGCCGTGATCGCCGAGCATCAACTGGTGCTCGAAACAGGTCACTCTTCTCCGGAGGAGAGCCTGCTCCTGCTCGCCGAGGGAAAGAGGCAAGGCGTCCGGCACATGATGGTGACGCATGGGGCCTTCGAGATGAGCCTCGCCCAGATGCAGGAAGCCGTGAAGCTGGGCGGTTTCATCGAATTCGTTTACAGAAGCATCCCAATGACAGAGGGTGCGAGCGCGAGATTCACGCCTCACGAGCTGGCACAGCTGCTCCGGACGATTGGCGTGGAGTGGTGCGTGCTTTCGTCAGATCTTGGCAATCCGGCTTACGCCATGCCTACCGATGGTTTCGGCCAGTTCATGTCGAAGATGCTCGCGGCCGGGATGACCGAGCGCGAGCTTGCGCAGATGACGAAGGACAACCCCGCACGACTGCTCGGGCTTTCGGTGAACTAGGACACACCGGAGCCTCGGCAGGCTCTGGATCCGGCCGTACCTCGATTGCTCATTATGTACAGAACGTGCATAATGCACGCATGCCAAAGATGGCCGCCACCGCCCTTCGGAGCAACGTCGCGGAAACACTGAACCGGGTTGCCTACCAGGGCGAGCGCATCGAACTGGAACGGCACGGCAAGGCCATTGCCGCACTCGTGAGCATTGACGACCTCGAGCTGCTCGAGGCTCTCGAGAATCGTATCGACCTCGCGGCGGCACGCCGCGCGCTCAAGGAACCTGGGCAGCGGAGCTGGAACACCGTGAAGGCCGCGCTCGGTCTGTAGCGCGGTGGCCGACCAGGCACCATACGCCGTCTACCTGAAACCCGCCGCGGAGCGGGCCCTCAAGAAGCTCACTTCGGTCATCCTCCGGCGCATCGCCAGAGCCATCGACGATCTCCGCACGAACCCGCGACCCTCTGGTGCCGCGGCGCTGCAGGGGGAGCCGGGGTTGCTGCGCATCCGCGTCGGCGACTACCGCATCATCTACATCGTCCGTGACGACAGACTCACCGTCCTGGTGATCACCGTCGGCCACAGGCGAGACGTCTACACACGCCGGTAGCGGCCGACGGCCTCAGAGCACCTGGAGAACCGGGATCAGGAGAACGGCACGAGCTTCTTGGACGTCGCGAGCACCCACCGGCAGCCGTCCGGATCTGTCACGTCGCCACTCGGTGTCGGCCATGTAGGTGATAGAGCGCTGCGGCGCCGCTCGTGGCCCAGTGCTCGTTCGAGAAAATCCATCGACGCCGTGAACGGGCCTTCGACCAACTTTCGACTAGCCCGGTTCTTTCGCAGCTTCTGCGCCGGCGATATAGCCCTGTGTCGTGCAGCGCCCGAGACCGTGCTGGCTGCAGCCGCCTGCCGATTCGCCGCCGCAGTAGAGACCGGGAATGACCTGGCCTTCTGTGTCGATCACCTGGCACTTCATGTTGATCCGGAGCCCGGCGTAGGTGTCGTGGGCCGTGAACGTCGCCCACGCGGCGTAGAACGGTGGTGTCTCGATCTTGTGCGCCGGCGAGGGCTTGTCGAAGTCTGGGTCCACGCCAAGATCGACCATCGTGTTGTACCGCTTCACCGTGGCCTCCAGGTGTGCGGCGGGCATCGCGACCTTCTGGTGCGGGTTCCGTGTGATGAGACTCGCAAGTTCCGCGAGTGTCGGTGCGGAGAAGAAGTAGTCGGCCAGCGTGGCGGGGTGCGCGAGATTCCACCGCTCCCGCTCGACGGCGCGGGCATCGAAGATGGCCCACTGGGGCCCCGCCGAGAAATCGGGTGGAACCGACCCTTCGTTGATGGCCAGCGCGGCGTCGATGTAATTCATCGGCGCAAACGTCTTCTTCGTGGGATTGCGCCAGTCTCCCGGCACGTACGGATCGAGGAACCCTGCGACCGTTCCCGTGGGATACCCGTTTTCCATTTCGTTGTAGAAGCGCTTCCCGACCTGGTTGACGATGATCGCGTTCTGCCAGCTCTCGACGACAAGTCCGGTGGCTTTGATCTTTGGGAAAATCGGGCTGTCCGGCGTCCACTCGAGGTAGTTGGTGGGCGTGCCGATGATCGGTCGCTTGCGGAGTGCGGCGTTGCGGTCGAACGTCTGATTCGCCGTGCCCCAGAGCGTCGCGCCAATCGACATCGCGGCCAGCTCGCCGCTGGCGTCCTGCGGCGAGTATTCAACCGCGGCCGTCGGGATCTCTTCGGTCAGACGAGG
>Ga0326597_10011332_pt1 | contig 11832 bp, 8 predicted proteins | sample RVTome_12_FD_203789 | JGI IMG/M metagenome (GOLD analysis project Ga0326597, IMG submission 203789) | Soil microbial communities from uranium-contaminated site in the Upper Colorado River Basin, Wyoming, United States - RVT100D185 | ecosystem: Environmental > Terrestrial > Soil > Contaminated >...
GACAGGGCTCTGATTATGCCGCGCGGCAAGACTCGATCCCCGCCTCAGGCCGGCCCGTTTCTCAGCAACGCGGCATAATCCGAGACGCGGCATAATGCGCCTTATGCCGAGCTCGGCATAAGGCGCACCGGGTGCGGAACAGGTTCTCGCCTGTGGTCAGCTTGCGGAGCTCGGGGGCGTTGGCGTAGCTGTCCCGGTTCGGGGAGGCCGTCTTCCAGTTGTGCAGCCAGCCGCCCACCTGATTGGCCAGGAAGTAGGGATTCTCCATCGGCGAGCGCTTCATCCAACGGCCCGTTCTCTGGTTGCCGATGATGAGGCTCAGGTTGTGGTCGTTGGAGTCGTCGCTCTGGATCTCGGGCCGGTAGAGACTCAGCTTCTTGCGCAGAAGGATGATGTCGTCCTCGTCCCCGGTGAGGAACAGCCAGCCCGGCCCGGCTCCGAACTTCCGGGCGTAGTCGGCGAGCACCTCGGGCGTGTCGACCTCCGGATCGATGCTGATCGAGTACATGAAGACATCCTGGCCCACCCGGTCACCCAGGATCGCCTGCAGCTCCGAGAGCCGCGCCGTCTCCAGCGGACAGACGTCGGGACACGAGGTGTAGATGAAGTTGATCACCACCACCTTGTCCTCGAGGAGATCGTCGAAGAAGCGAAGAGTCTTCCCCTCGTGGCTGGTCAGAAGCACGTTGGGAAAGTAGTTGGCCCCCCAGCGCGAGCCGCCCGAGCGAGCCCGCGCATCGGCCTGAGCGAGGGCGGGAACGCCGGGAAGGAGGAGCAGAAGGAGCAGAAGCACCGTGGAGTGGCGGTATCGTCGCATGATCTCGTTCTCCCGTGTGAGAGCCGGGATACGGCTCTCACCGTACGCAATTCCTGGGGCCGGATCGTTCCTACTGGGGCTGCACGACCCTCACGAGACGGAACCCGAGAAGGGCGGTGCGTACCCCGGGCTCCTGCCCGCTCCGGGAGGCGGCACGGAGGCTCCTCCTGTCGTGGTAGAAGGACCCGCCCCGGGTCACGCGCTGCCCGCTGCGTCCGTCCCGCAGCCCGTCGCCCGCCCTCGGCACGGATTCATAGCTCACCTTCCGGTCGAGGCACCACTCGAGGACGTTGCCTCCGAGATCCGAGATCGGGTTCGTGCCCGGAGTGTCCCCGTCCGGATGGCTCCCCACGTCGGTCGTGTGCCCGACGCTCTCCCCGAAGCTCGCTCGCAGCGTTCCGTCGGGGATCTGACTTCCCCAGGGGAACCTCCTCCTCTCGGTCCCTCTCGCCGCACGCTCCCACTGCGCCTCGGTCGGGAGGGTGATCCTCTGCCCGTCGCGGCGGCTCCGCCACCTGCAGTAAGCCATGGCCTCGTACCAGCTCACACCGGCCACGGGACGGTTCGGGTAGGCGAGCTGCACCGCCCAGTCCTCCGGTGCACGCCCGACCCCGAAGCGGTCGGCCTCGCCAAATGCCGCAAGGTCCCAGAGAGGGCGAAGGCTCTCATCGGTGTAGCCTCCGGCAGAGACGAATGCGGCGAACTCCCGCACCGTGACCTCGTGCCGACCGATGTCGAAGGCGGCGAGGGTCACGGCATGCTCCGGAGCCTCGTCAGGAGCGGCGATGGGGTCGGATTCCGGGGTCGCTCCCATGGTGAAGGCTCCTGCCTCGATCCGTACCCAGGACCCGGGATCTTCGCCCTGGACCGTCGTCGCCCAGATGCAGATTCCCACGGCGGCGAGAGCGAGAGAGAAGAAAGATAGTTTGCGCGTCCACATCAGAGATTCCTCCTGCAACGTTCCACGGCGGGAAGGACCCACCGGATTCTTTTTTCGGCCTTCACGAAGATCGACCTCACCGGGAGGCCGCAGCGCGGGCTGCGGCCCCCCTGACATCGGCGGGTGGTCACGCTACCAGCCGCCACCGCCCCAGCCACCACCGCCGCCCGTATCGCCGGTGCGGAACGTGGGCAGGGCATACGTCTCGACGTAGCTCACCCCGTCCCAGCTCGGCAGCGGCGTGGGCAGAACCAGGAACTGACCCGGGTTCTCGATGTCCCACCGGAGCAGCATGGCGTGGTCCTCGTGCTGGGTGTTGTGACAGTGCTCCATGTAAGTGCCGAGGAACTCCCGGAAGCGGATGGCAAAGTCGACGGTGCTGGTGCTGTCCCGCGAGCTCCCGATGCGATAGACGTCCTTACGGGCCCACTTCTCCCAGTCGGGGGGAGGATTCCCGCCCCGGGCCAGGATCTGCCCCTCCTCGAAATGCACGTGGACCGGATGGCTCCAGCCGTTGAAGTCGTTCTCGAGGTGCCAGATCTCGACGGCTCCGAGCGATGGTGCCGCCGAAAGGCGCCGCGGGTCCATGCCCTGTCCCTGACCGCCGTCGGTGGCGATGGTCCAGGGCGTGCTGTCGCTGCCGAACGACCGTTTGAACTCGAAGTGCCGATGCAGGGCGTTGTCGAGCTCTGCCTGGGTGAACCCGGGCAGTGGGATCATGGTGAGGTCGGTGCCACCCGGTCCCTGCCCGTTGCCCTCGACGAAGTCGGCCGGGTCCATGCTCAGATCCTGCCCGGCGTAGGCCACGACTCGGAGCTGGAGGAAACGAGTCACGCAGGGGTCGGACTCGAAGGAGGCACCGCCGCCCCCACCGCCCCAGCCGCCTCCGCCGCTGACGGGGTCCGGCGCGTCGGCCGGATCCGCGTTCCGGTTGTGATAGCTCCCGTTCAGGATCGACTGGAGCGAGATTTCCCGCTCGGGTCCCTGGCCGTCCTCGTGCTCGAGCACGTTGACGAAGTAGAGCTTGCTGCCCGGCGCGAACTGGGCGAAGTCGACGACGATGTCGTAGCGCTCGGCGATGCCCAGGGTCGGCAGAATGCCCTTTCTGTTGACGAGGCTGCCACTGCCGCCGCCCCAGCCGCTACCGCCGCCGCCCCAGCCACCGCCGCCACTGGTGGACCCGTCCGCCTCGTTGAAGAAGACCGAGTGCTGCAGGATGTTCCCGTCGTTGGCGATCATGTAGAACGGCACGCGGTTGTAGGAGATGCCAGAGCCGGGAAGGCCCTGGATCTCGCCGCCCGTTCCGTTGACCTCCTCCACCAGGGCGATCCGGAAGAACCTCGACACCGAGGCGTTCAGGATCCGGAAGCGATACCGCCGGGCACGCACCTCCAGGTTCGGCTTCCAGAGCCAGTTGGTCAGCATCTGGTCGCCGAGGAAGCCGTCGAGGTTGAAGATGTTGAAGAAGAGCTGGCCGTCGGAGTCCCACGCCTTGTCGGCCACCATCAGGTTGACGTCGTAGTCGCGGTTGCCCCAGTCGAGGGCGGTGCCGCTGGGGAGACGCAGGTTGACGCCGTCGTCGATCGCCTCGTTACCCCGATCCACCGCGCTGTAATAGTTCATCATCGCGGCGTTTCCCTTGTAGACGTTGGGCGCCGTGAAGTCGAGCATGTGGTCGTGGAACCAGTGGGTGCTCATGGTCTCCCGCCAGTCCCCGGGCACATTGGTGATGCCGCCGCTTCCGTCGGGAGCGCCTGCCCGAGGGTCGGTGGCTCCGGTGTTGATGCTGTCGTGACCGGCAAGCACCATGGGCCAGTGGTAATCATAGAACTGACCGGGGAAGAAGAAGGACTGGGTGTAGCCGTCGCTCTCGGCCCCGGTGTGACCGTTGTGCTCGTGGGTGGTGAGGGTGTGGAGCCCGAACCCGTAGTTTGCCGCAGGATCGACGGGAAGCGCGTCGTAGTGGCGGAAGAGGACCGACTCGCCGTAGCGTGCCTGGATGAGCTTCGGTGGGAAGGTGCCGTCGAAGGTCCAGAGCGCAAGGGGATCCTGCACCGGGAAGCTCGGGTGGAAGCGGACGTCGATCCCGAAGGTCGTGCCGTCGAACTGGGGTTGAGGACTCCCGCCGAGGTCGGGCCCCACCGTGTTGTGGTAGAGCCCGCCGGGTGCGAACTCCCCACTGTTGTAGTGGTGAAACTGGAAGGCATTGCGAAGACCGAGGTTCGTACGGGCTCCCGCCTGGGCGGTGTTGACGAAGACCTCGGGGAAGAATTCGGCAAAGCGCTGATGGGCCCAGTTCTCTCCCGGCGGACGGCCCTCCGCCGGCGGATCGTCGAGGCTCCGGCCGAGGAAGGCCTCGATGACGAGCTGCCAGGGGTTGAGGTCGAAGCAATTGGCCTCGAGGGTCGGGAAGGGGAAGGGCAACGCCTCGGCGAGGGTGACGTACTGGGCGAGGAAGTCGTTGAGATCGACCTCGTCCGGTACGCTGAAGGAGTTCGCGGGCGCGGGGAACGGGTCGGCTTCGACCACCGAGCCCTCGGAACCGAGCGGTACAGGACCGAACTCCTCGAAGCGCAGCATGCGCTGGGCAAAGGGCTGGGCACCGAAGAGCGGGCTCGGCTTGGCGCCCGTCGGCACGTCGATCTCTCCGTTGTTCTGGAGGTTTCCCTGATTGATGTTCTCGCCGGGGTCATCGGCCGTCCCGGTGGGGCCACCCTCGAACGCGCCCTCGTTGGCGAACTCGGGATCGAGGTTACCCGGCAGGTCACCGTCGTTGTTCAGGATGATTGCCGCGATGAGGGCCGACGGATCGGGCAAGACACCGCACGTCGCGGCGACGGTGTAGGAGAAGCACAGGATCGCGAGAGACGCGAGGACCGGATGGGGCCTTCGCCAGTGACGCATCGATGTGGCTGGAATGGGGCTCATGATTCACGCTCCTTCATCAGGGTCCTGCGGAACGAAGGGCAACGATGGTGAGCTCGCGGGCTGGCGTCGGAAGGGTGGAGAGAACCGTGACCGCCTGAGAATGGGCCACGGTCGGTGGGGGCACCAAGGGGCCAGACCTCGTGATTCCTCTTCACGCACGCTCCTCGTCGGAGATCCGTGGAAGAAGGAGACGCCGGGCGTCTCGCTCACCTCGCTCCCGAACGATTCACGATTGCTGGCCCTTGTGGGAGCGAGCCTGCATTTGATCGAGCGAGCCCACGAAGTGCAAGCGCTAAAGTCGAAGAAGAATCGCCTTCGGGTCCGGAGAGGCTCCCATCTGCTTTGGGGACTTGGTCTTCGCGACGAATGGCGGCTCAGGAAATTTCCTGATTGTGCGCAAATTGCCAGGCGCCCAAGGAGTCACACTACCCTCGAGGGTCTCGCGAAGATCCGCTTCAAGGACGGCCGCATGACACGGATTGCTCCACAGCGTCGGCCGCACTGCCCGGCCGTGGAGAGGATGGCGAGGCCCAGCTTCCCTCGGGGAATGTGATCGGACCCTTGATGACCCCGCAGACCGGACGAATTCCACTCGGCGGCCTGCGCTCGGGCACGCTCCGTGTGAACTTCGGCGCCAACAAACTCCCTGGCCTCTACTACCTGATCGTGACGACGGAGGGGACGATCAGGAGCCCATCGTCGTCATCGGAGGGTTTGCCCGATGAGGTTCAGGTTGAAGCGCATGTCGCCGTTCAGGATGTGGCTGAACTCGTGGGCGATCACTCCCTGCAGCTCGTCTCTTTTCAGGTACTCCAGAGTTTCGCGGCTCACGCCGATGATCGCGTCGTCGGGGGTGAAGCCGGCCGCGAACGCGTTGATCCCCTCTTCGTCCCGGAGCACGTAGACTGGCGGCACCGCCACCCCCGAGGCGATGGCCATCTCATCCACCACGTTGACCAGCGGCCGCTCCAGAGGATCGGTGGTGTTGCGGTGGACCAGTTGCCCCCCCAGCTTGAGGGCGATGCGGGAGCCCCCGGCCCGGAGCTCGGCCACATTGAACAGGCACCCACCAAGATCATCGGAAAGCTTCCGCGAGCCCGAGGTCGCTCTGGCCAAGGGGAGCGACCTGGCCGTGGTCTGCAGGGCCGTTTAGGCGGTACGGGAGGAAGAGGAGTCGGGTCTGCACCAGAGCCGACTCCAGATCCCGGGCCGACACCAGGTGCTTCCGCGCCAGAGAGCAGGCCTGCTCCAGAGCGGACTCGGCCTCCCCGAGCTCGCCGCGTTTTCTCGCCTCGCTTCCCAAGCATCACGAGGCATTGCAGCACCGACCCCATTTCCGGACTCGCCGGCCCACCGAGCAAGGCCACCAGCTCGGCCCGGGCGAGTCGCAGCTCGCGCAGGGCCTCCTCGCTTCTCCCGAGCTCGGCCAAAATCTCGCCTACCCGCAGCCGGGAGGTGGCGCGACGGCCCACGAGCACGGTCACGGCCCCCCTATTCCCTCCGTCATGCGACCTGACCGCACGTTTCCCATCCCTTCGATCTGATCCCCACCTCCTGGTCGCATGCTTGGCACAATGGCACCATCCGGGACCGTCTCCCGGAACGACGGCCGACCGCGTTCGAGGGCGCAATCTCATAATCGCCGGGGTGGGAGAGCGAGGCATGGTAAGAGCATCTATTCGCGTCGAGGGCTCACAGCCGTGAGTGCCGAGCAGCTCTTCGAGGTGCTCCGACCGGTGATCCCGTGGGGCGGGGAGGTCGTCCTCCCGTTCGATCCGGTTCGGTGCCCGAGGTCGGAGGATCATCACGTCGAGAGGGTGGGCCGTGGTGAACACATTCCGTGCTCGGATCAGAACAGGCCCGGTTTCTGTCAACCACTTCGCCCGGCTCTCCCCCCACCGCGGGAGAGTCGGAGAGCTATCTTCCACCCTCGACCGCGATTCACCTGCTCTCCCGGGTCAACACGCGCCCGGCTCCCCCCGCAATCCCCATCCCTCTCCCCGACCCCAACCCCCGCACCCGTCTACCCTTGCCACCCCCAACGCGAAAAGGCCGCCCGGCTGTTCACCGGCGGCCCTTGTCACTCGTGCTCTGGTTCTGGTGTGGAATGGCTCCCCACTTCGACGCCAGAAGCGAAACGCTCTCCGGGTTCGAGAACAAGGTCGGAATGGGTACCCCATTCAGGACTCGAAACCGGCCAGATCATCGGTAAGCGCAAGAGGATGCTCCGGTTATCGATCCGGGCTCGTCCTGGCCCCACCGTACTCTCCGGTTCGAGTCCGGAATGCTCAGGGGGGACCCCACTTCTGCACGCGAACTCGGGCTCTCTTGGTTGACACTCGCCTCGCCAAGCGACCCCGCTCCGCTGACCACGCCGGCGCGGGCCCTCTCCCGCTCCTCCCAGGCCGCCGTCGGGACGTCCGGGACCGGGTCGGCGCACCCGACCACCGGATGTGGTGCTACTTCCCGGTCGCCATCCGATCGGGCCTGGCCACCACGGCGACTCCCACGACGCCTCCGAACCCTCCGCTGGCCACCGGTGACACTGACCGCCTCCCCGCCACCGCCGTCGAGCGGGCCTCGATCAGTCCTCATCAGCCTGGCCTTGCCGAGGTCCTCCAGGTCGTCGTCACGCAGCTCAAGTGCCAGGCTGTCCGTCGTGGTCGCCGTCGCCGATTCCAGCCATCATGCTCCGGGAGGGAACTTCCGGAGGCTCCGCAATGGCATTGTCCCTCCCGCGATCCTGGCCCGATCACGTCCGATCGGTTGTCCTCCAGGTCGTCTCGCTCGCCCAGGCCGCGCTCACCTTCACGCGCTCCTGGGCCGTCAACTGCCCCAATGCCAGGATCCGGCTCCATGCCGAGCGCGACCGTCTCCGGCAGGAGCTCGCTCTCCTCACCGAGGAGCTGCGCATCAAGGACGGGCGTATGCGCAGGATCCCTCCCCTCCGCCGGCCTCACTACCCACCTCTCGAGAGGATGGCGATCCTCGAGCTGAGAGCGGCCCGTGGCTGGACGCTGGTCCAGACCGCCGAGACGTTCGGGCTCACGGCGGCGACCATCTCCTCGTGGATGAGAAGACTCGACGAGGAGGGCCAGCAGGCGCTCGTCCAGATCCCCGATCCGGTGAACCGCTTTCCGGACCTCGTCCGATATCTCGTGAAGCGCCTGAAGCTCCTCTCTCCCTCCATGGGCAAGGTCAAGATCGCTCAGTACTCGCCAGAGCCGGACTCCACCTCGCTCCCACGACAGTCGCCAGGATGCTGCGTCACGAGCCGGAGGAAAGGCCAGTTGAGGAGAGGGCCGAGGCTCGACAGCATGGCGTCCGGACCAGCCGACCCAACCGCATCTGGCACGTCGATCTCACGACGATTCCCACGATGCGTGGATTCTGGACTCCATGGATTCCCTTTGCCCTTCCCCAGGTCTGGCCCTTCTGCAACAGCTGGTCGTCGTCCTCGACAACTACTCGCGCCGGGTCATGGGAGTCGGCGTCTTCAAGGAGCAACCCAGCTCCCAGCAGATCCGCGTCATCCTCGGAAGGGCAATGACCGTCGCCGGTGCCACTCCCGGCGCGATCATCACCGATCACGATTCCCGGTTCACGGGCAAGAGCTTCAGGAGGTCGTGCCGGCGGCGCCGCATCGAGCAGCGCTTCGGGGCGCTCGGGAAGTTCGGGAGCATCGCCGTCATCGAGAGGTTCATCCGGACGCTCAAGCGCGAAGGAATGCGGAGAATCCTTGTCCCCTATGGACCGCAGCGGATGCGAGACGAGGTGAATCTCTTCGCCGACTGGTACAACCAGCACCGGCCGCATACGGCGCTCGATGGGATGACGCCTGACGAGATCTACTTCGGGTCCAAGCCCGCTTCCCGGCGCGCAAGATACGAACCGCGGCCCCGCTGGCCACGCGGATCTCCTTCCGCAGGGGCGCAAACCAAGGTGCGGGGCAGAACGGGAGCACGCTTGCAGCTCGGCGTCTCTTTCATCGCCGACCGGCGCCATCTTCCGATCATCACGCTGAAGCGCGTCGCGTAGGACCTACCCTGGTTCCCGCCTGAGCGTCGGCTCCCCGTGTATCCCGTCCTCGCGTCGAGCCCGCTACCGACCTCGCTGCCTTGTTCGGTCGAGCCAACCGGGGCCCGCTGCCCCCCAAGACGCCATCGCTCACTCGCATGACATCACGAATTCGGACCGACTACGGCCCCGTTTGGCGGTGGCAAAGTCGGTGGTCCACTACACCCCTGGGCGGCGATCTGGCTCCGCATCGCACGCTCGTGCGGTGCCCTCTCTTCTGCCTGAGCCCGCGAGCGGGCGATCTCGGAGACGACGGAGCTGGGCTCTGCGGAGACGGTGCGCCGTCACCCTGACAAAAACGCTACCAACCCGACACTCATGACCACTTTGGCCTCGCTGTCGAGGAAATCTGCCGGTTCATGCCGGTGCTTCGGGATCGGATGCCTCTCACTTCCCGAGAAACGCCGCATCCGGTAGCATGTCAGCCAACTTCATGAATAATCCGGGCTAGGTGGGCGTAGGCGTATGATCGAACCAGTCAAGTGGAGATATTCTAGCAATAGCGAGGTGCGCGCAGATGCTGTCAAAGATGCTAATGATCTGTGTGGTCTTTGCCTCGCCAAAGAGAGTACGGAGATCGGCACCTATTGCCTCGCGGTGTGCCCGCGCAACCGGGGCCGAACGAAGAAGGTTGCGCTCATGAAACAAGAGGATAAGGACGTTGGCGACGATATCCGGTCTCGCCTCATTCTCACCATAAAGCCGATTCATGTATCTGAGTTTGACGGCAAAATAGCGACGTCCTGTGAGTGTCGCAGCATCCATATCCGATACGTCGCCTGGGAGATCGATGCACTGCCGAAGCAGCTCTTCACAATAGATGGGTAGGCCAGCGAGCCGAATTGCATAGGCAGCATCCTTGTGTATGCGCTCATGATGCGCTGCGGTTGCTTCCGCCAAAGCAGTTCGTGTGTATCGAGCCACTTGCGCAATAACGACAAAGTCGTCTTCCGTATCCCGCACGCATTGGAGCGGCAGTGTCCGTCTTCTACGAATCCGTCCAAGGACAAAAAACGCCGGCAAGAGGACCACGACGCCACCCAGAACAAAGTAAGCAGTTTCGGACAGTTCCATAACTCATTTCATCTGACGTCCGCGGCACATTTGCCGCTCAGTGCAAACGCCGCCGGGATCTGTCACCCTCTTGGCAACTGGGGTAGTAAAGGCGCAAGGTACCCGAGGAGTGGGCCAAGTCCTCCTGCAATCAGATATGCGCCGAAAAAGGCAGTGGCAAGGCCGAGCAACTGCACTCCGACGAGTAATGGTGCCACATCCGGTCGCGCACAAAAGCAGATCCCAGGTGGACTCCCCTCCCATTGAATGAGGTCACGCACCTCCCCAAGAAAAGGGACACATACATACCCAAGCATGCTTTCGCAGCCGTTGTCGATGCAGCCGGGGAGAAAAAAGAATTTCCGTCGAAATTTGCAGAAGGCACTGGATCGAAATAGGGGCTCTGGTGGTTGACCTCGTGGATTCCTGTCAAGCGCCCCTCCCGGAGCGAACGCCTCCGAGATAACAACGCTCTTGTTGCTATCATCTTGTGGATTGCTACCAAGCGCCTCCAGCTCAGCTACGATCCGCCGACCGACCCGATCGCTAAATGCTATCATGCGTTCGCCAATGTCTTCATCAGTCGCGCCGCGGAGAACGTCTAGGAACTCGTCTTGTGCGACTCGTGGCATGTTAAGAAGGTGTGCGAGGAAACGATCAATGATCGGCGACCGCGATGCAACCGCGCTAGAACTATCACCACCTGGAGGGGAAACAACCGATGCAATGCCTTGTGGCATAGGCTTCGTATCACGCTTGTCATTTGACTCATGGCAGCATGAGCATGAGGGAGCGGGAACCCCGGGGCTCGTTATGCCGCCCGTAGTCACACTGGCCACGGCATCTCCGTTTTGTCCGTTCACGGCAAACTCTCCCTCCTATGCGGTGTCAGTCGAGAGATTTCCTGCTAGTGCTAGTTGCTAGTAGTGGAAACCGCATGGAATCTAGCTAGACCACACAGGAGTCAGGTATAGGACCCGAATCCACGAGCCGGCGGTCCCGCCGCACTTCGACCGAAGGCGTACTTGCTGTTTGAGGTCGGTCACGGCCTTGCTGTAGGATCCAGTCGCGGTGATCTGTGTGAAACTACCAGCGACACTCCAGGAGTCCTCGTAGAAGTCCTTGTGCTGAACATCGATGTCGATAGTGCACTGGTCTCTAGCTGGGAAACATACACATAGAAGGTTGCGTTCTTGCCACCACGGGGCTGTTCCGCGGAATTGACCCAATCAGCAGACTTGAGGAGAAGTTCTCCGAGTAGCATTGGCCACCTCCCTTACCATTATCCATTATCATTCATTGACAACTTCAGCTAACTCTTCATCAATCCTCTCTTGAAGGAGATGCGAAGCGTGTCCCTGCGCTGCTCACGATAATTGTTGGGTTTCTCGACTCGGTACAGGCTCACCACCTCGGGTCAATCTGAGCACCTCGAAACTTGCCACCGTGACGAGACGAGGATCGCCATGCACTCCTTTCTCCGCCGAGCACGGCCCGACTCCTCTCCCTTCCGTACCGCCTCAACGGCCCTGCACGGCCGTCTCGTAGACCTGCCCCCCGCCTCACCCCCGATAATGCCACGATGGGTGTGACCTGCCCCCATCAGTGATACCACCTGAGCCGGCGGTCGATACCCCAGCGAGCTGTGAGGCCTCTTGGTGTTGTACTCCCACCTGCCACCTCTCCAGCAAGACCTTCGCCTCCAGGAGTGTGTCGTAGACCTCCCGGTCGATCTTCGACCCTACGCCTGCGCCGCCTCCCTGTCAACAGGCCGGTTCGGAACAGCCCCACCCATCGCCGCGTCATGCGACCTGACCGCGGGTTGGCCGCCAGGGCGATCTGATCCCCGGATCCGGGTCGCATGCTTGGGCAAATGGAGCTGATTCTGGAACGGACCTTGGCCGGACGTGGGTCGTTTTGGGCCTCCCCGGCGCCACCTCCCGCCGTCCATCTCCCACAAGCCACAACCGCACCGAGAGTTACGCGCACTCCCCGGCGTTTGAGGCCGCCCTCAAAG
>Ga0326597_10011335_pt1 | contig 11830 bp, 10 predicted proteins | sample RVTome_12_FD_203789 | JGI IMG/M metagenome (GOLD analysis project Ga0326597, IMG submission 203789) | Soil microbial communities from uranium-contaminated site in the Upper Colorado River Basin, Wyoming, United States - RVT100D185 | ecosystem: Environmental > Terrestrial > Soil > Contaminated >...
TGCGTGACGCCGACCTGCCACTGGCTCGAGTTCGTCGACTGGGCCGACGCCGTGCTCGCCGAGCCGGCGGTGCTCAAGGACGGCCACGTCATCGTGCCCGAGCGGGCGGGCCTGGGCATGGACTGGGACGAGAAGGCGGTCGAGCGCTACAGCCTGTAGGACCATGTTCACGCGCCATTACCCCCACTGGCCGCCGGGGCTGCCAAAGACGCTTTCGGTGCCGCGCACCAGCGTGTATTTCAACCTGGCGGTCAGCGCGAGTCGTTTCCCGGACAAGGCGGCGATCGACTACTACGGCCAGCGCATCGCCTACTCCGAGCTCAAGCGCCAGGTCGATGCGCTCGCCGGCTTCCTGCAGGCGCGCTGCGGCGTGAAGAAAGGCGAGCGGGTGCTGCTCTACACCCAGAACAGCCCGCAATTCGTCATCGGCTACTACGCGATCCTGCGCGCCGACGCGGTGGTGGTGCCGGTCAACCCGATGAACCGCAGCGAGGAGCTGCGCCACTACGTCGAAGACACCGACGCGAGCACTATCGTCTCGACGCAGGAGCAGTGGGCCGAGATCGCGCCGCTGTGCGGCACCACGATCCTGAAGCACGTGCTGCTCGGCGCCTATTCGGACTACCTGCCCGCGGACACCGGCCTGCCGGTTCCCGCTTTCGTGCGCGCGCCGCGGGAGGATGCGGTGCACGACGCGGTGACGCCGTGGTCCGAGGCGATCGCGCTCAACCTGGTGCCCACCGAGCACCGCGCCGGACCGGACGATCTCGCCGTCATGCCCTACACCTCGGGCACCACCGGCAAGCCCAAGGGCTGCATGCACACGCACTACAACGTGCTCTCGACTTCGACGGCATACGGCTTCTGGCGCACGGTCACCAGCGAGAACGTGGTGCTCGCCGTGCTGCCGATGTTCCACGTCACCGGGATGCAGGCGGGCATGAACGCGCCGATCCAGGTCGGCGCCAGCGCGGTGGTGCTGTCGCGCTGGGACCGCGACTGCGCCGCGATGCAGATCGAGCGCCTGCAGGTGACGAACATCACCGCCATCACCACCATGATGGTCGATTTCCTCGCCAACCCGAGGCTCGGCCGCTACGACCTGTCGTCGATCCAGGTGCTCGGCGGCGGCGGGGCGCCGATGCCGCGGGCAGTGGCGAAGAAGCTGCACGATACGATGAAGCTCGAGTTCATCGAGGGCTACGGCCTCTCGGAGACCATGGCGCCGACGCACATCAACCCGGGGCAGCGGCCCAAGCGCCAATGCGGCGGCATTCCGATCTTCGACGTCGACGCGCGCGTGCTCGACCCCGAGACCTTCGCCGAGCGCGCGCCGATGCAAGTCGGCGAGATCGTGGTGCACGGGCCGCAGGTGTTCCGCGGCTACTGGAAGCAACCCGAAGCGACCGAAGAAGCGTTTCTCGAGTACGACGGCAAACGGTTCTTTCGCACCGGGGACCTGGGCTACTACGACGAGGAGGGCTACTTCTTCATCACCGACCGCCTGAAGCGCATGATCAACTGCTCGGGCTACAAGGTATGGCCGGCCGAAGTCGAGTCGATGCTCTATGCGCATCCGGACATCCAGGAGGTGTGCATCATCGCCGCGCGCGACCCTTACCGGGGCGAGACCGTGAAGGCGGTGATCGTGCCCACGGCCGCGGCGAGCGGGCGCATTCGCGGCGAGCAGATCGCCGCGTGGGCGCGCGACCACATGGCGGCTTTCAAGGTGCCGCGCGAGTTCGAGTTCGTCGGCGAGCTGCCCAAGACCGCGAGCGGCAAGATCCTGTGGCGCGAGCTGCAGGAGCGCGAGAACGCGCGCGCGGATGCAGGCACGGGCAAGCCCTGATTTGGTAGACTGCGTCGAAGCCGTTCGCGAGCCCATGACGATGCTCAGGTTGAGAGTCCTGCTGGCGGGCGCAGCGCTTGGCGTCGCGTTCCCGGCGCTCGCCCAGATCGAGATCGAGAAGCCCTGGGCGCGCGCCACTACGCCCGGCGCGAAGATTGCTGGCGGCTACATGGTGATCCGCAACAAGGCATCGGCGCCGGACAGGCTGGTTGACCTTTCCTCGCCCGCAGCCGCGCGCGTCGAGATGCACGTGCATCACATGGAGAATAACGTGGCGAAGATGCGCCAGGTGCCGGGCTACGACGTGCCGGCGAGCGGCCGCTTCGAGCTCAGGCCAGGCGGCGCGCATCTCATGTTCATGCAGATCAAGCAGCCGTTCAAGGAAGGCGACAAGGTACCGGTGACGCTGACGTTCGAGCGCGCCGGTGAAGTGCAGGTCGAGTTTCATGTAGGCCGGCTGACGGCGCTGTCAGCACCCTCGTACGACCCCGGCCACAAGCAGTAAGCGAAGACTGGAGGCAGCCATGGAAAAAGTGATCGTCGCGGGCATCGGCATGGTGCCCTTCGCCAAGCCCGGCCGCAGCGAGCCGTATTCGACCATGGGCACGAACGCCGCGCGCCTCGCGCTCGAGGACGCGGGCATCGAGTTCGGCCGCGTGCAGCAGGCCTACGTCGGCTACGTCTACGGCGACTCGACCAGCGGCCAGGCGGCGGTCTATCCGCTCGGGCTCACCGGCATCCCGATCGTCAACGTCAACAACAACTGCTCGACCGGCTCGACCGCGCTGTTTCTCGCGCGCCAGGCGGTCGAGAGCGGCGTGGTCGGCTGCGCGCTCGCGCTCGGCTTCGAGCAGATGGTGCCCGGCGCGCTGCAGCGCCAGTACACCGACCGCCCGGCGCCGCTCCAGAACTTCTTCGAGGTGGCGCGCGCCACCGAAGGCTTCGAGGAGCAAAAGGGCATGGCGCCGCAGCTCTTCGGCGCCGCCGCGCGCGACTACCGCCGCCGCTTCGGGCTCGATGAGCACACGCTCGCCGCGATCTCGGTGAAATCGCGCCGCCACGCGGCGAAGAACCCCTTTGCGCTGTTCAAGGACCAGGTGACCGAGGACGAGGTACTTGCCTCGCCGATGATGGCCGAGCCGCTCACGCGCCTGCAGTGCTGCCCGCCGACCTGCGGCGCGGCCGCCGCGGTGATCGTCTCGGAAGCGTTCGCGAAGAAGCACGGGCTCGATGCGCGGGTGCGCCTTGCCGCACAGGCGATGACGACCGACCGCGCGGGCAGCTTCCATGAGAAGGACCTGAGAAAGACGGTGGGCTTCGAGATGTCGCGCGACGCGGCGAAACGGGTCTACGAAGCGTCCGGTCTCGGGCCCGAGGACATGGACGTCATCGAGCTGCACGATTGCTTCACCATCAACGAGCTGATCTCCTACGAGGCGCTCGGGCTTGCGAGCGAGGGCGAGGCGGCGAAGCTGGTGCGCGACGGCGACAACAGCTTCGGCGGCAAGTGGGTGGTGAACCCTTCGGGCGGGCTGATCTCGAAGGGCCATCCGCTCGGCGCGACCGGCCTTGCGCAGTGCTACGAGCTCGTCTCGCAGCTGCGCGGCACGGCGGGAGCGAAGCAGGTGGAAGGGGCGCGCAACGCGCTGCAGCACAACATCGGCCTGGGCGGCGCCTGCGTGGTGACGCTCTACCAGGCCGGCTAGTGCCGCCGCGCTAGCCGCACCCGTCCTCGCACCGAGCCGCCGCCGGCCACCGCATGCCGCTGCATTTCCCGCCGCAAGAGCTCGCCGAGCGCAGGCGGCGCACCTGCGAGGCGCTCGCCAAAGAGGGTCTCGACGGCCTGCTCATGTTCCGCCAGGAGTCGATGTATTACCTGAGCGGCTACGACACCTTCGGCTACGTCTTCTTCCAGTGCCTGGTGCTGCGCGCGGACGGCGAGATGGTGCTGCTCACGCGCGCGCCGGACCTGCGCCAGGCGCAGCAGACCTCGTGCATCGGCGACATCCGCATCTGGGTGGACGATCCGAAGGCGAAACCGGCGCGCAAGTTGCGAACCATTCTCGAGGAGAAGGGCTTTCGCGGCAAGCGCCTGGGCGTCGAATACCGGGCCTACGGGCTCACCGGATTCGACGCCAAGCGGCTCGACGCCGCGCTCGAGGGCTTCTGCACGCTCGTCGATGCGTCCTGGCTGGTGAGCCGCCAGCGCCTCGTCAAGAGCGCGGCGGAGATCGGCTACGTGCGCCGCGCCGCGCAGCTCGCCGACGAGGCCTACGCGGCGGCGCTGAAGACGGGCGGCCCGAGCGCCTTCGAAGGCGACATCCTCGCGGCGATGCAGGGCGCGATCTATCGCGGCGACGGCGACGACCCGGCGAACGAGTTCATCATCGGCTCGGGCCCGCAGGCGCTCTTGTGCCGCTATCACAGCGGGCGCCGGCGCCTCGACCCTGAGGACCAGCTGACGCTCGAGTGGGCGGCGGCTTTTCGCCACTATCACTCGGCGATGATGCGCACGTTGCCGGTGGGCAGGGTGCCGGCGGCGCAGCGCGAGATGCACGGCGTCGCGCGCGAGGCGCTGCTCGCGGTCGAGGCGGCGCTACGCCCGGGCAACACGGTCGGCGCAGCCTTCGACGAGCACGCGCGCGTGCTGGACGAGGCCGGCTACGGTGCGCACCGCATGAACGCCTGCGGCTACTCGCTCGGCACCACCTTCGCGCCGAACTGGATGGACTGGCCGATGCTCTACCACGCCAATCCGGCCGTGATCGAGCCGGGCATGGTGTTCTTCGTGCACGTCATCATCTTCGACAGTGAGCGCAACCTGGCCATGACGCTCGGGCGCACCAGCCTGATCGGCGCGCAGGGCGCCGAGCCGCTGTCGCGCTTGCCGCTCGAGCTGGCGACGCTTTAAGGCGCGGCGCCTCGCTAGGCGCGCTCAGCGCGCGCGCCTAGAACAGCAGCCGGCCGAGCCACCAGGCGATGCCGGCGATGAACGCCGAGCAGGGGATCGTCAGGATCCATGCCCAGACGATGTTGCCGGCGACGCCCCAGCGCACCGCCGAGACGTTCCGCGCCGAGCCCACGCCGACGATCGACCCGGTGATGGTGTGCGTGGTCGAGACCGGGATGCCCAGGCCCGTGGCCACGAACAGCATCATCGCGCCGCCGGTCTCGGCGCAGAAGCCGCCCACGGGCTTCAACTTGGTGATGCGCTGCCCCATGGTCTTGACGATGCGCCAGCCGCCGAAGGCGGTGCCCGCGGCGATCGTGACGTAGCAGGCGATCACCACCCAGATCGGCGGGGCGTCGTGACTGCTCAGGCCGGCCGCGATGAGCAGCATCCAGATGATGCCGATCGTCTTTTGCGCGTCGTTGCCGCCGTGTCCCAGGCTGTAGAGCGAGGCCGAGACGAGCTGCATCCGTCTGAACCATCGATCGACGCGCGAAGGCGTCGTCCGCACGAAGAGCCACGACACGAGCACCATCAGCAGCGCCCCCAGCAGAAAGCCCACGAACGGCGCGACGAAGATGAACGCCACGGTCTTGAGGATGCCCGCCGGAATCAGCGACACGGTGCCGGCCTTGGCGACCGCGGCGCCCACCAGGCCGCCGATCAGTGCGTGCGAGGACGAGGACGGTATGCCGTACCACCACGTAATCAGGTTCCAGCTGATGGCGCCGATCAGCGCGCCGAACACCAGGTAGTGATCGACCACGCCCTGGTCGACGATGCCCTTGCCGACGGTGGTCGCGACCTTGAGCCGGAAGATGAACAGCGCGAGGAAGTTGAAGGCGGCGGCGAGCAGCACCGCCTGGTAGGGCTTGAGCACGCGCGTCGACACCACGGTGGCGATCGCGTTTGCGGCGTCGTGAAAGCCGTTCATGAAATCGAACACCAGCGCCACCACCACCAGCGCGATGACGACGCCGAGCCCGATCTGCAGTGGACCGAGGGCGTCCATGCCGGCTCAGGAGTTCTCCAGGACGATGCCCTCGATGATGTTGGCGACGTCCTCGCAGCGGTCGGTGATCGTCTCGAGCAGGTCGTAGATGACGCGCATCTTGATCACCTGCTTGAGGTCGTTCTCCTCTCGAAACAGCTTGGAGAGCGCCGCGCGCATCACCCGGTCGGCGTCGGATTCGAGCCGGTCGATCTCCTCGCAGATCTTGAAGATGGCATCGGTGCGCTTGACGTTGGTGAGCAGCTTGACCACGGTGGCGACGCGCTCGCAGCTCATGTGGCAGATGCCGGCGAGCTGCTTCGCCTCCGGGGTGATGCGCCGCAGGTCGTACAGGCTGACCGACTCGGCCACGTCCTGGATCAGGTCCAGGATGTCGTCCATGCGCGTGATGAGCTGGTGGATGTGCTCGCGGTCGAACGGCGTGATGAACGTCTTGTGCAGCATGACGATCGTTTCGTGCGTGATCTTGTCCGCGGCGCGCTCCGCCGTGTCGATGCGCTGCGTATAGCCCTCCAGATCCCTGAAGTTCTCCATCATCGCCGCGAGCTCGCGGCTGCCTTCGACGATGCGATCGGCGTGGGCGTTGAAGTGATCGAAAAAGCGGCCCTCGCGGGGCATCAGGCGCGACAGCATGGTTCCTCCCTAGAGCCCGGGCCGCGGGTGATGGTCACTCGCGAAACCCCAGGCCGAGCGATTTCAGCTTGCTGATGGCGGCGTCATCGAAGCCCCACTCGGCGAGCGCGGCGCGGCCACCTTCGCCGCGCTCGGGCGGCGCGCGGTGCACCTCTGCCGGCGTGCGCGAGAAGCGCGGCGCGGGCGCGGGCTGCTCGACCGTGGCGATCTCGACAAAGCTTTTCCGCGCCACATTGTGCGGGTGGCGCTTCGCCTCGCTGAAGCTGAGCACCGGCGCGAAGCACGCGTCCGAGCCTTCGAAGGCCTCGACCCACTCGTCGCGGGTCTTGGCGGCGAAGACTTGCTCGAAGCGCGCGCGCAGCTCCGGCCAGCGCGCGCGCTCGTTCTGCCCCGGAAGCTGCTCCCCGGCGAGGCCGAGCCGCTCGATCAGTTCGTCGTAGAAGCGCGCCTCGATGGCGCCGATCGAGACGTACTGGCCGTCCTTCGTCCGGTATACGTTGTACCAGGGCGCGCCGGTATCGAGGATGTTCTCGCCGCGCGTCTCGCTCCAGCGTTGGGTGGCGAGCATGCCCGAGAACATCGTCGCAAGAAGGGAAGCGCCCTCGATCATCGCCGCATCGACCACCTGGCCCTTGCCCGAGCGCGCGGCCTCGAGCAGCGCGCACGCGACGCCGAAGCCGAGCAGCATGCCGCCGCCGCCGAAGTCGCCGACGAGGTTGAGCGGCGGCACCGGCGCTTCGCCCTTGCGCCCGAAGGCGTTCAGCACGCCGGCGAGTGCGATGTAATTGATGTCGTGTCCCGCGCGCGGCGCGAGCGGCCCGTCCTGCCCCCAGCCGGTCATGCGCCCATAGACGAGCTCCGGGTTGCGCGCGAGCGCGATCTTCGGCCCGAGGCCGAGGCGCTCCATGACGCCGGGGCGAAAGCCCTCGATCAGCGCGTCGGCGCGCGCGAGGAGCTCGAGCGCGGCCTCGGCGCCCTTCGGTGACTTGAGATCGAGGGTCACCGAGCGCCGTCCCCGCATCATGACGTCGTTCCAGCGCTCGCGCTCGAGGCCCAGGTCGGTGGCCGCAGGGCGATCGACGAGCAGCACGTCGGCGCCCATGTCGGCGAGCAGCATGCCCGCGAAGGGCCCGGGGCCGATGGCCTCGAACTCGATCACGCGGATGCCGGAGAGGGGTCCCATCCTGGGGCGATCATATATGATCGACTCGATCCGCAAGAGTGCTGCAATGGAACACGAATCGGTTTTCGTTCGCTCGCGGCGGGCCGCATGAGCGCGCGCTACCCCGAGCGCATCGTCTGCCTCACCGAGGAGACCACCGAGACGCTCTACCGCATCGGCGAGGAGCGGCGCATCGTCGGCATCTCGGGCTACACGGTGCGCCCGGCGCGGGCGCGGCGCGAAAAGCCGCGGGTCTCGGCGTTTCTTTCGGCGAACACCGACAAGATCCTCGCGCTCGAGCCGGACCTGGTGCTCGGGTTTTCGGATCTTCAGGCCGACATCGCGCGCGAGCTCGCGAAGCAGGGGCTGAACGTGGTGCTGTTCAACCAGCGCTCGATCGACGAGATCCTGTCGATGATTCTCGTTCTGTCGTCGATGGTTGGCGAAGCGGGCAAGGGCGAGAAGCTGGTGGCGGAGCTGGAGCAGGGGCTGGCGCAGATCCGCGAGGCCGCGGCCGGGTTCACGAAACGACCGCGCGTTTACTTCGAGGAATGGGACGAGCCGATGATCAGCGGCATTCGCTGGGTGAGCGAGCTCATCGGCGTGGCGGGCGGGAAGGATGTTTTTCCGGAGCTCTCGCGCTCGCAGGCGGCGGGCGGGCGGGTAGTTGCTGATGGTGCCGAGGTCGTGAAGCGCAAGCCCGATCTGATTCTCGGGTCGTGGTGCGGGAAGAAGTTCCGGCCGGAGAAGGTCGCGGCGCGCAAGGGATGGGACAAGGTGCCGGCGGTGCGCGACGGCGAGCTGCACGAGATCAAGTCGGCGGATATCCTGCAGCCAGGGCCGGCGGCGTTGACGGACGGCGTGCGGCGGATTCATTCGCTGATCGCGGCTTGGGACGAGCGACAGCGCCCTTGATTGCGTAGTCTTCCTTTAGGTTGCGGGCTGCCGGCTGCGCCGTGCCGGCGACTCAGCGGACTTTCGAATGGAGAAAGCGTCGTTGACAGCGCCCGCCGGAGCCCGCAACCTTGCCGCTCCCGGCCGCCGGCCAAGTCGAGCGGGCACCGGGTGACGTTTTTCCCGGGAGAACAAAAATCGAACTCACCGACCTCACGCTCCTCGAGCAGGCCGAGCTGTTGCGCCGCGGGCAGTGCTCGAGCCGCCAGATCATCGACGCGCACCTCGCGCGCATCGATGCGCTGAACGAGAAGCTGCACGCCTTCGTCGACGTGTACGCGGACGAGGCGCGGGCGCTTGCCGATGCGGCCGATCGCGCGCGCAAGGCGCGCCTGCCGCTAGGGCCGCTGCACGGCCTGCCCATCGGCCTGAAGGATTTGTGCGACATCGCGGGGCGCGTTGGCACCGTGGGCTCGAAGATGTGGGCCGCGCGCATCGCCGAGACGACCTGCGCCACGGTCGAGCGGCTGCTTGCCGCGGGGATGATCCCGCTCGGCAAGACTCACATGGTCGAGTTCGCCTTCGGCGGCTGGGGCACCAATCCGCTGATGGGCGCGCCATGGAATCCCTGGGATCTCGCGCGCCATCGCGTGCCGGGCGGGTCGTCGAGCGGCACCGCGGTCGCGGTCGCCGCGGGCCTCGCGCCGATCGGCATCGGCAGCGACACCGGCGGCTCGGTGCGCATTCCCTCGGCGTTCAACGGGCTGGTCGGCCTCAAGGTCACCTTCGGTCGCATCAGCCTGCACGGCACCGGGTTGCTGAGCTGGACGCTCGATAGCATCGGGCCGCTCGGGCGCTCGGTGGACGATTGCGCCGAGCTGCTGCGCGTGCTCGCCGGGCCGGACGAGCGCGATCCGACGACGCTCGCGCAGCCGCCGCTCGATCTGCCGGCGCGGCTCGAGGCGCGGAAACTGGGTTCGTATCGCATCGCGCTGCCCGACGCCGGGCAGTTGCCCGCCTTCATGCACCCGGCGGTGATCGCGGCCTGGAAGGATGCCGCCAAGCGCCTCGAGAAGCTCGGCGCGCAGGTCGTGCCGGTGCGCCTGCCCGAGTGGTACTTCGAGCTCTCCAAGCCCGGCGGCACGATCATCGCCTCCGAGGCGTTTTCGCTGCACCGCGCCTACATCGAGGACCCGAATCAGGCGATCGGGCCGGCGGTGCGCGAGCGTGTGTTGAACGCGCGCAAGCTCGCGCCGGGCGAGTACGCGGAAACCTTGCGCGTGATGGCCGAGCGCCGGCGCGTGTTCGACGAGTGGTTCCGGCCCTTCGACGCGGTGCTGCTGCCCACGGTCGCGGTGCCGGCGCCGCCGCTCGACGAGATCGAGGAGCAGGGGCCGATCCCGGGCTACCTGACGCGCCCGGCGAACTACCTCGGCCTGTGCGGGCTCGCCATGCCCGCGGGGCTGCACGAGGGGCTGCCGCTCAGCATCCAGATCCTCGGCAAGCCTTTCGATGAGCGCACGGTGCTCGAGATCGGCAAGGCGGTTCAGGAAGACACCGGCCACCACAAGCTGCGCCCGAAGCTCGCTTCGGGCGGCGCCAGGCATGCTGCCTGAAGAGGGCGGCGCCGCGCCGCGCTCGGCCGAGCGGGCCTCGGCCGATCGCATCTACTTCACGCTCGCCTCCCTGATCGGCGGCGTGGTCGGCATCTACTTCCTGCTGGTGCCGGTGCTGGATCTCAACATCGCGTTCCACTTCTACCTGATGCTGTGGATCACCATGGCCTCGGCGTTCAACGTCGCCGCGGGCTTCTCGGGCTACATGCCTTTCGGCTTCGTCGCCTTCTACGGCGTGGGCGCCTTCACCACCGCGATCCTGGTGAAGAGCCTCGGCTTTCCGGTGCTGCTCGCGCTGCCCTTCTCGGGCGCGGCGGGCGTGATCCTGGGGCTGCTGTTCGCGCCGACGCTCAGGCTCTCGGGCATCTACTTCGCCATCGTCAGCCTCGCGCTCGCCGGCATCTGCCGGCTGGTGATCTCCAACATGCCGCAGGAAATCACCGGCGGCTCATTCGGCCTGCAGCTTGGCAGCCGAGCCGAGCCGGTGCACTCCTTCTACGTGATGATGGGGGTGATGCTGCTGGCGCTGGGCGTCATCCTGTGGCTCTCGCGCTCGCGCCTTGGGAAGGCGCTGCGCGCGGTGCGCGACGACGCCGAGGCCGCCGACATGATGGGCGTGAACGTCACGCGCGTGCGCCTGTACGGCTGGCTCATCGCCGCGTTCTTTCCGGCGGTGTCCGGCGGGGTCGAGGCCTGGTACACGAACGTGGTCGATACCGAGACCGCGTTCAACACGCTCACCACCGCGAAGACGGTGATCTACGCGGTCGCCGGCGGCCTCGGCACCGTCACCGGGCCGATCGTCGGCTCGGTCGTCATGGTGTGGCTCGACGAGCTGATCTGGCGCCAGTTCCCGCTCCTCAACCTGCTGATCCTCGGCGTGGCGACGGTGCTGCTGGTGCTGTTCCTGCCGCGCGGCATCGTCGGCACGCTGCTGCGCTGGCGCCCCGAGTGGCGCCGCTACATTCCCTGAGGCGAGCGCGTGGACACCCTCGTTCTTAACGGCATCATCAACGGCCTCATCGTCGGCGGCATCTACGCGCTGATCGGCATGAGCCTGACGCTGCTCTACGGGGTGCTGCGCGTGGTCAACTTCGCGCACGGCGAGTTCGTGATCGGCGGCTCGTTCCTCGCCTACGCGCTGTTCAGCACCCTCGGTATTGCGCCGCTCTTCGCGCTGCCCGTGGCGGCGGTGTCGTTCTTCGCGCTCGGCTGGGGCGCGTATTTCCTCCTCTTGCCGCGCCTGCAAAAGAGCGACGACCCCGAAATCATGTCGTTCCTCATGATGTACGGGGTGTCGATCGCGCTCGCCGCGGTGATGCTGCTCCTTTTCGAGGCCGACTCGCGCTCGATCGACTACTCGTTCAGGCCGATCTCGATGAAGGTCGGGCCGATCTACGTCTCCACCGCGCGCATCGTCGCCTTCGGCATCACCATCGCGATCGCGCTCGCGCTCACCTGGTTCCTGTTTCGCACGCTGCCGGGCAAGGCGCTGCGCGCCGCGATCATGAACCGCGAGGCGATCCAGATCGTGGGCGTCGACGTGGTGAAGCTCTCGGCCTTCGCCTTCGCGCTCGCTTCGGCCATCGCGGGCGCGACCGGCGTGCTGGTCGCGCTCGTTTTTCCGGCCTTCAATCCCTTCTCCGGCGCCGAGTACTCGATCATCGGCTTCATCGTGGTGGTGCTGGGCGGCCTCGGCAACCCGGTCGGGGCG
>Ga0326597_10011336_pt1 | contig 11829 bp, 9 predicted proteins | sample RVTome_12_FD_203789 | JGI IMG/M metagenome (GOLD analysis project Ga0326597, IMG submission 203789) | Soil microbial communities from uranium-contaminated site in the Upper Colorado River Basin, Wyoming, United States - RVT100D185 | ecosystem: Environmental > Terrestrial > Soil > Contaminated >...
GCGCGGCTGACGCTCACCGGCGCGGACGATGCGGTCCTGCCGCAACGGCTCGCCGCGCAGCAGGCGGCCGTTCTTGCTTACGTGCACGCGCGCGTGACGCTGGCGTTCGAAGGCGGAGCGCAATGTCGCGCCGCAGACGAGGCGTCGGCGTCGAAGCGCGACCACGTCGTCGTGCGGCTTGGCTTTCGCTGCCCGCCACTCGGCCGGCCGCTGGTCTATCGCGTAACCCTTTTCCACGAGATCGATCCGGCGGCCAGGCATGTCGTCACCGTGGACGGCGACGAGCGGCGCCTCGGCCTGCTCGGCGTCGCGAATCCCGTAATGCATCTCTCGGGCGTGCGCGCCGGTCTGGGTGAAACACTGCGCCATTACGTTGTCGCGGGGATCGAGCATATCGCCATCGGCTATGACCATATCGCGTTCCTGCTCGCGGTGATCGTGCTCGGACGGCGTTTCTGGCCGCTGTTCGCGGTGGTCACCGCGTTCACCGTTGCGCATTCCATCACGCTTACGCTGGCGGTGCTCGAAATGGTCGTGCTGCCTGCGCGCATCGTCGAGCCGCTGATCGCGGCCACTATCGTCTACGTCGCGGTTGAGAATTTTTTCGTTCGCGACATCCGCCGCCGCTGGTGGCTCACGTTCGTGTTCGGTCTGGTCCACGGCTTCGGCTTCGCTTCGGTGCTGCGCGAGTACGGCATTCCGGACCATGCGCTGATTCCGGCGCTGGCGGGATTCAATGCCGGCGTCGAGGTCGGTCAGATCCTGGTCGTCGCGCTCGCCGTGTTCGCGTGGCGGACCGGATTCGCGCTCGCCGCGAAAGCGGGCGCGCACGGCGACGAATCGACGCAGCGGCGCGCGTCGCTGGCGGTTTCCGCGGGCGTTCTGTTACTCGGGCTTTACTGGCTGGGCGAGCGCTTGCTGGCGTGAGGGCGCGCGCATTGACAGGGGCGCTTTGGCAGGAGGATAGTGGCATGGCCCGTGTCATCAGGGGAGCGGGCCGGTTCCATAGACAAAGGGGCGCAACATGAAAAAATCCTTCGCTATCCTTTTTGCGGCGGCCGCCAGCGTGATCTCGATGCCGGTGCCGGCCGACACCACCGACGTCAAGTGGCAGTCGATCGTCACGGTCAAGAAGAAGGGCGCGCACTGCGTCGACGACCCGAACTGCATGAATCGCTACCACTACGCGTTCAAGCCGGTGGCGAAGGCGAGGCCCGGTCAATTCATCCGCTTCGAGACGCGCGACGCGCTCGACTCCAACTTGACTCTCAAGTCCGAACCCAAAGACGTGCTGGCGGTCGATCTGAACCTGGTCCACCCGATCACGGGGCCGGTGCACATCGAGGGGGCGCGCCGGGGCGATGTGCTCGCGGTGACGCTGATCGACGTCGATCCCGACCAGTACGGCTACACCACCGTGGTGCCCGGGTTCGGTTTCTTGCGCGACCTGTTCCCGAAGCCCTTCATCGCCAACTGGAAACTGACCCGCCGCGAGGCGGTTTCCGATCAGATTCCCGGCGTGCGCGTGCCCTTCAACGGCTTCATGGGAACGGTGGGCACGCTGCCCGGCAAGCCCGAGGTCGAGACGTGGCTGGCACGCGAAAAGCAGCTTGGCGAGGCGGGCGGCGTCGCGCTGCCGCCGCAGCCGACCGGCGCGCTGCCGGCGGCGGTGTGCGGCGCGAACGGCAGCCACAAAGACGAGTGCCTGCGCACCATTCCGCCGCGCGAGAACGGCGGCAACATGGACATCAAGCAGATGGTGGTCGGTACCACGCTGCTGCTGCCGTGCTACGTGGACGGCTGCGGGCTGTTCGTCGGCGACGTGCATTACGCGCAAGGCGACGGCGAAGTAGCCGGCACCGCGATCGAGATGGCAGCCAAGGTCACGGTGCGCACCGCGATCCGCAAGGGCATGGCGGGGATGATGAAGAGCGGTCCGCACTTCGAGGGCGGCAGCCAGCTGAAAAGTCTCGAGCCGGACAGGTTCTATGCCACCGTCGGCTATCCGCTGAAGAACGCCGGCGAGGTGTTGCCGTACGTGACCTACCTCGACAGCAAGAAGATCGCTCCGCTCTCCAATCTGTCCGAGGACCTCACTGCGGCTGCGCGCGCGGCTCTGATCGAGATGATCGAGTGGCTCAAGAAGACCAAGGGCTTTACGGGCGAGCAGGCCTATGTGATTGCCAGCGCCGCGTGCGATCTGCGTATCGGCAACCTGGTGGACGTGCCGAACTATGCGGTCTCGGCGATCTGCCCGCTCGAAATATTCGACAAAAAATAAGATTCTTCCAGGGATGACTTTGGCAGGGCGGGGCGACCCCGCCCTGTTTTTCGCCGGACGATGAAGCGACGCGTCTTCCTGGCCGCCTTTGCGGCGCTGCTCGCGCAATCCGCGCATGCGCACTCGCCTTACCGGCAGTGGAAGGTGATGCGGCAGCGCTATCTGCTGGTGCATTCGACGCGCACCGACCCGCGCTCCGACGAGCTCGCGGAACGGCTGGTTGCGATCATGCAGCGTGTCCTGCCGAAGGCGAACGCGTTGGTCGGGCGGGCGCCGGACGAACAGCGCGTGGCCAGCCTGCTGACCACCGGCCAGGCCGTGCTCGCGGTGATGCGCCCGGCGGATGCGCGCGATCTGTTTCTCAAGCGGGGTGCGTTCGGCGCCTACCGGGGCGCTCAACTGCGACTGCTGGCGCGGGTCGACGATCGCGTGCTGGCGACGGTCGAGAGCTTCCCGGCGCATCATGCCTGGCTGGTCGCCGCGGCGCTGGTGGAAAATCCCGAGGCGCTGAGCATTCGCGTCCCGGACTCGATTCCGGGCGAGGTGCCGGTCCACCCGGGGGCCGCCGGCTTCGCCCGAGGCGAGTCTCTCGAGGCCGTTCGATGAAACGCGGCACCGTCCTTGCCGCCGCGCTGCTGGCGGCCGCCGCGGCGAACGCCCACGACTTGATTACCGCCGAGTCCGCGGAGCGCTATCTGCAGCAGGCGGGGAAGTGGCAAGCGCTCGCCGCGCCCGCGGTCCCGGCGACGGAGCGCGCCGAGGCGCTGTTCCGGATCGGGGCGATGCTCGATGAGATCCGCGAGCTGCTCAATCGCGATCTCGGCGTTCACGGCGTCGTGCAGGGTCTGCCGTCGAACTATCTGGTCGCCGAGTTACGGCGCCAGGTTGTGCCGCTCGCCTGGTCGGAGAAGCGCCGCCGATTCGGCGCGAACACGCAGTACTACGAGCAGGCGCTCGCACTCGCGCCCCGAGGTCCGCACGCGACCGATGCGGGACTACGGCTGGTGCTGGGGCGCTTTTACGACAGTTTCGAGAGCGATCCCCTGGCGGCGGATGAGTCGTGGCCGCAGCTTGCCGAACAGATCGCGCTGGCGGACGGCTTGGCGGCGCGCGAATTGCGGAGCGAGGCGCGCGAGGAAGTCGAGTTCATCGGCGCGATACTGCACGCACGCGCCAGTCTGCGTGCGCCGGACGCGGGTTCGAGACGCAGTCACGCGACAAGGGCAAGGCGGGCGAGCGCTGCGTTCGAGGCACGGTATCCGGACAGCCTGCGCAGTGCACTGATGCCGATCCTGCGCGAAGCGCTCAACGGGAACTAACGCCGCTCAGTCGCGGAAGTTGATGAACTGGAGCGGGACATCGGCCACGGATGTCCGCACCAGCTGAATCGCCGCCTGCAGCTCGTCCTTCTTGCCCCCGGAGACGCGCACCAGGTCGCCCTGGATCGAGGCCTGCACCTTCAGCTTCGCGTCCTTGATGAGCTTTTGCATCTGCTTCGCCCTTTCCTGCGCGATGCCGACCTTCACGGTCACCAGGCGCTTCGCCTTGTCGCCGGCGGCCTGCTCCACGGCGCCGAGCTCGAGGCAGCGCACGTCGATGTTGCGCTTGGTCATCCTCTGGCGCAGCACGTCGATGACCTGCCCCAGCTTGAACTCGTCGTCGGCGAACACCGTGAGCGCCATCTCCGCCTGCTCGATGCGCGCGTCGGAGCCCTTGAAGTCGTAGCGGTTCTGGATCTCCTTGTTGGCCTGCTCGACCGCGTTCTTCACTTCCTGCGCGTTGACCTGCGAGACGATGTCGAAGGAGGGCATGGCGGAGATTTTACGCGTGCGCGCCGCGCAGATACACGGGCCGACCCGCGAGATGCGCCGGCGCGGCGGCGAGCGCCTGGCCAAACGCGTCTTCCACGCGGCCGAAAGTTTCTTCCGCCGGGAACGGCAGCTCGGGTCCATGCGCGTAGGTCAGTGCGACGATTTCGCCGTCTGGCCGGCGGAAGGCGAAGCGGTAGCGGCCGTGGCGCTCGCCGCTGCGCGCCGGCAGGCGCGCGCCGATGAAGGTGCTCGTGCCGAGCACGCGCAGAAAGTTCTGCAGCAGGACATAGGCCGGGCGCGGCCGCAGCGCCGACAGGTCGGTATCGTCCACCAGGCCGAAGCCGCGCGCGGCGAGGCGCCACCAGACCACCCGGTCGACCATCCCCGAGCCGAGCGCGAGGCACAGGTAGCGCAGGAGGTAATCCGCGTATTGGTCCTCGCTGACCCCGGGGTCAGCCGCGTGCCGCCACGGCGGGAAGTAGGGCGCGTGGATGGGCGCATGCGCGCCCGTGTCGCGCAGCGGCCAGTTCACTTCCGACACCACGAAGCGGTCCGCGCAGTGTGGTGCGGCGCGCGCCAGCGCGCGGCCGAGGGCGAATTTCTCCGGCGCGCCTAAGCCGTACTGCGGGTTCTCGGGCGCGCCGCGCCGGTCGACGTACAGGTGGTGCGAGAGCGCCGCCAGCGGCACGCCGCGCGGCCATTCGCGCAGCGCCGCGAACGCGACCGGATACTCGAAGTCGATCAGCGCGGGCCCCATGAAGCGCAGCCCCGGAAAGCGCGCCTGCAGCTCCGCGAGCGGCGCGTAGAGCGGCCGCAGGTCCTCGAAGCCCCAGATGCCCCACTTGACGCGGTTGACGGCATGGCCGACTTCGACCGCCTCGACCACGCCCGCCACGTCCGCCAGCGCCTCGAACGCAAACCTGCGCCATGAACCGGGCTCACGCACCGCGCGCCGGTCCTGCACCAGCGCCACGCTGACCGCATGCCCGGCGCGATGCAAGGCGTGCACGAGCCCGGCGCGCCAGCGCCGCACGTCGCGCGCGTCGTGGTGGTAGAAGCGCACCAGCGTGGGCAGCGGACCCAGCCCGGCGAGCAGCGCGAGCTCGCGCTCGAGCGTGCGCGGCGTCGGCTCGAGCGCCATGCCCACGCGCCCTGCCAGATCGACCGGCTGCGCGTAGGCGAGCGGCAGGAGACCGCGGTACTCGCGCCAGGCGCGCGGCGCGCCGCGCAGCGCGTCGACGATCACGCGCGAGTAGCGCGAGCGCGGGAAATTGCGCACGCGGTCGCGGCGCAGCAGCGCGCTGATCGGCTGCGCGGTGTCGGCGTCCCAGATCCACAGCTCGCGCGGCGTCGGATAGTCGCGCGAAGGCGCTGCGGGGCTGCGCACGCCGCGCCAGCGCCGCAGCGCGGCGAACGCACGGCGCCTGAGGACCTGCAGGCCGTAGAGCCGCCGGTACCTGCGGTCCCAGGCGAGCAGCGCGCGCGGCGGCACGCCGCGCCAGAGCATTTCCGCGAGCATCTGCAGCAGGTCCGAGGGCAGCTCGAGGCGCGACAGGTCGCGCGCGCGCTGGCGCAGGCCGAGCGCGGGCCGGATGCGGCCGCGATTCAGGTCCACCACCATGAAGCCGGACCAGCGCGCGGCGCCCTCGGGACGCAGCAGCACGTTCTGGTTGCCGAGGTCGTTGTGCAGGAACCCCGCGTCGTGCATGGTGCGCATGCCCGCGGCGACGCACTCCAGCAGGGCGACGAACCGGGCCGCGAGCGGCGGGCGCTCGTCGAACAGGCGCAGCAGCGCCTCGCGCAAGGTCTCGGCGCCGTCCTGGTACTCGGCCAGGTAGTAGCTCTCGCGCAGCCGCGTGCCTTCCCAGCGCTCGAGGTAGCCGATCGGCGCCGGCGTGCCGGCACCGTGCGCGACGAGGTGCGTCGCCGCGCGCCAGGTACGCTCCGCCTTCGAGCCGCGGCGCCGGTCGCGCAGGTCCCGCAGCCAAGGCTGCACGCCGAACGCCTTGACCATCACGGCCAGCGTGCGGCCCTGCAGCGGCAATTCGACGCGGATATTGCGGTTGCGCCCCTCGGCGATCAGGCGCGCATCGGGCGCGGCCAGCACTTCCGGCAGCCTGGCCAGGCTCGCCAGCAGGTCCGGCGCGCGGTAGGGTGCCGCGATCTCGCCGGCGTAGGGACCGGCGGCGGTACGCGCTTGCGCGCTAGCGGGCATTCAGCCGCTGGAGCTCGCCGGTCCAGCGCTGCGTGATGTCGAGCAGCCAGGCGGCGTCGGCCGCGTCGTTGTAGCCGGAATACACCGACACCGTGAGCACCTTGCCGAGCAGCAGCAGCTGCGTGGTCGTGAACAAGAGGACCTGCGGCGTATCGCCGTAGCGCGGCGGCAGGCGCGAGCCCATGAGCAGGGACACCGCCAGCGGCTCGCGGCGCAACACGCGCAGCAGGGTGGGGCGCCCTACAGCCTGCGCGCCCAGGAACCCCTTGAGGTCCTCGGGCTGCGCCGCGTCGCCCAGGGCGCGCGCCGCTTCGGCGGTGAAGTCGCGAAACCGGCTCAGGCCGACGCTGTCGCGCTCCAGCGCGCGCGGCGTGGCGAGCAGCAGGTAGCGGTGCAGCGCCGGCGCGTCGCCCTGGCTGAACAGGCGCAGGTCGGCGTCGGTCAGCGCGAACAGCAGGATCCGGTTGGACGCGGAGGTGAGGCTCTCGGCGAGCTCGCGCAGCCGCGGCGAGGCGAGATCGAGCGTGTCGGCGAAGCCCGGCGGGGCGTCGAGCACCATGCGCGTCTCGCCCAGGTGCACCGCGAACGGCGCCGCGGCGCAGTTGAAGGACAGGGCGGCGAGGAGCGACAGGATCGGAGCGCGCACGGCCGCCATTCTATCCACCATCACGTATCATCCCTAGTTTTCGGAGAGCGGAAACTTGGCTACGATCCTCGGCACGCTGCCGAAAGGCGAGAAGGTCGGCATCGCGTTCTCGGGCGGTCTCGACACGAGCGCCGCGGTGCACTGGATGCGCGCGAAGGGCGCGATCCCGTACGCCTACACGGCCAACCTCGGCCAGCCGGACGAGGCGGACCACGCCGCGATCCCGAGGAAGGCGCTCGCCTACGGGGCCGAAGTCGCCCGGCTGGTCGATTGCCGGGCGCAGCTCGCCGCCGAAGGCATCGCCGCGATCCAGTGCGGCGCGTTCCACATCGCCACGGGCGGCGCGACGTATTTCAACACCACGCCGCTCGGCCGCGCGGTCACCGGGACGATGCTCGTCGTCGCCATGCGCGAGGACGCGGTCGGCATCTGGAGCGACGGCAGCACCTACAAGGGCAACGACATCGAGCGCTTCTACCGCTACGGCCTGCTCGCCAACCCGGCGCTTCGCATCTACAAGCCCTGGCTCGACCAGAAATTCATCGACGAGCTGGGCGGCCGCAAGGAGATGTCCGCCTACATGGCGAAGGCGGGGTTCGACTACCGGATGAGCGCCGAGAAGGCGTATTCGACGGATTCGAACCTCCTTGGCGCCACGCACGAGGCGAAGGATCTCGAGTTCCTCGACAAGGCGATGGCCATCGTCCAGCCGATCATGGGGGTCGCGTTCTGGCGCGAGGACGTGGCGGTCAGGCCCGAGCGGGTCGCGGTGCGCTTCGAGGAGGGCGTGCCGGTCGCGCTGAACCGCCAGCACTTCGCCGACGCGGTGGCGCTGCTGGCGGAGGCCAACGCCATCGGCGGGCGGCACGGCCTGGGCATGTGCGACCAGATCGAGAACCGCATCATCGAGGCGAAGAGCCGCGGCGTCTATGAGGCGCCGGGCATGGCGCTCCTGCACGTCGCCTACGAGCGCCTGGTGACCGGCATCCACAACGAGGACACGATCGAGCAGTACCGGTCGAACGGCCGGCGCCTCGGGCGCCTCTTGTACCAGGGGCGCTGGTTCGACCCGCAGACCCTGATGCTGCGCGAGACCGCGCAGCACTGGGTGGCGAAGGCGGTGACGGGCGAGGTGACGCTGGAGCTGCGCCGGGGGAACGACTACACGATCCTCGACACGAAGAGCCCGAACCTCACGTACAAGCCCGAGCGGCTGACGATGGAGAAGGGCGAAGCGTTCTTCACGCCCGCGGACCGCATCGGCCAGCTGACGATGCGCAACCTCGACATCGCGGACACGCGCGACAAGCTGCGCGTCTACGGCGAGGCGGGGCTGCTCGGCGAATCGATCGGCGGCGGGGTGCCGTTGCCGGGGCCCGGCAAGGCGAAGCGCTAGCGCTTCGCTTTTCCCAGCATGAGGAACTCGATCAGCGCCTTCTGCGTGTGCAGGCGGTTCTCGGCCTCGTCCCACACCACGCTCTGCGGCCCGTCGATCACCGCGGCGGCGACTTCCTCGCCGCGATGCGCGGGCAGGCAGTGCATGAACAGCGCGTCCTTCTTCGCCGCCTTCATCATCTCGCCGTCTACCTGCCAGTCCTGGAAGTCGCGCCGCCGCGCCTCGTTCTCGGCCTCGAAGCCCATGCTGGTCCAGACGTCGGTGGTCACCAGATGCGCGCCCTTGGCCGCCTGCATCGGATCGCGGAACTCCTCGTAATGGTCGGTGCCGTAGAGGCCCGCGCGCTCCGGCTCCACCTCGTAGCCGGGCGGCGTGGAGACGTGCACGTTGAAATCCAGCACCTCGGCCGCCTGCAGCCAGGTGTTGCACACGTTGTTCGAGTCGCCGATCCAGGCCACGGTCTTGCCGCGGATCGGGCCGCGCTGCTCGACGAAGGTGTAGATGTCGGCGAGCACCTGGCAGGGGTGGTACTCGTTGGTCAGGCCGTTGATCACCGGCACGCGAGAGTGTGTGGCGAAGCGCTCGAGGATCGCCTGCTCGAAGGTGCGGATCATGACGATGTCGCACATGCGCGAGATCACCTGCGCCGCGTCTTCCACCGGCTCGCCGCGGCCGAGCTGCGAGTCGCGCGTGGAAAGGAAGATCGCGGCGCCGCCCAGCTGGTGCATGCCGGCTTCGAACGACAGCCGCGTGCGCGTCGACTGCTTCTCGAAGATCATCACCAGGGTGCGGTCTTCCAGCGGCCAGTAGCGCTTGTAGCGCTTGAACTGGTCCTTGATCCAGCGCGTGCGCGCGAACAGGTGCTCGAGCTCGGCGCGCGAGAAATCGTTGAATTGCAGGAAATGGCGCAGCTTCGCCATGCGCGCAGGTGCGCCGTGCTCAGCGCGCCGCAGCGGCGCGCGGGGCGGCGGGGGCGGCGGACTGCGCGAGGAACTCGCGCACGATGGGCGCGAGGCGCTCGACCACCTGGCGGCCCTCGACCTCGCTCATGACCAGGGGCGGCAGCAGGCGGATGACGCTGTCGGCGGTCACGTTCACCACCAGGCCGCGCGCGAGCGCGGTCCTCACGATCTCGCCGCAGGGCCGGTCGAGCTCTACGCCGATCATCAGGCCCATGCCGCGCACCTCGACCACCCCGGCCACACCGGCCAGCGCCGCCGCGAGGCCGCCACGGATGGCGTCGCCCACCCTGACGGCGTTGGAGAGCAGGTCTTCTTCCTTCATGGTGTCGAGCGTGGTCACCACGCCGCACATGGCGAGCGGGTTGCCGCCGAAGGTCGAGCCATGGTTGCCGGGCTTGAACACACCTTTCGCCCGCCCGCCGACCACGCAGGCGCCCACCGGCACGCCGGAGGCGAGCCCCTTGGCGAGCGGCACGACGTCGGGCTGGATGCCGGCGTGCTGGTACACGAACCACTTGCCGGTACGCCCGAGGCCGCACTGCACCTCGTCCGACATGAAGAGCCACTCGTTCGCGTCGCACAGCTCCTTCAGGCCGCGCAGGTACTCCAGGCGCGAGACGTTGATGCCGCCTTCGCCCTGGATCGGCTCGACGAACACCGCGACCACGTTCTTGTTGTGCGCGGCGACCTGGTGCACGGCGTCGAGATCGTTCAGCGGCACGCGCACGAAGCCCTGCACCAGCGGCTCGAAGCCGGCCTGCACCTTGCGGCTGCCGGTGGCGGACAGGGTGGCGAGCGAGCGCCCGTGGAACGCCTTCTCCATGACGATGATCGCGGGCTCGGCGATGCCGCGGTCGTGGCCGTACTTGCGCGCCACCTTGATCGCCGCCTCGTTGGCCTCGAGCCCGGAATTGCAGAAGAACACTTCCTCCAGGCCGGTGATTTCCGCGATGCGGTCGGCGGCCTGCTCCTGCAGCGGGATCTGGAACAGGTTCGACGTATGAATGATGCGGCCGACCTGCTCGGTGAGCGCACGCACCAGGCGCGGGTGAGCGTAGCCCAGCGTGTTCACGGCAATTCCGGCGAGCGCATCCAGGTATTCCTTGCCCGCCTCGTCGTACAGCCAGACGCCGCGGCCGCGCACGAACGCCACCGGCAGGCGGGCGTAGGTGTTCATGACGTGGCTCATGGCCTCACCTCCATCTTCAATGCAAAACGGCGGCTCGAGCCGCCGTTTCGGGAATGCTAACACAGCCGCCATAATGCAATCGCGATGACGCAAGACCAGCTGCTCATCCTCGCCGTTCTGCTTGGCACGGTCGCCATGTTCGTCTGGGGCCGATGGCGCCACGACATGGTGTCGGCCGGTGCTCTGCTTGCCTGCGTGCTGGCGGGGCTGGTCGCACCCGCGGATGCCTTCGCCGGGTTCGGCCATCCCGCGGTGATCACGGTCGGCTGCGTACTGGTGCTCAGCCGCGGGCTGCAGAGTTCCGGCGCGGTCGACGCGCTGGCGCGGGTCGTCCTGCCGGCGGGGGCGGGGCCGACGCTGACCATCGCAGCGCTGACGGGGCTCGGTGCGGTGCTCTCGGCATTCATGAACAACGTCGGGGCGCTCGCGCTCTTGATGCCAGTGGCCATGCAGATGGCCGGCCGCCTCGAGATGCCGCCCGGGCGGGTGCTGATGCCACTGGCCTTCGGCTCGATCCTGGGCGGCATGACGACGCTGATCGGCACTCCGCCCAACCTGATCGTATCCGGCTTCCGCGGGCAAACCGGCGCGAGCACGTTCTCCATGTTCGATTTCACGCCGGTCGGACTCGCGGTGGCCGCGGCGGGCGTCGCATTCGTCGCCCTGATCGGGTGGCGGCTGGTGCCGGCGCGCAAGCACGCCGGCACCGAGGGATTCGACACCGGGGCCTACATCACGGAGGCCCGCGTGCCGCAGGACAGCAAGGCGGCGGGCAAGACGTTGCGCGAGATCGAGACGGCGCTCGAGGAGGCCGATGCCCAGGTGGTCGGCTTCGTGCGCAACGACGTTCGCGTGACTGCGCCCAGCCCTGGGCGAACGGTGCGCGCCGGCGACATCCTGATCATCGAGGCGGAAGTGAAGGCGCTGGCCAGCGCCCTGACGAGCCTGGGCCTGACGCTGGAAGAGGTGGAGAAGGACAAAGAGGCGGTGGCGGAGGAGAAGGAGAAGGAGAAGAAAGACGACGCAGTTGAAGGCGCGGCTGCGAAGGAGACCGGAAAAGAGGAAGAAAAGCCCTCGGCGAACGACGAAATCGTGCTGCTGGAGCTTGCGGTCCTGCCGGCGTCGGCGCTGGCGGGCCGTTCCGCGAGCGACATCCTCCTGCGTTCGCGTTACGGCATCAACCTGCTGGCGGTCTCGCGCCGGGGCCAGCGCTCCGTGGCGCGGTTGCGCACGCTGAACTTCGAAGCGGGTGACCTGCTGCTGATGCAGGGCCCGCCCGACGTGCTGTCCGAATTCGCCTCCAACATGGGCTGCGTGCCGCTCGCACAG
>Ga0326597_10011337_pt1 | contig 11829 bp, 11 predicted proteins | sample RVTome_12_FD_203789 | JGI IMG/M metagenome (GOLD analysis project Ga0326597, IMG submission 203789) | Soil microbial communities from uranium-contaminated site in the Upper Colorado River Basin, Wyoming, United States - RVT100D185 | ecosystem: Environmental > Terrestrial > Soil > Contaminated >...
ACACGTTCGACTGCGCCGGGGTGCCGTTCGCCACCACCTGGCCCCCCTCAAAGGTCGAGGCCGCCGGGTTCGGCGTCATCCCGGGCACGAGCTGCGTCAGCGCGCCGATGTGCCGGAAGTTCGCCGGGATGTCTTCGATTTCCCGCCCCGACAGCGTGCCGCCGATGCGGTTGCTCGTCCGTTCGACGAGCGGTGCCTCGCCCGTGACCGTCAGCTGCTCGGCCACGCCCGCCAGCTGCATCCGGAGGTCAAGGGCCAGCTCCGTGCCGGCGGCGAGCGTCATGGCCTCGCGCCGCAGCGGCGCGAACCCGTCCATCTCGACCATCAGCGTGTAGACCCCGGGCGTCAGGTTCGGAATCGAAAACCCGCCGGTGCCTTCCGTGACGACCGTCCGGGCCACGCCCGTATTCGTGTTGGTGATGGTCACCGTGGCGCCAGGCAGCGCCAGGCCATCCGGATCCAACACCTTGCCGCTGGCCGATACCTGCTGCTGCGCCGCAACCTGCCCGACCCCGACGGCCAGGCACATCACGAGCGCCAACGCGACTCGCGTAACTGTACGCATCGTCCCCCCTCCTCGGTTTGTTTTGCCGACCGAACGCTAAGGAATGAAGCCCAACGCGAGCGCCGAACGACGCGGGAGACGGGTAAGATCCGGACGGGTAAGCGAAGCGACCGGGTATTCGAGTAAAGACTGTACGGCCCAGCCTACGGGCGGGGCGGTGGGAAGTCAACGCCCGAATACCGGCTATTCCGCCTGTGCGGGGGCCCTGCTGCAGATTCTTGGATCCCCCGGGGCTATAATGATTGGCAGTCTCAGCTAGAGAGTGCTAATGGATCCACACGGCCGCTCCGGTCGCGTCCTCGCCGCGCTCGTTCGCGAATACATCGCGTCGGGGGAACCCGTGCCTTCGTCACTCCTCGCCGCCGCCGCCGGGGTGGGGGTCTCGCCGGCCACGGTCCGGAACATCGTCGTCAGCCTCGAGGAGGAAGGCTTCGTCCAGCAGCCCCACACGTCGGCTGGCCGGGTCCCGACGGACCGCGGCTACCGCTTCTACGTGGACCTGCTCCTCGAGACCCGGCGCTCCGTCCGCATCGGCTCCGCCGTCGAAGCGCGCCTCCGCCGCCGCGGCGCGACGGCGGGGCTGGCTGAGGCCGTCCTCTCGGACGTCTCACACGTCGTTTCGCAGGCGTCGCACCACGTCGGGTTCGCCCTGCGGCCCTCGCCCGACAGCGCCGTCTTCGAGCGGGTCGAGTTCGTCCCCCTGAGCGGCACGCGCGTGCTCGTCGTGATCGTGGCGCGAGGCGGCCACGTCACCCAGAAGGCCATCGCCACAAGTGAACCCTTGAGCGCGGACGACCTGCGGCAGGCCGCCACCTATCTGAATACGGAGTTCTCGGGGCTCCCCCTGCGGCGCGCGCGCGAGGCGGTCCTCGAGCGCATGCTCGAGGAGCGCCTGCTCTACGACGCGCTCATGGCCCGGGCCATGCGGCTGGCTTCGTCGACGTTCGCGGATCTGCCCGACGACCGCACGTTGTACGTGGAGGGCGCCGCGTCGCTCCTCGGCGAGGATCAAGGGCTGACCCTCGGGACGCTGCAGGCGCTCCTGCTGATGATCGAAGAGAAGCAGCGGCTGGTCCGCCTGCTCACCGAGTACATCGATGGCCCCGGGCTTACCGTCGTCATCGGCGCCGAACACCTCGATCCGGGACTGCGGTCGTTCAGCCTGATCGCCTCGACCTACGAAGACACGGACGGCATCGGCACGGTCGGCGTCATCGGACCGACCCGGATGCGCTATTCGCGGGCCATCACCGTCGTCGACGGCGCTGCGCAGGCCGTGTCGCGCGTGCTGCGCGATCCCAACTAGACACGCCCATGACCGAAGAGTTGTACGAAGGGCCGGACGCGCCGGCCGTCGCCGCGGATCCAGCCGGACCGGACCCCGACGGCGAGACCGTCCCGCCGGAGATCGCGACGCTCAAAGCCGAACGGGACGACTACCACGACCGCCTGCTGCGCACGGCGGCCGAGTTCGAGAACTATCGCAAACGCGCCGACCGCGATCGGCGGGATCAGGCCGACTACGCGACCGGCGAACTGCTGCTCGAGGTTCTCACCCTGGCCGACGACTTCGACCGCGCGCTCGCGGTCGATGCGGGCGGCTCCACTGACGCCTATCGGAAGGGTGTGGCGCTCATCCACGCCAAGCTGCACGAACTGCTGCGCCGGCACAACGTCCAGCCCATCGAGGCGGTCGGCCATGATTTCGACCCGAACCTGCACCAGGCCGTGCTGCACGAGCCAAGCCGCACGCATCGCGACGGCGAGGTGATGGAAGAACTGAGGCGCGGATACATGAGGGGCGATCGGCTCCTCCGCCCCGCCATGGTGAAGGTGGCGAAGGCGTGAGCAGACGCGACTACTACGAGGTCCTCGGGGTTTCGAAATCCGCGGACGAAAGCGACCTGAAGAGCGCCTATCGCAAGCTCGCGCTGAAAGACCACCCGGATCGCAATCCCGGCGACAAGGCAGCCGAGGAGCGCTTCAAGGAGGCGGCCGAAGCCTACGCCGTGCTCGCCGACCCGGAAAAGCGCAGCCGCTACGACCGTTTCGGACACGCCGGCGTCGGCACCGCAGCGGGCGGCCCCGGGTTCGACCCTTCGGTCTTCAGCGAGTTCGGCGACTTCGCCGACATCCTCGGCGGGATGTTCGGCTTCGGCGATTTGTTCGGCGGACGGCGCCCAGGTGGCCCCCTGCGCGGCGCCGATCTGCGCTACGACCTCGAGATCTCGTTCGAGGAGTCGGCGCGCGGCACCGAGACGACGATCCAGATTCCACGTCAGGAAAGCTGTGACACCTGCCATGGGTCGGGCGCCGCGGCCGGGTCTTCGCCCGCAACCTGCCCGCAGTGCCGCGGCCAGGGCCAGGTGCGCTTCCAGCAGGGCTTCTTCACCGTGGCGCGCACGTGCCCCCAGTGCCGTGGCGCCGGCAGGATCATCACGAGGCCGTGCGAGACCTGCCGCGGCGCCGGCCGCCTCACACGCGAGCGCAAGCTGAGCGTGAAGATTCCGGCGGGCATCGCCTCGGGACAACAGTTTCGGCTGCAGGGCGAAGGCGAAGGCGGGGCGGGGGGAGGCCCTCCCGGGAGCCTCTTCGTCGCCGTTCACGTCCAGGAGCACGAGTTCTTCCGGCGGGACGGCCTGAATCTCTTCTGCGAGATTCGCGTCAACTTCACGACGCTGGCGCTCGGGGGCGAAGTCGTCGTGCCGACGCTCGACGGCACCGAGACCGTGAAGGTGCACGAAGGAACCCAGACGGGGACGACGCTGCGCCTTCGCGGCAAGGGCATGCCCGAGGTCGGCGGGCGGGGCCGAGGCGATCTCTTCGTCACGGTGCAGGCGCAGACACCGAAGAAGCTCACGCGGGAGCAGCGCCATCTCCTCACGCAACTCGCGAAGGCCCTGCCCGAGGACCAGTTCACGCCGCGTGCGCACGGCGAGGAACAGGACGATCGGAACCTGTTCGATCGCGTGAAGGACATGTTCGGCTAAGTGCGGTCCCCCGCTCTGGCCGTCAGCGGCGTTGACGAGGCCCTGCTGCTCGCGGTCGCTGACGACTACGGTCCGACCGCGGCTGAAGATGCGCCTGACGGCTGCCGACTCTTCTTCCCGGACGCCACCCACCGGGACCAGGCTCGGGACGCGATCCTCGGTGCCTGGCCGGATGCGGTGGTCGTCGCCCTCGAGGTCGACGATGAGGATTGGGCCCGGCGGTCGCAGGAAGGACTTGCGCCAATCACCGTCGGGCGCCTGACAATCCTACCCGCCCCACCCGGCCTGCCCGACCTACCCGGCCTCCCCGCCCTCCCCGGCTTGGTGATCGTCCCCTCGACCGGCTTCGGCACCGGGCATCACCCGACGACGCGCCTCTGTCTCGAGGCGCTTCAGGAGCTGGATCTCACAGGCCGATCCCTGCTCGACGTCGGCACCGGATCAGGCATCCTCGCCATCGCCGGGCGTCTGCTCGGCGCGCGCCTGGCGATCGGCATCGATAACGACGCCGACGCCGTTCGGTCCGCGATGGACAACCTGGCGATCAACACCGGGGTGTCGGGCGTCGAATTCAGGGTCAACGATCTCTCGGCGCCTGCGGGTCTTCCCGCGTCGGACGTCGTGACGGCGAACCTGACCGGCACGTTGCTGAGACGGGCCGCGCCGCTCCTGCTCGGCGCCGTTCAGCCGGGTGGGTTCCTGATCGTCAGCGGCCTGCTCGCGAGCGAACACGACGACGTCGCAGAGGCGCTCGGCGCGGTGCACCCCGTCTGGGAGGCTGCCGAGGACGAGTGGGTCGCGTTGATGTTCTCGTTCCCTCTCACGCACCGCTCCAGATGAAGTCCAGCACGCTCAGGGCGGCGACGGCGACGGCATCGGCCCGCAGCGTGCGATGTCCGAGCGTGACGAGGCGGACGCCCCGATCCCGCGCTGCCCGCCATTCGTCCTCGTGCCATCCGCCTTCGGGACCGACGAGGATCGAGGCGTCCGCCGGGCGGCGTTCGGATTGGAGTGGCGCGAGCGACGTCACCGGCGCATCCGCCCCGGGCTCGACGAGCATCAGGGACAGCGCGTGGCCCGGCTCCTCGAGGTAGACGTCGAGGGTCAGGGGCTGACGGACCTCGGGCAGCACCGCACGGCGCGACTGCTTCACCGACGCGAGGGCCACGCGCTGCCACCGATCGATCTTCCCGGCGCGCGTCAGCGCGGCCACCGTGGTCTCGGTGCGCCTCGTGACGATCGGCTGAATCGCCGCCACGCCGAGCATCACGGCGTCGCGCACGACCTCATCCATCCTGTCGGACTTCAGCACGGCCTGCGCGAGCGTCATCGCCACGGCCGATTCGGGAGCCGCGACGACCGGGCGAACGAGCGCAATCCTGACGTCGCGCCCGACCGCGCTCACGACCCGCCCGAGGTATTCGCGCCCGCGGCCGTCGAACACCGAGACGGCGTCCCCCGCGCCGAGTCTCAGCACGCGCGTGAGATGCTCGGCCTCCGCGCGCGGCAGCGCGACACTCTCGTCGCCCGGATCGACTCCCGGCGCGAAGAAGCGGTACACGAGGGGGGATTATATGGCGCTATACTCGCGCGGGCATGTTCTTCCGCGGGCAGATCATCGGCAAGTACAAGATCCTCACGACAATCGGCAGCGGCGGATTCGGCACCGTCTATCTCGCCGAAGACACCTGGATCGACAAGAAGGTCGCCCTCAAGGTCCCCCACAAGCAGACCGTGGACTTCGGCGAACTGCTCCGTGAGCCTCGCCTGCTCGCCAGCCTCAATCATCCGAACATCGTCGCGATCGTGACCGCCGAGAGGCAGGAGAACGTCTTCTTCATCGTGATGGAATACGTGCCGGGCGAGACGCTCGAGTCGATCATCACGAGAACCGGGCCCCTCGAGATCCCGGTCGCGCTCGACTACGCCTGCCAGATCTGCAACGCGGTCGACCACGCGCACCGCCACGGCGTGTTGCACCGCGACCTGCGCCCGTCCAACGTGCTCGTGTCGGGGCAGGGACTGGCCAAGGTCGCCGACTTCGGCACGTCCCGGTTCCTCGAGATCGCGGCCCACGGCACGACGGTCATCGGCAGCCCGCCCTACATGGCGCCGGAGCAGTTCCAGGGCAAGGCCGTCTTTGCGAGCGACGTCTACTCGCTCGGGGTCACGCTGTTCCAGATGCTGACCGGCGTGCTGCCCTACGAGTCGCCGTCGCCCGCCGATCTCGGCCGGCTCGCGAGCGGCGAACTGCTGGTCGCGCCCCGGTCGAAGAACCCGAAGATCCCCAGGGCGATCGACGCCATCGTCCTCAGGGCGATGGCTCCCGACATCTCCGCGCGGTACCAGCGTGCGAGCGACCTGCTCGACGACATCCTGGCCGTCCGCGCGCCTCGTCCCCGGCCGGTCCGCCGGGCGCCGACGGCCGAGTCCGGCCAGGACGAGGGGCAGGACATCCAGGCCCGGCTGCGCGCGCGCGAGGCGCCGCAGGCCCGGTTCTGCTGGCACTGCCGCAAGCCGCTCCACGCCCGCTCCGATCGCTGCCCCTTCTGCGGCGAGGTCCAGTAGTTGATAGAATCTTATGGGTCAAGGAGTTACCAATGTCATTCCCCGGGACCGGTACCATCTGGATGAACGGCAGGCTGGTCGAATGGAAGGACGCCACGATTCATGTGGCCGCCCATGCCCTCCACTACGCGAGCGGCGTCTTCGAGGGCGCACGCTGCTACTCGAGTCCCAAGGGGTCCGCGTGTTTCCGGCTCGACGACCACCTGCTCCGTCTCCAGCGCTCGGCGAAGATCTACCGGATGGAGTATCCGCTCGACCTCGCCGGGTGGCGCGAGGCCGTCCTCGAGACGATTCGTGACAACGAGATGAAGGCCTGCTACATCCGACCGCTCATCTACCGCGGTTACGGCACGCTCGGCGTCAACCCCCTGAACAACCCCGTGGACGCCTGCATCATCCTGTGGGAGTGGGGCGCCTACCTGGGGCAGGACGCGCTCGAGCAGGGCGTGGACGTCAAGATCAGCACGTGGTCGCGCATGGCCCCGAATACGCTGCCGGCCATGGCCAAGGCCACGGCCAACTACGCCAACTCGCAGTTGATCAAGATGGAGGCCGTGCTCGAAGGCTACTCGGAAGGCATCGCGCTCGACGTCCGCGGCAACGTGAGCGAGGGCAGCGGCCAGAATCTCTTCACCGTGCGTGACGGCGTCATTTACACGCCGCCGCTCGGCGCCTCGATCCTGAACGGGATTACGCGCGATTCGATCATCACGCTGGCACGCGAGCTGGGCTACCCGGTGGTCGAGACCGACCTGCCGCGCGAGTCGCTCTACATTGCCGATGAGGTCTTTTTCGTGGGCACGGCGGCCGAGGTGACCCCTATCCGGTCCATCGACAAGATCGTGGTTGGCGCCGGGCGGCGCGGGCCGGTGACCGACGCGCTGCAGCAGGCGTTCTTCGCCGTCATCAACGGCGACGTGCCGGACGCGCACGGCTGGCTGACGTACGTCTACGCAGACGAGGCCCATCTCCGGGAAGCGCCCAAAGCCGCGGCGGGCAAGAGCCGATAACCGGGGACGGATGCACGTCAACGATCTCCTGAAGATCGCCGTCGATCGCAAGGCGTCCGACCTGCACCTGAAGGTCGGCAGCTACCCGATGCTGCGGGTGGGCGGCGAACTCGTCAGGGCCACCGACGACAAGCGGCTGGACCACGAGGACCTCGTGGCCATGAGCGCCGCCATCATGTCGGGCACCGAGCGCCAGAAGTTCAGGGACTCGCAGGAAGTGGACCTCGCCTACAGCGTCCCCGGCCTCGGCCGCTTCCGCTGCAACGTGTTCCAGCAACGGGGCACGGTGGGGCTCGTCCTGCGCGTGATCCCCATGCAGATCCTGACGATCGAGGAGCTTGGCCTGCCGCCAACCCTCACGAAGATCGCCGATGAGGAGCGCGGCCTGGTGCTCGTCACCGGCACGACCGGCAGCGGCAAGAGCACCACGCTCGCCGCGATGATCGATCACATCAACCGCAACCGCTGCGTGCACGTGATGACGGTCGAGGACCCGATCGAGTTCCTGCATCGCGATCAGCAGGCCATCGTCAACCAGCGCGAGGTTTCGGTCGACACGCGGTCGTTCGCGCAGGCGCTCCGGAGCGCGCTCCGGCAGGACCCCGACGTCATCCTCGTGGGCGAGATGCGCGACTTCGAGACGATCGAGACCGGCCTGCTCGCCGCCGAAACCGGGCACCTCGTGCTCTCGACGCTCCACACCCTCGATGCGACCGAGACGATCAACCGGATCATCGCGGTGTTCCCGCCCCACCAGCAGAAGCAGGTGCGCCTGCAGCTCGCCACGGTGCTCAAGGCGGTGGTCTCACAGCGCCTCATCCCGCGCGCCGACGGCCTCGGCCGGGCGCCCGCGGTCGAGGTGATGATCCTCACGCCCTTCATCCGCGACTGCATCGTCGACAAGGACAAGACGCACCTCATCCCGGGCGCGATTGCCGCCGGCACCTCCCAGTACGGAATGCAGACGTTCGACCAGTCGATCTTCAGCCTCTTCGAGCGCGGGCTCGTCTCGTACGAGGAGGCCCTGCGCTGGGCCACCAACGTCGACGAGTTCAAGCTGAGGGTGCAGGGCATCGCGACCACCGCCGACCTCAGCCGCGACCAGATGGCCAAGACGGTCGTCGGCGGCGCGCCGGAAATCACCCGATTCAGCCGCTGAACGCACGATGCGCCGCGGGCCTCACAGACCAGTTGGGATGTGCCGCGGGCCTCAAAGGCCCGCGGCTACGCTGTAGGCGCCGGCCTTCAGGCCGGCGCGCCGTCATGACCGCCCCGAGCGCCTACCTCGACGCCTTGCGCATGCTCGCCCGCCGCGAGCTTTCCGAAGCCCAGATCCGCCAGCGCCTCGCGCGTCGGGGCCACGACGCCCGGGCGATCGACGACGCCGTGCGCCGGCTGAAGGACGAGCGCGCCCTCGACGACACCCGCGTGGCGGAGGCGATTGCACGGCTCGAGACGAGCGTCCGCCGGCACGGGCGACTTCGCGTCCGGCGCGCCATCGAGCAGGCCGGCATCGACCGGGCCACGGCCCGCCGCGCCGTCGATGGGGCCTTTGCGAACCTCGACCCGGACACGCTCGTCGAGGAGGCCCTCGCCCGGCGGCTGCGCGGCACGGATCGGGTCGCCGACGACCGGGAAGCCGCGCGGCTGTACCGCTACCTCGTCTCCCAGGGGTTCGAGTCCGACCGCGCGCTGCGGGCCATCGACGCCAGACGGAAACGCCGATGACCGACATCTTCCTCGTGACCTGTCCCTTCTGCGGCGAAGACGTGGAACTGCTCGTCGAGCCCGACGAACGCGGGCCGTTCATCCAGGATTGCGAGGTGTGCTGCAACCCGTGGACGGTGCGCGTCTCGACCGAGGACGGCTTTCGATCCATCGTGGTCTCCCGCGCCGACGGCTCGGAGTAACGGCGTCCGGCACCCGGGGCTACAATGGACACGGTGACCGCCAGCGAGATCCGCGCGTCGTTCCTCGCGTTCTTCGAGCGGACCGGCCATCGCGTCGTGCCCAGCTCGTCGCTCGTGCCCGGAGACGATCCGACGCTCCTCTTCACGAATGCCGGGATGAACCAGTTCAAGGAGACGTTCCTCGGGCGCGAGCCCCGCGCGTACGCCCGTGCGGCGACCGCGCAGAAGTGCATGCGGGTCAGCGGCAAGCACAACGACCTCGACACGGTCGGGCCATCGCTCCGGCACCACACGTTCTTCGAGATGCTCGGCAACTTCTCCTTCGGAGGCTACTTCAAGGAGGAGGCCATCCCGCTCGCGTGGACGTTGCTCACGCGCGAGTGGGATCTGCCGGCCGATCGTCTGTTCGCTACCGTCTTCGAGGGCGACCGCAGCGTGCCGCGCGACGAGGCCGCCTACGACATCTGGCGCGGGTTCCTGCCGGCGGCCCGCATCGGCGAACTCGGCGCCAGGGACAACTTCTGGCAGATGGGCGAGACGGGGCCCTGCGGTCGCTGCTCGGAGATCTACTACTTCCGGGGCGCCGACCTGCCCTGCGTCGAGGAGGCGGCCGGCCGCGCGTGCCGGGGCCTCGAGTGCGACTGCGACCGCTACGTGGAGATCTGGAACAACGTCTTCATGGAATTCGACCGCCAGTCCGACGGGACGCTCGTGTCGCTGCCCGCGCCCTCGATCGACACGGGCATGGGCCTCGAACGGATCACGGCGGTGCTCCAGGGGGCCCTCTCGAACTACGCGTCGGATCTCTTCACGCCGCTCCTCCGGGCCATCTCCGAAGCCACGCCCACCCCGGAGGGCGGTCGCGACTCGCCGGTGGGAGCGATGGCCGCCCTTGCGAACGGCCACTCCACGCGAGCCGCCTCGACCAGGGTCGTCGCGGACCACATCCGCGCCATGACGTTCCTCATCGGCGATGGCGTCATGCCGTCGAACGAGTGGCGCGGCTACGTGCTCCGCAAGATCATGCGGCGGGCGATGCGACACGGAAAGCACCTCGGCATCGGCGAACCGTTCCTCCACACGCTCGCCGGCGTGCTCGTCCGCGAAATGGGCGATGCCTATCCGGAGCTGCGGCGGAACCAGGCGACCATCGAAAGCGCGATTCTTGCCGAGGAGCACCGCTTCGACACCGTGCTGACCGACGGCCTCCCTCGACTCGAGGTCGAGATCCGGGCGGCCCTCGGGACGGGCGGCGTCCTGGCCGGCGCGGCCGCCTTCCGCCTCTACGACACGTTCGGCATTCCCTATGACTTCATCGAGGACACCGCCGCCGCGCACAACGTGCGGGTCGATCAGGCCGGATACGAGGCGGCCCTCGAGGAGCAGCGGCACAAGGCCCGCGCGCAGAGCGCGTTCGGCGGCGCCAGGAAGGGCGACGACTTCCTCGTGCCCGACGAGGCGTCGCTCAAGGCGATCGGCGACGAGTTCGACGGCTACACGAGCACCTGCCTCAACGGCATTCCCGTCGTCGGCCTGTTCGACAGCCATCGGCAGCCGGTGGAATCGCTCGGCTCGGGCGCATCGGGATACGCCCTCCTCGCCCGGACGCCGTTCTACCTCGAGGCGGGCGGTCAGGTCTCCGATGCCGGTCGCCTGGTGAACGAGGCCGCCGGCGCGACGGCCCTGGTCGACGGCGTGGTCCGCGTGCGGCCAGGCCTGCCCCGCGCCCACCGCGTGCGCGTGGACTCGGGGCGCCTCGCCACGCGCGATCTCGTGACAGCGGAGGTCGATGTCGAGGCCAGGGACGCGACACGGCGCAACCACACGGGGACGCACCTCCTCCACGCGGCGCTTAGGCACGTGCTCGGCGCCCACGTCAAGCAGGCCGGTTCGCTCGTCGCCCCCGACCGCCTGCGGTTCGACTTCGTTCACTTCCAGCCGGTCAGCCGGGATGAGCTCGTCCGCATCGAGCAGATCGTGAATCGCGAGATCGTGCGGAACACCCTGGTGCAGACCGAAGTCCGTGCCACCGGGGAAGCGATCGCCGCAGGTGCGATGGCGCTCTTCGGCGAGAAGTACGGCGACCGCGTGCGCGTCGTGAGCGTGCCCGGGTTCAGCGTCGAACTGTGCGGCGGCACCCACGTCAGGGCCACGGGCGATATCGGGCCGTTCGTCGTGACGGCCGAGAGCGGCGTGGCCGCCGGCGTCCGGCGCATCGAGGCGCTGACCGGACTTGGCGCCGTCGAGTGGATCCAGGCCCGCCGCGGTGCACAGCAGCGGATGCTCGCCACCCTGCAGGCGACCGAGGACCATGCCGTCGAGGCCATCGAGCGGTTGCAGGCGGAGGCCAAACGGCTGGCGCGGGAGGTCTCGCAGCTCAAGCTGAAGCTGGCGTCCGGCGGGGAGGCCGCGTCGGGCCAGGGCGAAACGGTTCAGGTCGCCGGTGTGACGCTGGCGCGGCGAAAGACGTCCGACCTCGACAAGGACGCGCTACGCGGCCTCGCGGACTCGCTGAAGGCGTCGGTCCGAAGCGGGATCGTCGTGCTCGCGTCACAGAACGACGGCCGCGTCCGGATGGTCGTCGCCGTGACGCCGGACCTCACGAGCCGCATCAAGGCGGGACAGATCGTGAAGGAGCTGGCACCGATTGTCGGGGGCAGCGGCGGCGGCCGCCCTGACTTCGCCGAAGCCGGCGGCCGGAATCCGGACAAGATCGACGAGATGCTTGCGGCCAGTGAGGCCGTGGTCTCCCGGCTCCTCGCGCCCTGACCCACCCGACCTACCTG
>Ga0326597_10011338_pt1 | contig 11829 bp, 11 predicted proteins | sample RVTome_12_FD_203789 | JGI IMG/M metagenome (GOLD analysis project Ga0326597, IMG submission 203789) | Soil microbial communities from uranium-contaminated site in the Upper Colorado River Basin, Wyoming, United States - RVT100D185 | ecosystem: Environmental > Terrestrial > Soil > Contaminated >...
TTCGCCGCCACCGTCCGCGAGTCGCTGGCCGGTTACCCCGAGGAGGTCCGCGGCAGGCTCTTTCTCCTCTTCAGCGCGCACGGGTTGCCCCAGCGCTTCATCGACGAGGGCGACCCCTACGTCGGCGAGACGCAGGCGACGGTCCGGGGCGTCCTCGAGCGGCTCGCCGTCCCGAACCGGCACACCCTCGCCTTCCAGTCGCGCACCGGACCCGTGAAGTGGATCGGTCCCGGTACCGACGAGGTGCTCCGTAAGCTGGGGCGGGAGGGCGTGCGCGAGGTCCTCGTCGTGCCCGTCTCGTTCGTCTCCGACCACATCGAGACCCTGTACGAGCTCGACCAGCTCTTCGCCGACGAGGCCCGCCGCGCCGGCATCGCCGACTACCGCCGCAGCGCCGTCCTCAACACCCACCCGCTCTTCATCGAGGCTCTCGCCGGCCTCGTCGAGCGTCACCTGGAGGAGAACCGCTGATGCGCGTCGCCATCGTCGGGGGCGGGATCGCCGGGCTCGCGGTGGCCCACGCCCTGCGCCGCAAGGCGCCGGACGTGGAGCTCACCGTCTTCGAGGCCTCGTCGCGCCCTGGCGGAAACATCCGCAGCGAGCGGACGGACGGCTATCTCTGCGAGTGGGGGCCCAACGGTTTCCTCGACAGCGTCCCGGAGACGCTCGACCTCGTGCGAGAGATCGGTCTTCAGCGTCGGCTGCAGCCGAGCAACGACTCCTCGCGACGGCGGTTCATCTTTCGCGGCGGCCGCCTGCACCCGCTCCCCGGAGGACCCGGGGCTTTCCTCGGGAGCGGTCTGCTCTCCTGGCCGGCGAAGCTGCGGGTCGCCATCGAGCCCCTCGCCCGCTCCCGGCCCAAAGGCGACGAGACGATTCACGCGTTTGCCGCGCGGCGGATCGGGACCGAAGCCGCCGACGTCCTGATCGACTCGATGGTGTCCGGGGTGTTCGCCGGCGACTCCCGCTCCCTGTCGCTGCGGGCCTGCTTCCCGAAGATGTGGCAGATGGAGACCGACCACGGCGGCCTCTTCCGCGCCCTCTTCGCGAAGATGCGGGCGCGCCGCGTCGGCCGCGGGGACGCGGTGGGATCGCCTCTGGGCACGCTGACCTCGTTCCGCGACGGGACGGAAGAGCTCGTGCGCGCGCTGGCATCCTCCCTGGGCGCGTCGCTGCGCCTGGGAGCGAGCGTCCGCGCGGTGCGGCGGTCGGGTCCCGCCTGGAGGGTCGCCGCGGACGGGGACTCGGGAATCGAAGTCGACGCGGTGGTCCTCGCGGCGCCGCCACCGACGAGCGCGCGCCTCGTCGCCGACGTCGACGACTCGCTGGCCGCCCTTCTCTCGGGCATCGCGGGCGCCTCTCTCGCCGTGGTGGCGCTCGGCTACCCGGAGAAGGACGTCCCGCGTCCTCTCGACGGCTTCGGCTTCCTCGTGCCGCGGGGCGAGGGCGTGCGGAGCCTGGGCGTGCTGTGGGACTCGAGCATCTACCCGGGCCGCGCCCCCGCCGGCCAGGCGCTCCTCCGCGTCATGATCGGCGGCGCGCGCGACCCCGAGGCCGTGCGTCTCGACGACGACGCCCTGCTCTCCGCGGTGAGGCGGGACCTGCAGGTCACCATGGGCCAGCGCGCCCATCCCGGCTTCGTCCGGATCTGCCGTCACCCCCTCGGCATCCCGCAGTACGTGGTCGGCCATCTCGACCGGCTGGCTCGGATCGACGAGGGGCTGGCCCGCCACCCCGGGCTCTACGTTGCCGGCAACGGCTACCGCGGCGTGGCCATCAACTCGTGCGTGGCCGAGGCCGGGCCCCTGGCCGAGCGCCTGCTCGCCCCGCGACGCGACGCGGAAGAGGCGCGCTCCGTCTCGCCCGAGGACCGCGCGGCGGAAAGCCGCGAGGTGCCGGCCTGAGCGGGCGCATCGTCTCCACCGACGACAAGACACGCGTGCGGGTCGAGTTGGAAGGCGGCGCGGCGAGCATCCCCTGGAGCGGGACGAGCCCGGCTCCTCGGGGCCGGCCGGCCCTGGTGCGGCCGCCCGGGCCGCCCGCGGCGCCCGGGGACGGCTCCGCGCTGTCCTCGCTCGCCCTGATGGGGTAACCTTGCCCCTGGGTCGGCCGCACGTGGATCCCGGCCCTGCGCAACTCGAGACGTCGAACCCCGCCAGGCCCGGAAGGGAGCAACGGTTAGGCGCCCCTCGCGTGTGCCGCAGGTCAGCCGGGGTTCACGTGGGGCCGGCCCTCTCCGCTCTCCCGATAAGCTCGTGAGCTACACGGTCCTCGCCCTCAAGTACCGGCCTCGCACCTTCGACGAGGTGGTGGGGCAGTCGACCGTCATGCGCACCCTGAAGAACGCGATCGAGCAGGGGAGGATCGGCCACGCCTTCCTGCTCTCGGGCGCGCGGGGGGTGGGCAAGACCACCACCGCCCGGATCCTCGCCAAGGCGCTCAACTGCGCCAAGGCCGAGGGACCGATCGCCCTCCCCTGCCTCGAATGCGACTCGTGCCGCGAGATCGTGGAGGGCAAGAGCCTCGACGTCCAGGAGATCGACGGGGCGAGCAACAACAGCGTGGACCAGGTGCGCGAGCTGCGGGAGAGCGCGCGCTACAACCCGGCTCGCGACCGCTTCAAGATCTGGATCATCGACGAGGTCCACATGCTGTCGGCGGGGGCCTTCAACGCGCTCCTCAAGACGCTCGAGGAGCCGCCCCCGCGCGTGAAGTTCATCTTCGCCACCACCGAGTACCACAAGATCCCGGAGACGATCCTCTCGCGTTGCCAGCAGTACGACTTCCGGATGATCCCGGCGAAGGAGCTGCAGGCCCACCTGCGGGACGTGGCCACTCGGGAGGGGATCGAGGTCACCGACGCCGCTCTCGCTCAGGTGACCCGGGCCGCCGAGGGCAGCGCGCGCGACGCGCTCTCGCTCTTCGACCAGGTCCTCGCCTTCACCGGAGACAAGGTGGCGGACGACGAGGTCGGGGGGCTGCTCGGCCTCGTCGACCGGGAGCTGCTCCATCGGGCCTCGGGCGCGATCGTGGACGGCTCGAGCCTCGCCGTCCTGGAGCTCGTCGAGAGCCTCGCCGACTACGGCGCCGACTATCGCAACTTCGCGCGGGAGCTGCTCCTGCACCTGCGCGAGGTGCTGCTCGTCAAGCTGGCCCCCGAGGGCAGCCCGCTCCTCGCCTCCGTCATCCCCGAGGAGGGGGGGCGCCTGCGGCAACGAGCCGCAGAGCTGTCGGAGGAGGACCTCCTGCGCTCGATCGACCTGCTCACCCGGGCCGAGGGCGAGCTGCGCAACGCTCCCGACGCCCGGGTTGCCCTCGAGATCGCGCTGCTCAAGCTCGTCCAGATGCGCCGTCTCCTGCCGTTCGCCGAGCTCGTGGCCCGGGTGGAGCGGCTGGCCGCGGGCGCCCCGGCGCCGCCGGCGACACGGGCCTTGCCCGCGGGCGCGGTGACGACCCCCGTGTCGCGCCCCGCCTCCCCCCGCCCCGCGGCCGAGCGCCGGCGCGCGGAGAGCCAGGCGCCCGAACCGTCGCCCCGGGCTGTGACTCCGGCCGACGCGCCCCGGGGGCCGGCGGGGTCGTCCGGCGAGATCCTCGCGGCGATGGTCGAGCTCTGCCAGGCGCGGCCGTCCCTGGCTCAGCCCCTTCGCGGCGCGCGGGTCGCGCTCGAGGGCGACCGGCTCACCCTCGAGGTCCCCTCCGACTTCGCCGCGTTCGCCGCGCTTCACGCCGACGAGTACCGCGGCCTGGCCCGCAAGGCGGCCGGGCGCGCCCTCGACGTCCGCTTCGAGGAGGCGACGGCCGGCGAGGCGTCGCCCCCGGAGCCGTCGGCCGAGGACGTTCGGCAGCAGCGCCTGCGAGAGGAGGCGGAGAAGGAGCCCGCGGTGCAGGAAGCGCTCGATCTCTTCGACGGCCGGGTAGTCGACGTGCGGGAGGCGAAGCCTCCCAGGGAGGATGCGTGAACCCTTTCGGTGATCCCCGCAAGATGATGAAGCAGCTCCAGCAGGCCCAGGAGCGCATGCAGGCCGAGATCGCGGCGCTGGCCGTCGAAGCGACGGCGGGGGGCGGCATGGTCAAGGTCGAGATGGACGGCCAGAAGCAGGTGCGCCGACTCACCATCGACCCCGAGGTCGTCAGCCGCGACGAGCTGGAGATGCTGCAGGACCTGGTGACGGCCGCGGTCAACGAGGCGGGGCGCAAGGTCGACGAAGCGATCCAGGAGAAGGTGGGCGGGCTCGCCGGGGGGCTGAAGATCCCCGGCCTCACCTGACGAGCGCCCGCCCCCCGGAATCACGGTATAGCTCATGGACTACCCCGCGCCCGTCGTCCGGTTGATCGACGAGCTGCGACGGCTGCCGGGCGTGGGTCCCAAGTCGGCCCAGCGGATCGCCTTCCACCTCATGCGGGGCTCGCGCGAGGACGCCCACCGCCTCGCGGAGGCGGTGGGGACGCTGCTCGACGGGATCAGGACGTGCTCCCGCTGCCACGCCATCACCGACGAGGAGATGTGCGCGATCTGCCGGGACCCTTCGCGCTCCGAGAAGACGATCTGCGTCGTCGAGGAGCCCCATGACCTCGTCTCCATCGAGCGGACGCGGGACTTCCGCGGCCGCTATCACGTTCTCCACGGAGCGCTCTCCCCGCTCGGCGGGGTGGGTCCGGACGAGCTGCGGATCAAGGGGCTCGTCGAGCGGGTCGGGGCGGGAGGGGTGGAGGAGGTCATCCTCGCCACCAGTCCCACGGTGGAAGGGGAGGCCACCGCCGTCTACCTGGCCCGTCTCCTCAAGCCCCTCGGCCCGCGCGTCACCCGCATCGCCATGGGCATCCCCGTAGGCTCGGACCTGGAGTGGGCGGACGAGGTGACGATGGCCAAGTCGTTGGAGGGGCGGAGGGACTACTGAACGGGTCACGGCGGCGAGCGGAGCCGGATCGACCGCCGCCCTCCGCCCACCGGCGCGGCACCCTCCTGCTCGATGATGGAAAAATACGGCAGCGTTTGAATTTGCCCCGGTGCGCGGGCTACTCTTATGCGTTTCTTCGCGAGGCTCCGCACACCCTCCCGGGCCCGGGAGGCGGGGGGAGCCCGCAGAGGAGGATCACCGAATGGCGGCGCCCGATATCGTGATGTACGAGGAGGAGTTCAACCAGATCAAGCAGGTCATCTCGAAGCTCCGCGTGGACGCCAACGCCAAGGTCGTTTTCCTCGTCGACAAGAACGGCCAGCAGATCGCCGCCCAGGGCGAGATCGAGAACCTCGACACCACCTCCCTCGCTTCGCTCACCGCCGGCAACGTCGCCGCCACCGACGGGCTCGCCCGCCTCATCGGCGAGAAGGAGTTCTCGATCCTCTTCCACGAGGGGGAGCGCGACAACATCCACATCTCGATCGTGGCCCAACGCGTCATCCTCGTCGTGATCTTCGACGAGCGCTCGTCCCTGGGCCTGGTGAGGCTTCGGGTGAAGAAGGCCTCGGGTGAGCTCAACGACGTCTTCACCCACATCATGCAGAAGGTCGAGAAGGAGAGGGCCGAGGCCGGGTCCGCCTTCGAGAGCCCATTCGCCGAGATCACGGACGACGACATCGACAGCCTCTTCTCCGAGTAGGCGAGCCCAGACCGAACGATGACGTTCATCAACTACGCCTCCCGCGAGATCAACTGCAAGATCGTCTATTACGGTCCCGGCCTGTGCGGGAAGACGACCAACCTGCAGTTCATCTACGAGAAGACGAACCCCAACGCCAAGGGGAAGCTCATCTCTCTCGCCACCGAGACGGACCGCACGCTGTTCTTCGACTTCCTGCCCCTCGAGCTCGGGACGGTGAGGGGCTTCAAGACGCGGTTCCACCTCTACACCGTCCCCGGGCAGGTGTTCTACGACGCCAGCCGGAAGCTCATCCTCAAGGGTGTCGACGGCGTGATCTTCGTGGCCGACAGCCAGATCGAGCGGATGGACGCGAACGTCGAGGCTATCGAGAACCTCCAGGCCAACCTCAAGGCCCAGGGCTACGACCTGATGACCATCCCCTACGTGCTCCAGCTCAACAAGCGCGACCTTCCCAACGTCGCCCCCGTCGAGGAGATGGTGAAGTCGCTGCGGCGCAAGGGCGAGCCTGTCTTCGAGGCGGTGGCGGCCAAGGGAACCGGGGTGTTCGAGACGCTCAAGGGCGTCGCCAAGCTCGTGCTGCAGGAGCTGACGAAGACTCCCTGACGTCCGATCACCCCACGGTGACCTCGAAGGTCTCGGGGTTCCACGCGACCGGCCGGCCCTCCTCGTAGCTGCGGTTGCACAGCAGTGCCGGCGCCGCCGCCCGCAGACCGAACAGCCCGTCCTCGACGACCGGCTCGCGCGTGCGGCACGCCGCGAAGAAGTTGCGGAAGTGGTCGAGGCGGGAATCGTACCCGTCCGGGGGGGCGAAGGTCTGGCTCGTCAGCGCGGTGAGCTCGTCCCCCGACGCGGGAGGGGAGTCCCAATCCGCGGGGAGCGGCGGCCGCCGCGACAGGGTCAGCTTGTCCCCGAGGTCCATGACTCCCTCGCGACCCACGAAGCGGAAGCCCATGTCGCCCCACTCGCTCCCGATGGAGCCGTCGAGGAGGTTGACCTTGAGGGTGAGGTTGAAGCCGGGCCGGGATCCGATCGCCGGGTAGTCGAACACCGCGATCATGACGTCGGGGATCTCTCGCCCGTCCTTCCAGTAGCGCAGCCCCCCCGAGCCGAAGACGCGGCTCGGACCGAGGGAGCCGGTGACGACGTGCATGCCCGAGAAGAGGTGCACGAAGAGGTCGCCGGAGATGCTGGTCCCGTAGTCCTTGTAGAGCCGCCAGCGGAACAGGCGCTCCGGCTCGAAGGGCACCTTCGGGGCGTGACCGAGAAAGCGGTCCCAGTCGATCGTCCGTGGCGAGGCGTCCTTCGGGACCGGCCAGTGGAGGGCGCCCATGACCGAGTTGCGGTTGCACCAGCCCTCGATCAGGTTCACCTCGCCCAGCGCGCCCGCGGCAAACAGGTCGCGCGCCTTCTCGACGACGATCGAGCTCACCATCTGGCTCCCCACCTGCAGGATGCGCCCGGTCTTCCTCTCCGCATCGAGCATCCGGCGACCCTGCTCGACCGTGTGCATCATCGGCTTCTCACAGTAGACGTCCTTGCCCTTCTCCAGGGCGTCGATCGTCATCTGCGCGTGCCAGTGGTCGGGGGAGGCGACGATGACGGCGTCGATGTCGTCGCGATCGAGGATCTCGCGGTAGTCGCGTGTCGTCGCGATGTCCTTGCCGAACTTCTCCCTCGCCTCGGCGAAGCGCCCGTCGTAGACGTCGGCCACCGCCAGCAGCTTGACGCCCTCGACCTCGAGCGCGGTCTGGGTGTCGCCCTGGCCCATCCCGCCGGTGCCGAGCAGCGCGATCTGGACGTGGTCGTTGGCCGCCACGGGTCTCTCCGCCGCCGCGGCGAGGGCGCCCGTGCCGCGGGTGAGAAGGGTGGTCGCGCCGGCGAGGTGCAAGAACTGGCGCCGGGTGGGCTGCCGGAACGGGCTCATGGTGGTTCTCCTCGGACTCCCGCCCCCTGCGTCGTGCGGGGCAAGGGGCGTGTCGAATGCGGTCAACCGCGAGCCGCGGTTTGACCCTCCCGCGGGGTCTTCCTATAATCCGAGTTTGCCGCGGGAATGCTTCTGTTCCTCAGTAGCTCAATGGTAGAGCATCCGGCTGTTAACCGGAGGGTTGTAGGTTCGAATCCTACCTGAGGAGCCAATCGTTCATCGACCCCCCACCCCTATCCCCTCCCCACGTAGGGGGAGGGGGAGTGCCCGTGAGCATCGGTCCCTGTCGCCACCTCGGGAGGGATCGACAGGGACCGCGCCCCACCGCGTCTGTGCCGGCCGCCGGCGAGCGATGCACTCAGGAGGGGAGCAGAGCGTCGACTTCCTCGGCAATGGCGAGAGACGGGGTCAGCCCGGGCGAGTCGATGCCCACGAGGCTCACGAGGCCCGGCCGTCCGCGACCTGTCTCCTCCGCCACCACGAAATCGCGGAAGCCCTCGCCGGGCGCCTGCAGTCGGGCCCGGATGCCGGCGATGTCGGGAGAGAGGTCCTCGTCCTGGATCTGCGGCACGAGCCGCCACCTCATCCGCGCCGAGGCCCGCGGCATTGACCACTCTCTGGCTCGTGAGCTTCCGCGGCCGAGGGTGAGCAGGCGCTCGAGCTCTGCCGTCTCGGCCGCCGTCGTCGCCACCACGAGCTTGCCGATGCGCTGGTGGGGAATCCCTTCCCGGGCGCAAGCCTCGTAGAGCAGGCGGTTCCCCCGGACGCACAGCCGCGCCTTCATCGATCCGGTGGGGTAGTAGAGCCCGGCGTGGACGACCTCGCTGTTCCGGCTCGAGCCCTCGCTGCCGTGGCGCTCACGACGCTCGAGGAGCACCAGCCCGGTGAACCGAGCCGCCAGCCGAGCGGCGACGGCCAGGCCCACCACGCCGGCCCCGACGATGGTGAGGGGAGTGTCGGCCACCGCCAGGATCATAGCCGTGCCGTCGTGAGCCCGGGAGTGGGCCTTGGCGTTGGGGACGGCCTCTCGCGGGCGCGCCACTCGGCCGCTTCCCGGTGCCGGCGCGGAAGGACGGCGCGAGGGCGGCGATAATAGCCGTCGATGTCACCGCTTCTCGCCGTGTTCGTCCTCCTCCGCCTTCTGCAGCAGGTCGTGGAGTCGGTCCTGTCCGCCGTCAACCGTCGCCACGCCACAGGTCGCGATCGCCTGAACGAGGCGGCCCGGGCGCTGCGGATCGCTCCCGAGGAGCTCGACCGGGCGGTGGCGTACTCGGGCGATCGCTACCGGCTGGGACAGCTCTACGGTTGGATCGAAGTCGTGGTCGGGGTCTGTTTCGTGGCGCTGGGCGGCCTGGGGGTCGTCGAGGGGCTGGCCCGCTTCACCGCGGATGCCGCCGGAGAGGGCGAGGTCGCCACCGGTCTCGCCTTCTTCGCCATCGTCGGGCTCCTGAGCGCAGTGTTCGAGCTGCCATTCGACCTCTACGAGACCTTTCGCATCGAGGAGAAGCACGGCTTCAACCGGCAGACGCTCGGCGGGTTCTTCGCGGACCGGGCGCGAGGCCTCCTGATTGCGGTGGCGCTCGGGGGGGCGGTGCTCGCCGCCGTCCTCTGGATCATGGGTCGCATGGGACCCCTCTGGTGGGTGTGGGCGTGGGGAGTGACCACGGCGGCGAGCGTCTTCGCCGCGTGGATCTACCCGACGGTTCTCGCCCCCCTGTTCAACCGGTTCACCCCGCTTCCCGAGGGCGAGCTCAAGGACGCGATCCACGAGCTCGCGCGCCGGACGGGGTTCCGGGCGGGTGGCCTGTTCGTGATGGACGCCTCGCGGCGCACCGCCCACGGCAACGCCTACTTCACCGGTCTGTTCGGCCAGAAGCGCATCGTGCTGTTCGACACGCTGCTCTCCGCGATGGGGCCGCGAGAGGTCGTGGCCGTCCTCGCCCACGAGCTCGGGCACTTCAAGCTGCACCACGTGCGCTGGGCCGTCGTCCGGAGCGTGGTGACGACCGGGCTCGTCTTCTACGCCCTCAGCCTCGCCCTGCCGTACCGCTCGTTCTACGAGGCCTTCTTCGTGGGCCAGACCACCTATGGAGCGCTGGCCGTGTTCGGTCTGTGGTTCGGGCTCGTCAGCTTCGTGCTCCAACCCCTGGCGAACGCCCTGTCACGACGCCACGAGTTCGCGGCGGACGCCTTTGCCCTCGGCGCGGGGGCGAAGCCGCAGGAGCTGGCGGAGGCGCTCCTGCGACTGCGCGAGCAGAGCCGGCTCCTGCCGGTCTCTCATCCCCTGTACTCGCGCGTCTACCACTCCCATCCCCCGCTCGTCGAGCGCCTGAGGGCGATGGGGGCCCTGTCGTCCTAGGGCTTCTGGCCCCACACCGGCTGGAAGGTGGGGTCGAGCCGGTAGGCCTTCGCGAAGAGCTCCTTTGCCTGCTGCTTCTCGGCGGTGAGGCGCCGCGACGGCTCGGCGAGCTTGTAGTGGACGTAGCCGAGGTAGAAAGCGGCCGGCGCGCTCTGGGGGTCGGCCGCGGCGGCTTGTTCGAACTCGTCTCGCGCACGGCTGAAGCGGCGCTTCCGAAACGCGTCGAGGCCGGCCGCGATGTGGACGGCGACCTCTCCCGCCGGCGCGGCCGGCGCGTCCATGGCCTCGAGTGCCGCGGCCGGCAGCTCTTCGGCCGCGGCGGGCGGTTCCTGGGGCGAGAGCAGCGCCGAGAGGAGGAGGGTGGCGACAAGCATGATCGACTCCTTTGGAACCCGACCAGTCTAACCCCGGGCCACTGTGAGCCCGCTCACCTCCGCGAATTGGCCCTTTCCGCCGGGCTCAACCCGGCGACGCACCCGAGATGGCGCCGCGGTGGGGCTTCGAGGCGAGGAATCCTCCGTGCGCGGAGGGCCCGACCCCCTCTCACAGATGGGGAGGGTGGATCACGATCGGCTGGCCCAGCTTCACCGGCGCCTCGCCGCGGGCCGCCTCGAGGAACCCGATGGTCAGCCCGATCTGCACGCTGACCGCCTCGGTGTTGTCGCTGCCGATCCCGAGCTTCAGGTTCCGGGGGACGTTGTACAGAGTCACATAGTAGGTCCCGGGTTCGACGAAGTCCGTGAACAGGACGCGAGGCTTGGGGTCCTTGGTCTCGGACGTGATGAGGAACGGGCAGTTGCCTTCCGAGAGCTGGACGAAGTCGCAGGCGGTGTCGCCGAAATAGACGTACATCCACGTGTCCGCCGACGTCCAGTCGATGGTGATGTCCAGCTTGCCGCGCCCGCCGACCACCACCGGGATCGCGATCCAGACGTCCGACTGGAAGCCGCCGAAGGCGGTGGTGACGATGATCCCCCGGACCGGCGCCGGCGTCTCGATCGTCAGAGGAGGGGCGGCCTTCTCGTCGCATCCCGCGAGCGGAAGAGCAAGGCCGGCGACGAGAGCCAGCGTGGCGACGCGGAAGGCAAGGCGCATGATCACCATCCCCGGGCACGATTCTAGGGTGGCGGCGGGTGAAGCGCAACGGGGCCCCGGCACGACCCGGCGGCTCCGTCGTCCGGCACCACGAAGCCGTCCGAGGCGGAGGCGACGACTCAGGGCTTCTCCTCCTCTCCCTCCACGCACACGCGCGTGGTGGCCTCGGCGCTTCCGCCCCGCCCGTCGGACACCTCGACCCTCACCGTGGCGCACTCGCCCGGGGAGATCCCCGCCGCGTCGAGCGTGGCGCTCGCGGTGGTGCCGCGGATCGTTCCGCGGCCCGACGACCAGGCGTGGAGGAGAGGATCGCCGTCGGGGTCGGAGGCGGTGGCCCGGCACCTCGAGACCGGCCCCGCGAGCCCCGGGGCCGGGTCACAGCTGACCGAGACCGTCGGCGGTCGGTTCGCCGGAAGCGGAGGGGGAGGAGGAGGCGTGTACACCTCGCAGCAACGGGTGCCGCGGTGGTAGCCGACGGCGAGCTGGAAGCCGCTCCGCCTGCCCGCGGAGACGTCGGGTCCCCGACCGTCGTCGCCCAGCGCGTAGGACCAGGCCGGACGCACGAAGAAGCCCGAGCGCAGCCAGATCGAGGGACCCAGGATCAGGTCGGCGGTGCTCGGCGGGGCAGACTCGGAATCGCCGTGCACCTTGCCCGTCACCTCCGCCTGGACTCGGAAGATCCGGCCGACCGGCACGCTGAGACCCCCACCCCAGCGAAAGGCGTCGGCCACACGGTCGCCCGGCGCGAACCCGCTCGGGGGATCGGGCTGCGCGTTCCACTCGTAGCCCACCGACCCGTGAAGATCCGCCTTCGAGCGAAGCGCCTTCGAGAGGAGGATGTCGGCGC
>Ga0326597_10011339_pt1 | contig 11828 bp, 7 predicted proteins | sample RVTome_12_FD_203789 | JGI IMG/M metagenome (GOLD analysis project Ga0326597, IMG submission 203789) | Soil microbial communities from uranium-contaminated site in the Upper Colorado River Basin, Wyoming, United States - RVT100D185 | ecosystem: Environmental > Terrestrial > Soil > Contaminated >...
GAGGATCTCATCAAGAACTTGCTTCCGTACTATTCGGATTCGAGGGTTGGCGGGGTCGGCGGGCGAGTTGTCGAAGCCAACATCCGAAGCCCGTTTGACCGCTACCGGCAGCTGCTGTTGACACAGTATCACCCGGCCGACTTCCACCCGAGCGCCCCTTGGATCTCGGGGTGTTGTTCTTCATATCGGAAGGCCGCATTGGTCGCCGTGGGTGGGTTTGATCCATTCTACAAGACCAACGCCGAGGATAACGACATCGGGGCAAGGCTCAACGCAGCTGGATATCGCATCGTGTATACATCCTCGGCCACTGCCAGGCATTTAAAAACCGACACCTGGGCTTCCCTCAATTCAACCGCCTTCCGCTATTGCTACTGGGCAGCTCGCTTCATTCATAGGAATCAGGTCCGCCCTCACATGGCTTATCATCGGATCTTGGGTGGAGGAGTGTGGAAGTCGGTTCTTCTCGCCACAAACTGGCGACGGCCAGACCTCCTGCCAGTCCATGCTACCGTGGTTTGGAACAAGCTCTGGGGTTTCTACAGAGGCAACCGCGATGCAATGCGGGCTGGAGACGGGGGACGAGGCCTGGTCAAGAAGGACTACCTGCAAGAATTCGCCTACTAACGCTGCTAACCGCTAGAACGATTCGATCTGACCCCACGAACCAGACCCGAGCCGTATCCAAGCTCTGATGCGTAGCGCACTGAACCAGATGCGGCGATCCGGCATATCCGCTCCGCAAAAGCCGCCCCTCACCGGTCTCGCCCTCGGTTCGCTGGCATGCCTGGCGTATATCGCATCTCTCTCGCACAACTACATGGGGGATGGTGTGCAGTTCGCCCTGGAAATGGAGTCCGGAACCTGGCAGTCGATGCTTCATCCCAACCATCTGCTGTACCTGCCAATCGCCAAGTTCTACTTCGGTATTTGGAAGCTCTTGGGTTGGTCCGGTGGCGCGCTGCTTCCGCTTCAAGTGCTAAGCGCATTGGCCGGCGGCCTATCCGTTGGCTTGTTCTACTACATCAGCAGACTTGTGCTCCCCCATTCCAGGGTTCCCTTGATCATTGCAGGTGGCTTTGCCGTTTCACATGGACCCTGGCTATTCAGCACAGACGCCGAGATCGCGACCGTACCCCTGGCCATCAACCTGGTTCTGCTGTGGCGAGCGATGGCTGGTGCCTCCAAACCGTCCAAGCGGGCCGTTCACGCGATCCTGCTCGGCGTTGGGGCCGGGATCTCTATCCTTACACACCAAACAGGGGTGTTCATGGGCCCGGTTATTGTCGGGGCTATGCTGACTGATCCGCGGTGGCATCGCGAGACTCGATGGAGAGATGCACTCTACTTCGTCGCCGCGGCGATGTTCACCGCGCTGCCAGTCTATTGGATCGTCGGGCGCCTGGTTCGTGGCGTGCAGGGACTTGATGATCTGATAACCTGGCAGTTCGGACTCAGCCAGCTGGGTCTGTGGGGAGCGCTCTCCATTCGCAATGCGCTGCATGGAATGTATGGCTTCTTGAAGACGCTGGCTGGATTTCCTGGGCTCGGGCCCAGCACACGTACCATCGACTTTCTCGCCGAGGCGGGAACAATGGAGAAGGCTGCTTTTGTGGCCTACCTCTTGTCTTTGTTGATGCTTGCTTCGGCTCCCTTTCTTGCTCTGATGCTCAAACCGAGGCTGCTCACCAGGCATCGCCGCATCAAGTTGCTGCTTTTGCTCTGGGCGGCCCCCTACGCGATCTTTGCCGCCTATTGGGTTCCGGGAGACATGCAGTTCTGGGTCCCGGTCCTGGCACCGTGGTGGCTTTCCGTCGGGATCGTTCTTGATTGTGTGGGCCTCGAGAGAGGGCCTGAGCCACGCATGGTTGGCCCCAGCCTCATCTCGAAAGATGCCCATGCGGCACTGTTACCAATCGGAGTTGTGGCCATCCTCTTCGCGGCCAATGGCCTCGGAGTGATTCTGCCCAACAGGCAACTCGAGCGAAATCATGAGTATCGGGTTGCAATGGATGTGAGGGAGCTGACGTCCGCCGATGACTTATTGATCACCACGGGTGGCGACCGCCTCTTTCTCTATCTGCCTTACTTCGCGGGACGTGAGACGATCTCGGTGTTCCACGAGCTGCTTCATTCGGATTCCGCGGGCGAAACTGAGGTCTTCGCTGGCCTAGAGACCAAGGTTGCCGATGTTGCATTCCGCGGCGGCAGTGCGTTCCTGGTAGGTGTCAAGCCGGGCCAACACGTATGGTGGGATGTTCTGGCAACGGCAGGACTCACGCCACAAGATTTCCGGCGGTTCCAAACTGTGCCTGTGTTGGTAGCCGAAGGCGAACAGATCCTACAGATACTGCCTTAGTCCTGCCTGTGTCACCGAGCTGCCGGGCGGCGAGTCCGGTGCAAACCTGGGCGAACTGAAGCCCCGGCGGTCACCGTAACGTGCGCATCCTCTTCCTGTCTCAGATCATCCCCTACCCGCTCAACTCGGGTCCTCGAGTCAAGACCTGGCACGTCCTCCGTTTCTTGCGTGAACAAGGACACGAGGTTGTGCTTGCCGCGTTCGCCCGGCCAGACGAGTTTGCCCACATAGGGGCGGTCAGACCATTCTGCTCGGCAGTGCATGCTGTTCCCCTGCAGCGTTCCAGGTTGACCGATTTCGGTCATTGGCTCTCGAGCCATTTTGTGGGAGTCCCCTTCCTCGTGCGGCGAGACCGACGTACGGCGATGCATGAGCTCATTCAGGGTTTGCTAAACCGGGAACCGGTCGATGCGATCCACGCAGACCAGTTGCCCATGGCCCAATATGCCCTGAACGGAACCTTCTCGGACAAAGGGCATACTGCTCAACCCTTGAGGGTCTTTGATGCCCACAACGCCATATGGAGCGTAATGGAGAGAATGAGGGCGGCGACTCCCAAATGGGAGCGCCCATTCCTGGGCGCGGAGACCAGGCGCCTCCAGAGCTATGAAGCCAAGGTGGTCAATGTATTCGATCTCACGGTTGCGGTTTCCGAGGCTGATCGCGAGGCGCTCATCCAGGCTGCCGCCCTGTCCGCTAGCACTCTTCATGCCTCGGCGGCGCATCACCTGTCCGACCGTGTCATGGTTGTCCCGATCGGCATAGATACGGCTATGTGGCGACCAGTACGCCGAAGTTCAAGCTCGACCAGCATCTTGGCGGTGGGAACACTGTACTATCCGCCCAACGCGGATGGCATTCATTGGTTCGCCCACGAGGTCTTCCCGGAAGTCTGTCGAGCCATTCCCGAGGCGAAACTGACCATCGTCGGGAAGAACCCGCCACGCCGCCTTCGAGGGCTTGCCAATCGGAAGCCCGAATCTATCAAGGTGACCGGATATGTTCAGGAGCTTCGACCCTACCTGGAGAGCTCTGCTCTCATGGTCGTCCCCGTGCGCGCCGGTGGCGGCATGCGGGTGCGGATTCTCGAGGGGTTTGCGCGCGGCATACCGATGGTCACTACCACGCTCGGCCTCGAAGGTATTGAAGCCCAGCCGGGTCGTGACATTCTGGTGGCCGATACCGCTTCCGATTTCGCCTCGGCCGTAGTCCGGCTGCTTGGGGATGGCGCACTGCAGAAGAGGCTGGCTTCCAATGGGCGCCGGATCGCCGAGAGACTCTACGACTGGCAGGTGGCGCTGAAGCCGCTCGCACAGGTCTATGCGTGATCTGAGCCGGCAAGAAGCAAGGGCACCGCTGCTCGCGATCATCGTCCTCTCCCTGCTGCTGAGAGTTGGGACATCCCTGCTGCTCGCGGATGATCTGGAAGAACTGCCCGGTACGGGTGACCAGCTCTCTTACCACACCTTGGCGATTCGAGTGTTGAGCGGGGATGGCTTCAGCTTCGGAACGGACTGGTGGCCTGATACGCAATCGGGCGCGCCAACCGCCCACTGGAGCTATCTCTATACGCTCTATCTGGCCAGTGTGTATGCCATCTTCGGAGTTCATCCGATCGCCGCGCGGCTGATCCAAGCCACTTCCGTGGGAATCCTGCAGCCGTTGTTCGCTTACTTGCTGGGGAGAAGGCTGTTCGGAGAGTTTGTCGGTCTGGCCGCCGGAGTAGTGGCCGCGGTCTACGCCTACTTCGTCTACTACTCGGCAACGCTGATGACCGAGCCGTTCTACATCGCCGTCATACTGGTCAGCCTGTACCTTGCGATCAGGCTCACAGACAGCGCCAAGCAAGAGTCCTCTAGACCGTTCGGTCTGGCGCTATTGCTGGGGCTGGTGCTTGGTCTCGCGGTGCTTCTGCGTCAGGTATTTTTGTTATTCGTCCCGATCCTGCTCTTCTGGGTATGGTGGGCCAATGACCGCCGCTCCGCTTGGGTGGCAATCCTGCCCGGGCTTGTCGTGGCTCTGATGGTACTGCCATTCACCCTGTACAACTCGGCCCGGTTCGACAGCTTTGTGCTGCTCAACACGAACGCCGGCTTCGCGTTCTTCTGGGCCAACCACCCGATCTATGGGACTCGGTTCGAGCCTATCCTGCCTGACCAGATGGGCGACTATCAGGAGCTGATCCCAGAGGAACTGCGCGGCCTGAACGAAGCCGCGCTTGACCGTGAGCTGTTGAGGCGCGGGCTCGGCTTTGTCGTCGACGACCCGGTCCGCTATCTCCGGCTCTCGCTCAGCCGGATCCCGGCATACTTCATGTTCTGGCCCTCGGGCGCGTCGAGCGCCGTCAGCAACCTGGCGCGGGTGCTCAGCTTCGGCCTGTTCCTTCCCTTCATGCTTTACGGACTGATCAAAGCCTGGTCTGACCGAAGGATGGGAGCGCTCAGAGAGCCGGTCGGGCTACTCGCCCTTTTCATCATTGTGTATTCAGCCATCCACCTGCTCTCGTGGTCGCTTATCCGCTATCGATTGCCTGTCGATGCGGTGCTGGTGATCTTCGCTGGATATGCATTGGCGGACCTCGTCCAGCGATTCGGTGCCAAGCAAAGCGCTTCCGCCCAACCGGCCTAGACCCTCGCCCTGACTAGTAACCACCCTTGAATATCCTGTTTGTGGTTCCGTATGTCCCGAGCTTAGTGCGCGTGCGCCCCTTTCACCTGATTAAGGGACTAGCGGCGCGAGGGCACAACATTCGAGTTCGGACCCTGTGGAACAATGGCACAGAACACAAGGAGCTCACTGAGCTCAGGCATTCTGGCATTGAGGTGCAGGGAGAACCGCTGCTGGGCTTGCGGCCCTTTTGGAACGCGCTTCGCGCGGTGCCCACAGCCGAACCGCTCCAGGCAGCCTATTCCTGGCAACCGGCCCTGGCCGCCGAAATCCAAAGAAAGGCGACCGAGGCCGACATCGTGCATGTCGAACATCTGCGCGGGGCGCGCTACGGACTGGCGTTGGGCGGAGCAGGCATTCGGCGAGTTCCCATGGTGTGGGACAGTGTCGACTGCATCAGCGAGCTTTTCGAGCAAGCCTCCGCCAACGGCGCCAGCGTCTTCAGCCGGCTCATCACCCGGTTTGAGCTGCCCCGCACCAAACGATATGAGGGACAGCTGGTTGACCGATTTGATCGGGTCATCGCCAGCTCCGAGCAGGTTGCAGCGGCGCTCCGCCGGCTGACTGACAACCGACCGAGCATCTCCGTCGTGCCCAACGGAGTCGACCTAGAGTATTTCGCCCCAGATCGAACTGGCACGCGGCGCCACTTCGCGATCGTGATGACAGGGAAGATGAGTTACCACGCCAATGTGGCTATGGCACTTCATTTCGTCCGCGATGTGCTGCCCAGAATCTGGGCGGAGCAGCCGCAAGTTCAGCTCTGGATCGTTGGCAAGGATCCGCCTCGTTCGGTGCGCGCGCTCGGCCGGCACAAGCGAATTCAAGTGACCGGGACTGTGCCAGATATCCGGCCATACCTGCAATCGGCCACATTGGCAGTCGCGCCTGCCCCCTATGCCGTCGGGATCCAGAACAAGGTGCTGGAGGCGATGGCCTGCGAGACACCGGTTGTGGCCTCTCCGCGGGCGGTGGCCGGGCTGAACGCTCGTCATGGCCGTGAGCTTCTGGTCGCAGAGCATCCGGAGGAGTTCTCCGCAGCGGTGCTCTCACTGCTGGCCGATCCCGGAATTCGACGGGCGCTGGGCAGGGCCGGACGAGACTATGTCGAGCGGTGGCATCGGTGGTCAGATTCGGTGGGGCGACTCGAAGGGATCTACCGTGAGCTCATCGGCGCAGCGAGCTGATCTCTATGTGCCCCGTGGTGCCGGCGGCGAGCTGATGAGGCGAATCGCCGGTCCAGGTCAGTGGACACTGTACCGATTGGCGCTGGTGCTCAACGACGCGCTTGCGGTCGGGCTGGCTTTCCGGCTGGCGCACATTGCACGCTTCCAGTCCGCGCTACCGATCTTCGAACCCGAGGCGCCACCCGCGCCGCAGTTCTACAGCTCACTGGTGTTCGTGATCCTGCCAGCGTGGCTCGTGGCCTACGCGCTCTTCGGGCTCTACCACAAGCGCAATCTCCTGGGAGGCATTGAAGAGTACGCCTTGGTGTTCAAGGCCACGACGGCTGGCCTTCTGCTTGTGATCATCGCTGAGTTCCTTCTTCCGGAGCTCGTCATCGCACGAGGTTGGCTCCTGGCTGCCTGGGGAATGGCCTTCTTGCTGAGTTCGGCCGGCCGGTTCGGCCTGCGCAGGGTTGTCTACGCTCTGCGGAAGCGGGGCCACTTCGTTGTTCCGGCTCTGGTGGTTGGGAACAACGCGGAAGGGCGGCTCTTGGCCGAGCAGTTGAGGTTATGGAGAACATCTGGATTGGAGCTCGTGGGAATCGTCGGTGACGAGTCACAAGAGGCCTCGGAGGAAGAACCAATAGCTGGGTCACTTGCCGAACTGGACGAGCTCGTAACGAAGCACGGTGTAGGCGAGCTGGTACTGGCCACGAGTGCTCTACCCCGGGAGGAGTTGCTGTCCATTTTCAAGCGTTACGGTGTGGCCAACGGCGTGAACCTGCGGTTGTCGTCTGGCCTATTCGAGGTCATCACCACCGGTCTAGATGTGCGCGAGATTGGCTATGTACCGCTGGTGACCGTGAACAAGGTACGCCTGACGGGGGCAGACCGGGTGCTCAAGCTGCTATTGGACTACACCATTACGATCCCAGCGTTGCTCTTGCTCTCCCCAATCCTGCTGCTTGCGGCTGTTGCCACCAAGCTCGACTCCGCCGGGCCGATCATCCATCGCCGCCGTGTCATGGGCCTCAACGGCGGGCAGTTCGACGCCTACAAATTCCGCACGATGGTCACCAACGGGAGCCAGCTGCTGGAGACGCGCCCGGAGTTGATGGCCAAACTGGCCGAAAACCACAAGCTCAAGGAAGACCCGCGGGTCACGGACCTCGGGCGCCTTCTGCGGCGGTTCAGCCTGGACGAGCTGCCTCAACTCTTCAACGTGCTCAAGGGGGAGATGTCCCTCGTGGGTCCGCGCATGATCTCACCCGAGGAGATGCCCAAGTACAACCAATGGGGCATCAACCTGCTCACGGTCCGGCCGGGCATTACCGGGCTGTGGCAGGTGAGCGGGCGTTCGGATGTGAGCTACGACGAGAGAGTGCGCCTGGACATGCATTACATCCGCAACTGGTCGATCTGGTTGGACTTGCACGTGCTGCTGCAGACCATCCCTGCGGTCCTGAGAGCCCGCGGCGCGTACTAGGTCTCCTCGCTGGCCTCGACATCACCACAGGTAGTCTCTCGCTTTCTACTCTCAGATAGGAACGTGTCATGAAGATCCTCGTCACAGGCGGCGCTGGTTTCATTGGCTCCCACGTCGTAGACCTGTACCTTGCGCACGGATTTGAGGTCATTGTCGTCGACGATCTCTCCACAGGTCAGCTCTCGAATCTGAACCCTCAGGCGATTTTCTGGCAGGTCGACATTCGAAGTCCGCAGATGGAGGAGATCTTCGCCAAGGAGCGGCCTGACATCGTCAACCATCACGCTGCCCAGATGGATGTTCGGCGCTCGGTCGTGGAGCCGCTTTTTGACGCGGACGTCAATATAGTCGGTTCGCTGAACCTCATGGAATGCGCGCGCCGCCATGGTGTGAAGCGCTTTATCTACATCTCTTCCGGGGGCGCGGTCTATGGCGAGCCGCAATACCTGCCTTGCGATGAGGAACATCCCATCAATCCCATCTGCCAATATGGGGCCAGCAAACACACAGTCGAGCACTATCTCTACATGTATCGGGAAAACTACGGGCTCAAGTACACGGTACTGCGCTACCCAAATGTATACGGTCCCCGGCAAGACCCTAACGGAGAGGCTGGCGTGATTGCGATCTTCACCGGCCAGATGATCACGGATCGACAAGTGGTGATCAACGGCGATGGCGAGCAACAGCGGGACTTCGTCTACGTGTCCGACTGTGCCGAGGCAAACCTGTTGGCGGTGACCGAGTCAAATGGCAGCGGCATCTACAACCTTGGGTCAGGCCGCGGGACGTCGGTGAATGAAATCTACGCCGCGCTACGATCGACAACCGGCTACCGGAAGCACGCGATTCATGAGCCGCCATTGCTCGGTGAGACCCGCTGCATCTACCTGGACGCCTCCAAGGCCCAGAGGGACCTCAAGTGGAGGCCAGTTATCGGCCTCTTGGAAGGGATTGGAAGGACCGTTGACTACTATCAGGGCGAGGTGGGCCTGGCCCCCGTCCGCATCGCCCAAGACGAATGGGAAGACTTACATCCACGCCTCGAGCGCCTTCGTGCGACGCGCGGGCACGCTCAACCGAGGGAGTTGGTAGCCACAGACCCCACGGGCACGTCCCATTCAATGGTCGGGGAAGGTCAAGGGGCCGGGTCGATGGATGTGCTCAATGCCTTGAGTGACGAGCTGGCCGGTGGACAGGGTTTGCGCGCTCGGCGGCAGCAGGTGTTGAGGCTAGCGTTGGAAGCCGTAGGGGCCACAAGTGGAAGCCTTGTTCTTCTGGATGACAAGGGTGAAATGAATGTAGGCGCACTTGAGTATGCAGGCGTCATGGAAGGGCACAACCATGCCATTCAATCGCTGCGTGAGACTTTGTCGCGTGGGCTGGCGGGCTGGGTGGCCACGCACAGCCGTGCCGCCCTGGTGGCCAGCACCAGCGACGATCCCCGCTGGCTGAAGCGACTCTGGGAACAAGACGACGGCGCCTCTCGATCAGCGATCAGTGTTCCCTTGATCGCCTCCGGCAAGGTCGAGGGGGTGATCACCGCCGTTCACGAGAAGGTAGGCAAGTTCGCGCCCGATGATCTGGCCCGGATGGTCACAATCGCTGGATTGGTGGCACTCAACGGAGGGGGTTCTCAGCGATAGGTCTCCCAGACCCGACGTTCTCTCCTCCCCTCTATTCGCCAAGGGATGACTTGATCAGGAAGGAGCGAAGCCAATGATCGTCGTTCAGTCCCCGCTGCGGGTCAGCCTATTCGGAGGGGGCACAGATTTCCCGTCCTTCTATGAACGCAGGGGCGGCTGCGTGCTTACAACGGCGATTGACAAGTATGTTTTCGTCACAGTCAAGCAGCGCTTCGACCGCAAGATCAGGGTGGGCTACACCAAAACCGAGCTGACCGATCGTATCGATGACATCGAACACGAACTCATCCGAGAAGCATTGCGGACCACGGGTATCACCGAAGGCGTGGAGATCACCACGATGGGCGATATCCCATCGGAAGGCTCAGGGCTGGGCTCGTCCAGCACCGTAGCTGTCGGCGCGCTCCGTGCGCTCTACGCTTATCGAGGAGAGATCGTGCCGCCTGAGCGCTTGGCAAGGGAGGCTTGTGATATCGAGGTTGGCATTCTAGACAAACCCGTCGGTGTTCAGGATCAATGCATCGCGGCTTTCGGCGGCCTTCGGTTCGTAAACTTCATGCGGGATGGGCAGATTCGATTGGAGAGCCTCTCCCTGGAGACGGAGGTTAGGCAACGGCTCGAAGAGAACCTCATGCTCTTCTTCACCGGAATCACGAGAAGCGCGGGAGGCGTGCTCGCTGAGCAGAAGGCCAACATTCCAGGTCGATTGGCTGTGCTATCGGAAATAAGGGACCTGGCGATTGCAGCGAGGAAGGAGCTCGAATCCGGGAATGTCGACGCCATAGGTACATTGCTGCACGAGAGCTGGGATTTGAAGAAACAGCTTGCAAATGGGATCAGCAATGATCACATCGATGAGCTCTATGTGACCGGCCGACGGGCCGGCGCCCTGGGCGGCAAAATCACCGGCGCAGGTGGAGGCGGGTTTCTGCTGTTCTACTGCCCGCGAGAACATCAGGACCAGCTGCGATCCGCGCTAAGCGGGTTGAAGGAGCTGCCATTCCAATTTGAGCGGGATGGCGCCAAAGTCATCTTTGATTACAGGCGGCGTTCTGCAGAAGTTCCCGCTTCAGCCAGCGATGGACACCCCAGAACAAGGCGAAATGTGGCTAAGTTGGAATGGCCCACGCGGCAAGAGGGGCGCGAACCTGACGTCAAGTACCGGGATGACGGCCTCTCCATTGACCATTACATCGACCAGCTCAAAGTGACTCTCACCAATCTGCCGCAGAGGAGGATCGTTGAATGTGTCGGTGTCCTTCATGAGGCGCGCAGGAGGGGCGGCCAGATCTTCATCATGGGCAACGGAGGGAGCGCTTCAACCGCGTCCCACTTCGCCTGCGACCTTGGCAAGAATACCCGGATTGAAGGGTGGCCGGATTTCCGAGTAAGCGCGCTTACGGACAATATAGCCACCTTCTCTGCTTACGCAAACGACGAGGGCTATGAGAATGTCTTCGTCCGGCAGCTGGCCAGCGCGATCAAGCCCGACGACGTGGTTATCGGTATTTCTACAAGTGGCGACTCGCCCAATGTCCTCAAAGCCATCGAATTGGCCAACCGGATTGGCGCCGCAACGATCGGCTTCTCCGGCTTTGACGGCGGCAGATTGAGTTCACTGGTTGATCTCAACATCCACGTAGCCAGCGAAAGTGTCGAACACGTTGAGGACGTCCACCTGGCGCTGGAGCACATGATCTGTGAAGCCCTAAGACAGGAGGCGTCGGCGCTCCGTTCGATGGAGGCGAGCGGTATACCTTCTTCTCACAGTTTGGAGGGTCACGCTCACCAAGCCGAAGCACATATCACCTACCCGTCTGAGATCCTGGCACGTCCCAACGAGGAACTCACGTCCGCAATGACAGAGCTGCTATACCAAATCAATCGCGAAGTTGCCTCACCGAAGGACGAGAGCACGCTGCTTCGAGCGATTCTTCGCAGATCAGTAGAAGGCCTTGGCGCCCTCTGTGGAAGCATCATTCTCGTCGATCAGGATGAGAAGATCACAGCGGGAGCCACAGCGTTCTTGGGAAATGTACGATCCTCGCCTCCCAAGCAGTTTTCCGGTCCTGTGAACCACGGCTTGGCCAGATGGGTTTTGGAGAATCGCGAAGCGGTGCTTGTCTCGAAGACCCAGGACGATCCACGCTGGCTCCGGCGATCATGGGATAAGCCTCATGGTCAGACACGTTCGGCGATTTGCGTGCCCCTGGTGACAGCAGGCCAGGTATTTGGTGTCCTGACCTTGGTGCGGCAAGGCGAAGAGCATTTCACCGCCGCCGATCTCTCCCGGCTCGCGGCGATCGGCACGTGCATCTCGTTAATCGGCCTGCAGCCTCATGGCACCCGCGCATGGAGCGGTCATGCTCCCGTCGAGACACAAACCATTTGACAATTTGGAGGACTAAACCATGGACCTGAAGGATCTCATCAATCCGCTCCGCCGCTGGTGGTGGTTGCTGGTTGCGGCAACAATGGTGGCGGCCGTCTCGAGCTTCGTGGTT
>Ga0326597_10011340_pt1 | contig 11828 bp, 9 predicted proteins | sample RVTome_12_FD_203789 | JGI IMG/M metagenome (GOLD analysis project Ga0326597, IMG submission 203789) | Soil microbial communities from uranium-contaminated site in the Upper Colorado River Basin, Wyoming, United States - RVT100D185 | ecosystem: Environmental > Terrestrial > Soil > Contaminated >...
CGAAGTTCATGCGACACGCTTCCCAAAAACTCGGCCTTGGCCCGATTGGCCCGATACAGCTCCGCCGACAACTGTTCCAGTTCGACAGATCGCTCTTCGGTTCGCCTGGCCTGGCGCCGTTCGTAGAAGAATACAGTCGCCAACCCTGCGATCGCTGCCACAAGCCCGCCCCACAACGTGGCACGCACGAGCCCGGTGTCGGCAGTGGCGACGTAGTGGTCGGCAATGACCAGCACAAGACCCATGCCGACGAATGCGGTCGCCAGCGCGATCACCGACGGTCGAATTGAGCGACCCCAGGTCATTCTCACCGCCGCCGATTCACGATACCCGTCATTGACGTCAAAACTACCATCCGGTATCGTCCGCGACGTGAGCCAACATGATCGCCTGACTGCCATCCTTGCCGAGCGATCTGTGCGCCGTGGCTCCTTCGCGCTCGCGTCCGGTCGCCAGAGTTCCGTGTATGTCGATGCCCGGCTGACAACCATGAGCCCCGACGGGTTAGCGACGATTGGGCCACTCGCGCTCGTCCGCCTCGGCGAAGTCGGTCTTCATCCCGATTCAGTTGGCGGGCTCACCCTGGGCGCTGATCCGGTGGCATACGCGATTGCATACGCCAGCGCGATTGCCGGCACTCCGATTCGGGCGTTTACCGTGCGCAAGGAGGCCAAGGCCCACGGAACCGGGAGATTGATCGAGGGGCCGTTCCGGGCGGGAGATCAGGTTGTCGTCGTCGAAGATGTCATCACCACCGGTGGATCCGCACAGCGCGCGATCGCCGCGGTGCGCCAGGCCGGCGCGACGGTGATCGGGGTGCTTGCCGTCGTGGATCGTGAAGAGGGCGGTCGTGAAGCCCTTGCCGCCGAAAACATCCCGGTCATTTCGCTGGTCACCATCTCCGACCTCCTTGCCTGCGTTTCCTAGTTCTTCATTTCGCGGAGCCTTGCGGCGAACCGAAGTCTCGGCCGCCTTGACAGCGGCGAAAGACTCAGAAGGCCGACGCGATACGGGATAACGAGTTCCTCTCGAAACCTTCGCATCATCGACGATCCGGTGAGCGACCTCCTGAATTCTCCCGCGGAGATCCCAAGGAACGTTCGAACGTGTCTCGCAAAGCTCTGTGGTGACGAGTGATCGAGGTGGTTCGACACGTCCGCGATTGAGAGGCCGTGGTTCTCCAGCAACCTGGCGGCGCGCACAAGGCCAGCCCATGCGAGGTATCGTTTTGGCGCCGGAAGTCCAGCACGATAGAAGCGGCTTACCATCGTGCTTGGCAGCGCGCCGAGCGACTTGGCGAGATCCCGAACCGTTCGCGTTCCCGAGTAGCCTGCGAACAGCGCTTCGAAGAATTTCACCGTGTCCGGCGATGCGCCCTCGAGATCCCGCATCAGCTCGCCTTTTGCGTGCTCGTCGCGTTCGTGGATTGTGTTGGCGGCCAACTTCTCGCGCAGTCGCCCCCATCCGTCGGGTGTTCGCACGTCGATGAGGTGCTGCACGCCACAGTTTCCAAGCGCGAGCAGGTCCGCCGGCGTCGCGCGGCCGTGTCGGCTTACGAGGACAACCGCCGGAATCCTGGGAAACTCGCGCACGACGCGCATCGCCCGCGGCAAGTCGTTCGGTGGGCATCGTGAAGCCGACAGCAGGACGGCACTGACGCGGCGTACCCGGAGATCGAGCAGTACCTCCGCGACGCTTTCGCGATGCATGGTTCGATACAACCCGGCGCCGGCCCGATCCACCTCTGCGCGCTCGCCTGGTTCCAGGACGGTTGTGACCGGAGCGATCTGTTTCGACTGATGGACCCGATCCATGTGCGGTCTCCGTGAGAGTGACGGCGCACATGCTGCAGATGGTCTGTCACCGCAGGGTCATCGCGCGCATGCCGGTGGCCCATGCGAGCGTCACCGCCGGCGTTGTTTCGGTACGACTCGCGTTCGAGTGGCCATGCGGAGCCCTGCGGTACCGAGTAGGTTTCTGGTGCGAGTTCTCCCGGCCGGACGGTCGCGGCTCTTGATCGAAAGATCGAAGTCGAGGAAAGTCCGGGCTCCATGGACAGGCTGCCAGGTAACTCCTGGGCACCCACGGTGACGGAAAGTGCCACAGAAAACAGACCGCCCCGCGAAAGCGAGGGTAAGGGTGAAAAGGTGGGGTAAGAGCCCACCGCACTCGTGGTAACACGGGTGGCACGGCAAACCCCAGCCGGAGCAAGGCCGAATAAGCGGCGAGAAGCAGTCCTCTTCGACGAAGACGCCGCGGGTAGGCCGCTGGAGGGCGCAGGTGACTGCGTTCGCAGAGAAATGACCGCCCGAAGCAGTTCGCTTCGACAGAACCCGGCTTACAGGCCGGGAGACTCGCACCCCCCGCCACGCAACTCGTTGCTTTGGCCGCTCCTTGCCACCGCGTTCGTGTTTGTGTCATGCCGGTCGCCGATTCCCCAACAGCCAGTCTCGGGCCGGGAACCGGACCAGCCGCCTGAACCAGTGGTGCCGACCAGCTGGGTACTGACCCACAACTTTCTCTCTCGCGACTATCAGCTCGAGCAGCGTGCGTCGGTTGTCACGACGCTCGATTCGGGACAGGTTCTGGTCGACTCAACGTCGATCGCCGTCGACGCGACACTTCGCGAAGTCGCCGACGGCAGCGCCGCGGGCTTGATTCAGGCGGTGATCGTCACCGCCCCCGGGTTGGCGCCGGAGCCGATGCCCGGCCTCAACGTTCCCTTCGCCTTTGTCGCCGAGCGTCCCGCGCCAAATCCGGGGCTCCAGCTCACCCCGGCGCCGCGCCCGGTGGTGCGTGATCCGTGCGCCACAAAGCTTGACGTTCCCCTTGGCGTACTTCGGGATTTTCTCGTTACGCCACCCGATACGCTTGCCATCGGAGTCACGTGGTCAGACTCTGGATCATACACGACCTGTCGCGACGGGGCCCGCTTGACCGTTTTCAGTCGACGGACGTTTCATGTCGCAGCGCACGACACAACCAGCGGCCGTAGCGTGCTGTTCGTCGACAGAAGATCGACGACCACCCTTCAGGGGCGAGTTGTCCGAGGGGAGGATACGACACGCGTCTCTGGTTCAGGAACAGGAAGTATGCGCCTGGTGCTCGACGCCACGACCGGTTCGGTTGTTTCCGCCACTGGAGCCGGGTTCCTTGATGTGCTCGTGCGTGGGGCCACCCGGGAAGAGCGCGCGCGACAGACGTTCGGTTCGACGGCTACGTTGCGAGTTCCTTAGTCGACAAGCCGCAGCGGCATCAACAGGCAAAGATATTTCGCCGAGTCCGCCCATCCTTCTGGCTCCACTGTTGCCGCGCGCTCCGGCGCCCTGAACGTCATCCGCACTTCGTCAGTCGGCAGGTATCGCAGAATTTCAAGCAGGTACGCCGCGTTGAAGCCAATGTCGAGCGGATCACCGGTGTAGCGAACCGGAAGTTCGTCCTGCGCCTCGCCGAGATCCGGCGTGCTGACGCTGAACTTCAGCATTGCACTGTTGAAAGACAGCCGTATCCGGTGAGTTTGATCGGACGCGACAACCGACATCCGCTTGAGGGCGCTCGTCAACGCCTGGCGGTCAACTATGGCTACCTTGTCGTTGTCCTTGGGAATCACCTGCTCGTAGCTGGGATACGGCCCTTCAATCAGGCGCGTATACACCGACGTAAACGGCGATCGGAATCCTACGTGGTTCTCTCCGTGTGCCACCTCGAGTTCTTCTTCCGCCGGAAAGAGCCGCCGAATCTGTTCCAGTGCCTTCGGTGGAATGATGAATTCACTTGCCGCACCCTTCCCGCCGGTCACCTTGGCCGCCACCTCCATTTTTGCCAACCGGTGTCCGTTCGTGGCAACCATGCGCATCTGGGACCCTTGAAGCTCCCACAGCACGCCATTGAGGATCGGCCGACTCTCCTCCGTGGATGCGGCAAAGGCAGTATGGCTGATCAACTTCTGCAGGTCGCCAGATTGGATACGGCTTGCCTTGTCAAACTGAACCGCCGGAAAGGCCGGAAACTCGCTTTTCGGAAGGCCGAGGAGCTTGAACTTTGATCGACCACACTCAAGGGTGATTCGCTGATCTCCTGACGACGAGATCTTCACCGGAGCCGGAGGAAGTTCGCGGGCAATCTCTGAGAGTTTTCTCGCAGGAATGGTGATTCCGCCGGCGCTTTCAACGTCAGCTGTCACCTCCGTGCTTACGGCGATGTCGAGATCTGTTCCCGAAAGGCGAATTCCCTTCTCGCTCGTCTGAACCAGGAGATTTGCGAGCACTGGAAGGGTTGTCTTTGACGGCACAGCCGGCGTTACCGCAGTGAGCCCTTCCTGAAGTTTCTCCCGCGAAATGGTAAAGCGCATTTGGAACCTGTGTGCACGAGGGGAGAAGGGCGAGTTATCGACGCTTCCTACTAGCTATTCAGTTAAAATTCTAGAAACGCAGTAGAAGTAGTAAGGCGTGGAAAGTTCAAAAGCAACACAACCTGCTGCGCCATAACAACTTCGTTGATCAAGAAAATGTACATACCGCGTTGAAAACATACGCAGAAAGCCGATTTTCCGCACGTATGTCCAGATCACAAGAAGGTCAAGGCAAACTCTCAGGCAGTTCCCCCCAGGCCTTCCCGGACCTTTTCCACACGCCTCCTGAATTCCCCACTTTCTGAAAGCATGCTTGTTACTCGATCCAAGCTGTGAATTACGGTTGAATGATCGCGGCCGCCAAACGCCTTGCCGATCTCGACGAGGTGCAAGCCAAGCAGCTCGCGCGACAGGTACATTGCGACCTGTCTGGGTACTGTTACCGCCCGACTTCGGGATTTGGCCTGGAGCCCATCAACGGAAACCCCCCACTCCGCCGCAACACGCTGTTGAATTACCCTGAGGCGGTCGTGCCGGGATGATCGCGGGGCCCGGGCGTCGGACTGGCGGACCTTGTCGCGAAGCGCGTCGCGAGCAACGTCGAGCGAAACAGGCTTGTTTCGCAGGGATGCATAGGCCAGGACCTTGATGATCGAGCCTTCCAGCTCGCGCACATTCGCCTGGACCGTGGTTGCAATGAACTCGATGACTTCGTCGGGGATGGCATGCTCGAGGCGATCGACCTGAGCCTTGCGGCGGAGAATCGCAATTCGGTGTTCGAGATCCGGCTGTGCGATATCAGCGACCATTCCCCATTCGAAGCGACTGACGAGTCGTGATTCCAGGCGTGGAATCTCAGATGGCGGCCGGTCACTCGTGAGCACGACCTGCCGGCCAGCCTCGTAGATCGCATTGAAGGTGTGAAAGAACTCCTCCTGGGTCGTTTCCTTGCCCCCGAGGAAGTGCACGTCGTCTACGAGGAGGAGGTCGGTTTCACGGTAGCGCCGCCGAAAATCAGGCATCGCGCGCTTGGCAATGGACGTAATCACGTCGTTTGTAAACTGCTCCGTGCTGATGAACATGACACGGCACGAAGGATTCTTTTCGATAATCTCGTGGGCAATGGCTTGCATCAGGTGGGTCTTGCCCAGCCCCGTGGCTCCATATATGAAGAGGGGGTTGTAGGTCTTACCTGGCGCACTTGCGACTGCTGTGGCGGCAGCTGCGGCGAGCTCGTTTGAGCGCCCGACGACGAATTCAGCAAATGTATAGCGAGTACTTAAAACGCCAACAATGGCGCCAAATTGTCGCTCAGGTGTCCTATTACTGGCCTGTCCTGACGGTGCAAACAGGTCCATTTGAGAACGTGTTATTCGTTCTAACTCGACCCGAAATGTGATGTTCAGCGGGTGACCAAAACACTGGCGTCCAAGCGACTCGAGCAGCTCTGTGTGCTTCGTCTCGTTCCACTCGACAGACCATTGATCAGGAGCCGTGAGGACGAGTCGCTTGCCGTCGTACTGATCGGCGGTCAGCGGCACCAACCAGGTGCTGACGACGTGCGCGGGGAGGTCGAGACGGGCGCGATCCAGTAATGTCGTCCAAACTTCTGCTGCCGGTAGGGTCACTAATGGGCTGGCGAGGGGGGCAGCGAACGTACCCATCCAATGTGGATAAGTCAACATTCGTGATGGGAAGCAAGCTTCAGGTGGCTTGAAGTATGGTGATGATACAAATAGGTTTAGCTGCTTCGTGCGAACCTGTTTCTGTACCGTCTGGAGTTGTAATGGGAAAGCCAACGTACCGCCCGAGAAACAAGCGCCGAATCCGCAAACACGGGTTCCGGACGCGCATGTCCGATAAATGGGGGCGGGAGGTACTGAGCCGGCGCCGGAAGAAGGGACGGAAGCGTCTGACAGTGAAGCTCCCGTCGAAGTACGCAGGAGCGTAGGCGGTTCCGCTTTCCGCGCGCGCGGCGGTTGACGCGCACCCAGGATCTCAACCTGGTTCGAACGAGCGGAAAACGATTTCGCGGTCGAATGCTCGAACTGCGAACCGTTGCGACCGGAGTCGATGGTCCGCGAGTGGGCATCATCGTTCCGCGGCATTCACACACGGCCGTCGCGAGGAATCTGGTAAAGCGGAGAATTCGCGAAATAGTACGCACCACACAGCTTGGCGGCGGCGCGTCGAGCACGAGTGGGGTCGTCGTGTTCGCGCTTCCACCGGCGTATGGAGCGAAATATTCGGAACTTCTCGCCGAGGTGGCGACGCTTCGCGAACGTGCGAACGTCTAGCCAATCGCCGTGAAGAGGTTTTTAATTTTCTGGATTCGTGCATACCAGGGGGCCGTCAGCCCGCACCTGCCGGCGGCATGCCGCTACTTTCCGACGTGTTCTTCTTACGCGATTGAGGCGATCGAAAAGCACGGGGCAATAAGAGGTTCATGGCTTGCCGTGCGTCGAATAGCGCGCTGTCATCCTTTCAGGCCGGGTGGATTCGACCCGGTGCCGTGATCACAGGCACGGACCAATGGACAAGCGGTTTTTTCTCGCACTATTGCTGACTGGTGTGGTCCTGGTAGTCACTCCGCTGATCTTCACACCTCAGCGACCGGTGGCGGTATCAGGTCCTTCCATCGCACCGCAAGTCGACAACACGGCACCCGCGGCTGGCGCAACCCCGCAGGATCCGGAACAGCGTTCCGCTTCCGTGCTACCGCGAACGAACGAATCGTTTCGTGGCCAGGCGATGTCGGCGGTACCGACACGAGTAGCCGCTGACACTGTCGGACTTGATGCGCCGAACGCGCGCTATGAGTTCAGCTCACTCGGCGCGACGCCGCTTTCCGTGACCGTGCTGGGCCATCGCTCCTTCGCACTTGGTGCGGAAGGCGAGCCGGCGATTCTTCACAACGGCGAAGAGCCGCTGCTGCGATTTGACGTCATCACGAGCCGGGATACCCTGCGCCTGGACCGTGTGGAGTTTCGGTCAGTCCTCGAACAGCGAGGCGACGCCCGTGGCGTCGTATTCACCTCGGCCGACCCTGCTATTCCGGCAACGATCGAATATCGCACGACCCCGACGCCGTTTCTGTCGCGAATGCGCGTGAGCGTTCCCGGCATGCCGGGCCGGTCGTTCCTGGTCATCGGGCTTCCGGGCGGCTTTACCTCGCAAGAAGCCGACACCCTCGACGACATTCGTCACCTTTCCTATTCCGCAAAGCCGGTTGGCCGCAGCGCAAAGGGCGTGTCGTTCTCGAGTCTCGACCCCGGTGAACGGCAATTGGTGGCCGGTGGACTCTCCTGGGCAGTCGCCAAGAGCAAGTACTTCGCGATGGGCGTGCTCTCGACAAGCGATTCCACGCCGTTTGCCGAGCTGCAGGTCACGGGCGGACGCCGCGACACGAAACTCGCGACGCGTGCAATCGGAAACGTCGTGATTCCGATGATTGACGGCGCGGCCGAATTCGACCTGTACGCCGGCCCACAGTCATGGGAGGGCATGCGGGCGCTCGGGCGTGAGTTCGAGACAGCGAACCCCTATGGCGGGTTCATGCAGCCGATCGTCCAGCCCTTTGCGACCATCGTCATGCGCACGATGCTCTGGATGAAGCGGGTGATCCGACTCGACTACGGATGGGTCCTGGTCATCTTCGGAGTCGCGATCCGACTCGTCCTGTGGCCGCTGAACCAGAGTGCAATGCGCGCGAGTATCCGGCTGCAACGCATCCAGCCCGAACTACAAGCGGTTCAGGCGCAACACAAGAGCGACAGAACGAAACAACAGCAGGAAATGATGCGGGTGTACCAGGAGCACGGGATGAGCCCGTTTTCAGCGCTTTCGGGCTGCTTGCCGGCCCTGATTCCCATGCCAGTGTTCTTCGCGCTGTTTTTTGTGTTTCAGAATACGATCGAATTCAGAGGAGTTCCGTTTCTCTGGCTGGCGGACATCTCGCTCCGTGATCCGCTGTACATCCTTCCAGTCGTCACGGGCGCGTCGATGTTTCTGCTGTCGTGGATTGGCATGCGGAACATGCCCAAGAATCCCCAGGCGACAATGATGCTGTACTTGATGCCGGGCATGTTCACCGTATTCCTGCTCAGCACAGCGTCGGGTCTGAGTATCTACTATCTCGTGCAACAGATCGCGGCGATTCCGCAGCAATGGATGATCGCCAATGAGCGACGGAAGGCGACCCCAAAGAAGTAGCCGGACCGTCGGTCGATCGACGGGTGCTCGTGTGCGCGGCGACACCATCGCAGCGATCGCGACGGCCGCCGGACGTTCGGCGATCGCAGTCGTTCGAATGAGTGGGCCGGACGCCGAACGGATCGCACGGAAAGTGTTGACGCCGTACCCGACCGCGGCGCGGATGCTGACGCGGTGCGCGGTCCACTCCGCAGAGGATCGTACGCAGGTCATCGACCACGCTCTCGCCGTGGTCTTCGCGGCACCGGCGTCGTACACCGGTGAAACCGTAATTGAAGTGCATACACACGGCGGCACGTTCGTCCCACGTGCGGTGCTCGACGCCCTCATTGCGGCAGGTGCAAGACCGGCACTGGCTGGCGAGTTCACGGAGCGGGCCGTCTTGAACGGCAAGCTCGACCTGGTTCGCGCCGAAACGATCGGGGAACTGATCGATGCCAGGACGAGCACGGCGCACCGCTCCGCCGTCCTCGCGCTGTCGGGCACGCTGACTCGCGTCTACGCCGCGCTTCGCGACGAGGCACTGGCACTCGATGCGCTGATTGCGTTCGACATCGACTTTCCAGAGGAAGACCACGGCCCGGTGTCACGCACCCAGGTCGAGGCAGCGGCGCAGGCGCTTGCCGATCGACTGCAAACGCTTATCGACTCGGCTCCCGCCGCGATCCTTGGCAGGGAGGGTGCGTTGGTCGTGCTGGCCGGCCCACCGAACGCCGGGAAATCGACGCTGCTGAATGCACTCGTTGGAGAATCGCGTGCGATTGTGAGCGACGAGCCGGGCACCACGCGAGATGCGATAGAGGTCATGCTCGACGGGGATCCATGGCCCATCCGGCTGGTGGACACGGCCGGGTTGCGCACGAGCCACGATGTGGTCGAGCGGCTCGGCATCGAGGTCAGTGAGCGGTACCTGCGTTCGGCCGACATAGTGATACTCTGTGCCGAATCGGACGAGGAAATCGACGAGGCGCAGGCCCGAATCAGCGAAACGACCCGCGCCACAATCCTTCAGGTGCGAACCAAGATCGATCTCGGGGGAAAGGTTGCGGATGCCCGCGGAGTCAGCGCGCTCACGGGTGCCGGACTTGGTGATCTGCGCCGGCGGATCATGGCTGCCATCACGGAACGCGCCGGTGTGTCGGCTGAGCTGTCGGCGCTCGCGATGTCCGCGCGACAGCGCAGTGCGCTGGAAGTCGCGTACGCTGAAGTCGGCGCATTTCTTTCCGCGTGGCGCGAGCGGTCTCTCCCTGCGCCGGTCGCGGCGGCGCATCTCCGGGAGGCAACGAATGCCCTCGATCACCTGATCGGGGCGATCGACACCGATGAAGTGCTTGCCCGGGTGTTCGCGACGTTTTGTGTGGGGAAATAGGGTGTTCAGGCAATCCGCGCCGACTCCGCCACCGCGCCGAGCTCTGCGGCGGAGGCCCGGAGCGCGAGCGGGATTCCGATGGCGGCGATTGCCGATTCGACCATGCGCGCACCCATGAAATACCCTGATCGCTCTGGCATGACGTGTCGGTGTGCCGTGCGCGCTTCGTCGCTCATTCCGCCCGAGAGGTATCGCAAACGCAACCCCAGTCCAGCGCGATCAAGGTCGTCGAGCGCGGCACGCGACAGCGCACTTTCCAGTTCCCGGATTCTGGAATACTGCCGGCGCTCATAGCCGAAATACTCCCACTCCGCATGCCCAGGGCTGAATTTTCTCGAGGCCTGAACGGCGAGCCCTTCGTTGACGAGATGTTCCCGTAGCGGAACGTGCCGTCCGGTTTCCCAATACGAGTAATAGCCGTCCGACGCCCGAACGACATCGCGTATTTCGCTGCGGCTCGTCGGCGACGTATAGCGGACGCAGTGCGCGATCTCGTGCGAAAGCCACATCGGAATCAACTCAGGATCGAGACCAAGGCTCCTGCTGGTTGGGTTGGCGACGCTTGTGAAGTGTTCGAGGCATACGAACGCGACGCCTCGACCCTCGACCACCAACTCTCCGGCGTTGGCGGCACCGACGCCGACCATGAGGAGGACGTCGATGTCGGAATCCACCTGAAAGATTTCGGTGCAGCGCGCCTCGGTCTCCCTGGCCAGCGTGGCGACATCCGTGCGGTCGAGCATCGCGAGAATGTCATTGCGGTCAGCGCGCACCGTGTCGCGGATGACTTCATCGAACTGCGGTCCGATCGGCTCAATAACGTAGTTGTGCCAATAGGCTTCGAGGAGATTGCGATGCTCGTCGAAGTACCGCCGATACGCGATTTCCGGGTCAGCGCTCTGCAGCACCGCAAAGAACTGGGGCAGCAGATTGATGAGCATGGAATGGGTAGCGTCGCGTGGTTGGGATGGCGGTCACCGGTGCGACAGGCGCGAAGCGGCGGACAAGCCAGTCGGGCGAGAATGTAGACTCACACGTGATTGCAGACAAGAGCACGTGATTGCGACAAACCCGGCCGTCGCACCGTTTCCGATGGCGACGAGCTACACGCATCGAGTTCCTCTGGCTGTCAGCGCGTTCCGAAAAGGCGATCGCCCGCGTCGCCGAGGCCGGGCAGGATATACCCGAGCGAATTCAGTTCTCGATCCAGTGCGGCTGTGATGACCGGAACGTCAGGGTGCGCCGCACGGAGTCTCTCGACGCCAGCCGGCGCGGCGACCAGGCAGATGAATCGAATGCGCGTCGCGCCGGCTTGCTTGAGGCGGGTGATCGCCGCAACGGCACTGCCACCAGTGGCAAGCATTGGATCAAGAACGATGAACTCGCGTTCTTCCGCATCCGCCGGAATCTTGAAGTAGTAGTCAACGGGCTCGAGCGTTTCGTGATCACGGTACAGGCCGATGTGCCCAACGCGCGCGGACGGAACCAGGCGAAGGATCCCGTCCACCATGCCCAGACCGGCCCGCAGAATGGGCACGAGCACGAGCTTCTTTCCTGACACCCGCACTCCGACGGTAGACTCGAGAGGTGTCTTGACCGTGCACGGCTCCAGAGAGAGATCGGTCGTGGCCTCGTACGCCATGAGCGTCGCAATCTCATCGACGAGCTCCTTGAAGACCTTTGTGGGCGTGTCGCGGTCGCGGAGAATGGAGAGCTTGTGCTGCACGAGTGGATGACTCACGATGCGCAGGTCGGGGATTGCGGGGGTGGTGGCCATGGCGTGGAGTCTAGTATTTTCGCGGCAATGAGAGAATACCAAGCGGTAATCGTGCGACTGAGCCGTCGGGTGCGCGAAGACGAAGACGCCATCACCGACCTGCTCAATGAGCGAAGCCG
>Ga0326597_10011341_pt1 | contig 11828 bp, 11 predicted proteins | sample RVTome_12_FD_203789 | JGI IMG/M metagenome (GOLD analysis project Ga0326597, IMG submission 203789) | Soil microbial communities from uranium-contaminated site in the Upper Colorado River Basin, Wyoming, United States - RVT100D185 | ecosystem: Environmental > Terrestrial > Soil > Contaminated >...
CCCCATCTCGGCGCAAGATGGCGCGACGGTCCGCTTCGAGCCGGATGGGCGGGTGACGGCGATCGTGGGCACCCCCTCGCAGGGTCAGGGGCTGCGGACGGCCGTGGCCCAGGTCGTCGCCGAGGAACTGCAGGTTCCGCTGGAGTCCATCACGGTGCTGGACGGGGACACCGCCACCAATCCCCACGGGGGAGGCCTGTGGGGCAGCCGGGGGGCGGTGGTGGTCGCGGGCGCCGCCATGCTCACGGCGCAGGCCGTGCGCCAGAAGCTGTTCCAGGTGGCGGGGCACCTGCTGGAAGCCAATGCGGACGACCTGGAGCTGGTGGAGGGGACCGTGCGGATCAAGGGCAGTCCGAGCCGTTCTCTTCCGCTGGTGGAGGTGACGCGGGCCGCCTATTTCAAGGCGCACGACCTCCCGCCGGGACTGGACCCGGGGCTCGAGGCGACCCGTCATTACGAGCCGCCCCAGTTCACGTTCACCAACGGGGCCCACCTCGCCCTGGTGGAGGTGGACCGCGAGACCGGGGGCGTCCGGTTGCTGAAATACGTGTCGGTCGAGGACTGCGGCCGGATGATCAATCCCATGCTGGTGGAGGGGCAGGTGCAGGGGGGGATCGCGCAGGGCGTGGGCGCGGCGCTCTTCGAGTATCTTCCCTTCGACGCGCAGGGCCAGCCCATGGCGACGAGCCTCATGGATTACCTGCTGCCCACCGCCGCCGACCTGTGCGACCTCGAGGTGGACCATCTCGAGACGCCGTCCCCTTTCTCCATGGGCGGCTTCAAGGGCATCGGGGAGGCCGGCACCGTGGCCGCCCCGGCGGCCATCGCCAACGCCGTCAACGATGCCCTGGCGCCGCTCGGCGTGCGCATCACCGATCAACCGGTGACCCCAGAGCGCCTCTATCAAGAATGCGCTGAGGACTACGGGCGTAAGCCCGTAGGTGAAAGCGCTCCTTGCGCGGGAGTTTGAGGGTGCGGAAACCCTCAATCAAAACAAATATCTTCCGCAGCAAGTGCCACGTGTGTAAGCACGTGGGTATCTACCCGTCTCCAGCAGGGGAACGACGCGTAACTTTCATCCCTCGCCGCCACGTGAAATAGGCCCGCCGTCGCCATGGCCGCGGCGGGGGCCGGTGTCGGGGACAACGAGGAGGAGGGTGCCATGCATCGCATCCGATGGGGTTTCGGGCTGTTCATTGTCGGGCCGCTCTGCCTGGCGGGTGCCGGGGATGCGGCCGAGCCGGTGCGGATCGGCCTCATCACGTCGCTCACGGGGCCGGCCGCCCAGTTGGGCCGGGACGTGCAGAACGGCTTCATGATGTACATCGAAGAGGTCGGCAGCCAGGTGGCGGGCCGGCCGATCCGGGTCATCACCGAGGATGACGAAGGAACGCCGACCGGTGCGCTGACGAAGGCCCGGCGGCTGGTCGAGCAGGAGAAAGTCCATGTCCTGGCCGGGACGATTCTCGGATCGATGTGTCCAGCCCTCGCTCCGTATGTGACCCAACAGAAGGTTCCGTACTTCCCGCTATGCGCGGGGGACGACGTCACCCAGCGCAAACCCACCCCCTACCTGATCCGGGTGACCTTCGCCAGCAGTCAGCCCATGCACCCCTTCGGCGAGTACGCGGCCAAGACGCTCGGGTACAAGCGGGTGGCCACGCTGGCGATGGACTATGCGTTCGGCTGGGAAAACGTGGGAGGGTTCCAGAAAACCTTCGAGGAGGCGGGCGGCAAGGTGATCCAGAAACTCTGGGCGCCGCTCACCACGCAGGACTTCGCGCCGTATATTTCCCAGATCAAGCGAGATGCGGATGCCGTGTTCGTCATGGTCTTCGGCGGGTTCGCCCTCCGCTTTGCCAAGCAGTACCAGGAGTTCGGCCTCAAGGGGAAGATCCCGCTCCTCGGGGCCGGGGCGTTCGCCGACGAGACGGTGCTGCCCTCCATGGGGGACGAGATCCTCGGGGCCGTGACCCCGCTCCACTACACCGCCGCCCTGGCCACGCCCGAAAACGAACGATTTGCCAGGGCCGTCAAGGCCAAGTATGGCCGCGTCGCCTCGATGTACTCCGAGAACCTGTACACGATGGCCCGCTGGATCGTGGAGGGGATCAAGGCGGTCAACGGCAACGTCGAGGACACCCCGGCCCTGCTGGCGGCCTTCCGCCGGCACAAGATCCCGGACAGCCCGCGGGGCCCCGTGGCCTTGGACGACCTTGGGAACGCGGTTCAGAACATCTACGTGCGTCGGGTGGAGCGGGTCGGCGGCGAGCTGGTGGCCCGCGTCATCCACACGTATCCCAACGTCTCGCAGTTCTGGAAGTACCCCAAGGACGAATTCTTGAAGCAGCCGGTGTACAGCCGGGACTACCCACCGTGTCGATTCTGCGAGTAGGGGCCCGCGCGGCGGCGCCGTGACGATCGACTGCGATCCACGAGGGAGAAGATCTCCGGAGGGTGAAACGATGCGGCGTGCACGGACGATTCGAAGGCTGGTGGTGCTGTGCGTTTCGGTTGTGGCGCTCGGACTCATCGCGGCGCCGGAGGGGCGGGCCGCCTCGCCCGACAAGGTGGTCTTCTGTCTCTCGTGGATCCCCTATGGGAAGTTCTTCGGGTTCTTTGCGGCCCGCGAGAAGGGGTACTACAAGGAGAGCGGGATCGAGGCGGACATCATCCGCGGCTTCTCCGCGGCCGACAACTTCCGTCGCCTGGAGGTGGGGGCGTGCACCTTCGCCGACGCGGGGCTGAACGTGATGGTCCTGGCGCGGTCCAAGGGCGCCAAGGTCAAGGGCATCGGGGTGTGGCACGACAAGGGGATGGACATCCTCATCGCCCGCAAGGACCGGGGCATCCGGACCCTCAAGGATCTGGAGGGCAAGAACGTCGGCACGGCGGCCGACGAGGACAGCAAGCTCTACTTTCCCATCCTGGCCGAGATCAACAAGGTGGACGCTGCGAAATTGAAGTGGGTGACCATGGAGCCGGCCAACAAACAACCCAGCCTCCTGGCGGGCTCGGTGGACGCCATCGTGACCTTCGTGACGCTCCTGGCGCAGGTCCAGGGCGTGGCGGCCCAGCGGAACATCGAGCTGGTCCACTTCCTCTATAGCGATTACGGGCTGGACGTCTACAACAACGGGATCACGACCACGGAGCGGCTGATCAAGGAGAACCCGGACCTCGTCCGCCGCTTCACCCAGGCCACTTACAAAGGCCTGGCGTGGGCCATAGAGAATCCCAACGAGGCCGCGGACATCTTCCTGCGCCTCTATCCCGAGACGAACCGCAACGTGGCCCTGACCCACTGGAAGGTGGCCGTGGACCACATGCTGACGCCGACGGCCCAGCAGATGGGGCTCGGCCACATCTCCCGCGAGCGGATGGAGTTCACGCGGGACATGACCATCAAGGCCTTCAACATTCAGGTCAAAGAGCCGGTGGAGAGCCTCTACACGAACGAGTTCCTCCCCAAGCTGTTTCCCAAGCGGCCCAACTAGTCGGAAGCGACTGGTTTGCAGAATGTGAGGAAGACCCGAGGGTGGTCGGGGGAGGGCTAGGTCTGCGGGGGGCGGTGGGGTGTTCCGGATACCAGAGCCGACTCGCGAGGTAGGGGCGGGCTTCATGCCCGCCCGGCCCGTCGCCACCAACCGGAGGCAGCATTCGCCCCCGGGCATGAACACTCCATGGTGAACCGCATGCCCGATCCCCGGCCGCCGATGATCGAGATCAGCGGGCTGCGCAAGGTGTACGCCAAGCGCGGCGAGCCGGTCGTGGCCATTGCGGACGTGTCCTTCATTGTCTACGAGAACGAGTTCGTCTCGATCGTGGGCCGCAGCGGGTGCGGGAAGACCAGCATCCTGAAGGTCGTAGCCGGTCTGATGCCGCCCAGCGCGGGGAGCGTGAAGGTGAAGGGGGCGCCGGTGACGGGGCCGCGGCGCGAGGTCGGCATGGTGTTCCAGGCGCCGGTCCTCCCCCCATGGCGCACCATCCTGGACAACGTCCTGCTCCCCATCGAGATGCTCGACTTGGACGTGGCGACCTATCGCCCCAAGGCCCTCGAGCTGCTGAAGCTGGTGGGCCTCGAGGGGTTCGAGGGGCGGTATCCGCGCGAGCTCTCCGGCGGGATGCAGCAGCGCGCGTCCATCGTGCGCGCCCTGGTGCACGACCCGCGCCTCCTGCTCATGGACGAACCGTTCGGCGCTCTCGATGCCATCACCCGGGAGGAGATGAACCTGGAGCTCCTGCGCATCTGGTCAGAGCAGCGCAAAACGACCCTCCTCGTGACCCACAGCATCTCCGAGGCCGTGTTCCTCTCCGACCGGGTGGTCATCATGACCCCGCGGCCGGGACGGGTCGCCGAGGAGATCAAGATCGACCTTCCACGGCCGCGGGCCTCGACCATGAAGTCCAGCCCGCGGTTCATCGAGTACGTGGAGGCGGTGGGCCGGCGGATCGGCATGCCATGACCGTCGGGCCGGGGACCTCATGATCCAGTTCCTGCGACGCCACAGCCTCCCCGTGGCCACCCTGCTCGTGCTGGGCGTGCTCTGGGAGCTCGCCGTTCGCCTCTTCGACATTCCGAACTTCATCATCCCGGCCCCCTCGGCGGCCCTGGCCAAGATCGCGGCCCACGCCGGGACGCTCTCGCGCCACCTCCTGACCACGCTGTACGAAACCGTCCTGGGGTTCCTCTTCGGCATCGCATTCGGCGTCCTGGCGGCGATCGTGATCGTCTACTCGGACACGCTCCAGAGGGTCATCTATCCCCTCATCGTCCTCTCCCAGGTCCTGCCCAAGATCGCCATCGCGCCGATCCTCATGATCTGGGCGGGGTACGGGCTGCTCTCCAAGGTCCTCATCGCGCTCCTGATCTCGTTCTTCCCCATGGTGGTGAGCACGGTGACCGGCCTCCGGGCGGTGGACCCCGACCTCGTCGACCTGGCGCGCTCGCTCTGCGCCTCGGAGGCGAAGATCTTCCGGAAGATCCGGTTTCCCAACGCCCTGCCCTACGTCTTCGTGGGACTGAAGCTCTCCATCACGCTGGCCGTGATCGGGGCCATCGTCGGCGAGTTCATCGGGGGAAGCCAGGGCCTCGGGTACCTCATCCTCTCGTCGAATTTCCAGATGGACACGGCCATGATGTTCGCCGCCCTCTTCCTGCTCTCGGCCATGGGGCTGGCCCTCTTCGGCCTCGTCCTGCTGGCAGAGCGGATCTTCATTCCGTGGAGCGTCTCGGATCAGGAACCCGGGGAACCGATGGCTACCGCCTGAGGCGGCCGGGAGGCCCATGTACGAGGAGAAGTTCGGCGAGTGGGTGGCGAAGATCGGCAATCTGCACGGGAGCTTCGTGCACCTGCCGATCGAAAAAGTCCCCTGGGCCCGGCTCCGGCGGCCGCTCGCCGAGTCCCGCCTGGCGTTGGTCACCACCGGCGGAGTCCACCGGCGGGACCAGACCCCGTTCGACGAATGGAACGAGGATGGGGACTGGAGCTTCCGCGAGATCCCAGACAACACGCCCTCCGACGCGCTCACGATCAGCCACGTCCATTACGCGCACGCGGACGCGGACCGCGATATCAATTGCGTCTTCCCGCTCGACCGGCTTCACGAGCTGCAGGTGCAAGGGGAGATCGGAGCCGTCGCGCCCGCCCACTTCGGCTTCATGGGCTACATCCCGGACCCCCGGGAGCTGTTCGCCACCACCGCTCCGGCCGTCGCCCGGCGGCTGAAGGAACTGGAGGTGGACGCGGTACTCATGACCTCGGGGTGATGGATGTGCCATCGGTCCGGTGGACTGATCCAGCACCAGATCGAGGCGGCCGGTATCGCGACGGTGGGCATCACCGTGATTCCCCACCTGACCTGGGGCGGCGGGGCCCCGCGGGCGGCCTACCTGCGCTTCCCCATGGGCAATCCCCTCGGTGAGCCGTTCGAGGCGGCGTTCCAGCGGCAGATAGTGCGCGAAGCTCTGGGCGTGCTGGCCACCGCCGAGGTGCCCCGGACGATCGTGCTGCTGCCGTACCGCTGGCGCCGCAAGCCGGAGGACCGATGATGGAGGCGGAGCGGAGCCCGGTGGCCGCCTCGGTCAACCGCGTGGAATCGGCCGAACGGCTCCGAGATCTCCTGGAGCAGATGCTGGCCACACTGGCGGAATGGCGGGCAGCGATCGTGGCCGAGCAGCGCGCAGAAAAGGGAAGTCGCGATGCGAGCCAGCCCAAGCTTTTCCTGCTCGAATACTATTTGAAGTGGATCGACGGCTTGACGGCGGACCTGGAGGGCCGGGTGCTCGACCAGCTCATGGAGCTGTTCAACGTCACCCGGACCGCGTACCACGACGCCGTGCTGGAGAAGCGCGCCGGGAAGGCCTGATGCGTGCCCGGGTGCGTCCACCCCGCCATGCGTTGCAGGAGGTGCCGCGATGCCGGGCGTCGCAGGCCGTGTCGCCCTGGTGACCGGTGGGGCGCGGGGCATCGGGCGCGCGATCACGCTCGCCCTGGCCCGGGCCGGCGCCGACGTCGCATTGACGTATCGGGCCAGCCCGGCCCTGGCCGAGGAGGCCGTTGCGGAGGCCCGGCGCCTGGGCCCTCGGGCCTCCGCCTACCCCATGGATGTCCGGGATCGGTCCCAGGTGCGCGATGCCGTCCGATCCATCGAGGCCGAGTTCGGGCGTCTGGACATTCTCGTCAACAACGCAGGGGTCGCCATCCCCGGTGCCTTCCTTGAGAGCTCTCCCGACGCGTGGGACGAGGAAATCGCGGTGAACCTTCGCGGGACACTCCTCTGCACGCACGCGGCCCTTCCCGGGATGGTGGGCCGAGGTTACGGGCGGATCGTCAACATCTCCTCCCAGTTCGGCCTCGCAGGCGCGGCCCGATTCGCCGCTTACTCTGCGGCCAAGGGGGCCGTCATCGCCTTCACGAAGGCCCTGGCGCGAGAGGTCGGGGCTCGCGGCGTCACCGTGAACACGATCGCCCCCGGTCCCATCCTCACGGACATGAACCGGACCACCTACAGCGCCGAGGAATGGCGGCGCAGGGCCGAGCGGCTGCCCGTCGGCCGAGTGGGCAACCCGGAGGACGTCGCGCATGCGGTCCTCTACCTGGCGGCCGAGGAGGCCGCCTTCACCACCGGCCAGGTGATCATGTCGAACGGCGGCGAGGTGATGTGATCTGGCGATCGCCAGGTGGATATGGGGAAGGAGGCGAGGGGCCATGGACGATGTGAAGAACTCCGCAGGGCGGATGACGCGACGGACGTTCCTGAGCGGCACGGTCGCGGCCGCGGGCGGCTCGATCCTGCTGCCCGCCGTGCTGTCCCACGCGCAGGACCGGATCGACCCCGGGAGGCCCATCCCCCCGATCCTCTTCGAGAGCTTCTCCGAGAGCATGACGGTGGAGGCGGCGCGCATCTACACGCGGGAGCTCGCCCGCATCGGGATCCGTTTGAACCACCGCCCCATGGCCTTCCCGGCGTTCCTCGGCAAGGTGTACTTCGAGAAGAACTTCACCCTGGGCATGGGCGGGTTCGGCGCGGCGGTGGAACGGATCGATCCGGACTTCTGGATCCGCTCCCTGTTCCACAGCAAGGGAGGCTTCAACATCTCCGGCTACGCCAACCCGGACTACGATAAGCTGGCGGAGGCCCAGGAACGAGAGGTTGACCCCGCGAAGCGGAAGCAGCTCATCGTGGAGGCGCAGCGGATCCACGCCCGGGATCTCCCCTCCTGGTGGGTGATCGGACGGCCCATGGTGAACCCGGTCAACAACCGGCTCTTCGCCAACTTCAAGCCGCGCAAGAACACGGGCTTCGAGACCTACAGCGTGTTCCCCTACCTGGAGCTGCAGCCCAAGGGTCACGTGAAGGAGGTGCACGTCGGCACGACCTACCGGATGAGCTCGGCGCACCTCTTCACCGAACGGTCCTCCAACGGGCGCGGCTACCTGCGCTTCGTCTACGACACCTTCCTCGCCTACGACAACAACAACGCCCTCGTCCCCTGGGCCGCCGAATCGTACAAGGTGGTGGACCCGACGACCGTCGACCTCAAGATCCGCGACGGCATGAAGTGGCACGACGGGAAACCCGTCACCGCGCAGGACGCCAAGTTCACCATCGATTACTTGCTCCGCTGGAAGCCGCCCCTCTGGAGCTTCGCCTACGCCAACATCAAGAGCGCGGAGCTGGTGGGGACGTCCACTCTCCGCGTCCGGCTCACTGCGCCATCCGCCACCTTCATCACCGTGGCCCTGACCTACATGGCGATCCTCCCCCAGCACATCTGGAAGGACGTGCCGGAGAAGGCGGGGGTCAAGCACCCGGACGAATGGGACATGGCCCGGCACGGCGCCATCGGCAGCGGCCCCTTCAAGTTCGTGTCGTTCCAGAAGGACGTGGATTGTCACGTGGTGGCCAACCGGGAGCACTGGACGGGCGGGCCGAAGGTGGACGGCATCCACTACGTGCAGGCGGCCAGCGTGGAGCAGCTCCTCGGCGGCATGGAAAACGAGAGCATGCACATCGTGGGCGACGGGCTCAACCCGCCCGACGGCCAGAAGCTGGCCGAGAAACCCTTCATCCAGCTCTTCGTCCAGCCCAGCCCCACCATCCTCACCTTCTTCCTGGACAACCGGAAGGCCCTCTTCCAGGACCCGGCCTTCCGGCGGGCCATGTACCTGGCCTGCCCCAAGCAGAAGATCCTGGACGTCGCCCTGGCGAGCGGCGGGCTCGTGGCCCGGCGGTCCCCCCTGCCCCCGGTCTTCACCGACTGGATCCCGTCGGATCTTCCGGGGGACGAGTTCAACCTGGACGCCGCCAAGAAGGTCCTGGCCGACGCGGGCTACTCGTGGAGTAGCGGGGGCGACCTGGTGATGAAGAAGGCATGACAGAATGCTGACAGGTTCCACCATGCCCAGATTGCTCAAGAAGGCCCAGATGCAAGGCGGCGCGCGATGCGAGGCGCGAGGCGTACGTGGTGTGTACGTCGCCGCCCGCCGCTGCCGCAGCGTCGGCAGCGGGGAGATGTCCGAGCGCGCCAACGCCGCAGATGGGCCTTTTTCAGCGGTCTGTTAGCCGTGCGCCGCTACCTCCTGCGCCGATGCCTCCAGAGCCTCTTCATCCTGTGGGCGCTGGTGACCATCATGTTCTTCCTCTTCCGGCTCATGCCGGGGGATCCCGTGGGGATCCTCGTCTCGGCCGATCTCACCGACGACGCGAAGCAGGCGCTCCGGGAGGCGTGGGGCCTCTCCCGTCCCCTGGCCGAACAATATCTCCTGTATATCAGGAACCTGCTGTCGGGGGACTTCGGCCTGTCCTTCCAGTACCGCCAACCCGTGTGGCAGGCGCTGGGCGAGAAGGTCGTGAATACCCTCGTCCTGATGGTGCCGGCGACGACCATCGGGATCCTGCTCGGCGTGCTGGGCGGGCTGTACTTCGGCTGGCAGCGACAGTCGCGCGTCGATCAGCTCGGCGTCCTGCTCCCCCCCATTATCCGGGCGATGCCGGTCTTCTGGCTGGGCGTCCTGCTCCTGATGGCCTTCTCCTACACGTTCCGCCTCTTCCCCAACGGGGGGATGCGCTCCCTCGGGTCCTCCCCCGGAGGCTGGGCGGCCGCGTTCTTCTCGGTCGATTTCCTGTGGCACCTCGCCCTGCCCCTCCTCTGCACGGTGATCACCTCGATTCCCGAACCCATGATGATCATGCGGAGCAGCCTGCTCGAGACCCGCGGCGAGGACTTCCTTGAACTCCTGGAGGCGAAGGGCCTGAAGGAATCGGTGGTGCTGCGGCACGCCGCACGCAACTCCATGCTTCCGGTGGTCACCTGGGTGTTCCATATGTTCGGGTACGCCATCTCCGGCACGGTGCTCGTGGAGGTCGTCTTCGCGTGGCCCGGCCTGGGGCGGGAACTCGTGAGCGCGGTCAACGCCTACGATTACCCGGTGTGCCAGGCCGCCTTCTTTCTGATCTCGGTGATCGTCCTGGGGCTGAACTTCATCAACGACCTCGTGTATGGTCTCCTCGATCCCCGAGTGGTGCTCGAGTGAGGTCGGTCGGCGCGCTCGATCAGAGCCCGGCGATCTCCTTTCAAGGGGGGTCGCGCGTCCTGCGGGCCCTCCGGGACGTTGGGAGCGCCCTGTGGGCCGATCCGTATGGCCGGATCGGGGCCTGCATCCTGTGCCTGTTCGCGCTCGCGGCGCTCGCGTCTCCGCACATCGCTCCCTACGATCCGTGGGCCAACAACTATCGCCCGGATGGGCAGCTCGCCCGCCTGGAGGGGATTTCCACCCGGCACTGGTTCGGCACGACCTATTACGGCCACGACGTGCTCAGCCAGACCCTGCTGGGATCGCGCCTCGCCTTCGCCGTGGGCCTCATCTCGGCCCTCCTGATTGGATTCATCGGGACCAACGTGGGCTTGATCTCCGGCTACTTCGGCGGGCGTGTGGACGACGTCCTGATGCGGATCACCGATCTCGCCTACGCCATCCCCTTCCTCCCCTTCATGATCGTCATCGTGAGCCTGTTCGGGCCCAGGGTGGAGGTGATCGTCGGATCGATGTCCCTGATCTTCTGGCGGACGGCGGCCCGGGTCGTTCGATCTCAGGTCCTGAGCCTGCGGGAGCGCCCGTACGTCCTGGCGGCCCGCGCGGCGGGCGCCGGACACCTCCGCATCCTGTACGTTCACCTGCTGCCGAACGTCCTCCCCCTTGCCTTTCTCTATCTCGTGTTCGGCGTGGCGTGGGCGGTGTTGACGGAGGCCAGCCTGAGCTTCGTGGGCCTCGGCGATCCCAACCGGGTGAGCTGGGGATTGATGCTCTTCCAGGCCTTCACCCTCGGGGCGATGCGGCACGCCTGGTGGTGGGTGGTGCCCCCGGGCGGTGCGCTGATGCTCTTCCTGGTCGGCTGCTATTTCGTCGGGCGGGCCTACGAGGAGAGGATCAACCCGCGGCTGCGGGCGCGAAGCTAACAGGGCGCTGAAAAAGGCCCAGCATCTATCCCCGCTGCCGACGCTGCGGCAGCGGCGGGCTGCGACGCACCAGGAGTACGCCTCGCTCGGCGCATCGCACGCCGCCTTGCATCTGGACCTTCTTGAGCGGCCTGGCCGGACCCGGTTTTTCAGCATCCTGCTCAGCGCGTTCCACCAGGGAGGGCCCGTCCCGGCGGCTCGGGACCGTTCCAGGCAAAGGAGATTCCCACCACACCGGAGGCAATCCATGGTGCGACGAGAAGCTATCGTGTGTCCGGATCTCCCCAAACCCGTCATGGGGTCCCATGCGCTGAAGGCGGGCGACTTCGTGTTCCTGGGTGGGCAGCTTCCCACGGATTATCGGAACGGCCTCGTGCCGGAGGTCGATACCCCGCCGGCGGCCGCGAACTCCATCGTGGCGGCCAAGCTCCAGTCGGACTACATCCTGCGGACCACCCAGGCGATCCTGAAGGCCGCAGGCTCATCGCTGCAGAGCGGGGTCCGGATCGATCAGTTCGTCACGCGGCCCGAGGCGGCCTCGCCCTACCTGGAGGTCCGGTCGAACCACGTCGAGATGTCCATCCGCCCCGCCAGCACCCACATCCAGCTTCAGGAATTCCTGGTCCCACGGGCGATCGTCACCCTCGAGCTGATCGGGGTGACGGACCGGCTGGGAGCGCGAAAGGAGATGATCTACATCGAAGAGATGCCCAAATCCCCGGCCGGGCCGTTCAGGGGTGCGCCCCAGGGGGTGAAGGCGGGCGGCCTCGTGTTCCTGACCGGCCAGATCGCCAGCGACTTCAAGACCGGCGTGGCGCCCGAGGCGCGCACGACCCCCGCCTTCTGGTATGGATCCCCCATCAAG
>Ga0326597_10011342_pt1 | contig 11827 bp, 10 predicted proteins | sample RVTome_12_FD_203789 | JGI IMG/M metagenome (GOLD analysis project Ga0326597, IMG submission 203789) | Soil microbial communities from uranium-contaminated site in the Upper Colorado River Basin, Wyoming, United States - RVT100D185 | ecosystem: Environmental > Terrestrial > Soil > Contaminated >...
TGCGAGGTCGAGGGCCCACTCGGCGAGGTGGCCGTACGTATGGGTGTGGAGCACGTGGAAGTCGAAGGCATCCACGACCGCCGACATGGAGGGCAACAGGAAATCCCGGAAGACCGGGTACGACAGGTTCACCGCGTAGTCTTCCTGGAGCCGCAGCGTGGTCCCGGAACTCCAGAGGCCGTACTGGTTGCAGTACCCGCCGGCGAGCGTCGGGAGCCGTTCGAGCTGGATGCGGGCCCAGTGGATGTACAGCTCCGTGATCTGACCGAGGAGCGACCTGATCTCCCGCGGATGGTCGTAGAAGCCGGTGTAGCACCGCTCCACGCCCATCGTCGCTATCAGCAGGTCGCCTGGTCCCCGGCTGATCATGTCAAGGGTCGGGATGCACTGGGCCGGGTAGTAGCGGTCCACGATGAACGACTGGAAGTCCAGCAGCTTCTCGAGCCAGTCCAGCCGGGGGTTGAACCCCTGGCCAGGTCGGGCGTACCAGTCGTCCCCCAGGTACTCGACCGGCCAGACGGTTTGCGCGACCGTTGACACCTGCATCCCGCAGCCCACGATGCCCACGAGCCAAGGCACACGGTGATACGGGAACAGCGTATTGAACGTCTCCCGTCCCCTGGTTGGCACTCCGGTGGCCGGTACGATCGGTGCGGGCTGCAGGCGTTCCGGCCGCACAGCGTTGGGTTCAAGGATCAGCCCGTCACGGTCGTGCCACTCGTCCGGCAGCGCCGGCACGTGGCGGAAGCGCTGTGCGAGGCCGCAGTCATCGTTGACGATGGCCGCATCGGCCTTGCGATCCCACCAGGCCGCGTGCAGGTCGATCAGGTCGCGGTCCGTCGCCCCCGGCGCGCGTCGGCGGTGAGTCTCGGCTCCAGGTCCAGCCGGAGGCATCGTCACGTGCGCCAGGACGTGACGCCGCGGTGCCGTCGCGCCGACTCCCCTGGATCGAGGGCCGCCGGCCGCCTAGCCGGCATTGAGAGGCCGATCCGCGCCGGACGCCTTCGTCGCCTGCAGGTAGCGCTGGCGCGCATTCTCAAGGTGCCGGACCATCGCCTGCCGGGCGGCTCCGGGATCGCGACGGACGATGGCCTCGGCGACCACCCGGAGATCGATCATGCCGAGCACCTCCCACTCGGGCTTCCGGCCGGTCATGTGGCGGCTCTCGGAAAGCGCGGCACCCAAGCTCGCGACGACGGCGGCGAGGAGGGCATTGTGGGTCGCCGTGACGATGAGCGAGTGCAGCCGGATGTCGCGCGCCCGGATCTCGTCCGGGTCGGCGTCGCCGCCCGGACTGGCCGCCAGCCACGCCGCTACCTCGTCGAGCTCAGGCCCCGTTGCCCGCGCAGCCGCGAGCTCCGCCGCGGCCCCTTCGAGGATCTCCCGGACCTCGAACAGCCAGTCCAGCCCACCCTTGCTGGCGACCATGACCCGTGCTGGGCGTAGCAGCGAACCGGCCTCGAAGTCGCGCACGTACGTGCCGTCGCCCTGCCTCGAATCCAGGATCCCCATCATCGTCAGCGCGCGGATCGCCTCGCGCAGCGTCGGCCGGCTCACTCCGAGCTTGACCCCGAGCTCGCGTTCGGATGGCAGCCTCTGCCCCGGCGCCAGGCGGCCCTCGATGATGAGCCGCTCGATCTGGTCGATGGCGTGCTCGGCGAGCCCGCTCCGGTCCACCGCCGTGAAGGGCTCCGTGGCCATTGCGGGTCTCCCGTCGTTGGTGGGCAGATGGCCAAATGGCTTGACCTTTGGCGAGCGGCAGCATAGCATTGGCCGGCGCCCCCCGTCAACGGCTTTCACGCTCCCCGAATCACCGAGTGTTGTATCAGATACGATATGTCACAGCAGTTGGGAGACCCGCGGCAATCGCCGCCGCCAAGTGACAGCGGAGGAGGTCGGCCCTTGTTCATGCTCCTGACCAGCCGGACGGCGAGCCCGGCCGTCGTGGCGACGAGGGCAGGCGCCCGATGATCGCACCGGAAGCCACGCGGGCCAGCCTCTTCGGGCTCGACGGGCGGGTAGCCGTGGTCACGGGCGCCGCCTCCGGCCTGGGCCACGCCATCGCCGCGGGCCTTGCCACCTTCGGGGCCACGATCGTCGGGGGGGACATCAACGAGGCGGGCCTCGAGGCCACGGTCCAGCGTATCCGGAGCGCCGGCGGGACGGCCGTCGGGGTGCGATGCGACGTCTCGGACGAGGCGTCGGTCGAGGCGATGTTCGCGGTCGTGGACAAGGAGTTCGGGCGCGTTGACATCCTGATCAACGACGCCTTCACGCCGGTCACCCGCGTCACGCCCGAGGCGTTTCCGCTGGCTGAGTGGGAGTGGTCGGTGCGAGTCAACCTGACCGGCTACTTCCTGTGTGCGCGCGCGGCTGGCAAGCGGATGATCGAACAGGGTGGGGGCGGCAGCATCGTCAACATCAGCTCGATCGCGGGCAGCTCCGGGATGGGTCGGGGTAACTTCGTCTACTCCGTGTCGAAGCATGGTGTCATCGGCCTCACTCGCGAGCTCGCCATCGAATGGGCAAGGCACGGCATCAGGGTCAACGCAATCCAGCCGTGCCAGTTTCTTACGCCCGGTCTCCAGGTGTTCATCGACGCCGCGCCCGATCCCGCCGCCGTCGTGGGGCAATTCCTCAAGGGGATCCCCCTCGACCGCATGGGCGACCCGGAGCGGGACATCGTCGGGCCGATCGTATTCCTCGCATCCGACGCCGCCGCGATGGTCACCGGCGTCGTCCTTCCCGTGGACGGTGGCAACCTCGCCTTCAATGCGGGAGGCAGCAAGACTTGGTAGACCGACGTGCGGGCGATGACGTCCGCGAGGACCCGCCCGGTGACGGGACGCTCGGCATGTCCCCCGCGCTGGCATCGGCCGGTGGCGGACCGGCCGTGGCGGTAGCAGGCCGCCGTCCCAGCGCTCGCCAGCTCGCAGGCCGCGTCTTCGGCATCACGGAGATGGGCCTGCTGATCCTTCTGCTCGTGTCCTTCTCCGGGTTCACGCTCGTGAACGATGGGTTCGCGAGTGGACCGAACATCCAGGCCCTGTTCCTCACAATCGTCTACACGGGCATCGTCATGGTCGGTGAGGCCGTGCTGATGATCGCCGGTGAGTTCGACCTCTCGGTCGGCTCGGTGGCGGGGATGGGGGCGATCGTCGGCGGTCTGCTCATGACCGAGGCCGGACTGCCAGTACCGCTGGCCATCATCGGAGCCGTCGTCGCAGGCGCGCTGGTGGGACTCGCGAACGGCGTCCTCACCGTGAAGATCGGCATCCCGGCATTCGTCACCACGCTGAGCATGCTGTTCGTCGCCAAGGGGATCGGGTACGTGCTCAGCGGAGGCGACCCCGTCTACCCGCTGCCGAAGGACGTCGCGGTCCTCGCTCGCACGGACATCATCGGGATCCCGTCATCGATCTGGGTGTTCCTGCTGATCGTGGTGGTCGTGGACCTGACCATGCGGCATACCACGCTGGGGCGCGTGGTCTATGCGACGGGCGGCAATCCGTTCACGACCCGCCTTGCCGGGATTCGAACCGGCCGCGTCAAGATCCTCGCCTTCACCCTGTGCGGAGCGCTGGCGAGCTTCGGCGGCCTCGTGCTCGTGAGCCGCCTCGAGCGGGCGGACGCGTCGATCGGCCTGGGCTGGGAGCTGAACGTGATCGCGGCCTGCGTCGTCGGGGGCGTGGCGCTTGGCGGGGGGGCCGGGACGATCGCCGGCGCGTTCCTGGGCCTGCTGCTCCTCCAGGGGGTCGTCCAGGGCCTGGTGATTATCGGCGTGGATTCGTCGCTTCAGCCGGTCGTGGCGGGGCTGGTCCTCATCGGGGCCGCCGGCTTCGACCTCTATCGCCGCCGCCGGTTGTCGTGATGCAGGTCATCGTGGGTACCGGAGTGCCGCAAGAACCCCTCGAGGGAGGAATGACCGCGAGGAGGTGGGCCTACGATCTGGTCAGACCGTGATACGGACGCCCTGTGGCCGGTCGAGGACCTCGACGACGCCGGGTACCGATCTATGAGCACTCGTGATGGAGGAGTCTCGGAATGAACTCAAAGCGAAGCGGACCGACCGGACTGCTTGTCCTGGCCCTGGCCGCGATGTTCGTCGCGGCCGCCTGCGGAAGCGGGGCGTCCACGGTCGCACCGTCGGTGGCGCCCTCGGTCGCGCCTTCTGACGCACCCTCGGTGGCGCCCTCGGAGGCCACCAACCCGAACGCGAATGACGTCTACAGCCCGCTGGCCACAGCTCCGTGCGACGTCAGCGAGAAGAACATCTACTTCCTCTCCGTCCTGAAGGGGCACCCTACGCTGCGTCTGTGGCAGCAGGGCTTCCTCGACCAGGCAGGCATCCTCGGCTACAAGACGGCCACGATCGCCTCACCTGACACCGCTGACTGGGCCGCCTCGGTCGCCCTCGGCGAGCAGATCCTCGCGACCGAGACTGTTGGCGACTACGCCATGGTCTTCGGCTTCGTCGATCCGACCCAGAAGGACCTCATCAAGAAGTTTAGCGACGCGGGTGTCCCCGTCGTGGTCGGTCATGTCGAGGTGCCGGAAGGCGAGTATCCCGGCCTCGACGGCTGGGCGGCGTTTGACCCCGTGAAATGGGCGGCCTCCGCCGCGGATGCCATCGGCGAAAAGATCAACGGCACGGGCGCTGTTGCGATCACCGAGGGCTCATTCAACGCGGTGGAGGACGCGGTGGCCAAGGGCTTCGCCGACCGGATGGCCGAGAAGTTCCCGAACGTCAGAGTCCTTGACCCACAGGAGGAGGGCTTCGATCCTCCGGTCGCGATCGCCAAGGCGGTCGCCATCCTGCAGGCCAACCCCGACGTGGTCGGCGCGATCTCGACGACCGGTGCCGGACCGGTCACCTGGGCCGGCGCTGCCGACCAGACCGGTCGGACCGTGTACGCGATCGGGCCCGACATGACCCGACCGAACCTCGACGCAGTCCGTGACGGCAAGATCTACGGTCTCGCCGCCCAGCCGGGCTACGAGGAGCACGAGATGGCCGTCGACATGGCCACCACCCTGCTCTGCGGTGGCACCGTGGACTACGCCAACGAGCTGCCCGCCCCGATCGTCTTCGCGGACGGGCTTGCCCCGTACTACGTGATCGTCGACCGGATCGACGCTCGCGGCTAGCCGAAGCCCAGCGGGCGCGGCGGATTCGTCCCGCCCGCGCCCGCTGGGGCCCCACCTGACCCGGAGGGAACTCCAAGGAATGTCGCGGACGTCATGATCGATCAGCTGGCTTCGACCCCGCCGATGGCGGCGCCGTCCGGTATCGCCGCGGCACCGGCCTACGCACTCGAGATGGAATCGATCGTCAAGACCTTCGGTGCGGTACAGGCGCTGCGCGGGGTGTCGCTCCGTGTCCGGCGCGGCGAGGTCCACGGCCTCATCGGCCAGAACGGGGCCGGCAAGTCGACACTCATGAAGATCCTCGACGGCTACTACCCGGTGGGTTCGTTCTCCGGCGCCATCCAGGTCGCCGGCGCCGAGGTCCGGCTGCATTCGCCGCGCGATGCGCAGGCGGTGGGGATCGCGATCGTCCCGCAGGAGACCACGGTCGTCGAGGCGCTGAGCGTCGCCGAGAACGTCCTGCTCGGCGAGCTGGCGCAGCACCCCGTGGCGATGTTCGGTCGAAACCGGTCGAGGGCGCGGGCCGCGGCATTCCTCGCCGAGCACCACATCCCGCTCGACCCCGACGCCAGTGTCGCGACCTTGAGCATGCACAAGAAGCAGCTCGTAATGATCGCGCGAGCGCTGTACTCGAAGCCGCAGGTCCTCGTCCTCGACGAGCCCACCTCATCGCTGACCTCGGACGAGATCGACAACCTGTTCGCCATCGTCCGATCCCTCCGGGACGATGGCCTCACCTGCCTGTTCATCACCCACAAGCTCGATGAGATCCTGGCGCTGTGCGACCGGGTGACGATCCTGCGTGACGGGCTGACCGCGGGCGAGTATGCCCGCGCCGACTTCGACGCCGACCGCCTCATCACGGACATGATCGGCCGCAAGCTCGGGGAGCTCTACCCGCCCCGACCGTCGCTAGCCGCGGATGCGCCCGAGGTGCTGCGGGTCGAGGGTCTTGCTGTCGAGAACCCGCGCATCCCCGGCACGGAGCTCCTGCACGACGTGACCTTCACGCTCCACGCGGGGGAGATCCTCGGCCTGGGCGGCCTGGTCGGCTCCGGCCGGAGCGAGCTGGTGACGGCCCTCTACGGCCAGATGCGGATCCTGCGGGGGAAGGTGATCATGGAAGGCAGGACGACCCAACCTGCTGACGCGAAGGAGGCCATGGCCACCGGCATCGGGCTGGTGACCGAGGATCGCAAGAAGGAAGGGCTCCTCTTCAATCTCAACGTTCGGGAGAACGTCACGCTCAACATCCTTGGTGAGGTCTCCCGTAGCATCCTGATGAACCGGGGCCGCGAACGCCAGGTCGCCCGCGACACGGTGCGGAGCCTTACCGTGAGCGCGCCCTCGACCGCGACCAAGGTGACCAACCTCAGCGGTGGCAACCAGCAGAAGGTCGTCCTCGGCAAGGTCCTCCTTCCCAAGCCCAGAGTCCTCCTGCTGGACGAACCGACCAAGGGCGTGGACATCGCCTCGAAGGCCGACATCTATCGACTGATGACGGACCTTGCCAGGTCCGGCGTCGCGATCATCTTCATCTCGTCCGAGTTCCCGGAGCTCATCGCTCTCAGTCACCGCGTGGTCGTTCTCGCGGGTGGGACCGTCCGCGAGACGCTCGATGGGGCCACCACCAGCGAGAAGCGCCTGATGCGCTCCGTGATGCGCGTCGCGGAGGCTGTCGAAGCCGAGCCGCACCCCGACACGGAGGGCCAGGGCTGACATGAGCGCAGTCGGCGGCGTCGCTCGCGTTCAGTCCTCCGAATCCCGGCTGCGCGCCCGAGCTCGCGCGTTCTTGGCCGCGCCGGAGCTGAAGCGGCTGCTCGTTCTGGGCGTCATCTTCGCCGTGTTCACGTTCATGAACCCGGCCTTCCTCAGGACCGGGAGTATCGCTGCCATCGTCCAGGCGATGGCGTTCGTCGGCATCGTTGCCGTGGGCCAGACGTTGCTGATCATCGCCGGCGAGTTCGACCTCTCCGTGGGTTCCACGGCGGCGCTCGCCTCCATCGTGGTCGCGGTGCTCATGACCCAGCAGCACGTCGATCCGGTCCTCGCTATGGTCGCCGGGCTGGCCGTCGCCGGGCTCGTTGGTCTCGTGAACGCGACCGTCGTGCTGCGCGTCCGAGTCCCCTCGTTCATCGCTACGATCGCGATGCTGGGCATCGCACGAGGGCTCGGGGTCTGGCTGTCGTCGGCCAAGGCGATTCGCGTGCCCGAGCTGGCCCAGTACAGCGACCTTGACCGGGTGGTGTCCTTCAGCATCGTGGTCCTGGTCGTCTGCGTCCTGGTCGGCCACTTCATCGTCGTCCGGACCAACTTCGGTCGGATCATGTGCGCGACGGGCGGCAACGCCGAGGCCGCCAGGATCGCCGGCGTCAAGACGATGCGCATCAAGGGGATCCTGTTCGTGGCCAGCGGCCTGCTCGCGGGGCTCTCGGGTATCCTCTCGAACATCCACTTCGGGTCCACCACGATCGCGACCGGCAGCGGCTGGGAGCTGTCCGCGGTCGCGGCCGTGGTCGTCGGAGGCACGAGCCTGTTCGGCGGTGGCGGTACGCTGATCGGAACGCTCATCGGGCTCACGATCCTGCAGACGATCACGAGCGGCCTCGTCGTGGTCCATGTCGACCCGTGGTGGCAGACGATCCTGATCGGGGCGATCATGTTGGCATCGGTATCCATCGACACCCTGCGCCGTCGGACGAGGCCGGTATGAGCGACCAGGCGCCGAACCCGGGGCGAGTCGCCGGCAAGGTCGCGATCGTCACCGGCGCGACCTCGGGGATCGGCCGTGCGACGGCCGTCCTGCTTGCTCGCGAGGGCGCATCCGTGGTGGCCGCGGGACGACGCGAGGAACTGGGCGCGGAGCTGGTCGAGCAGCTGGCCGGCGAGGGCCTGTCGATCCACTTCATCCGGACGGACGTGTCGAAGCGCGCGGACGTCGAGCGGCTCGTCGGCGGCGCGGTCGCCCGCTTCGGACGCCTCGACATCGTCGTGAACAACGCCGCCGCGTTCCTCTACCGCGGTGTCGAGGACTGCACCGAGGAGGAGTGGGACGAGGTTATCGACACCAACCTCAAGAGCGTGTACCTCGCCTGCCACGAAGCGATCCCCCACCTGCGCGCCGCCGGCGGCGGTGCCATCGTCAACGTGTCCTCAGTCCATGCCTACGCCACGATGGAGCGGGTCGCCGCGTACGCGGCGAGCAAGGGCGGGATCGTGGCGCTGTCGCGCCAGATGGCCCTCGACTACACCCGCGACCGGATCCGGGTCAACGCCCTGATCGTGGGCGGCGTGGACACCGCGATGGCCCACAAGCACGCGGCCGCCCTCGGCCAGACCCTCGCGGACACCGGCTTCCCGACCGACGACCGGGTGCTGGGCCGGGCCGCATTCCCCGAGGAGATCGCCACGGCCATCCTGTTCCTCGTGACACCCGACGCGTCGTTCGTGACCGGGTCGCCGATCTATATCGACGGCGGGCTGCTCGCCCGGCTCTAGGCTCTAGGGCCGGATCACGCCCCGCCCCAAAACCTCGTCGAGGGCGCCCCACCGGGCCCGCATCGTGAGCGAGACGGACCCACCCGGCGGGAGCTCCCGCACCGCGCCCGCGGCGACGGCGTCGTCGAGCGAGCGCCCCGGCGCGCTCGAGGGTTCGACCGCGAACGTGTCGCAGGTCCCCCAGAACGCCGCGCCGTCTGCCTGGTAGTCCTGCCACAGCAGGACGTAGGGAAAGTCGCGCTCGTCCCAGCGGAGGCTGAACGCCCGGCCGATCCTCGGGGCCGTGATCCGGACGCCGCCTCGTCGCATGACGATCGCGGTTTGCTCGTGTCGTCCATCCGGCGCGTCAGGGATGGCCGCGAGGTCGCGCATGCCGCCGCCGGTCTGCGGCGCCATCGGGAAGGAGAAGGCCGCCCCAGGGACGAGGGAGCTGTGCACCTCGTCGTACACGGGCGCCGGGACCTCCGCCGAGACCGCGTCGATCTCGAACCGGCCGCCGGCGAAGGTGGCCCGATCGAAGCACGGATGGTGACCCCAGACGTAGGGAGCCGGCACCGGGCAGAGGTTCTCGGCCCGCTCGGAGACGACCAACTCGTCGCCCACGATCTCGAGCCGCCGCGTGAGGCGGAAGGGCGTCCGGACCATCACGACCGACGCCTCGAGGCTGGACGCATCGTGGTGCGTGACCGCCCACGGCAGCCGCATTGCCTCGCCATGGAGCAGCGACTTCGCGGGCCCGACGGGGCCCGCGACCGTGCCCGGCCAGCCGGTGGTCGGGAACATCTCGAACCAGCCACCGACGAACAGGTCGATGAACGAATCCGTGGACTGGTCGCCCGAGGGCCCGAGGACGCGCCGGAACTCGCCTGGGACAAAGCCGTTCCGCCGCCACAGGGCGTTCGCCCCGCTGGCGGCATCCACGATGCCGGTGATCGAGAAGCCGGCACCAGGATCGCATTCCACCAACAGCGGATCGCGCCCATTGCTAACCCTGGACCCCGGCCGAGACGACGGGATTGCGGAGCGTGCCGATCCGCTCGATTGTGACCTCGACGACGTCGCCCTCGCCGAGGTACCGAGGGGGCTTCTTCGAGTGGCCAACGCCGGCCGGCGTGCCCGTCAGTATGAGATCACCCGGTCGCAGCGTCACGATGGACGAGAGATACACCAGGAGGTCCGCCACACCGAAGATCATCTGGGTCGTCGAGGCGTCCTGGAGCGTTTCGCCGCCGACACTCGTCGTAAGCCGGAGCGCCTGCGGGTCGCCGACCGTCCGCGGCGTGGCCATCCAGGGGCCGATCGGGCAGAACGTGTCGGGTGTCTTGCCCATCACCCACTGCGTCACGCGCAGCTGGATGGTTCGCGCGCTAACGTCGTTGCCGACGGCGTAGCCGGCAACGGCGCCGAGAGCCGTCTCGGGGCGGAGGTTGCGCGAGGTCGATCCGATGATCACGGTCAGCTCGCCCTCGTAGTCGACCGCGGCGTCGGACTCGGTCAGGACGATCGGGCCGAGCGGGTCCTGGACCGCGTTGGCGAACTTGGCGAAGATCTCCGGGAACATCGGCAGCGTCATGCTCGCTTCATCGGCATGCAGGCTGTAGTTGAGCCCCACGCACAGGATCTTCTCGGGACAAGGGACGGGTGCCAGCAGGCGCACCGACTCGAGAGGCAGCGACGGTCCCAGGGGCAGGGCTTCCCCGTCGTGCCAACCGGACGCCGCCAGCGCCGCGACCCCGATGCGCGCCACGTCCTCGACCAGCGACATGCGGGCCGTGTCAATCGGGCTGATCACGGATCCGTCGACGACGCCCAGATCGATGCCCTGGCCGTTGCGGTAGCGGGCGATGAGCACGTCAGTGAACCTCCGCGCCACGCGGATCGACGGCGATCCGGCCGGTCTGCGGAGCGTCTCCAGCCAGACAGGCGAGGACGCCGTCGATGACCTGCGTTCGGACACGCCGCTCGGACGCGCTGGAGTACCAGCCGAGGTGTGGCGACAACAACAGTCGTGGGGCGCCGAGGATCGGGTCGTCAGGCGGCGGCGGCTCGTGGTTGAGCACATCGAGGGCGGCGCCGGCGAGCCGGCCGCCCTCCAGGGCCGCGCGAAGGTCCGCCTCGTCGATCAGTCCGCCGCGTGACACGTTCACGACGATCGCGCCATCGGGCAGTAGCCCGAGCTCGCGGGCCCCGATCATGCCGCGCGTCTCCGCGGTGAGCGGCATGTGGATGGTCACGATGTCCGATCGACGGAGGAGTTCGTCCAGGGAGGCGACGCGCTCCACGCCCTCCGGGGTCGAGTCCACGTACGGGTCGAACGCGATGATGTGCCCGACGAACGGCTGGAGACGAGCCATCACGGCCCGCCCGATCCGCCCGCTGCCGACGACGCCCGCGGTTAGCGCGTCGAGCGACGGGATGGGCGTCAGCGCCCGCCATCCGCTGAAGTCGGTGCGCGCCTGATGGTCGGCGTCCAGCAAGCGACGCTGGACCGCCAAGATGAGCGCGACGGTGTGCGTCGCGACCTCGCTCGTCGAGTAGTCGGGCGTGTGGTAGACGAACAGGCCGCGGGATCGCGCGGCCTCCAGGTCGATGGCATCGAGCCCGGTTCCCGCGCGTCCGATGACGCGCACGCCGTCGCCGAGGGCGGCGATGTGCGCGGCGGTCATTGGGTTCACCGTGACCACCACGGCTTGAGCGTCCCGCGTCGCCTCCCGGATGAGCTCCGGGCTGTCGAGCCGGGCGAGCCTGACGACGCCGCGACCGGCCAGGTGCGCCTCCTCCACGTCGGTCTGGCGGATCGTGCCTTCGGCAACGACGATCAGCGGTGTCATGCGTCGGCTCGGGAGACGAGCGCGCGAGCCGCGCGATCGATGTCTGCGGCCTGGGGGACGACGGACTCGAACAGTGCGGGGCTATGAGCGATCGGCGCGTGTTTCGCGCCGACGCGCACGACCGGGCCGGCAAGCCAGTCGAACACGGACTCCTGGATCCGGGACGCGACCTCGGAAGCGATGCTCCCGAAGCAGGGAGCCTCGGTGACGGCGATGAGGCGCCCGGTCTTGCGGACCGACTCGGCGACCGTCTCGAAGTCCAGCGGCATCACCGTGCGGAGGTCGATGACGTCCGCCTCGATCCCGTCCTTGGCGAGGCTCGTCGCCGCCTCCATCGCCTTAGACACCAT
>Ga0326597_10011343_pt1 | contig 11827 bp, 10 predicted proteins | sample RVTome_12_FD_203789 | JGI IMG/M metagenome (GOLD analysis project Ga0326597, IMG submission 203789) | Soil microbial communities from uranium-contaminated site in the Upper Colorado River Basin, Wyoming, United States - RVT100D185 | ecosystem: Environmental > Terrestrial > Soil > Contaminated >...
GCCCGGCATAGCCGGCGGTGCACAGCACTGGATAGTGGACCGGGATGCCCTTCGCATGGGCGCGCTTACCCACCTCCACCGCCATGATGGCGCCCACGATGAGGCCGAAGCCCCAGTTGACCCAGGACACAACGAGCGCCAGCACCGTGACCAGCAGGACCCCCTGTGTGCCGGTCTTGGGCTGATCGGCGAGCCAGTTCAGCGCCGGCCGCACGAAGGGCGCGTGGGCCAGCACGTAGCCGGTGACGAGGATCAGGACCATCTGCATGGCGAAGGTGTGCAGGTTCCAGAACCCGCCGTACCAGAACCGCACCATTTGCTCCGCCGACTTGCCGGCGAAGGCCATGCCCATCACGAAAGCGATGAAGGTGAGCAGGATCGCGAACAGGAACGGGTCCGGAAGCCATTTCTGCACGTTCCCGGCGATGCGCGCGCCGATCCGCTCGAACACCGGCACGCCCGAAGCAGCAGATGCGTTTGTCATAGCGGTCCCTCCCCCGAAGGATTTCCGGTCATTTCGCGCCTGACGGTGTCCGATGTCAATAGGCGCCGGATTCTCGCGCCTATTGAAGCACATGCATTCCCGCGCCGGATCGGCGCAGGACGCCGGGCCTGCTGCTCTGATCTAAGTGTCGATTGCGAAGGCCGACTTCACGCGCTCGCGCAGTACATACTTCTGGATCTTGCCGGTGGAGGTCTTGGGGAGCTCCCCGAACACCACGCGCTTCGGCGCCTTGAAATGCGCGAGGCGGGCGCGGCAGTGCTCGATCAACTCGGCCTCGGTCGCCCGCGCATCCTCCTTCAGCTCGACGAAGGCGCACGGCACCTCGCCCCACTTCGGGTCGGGCTGCGCGACGACCGCCGCCGCCATCACCGCCGGGTGCCGGTAGAGCGCATCCTCGATCTCGAGCGAGGAAATGTTCTCGCCGCCCGAGATGATGATGTCCTTGGAGCGGTCCTTGATCTTGACGTAGCCGTCGGGCTGCATCACCGCCAGGTCGCCGCTGTGGAACCAGCCCCCGGCGAATGCCTCACGCGTGGCCTTCTCGTTCTTGAGGTAGCCCTTCATGGTGAGATTTCCGCGGAACATGATCTCGCCCATGGCCGCGCCGTCCCACGCCACCGCCTTCATGGTCGCCGGGTCCATCACCGTCATGCCTTGCTGCATGTGGTACCACACGCCCTGCCGGCCGTTCAATTCCGCGCGCTTCTCCAGCGGAAGCGCGTCCCATTCCGGGTGCTTCGCGCACACCGCCGCGGGCCCGTAGGTCTCGGTGAGCCCGTAGACATGGGTGATGCTGAAGCCCATCTTCTCCATGCCCTCGATCAGCGCCACCGGCGGCGCGGCGCCCGCGACCAGGCCGAAGACGGTGTGATCGATGCCCTCCTTCCACTCCGCCGGGGCGTTCAGCAGCAGGTTGTGCACAATGGGCGCGCCGCAATAGTGGGTGACGCGATGCCGGCGGATGAGATCGAAGACCGCCCTTGCGTCGACCCGGCGCAGGCACACGTTGGTCCCGGCCGCGGCGGCGATCGTCCACGGAAAGCACCAGCCGTTGCAATGGAACATCGGCAGCGTCCACAAGTAGACCGGGTGCGGGGCCATGCCCCAGGACACGATATTGCTGATGGCATTGAGATAGGCGCCGCGGTGGTGGTAGACGACGCCCTTGGGATCGCCGGTGGTGCCGGAGGTGTAGTTGAGCGAGATCGCGTTCCACTCGTCGGCGGGCAGGTGCCAGTCGAAGTCCGGGTCCCCCTGCGCGATGAAATCCTCGTAGTCCATCGTGCCGAGCTGCCTGCCGCCCTCGAATGCGGGATCGTCCACCTCGACGACCAGCGGCTTCTCCTTCAGCTGCGCCAGCGCCTGCCCAACCGCCGCGGAAAACTCGCGGTCGGTGAGCAGCACCTTCGCTTCGGCGTGCTGCAGGATGAAGCCGATGGTGGCGGCGTCGAGCCGGGTATTGATGGTATTGAGCACCGCGCCCGCCATCGGCACGCCGAAGTGCGCTTCGACCATCGCCGGCACGTTGGGCAGCACCGTCGCCACCGTGTCCCCGGCGCCGATGCCGCGGCGCTGGAGGGCGGAGGCGAGCCGCCGGCAACGCGCGTAAACCTCCGCCCAGGCGAGCTGCCGCTCGCCATGGATCACGGCAACGCGGCGCGGATAGGTGTAAGCCGTGCGCGCGAGCAGCGAGAGTGGCGTGAGCGGCGTGTAGTTCGCCGTGTTCTTGTCGAGCCCGACGTCATAGGGATTGATGCGCGCCATGCCTGCCTCCTTCCGCGTCGCCCTCACTTCGATACCAGGTCGCGCACCTTCACCACCGCCTCGTCGACGCGCCGCACGGCGATGACCTCGAGCCCCGCGACCGGCTGCCGCGGCTTGTTGGCGTGGGGAATCAGTGCATGCGTGAAGCCGAGCTTGGCGGCCTCGCGCAGCCGCTCCTGGCCGCGCTGCACCGGGCGCACTTCGCCCGCCAGGCCCACCTCGCCGAAAACGACGAGTTTTCCCGGCAGTGGCGTGTTCTTGAGCGATGACACGATCGCCAGCAGGACCGCCAGGTCCGCGGCCGGCTCGTCGATCTTGACGCCGCCGACGGCGTTGACGAACACATCCTGGTCGAAGCAGGCGATCCCCGCGTGGCGGTGCAGCACTGCAAGCAGCAGCGCAAGACGGGCCTGCTCGAGCCCGACCGAGAGCCGCCGCGGGTTGGGCGCGCGCGCGTCATCCACCAGTGCCTGGATCTCGACCAGCATCGGGCGCGTGCCTTCCTGCGTCACCATCACGCACGAGCCGGCGACATCCGAGCCGTGCTGGGACAGGAACAGGGCCGAGGGATTCGAGACGCCTTTCAACCCCCGCTCCTCCATCGCGAACACGCCCAGCTCGTTCACCGCGCCGTAGCGGTTCTTGAAGGCGCGGATCAGCCGGTAGCGGGAATGCGGATCGCCGTCGAAATAGAGCACGGTGTCCACCATGTGCTCGAGCACCCGCGGACCGGCGATCGCGCCCTCCTTGGTGACGTGCCCGATCAGCACCACCGTGGCGCCGGCGGACTTGGCGAGGCGGGTCAGCCGCGCCGCGCATTCGCGCACCTGCGCCACCGACCCCGGCGCCGACTGCAGCTCGTCGAAGTAGAGCGTCTGGATCGAGTCGATCACGGCCACTTCCGGTTTCTCGGAGCGGATGACCGACTCGATACGCTGGAGGCTCGTGTCCGCGAGGATGATGACGCCGCCGGCGTCCACGCCGAGGCGCTTCGCCCGCAGCGCGATCTGCTGCGGCGACTCCTCGCCGGTCACGTAGAGCACCCGGCGCGATCTTCCGACCTCGGCGAGGGACTGGAGCAGGAGGGTGGACTTGCCGATGCCGGGCTCGCCGCCGATCAGCACGACGCTGCCCGGGACGAGCCCGCCGCCCAGCACGCGGTCGAACTCCTCCAGCCCGCTCGGCATGCGGTGCTCCTCACGCGCTTCGACCTCCGAGAGGCGCTGCGGCTTGCCGGCTTCGGCGATCCGTCCGTAGCGGTTCGCGCCGGCGGGCGCCGCCTCGGCAATGGTTTCGACCAGCGTGTTCCACGCCTGGCAATGCGGGCACTGGCCCTGCCATTGCAGGACCTGGCCGCCGCATTCGGTGCAGCTGTAAACGGACTTGGCTTTCGCCATGCAGGACTATTTTTCCACGATCCGGACGCGCGGCGCGAGCGCGCACAGCAGCTGATAGCCCACGGTCCCCGCCGCCTCCGCGACGCGCTCGACGGGAGCGCCCTCGCCCCACAGGACCACCCGCGAGCCGACGCCCGCCCCTGGTATCGCCGTCAAGTCCGCGCACAGCATGTCCATCGAAACGCGGCCGAGCGTGCCGGTCATGCGGCCCGCAACCATGATCGGCGTGCCGGTTGGCGCATGGCGCGGGTAGCCGTCCGCGTAGCCGCAGGCGACAACGCCGACGCGCATGCCGCGCTCGGCCCGGAACGCGCCCCCATAGCCCACCGCGTCGCCGGGCTCGAGCTCCTGGACCGCGATGATGCGGCTCTCGAGCGTCATGACCGGCTTCAGCCCCGCCTCGCCGCCCGTGCCTTCGGGAAACGGCGAGCAGCCGTAGAGCATGATGCCGGGCCGCACCCAGTCGCCGTGCGTTTCGGGGTAGCGCAGGATCGCGGCGGAGTTGGCCAGGCTGCATTGTAGCGAGCCGTAGCCGGGCAGCCGCCGCAGGCGCTCGAGCTGCCAGTCGACTCCTCGCGCATCGTCGGCGTCCGCGAAATGCGTGAGCAGCGTGATGCTCCCGACGCGCGCGTTGCGCCGTAGCCGGTCGAGCGCCCCGGAATACTCGGAGGCGGCGAGACCGAGCCGGTTCATGCCGGTATTCGCCTTGAGCAGGACGTCGAGCTTTCCCCCGTCGGGCAGCGCCTCGAGTGCCGCGACCTGCTCCATGTTGTGCACGACCGTGGCGAGACCGTGCTTGAGCAGGACCGGCAGCTCGCCCGGCTCGAAGAAGCCCTCGAGCAGCACGATGCGGCTCCGGAACCCGGCCTCGCGCAGCCGCACGGCGTCTTCCAGCTCGAGCAGCGCGAAGCCGTCGGCATCCGACAGCGCCGCGGCCGCGCGCATCAGCCCGTGTCCGTAGGCGTTAGCCTTGACCACCGCCAGGATGCGCGAGCGCGGGGCATGCCGGCGCACGATCGCGAGGTTGTGCTTCAGCGCGGCGCTATCGATGGTGGCAAAGAGGGGGCGCATCACCCCTCGTTCGCCAGCTGCTTCATCCGCGTGGTGGCGAACTCGGTGAACGCCGTCAGCAGCTTCGAGCGGAACTTCTCCCGGGGATGCACGAAGGAAAAGGTGCGGATCAGACGCGGCTCGAGCGGCACCGCCACCAGCATCCCCAGCTTGCGCTCCTTCATCACCCGCGCGCGCGACATGATGGAGACGCCGAGGCCGGTCTCGACCACCCCTTTGATCGTCTCCGGGCTGCCCAGCTCCATCACGATATTGAGATCCTCGGGCGCGACCCGACAGCGCCGCAGGTACTGGTCGGTGAACTCGCGCGTGCCCGAGCCGAGCTCCCGGCTCACGAACGACTCGCCCGGGAGGTCATCTGGCTTCACGCTCCTGGCCTTTGCAAACTTGTGGCCGGGCGCGCAGATCAGCACCAGCTCGTCCTCGCAGCAGACCTCGGTGACGAGACCCGGGAGGTGCGACGGCGACTCGATCAGGCCGAGGTCGAGCGCGTGATCGGCGACGCGGTTCTCGATCATCTCGGAATTGCCGACCGTAAGGTGCGTGTGCACCTGGGGATGCGCCACCTTGAATTCGCCCAGGATACGGGGCAGGACGAATTCGGCGATGGTCGTGCTCGCCCCCAGCAGCAGCGGCCCGCTCATCGCGCCGGTCAGCTCGCCGACCCGCGTCTCCATTTCCTCCGACAGCGCGAGGATGCGCTCGGCGAAATCCATGACCAACCGCCCCGCCGGCGTGAGGGAGATCTTGCCGTGGCTGCGCTCGAAGAGGCGCGTGTTGAACTGCTCCTCGAGCTGCTTCACCTGGAACGTCACCGCGGGCTGCGTCATGAACAGCTGCTCCGCCGCCTTGGTGAAGCTCAGCTGCTTGGCGACGGTGTAGAAGACCTGGAGTCGGCGGTCGGCCATGGCCGGGCGATCGAAACCGGAAAAGGGTTAGTATTCAACCACATTTTCATGATGTGTGATATAAGTCGGCAGCCATCCCACCCGTCCCCGGAAACAACCGCATAACCCCCGCGCGGGCCACGCATGCCTTTCGGCTTCTACATCATCATGGCGGCGCAGTTCTTTTCCTCGCTCGCCGACAACGCGCTGCTGGTCGCGGCGATCGCCGTGCTGATCCAGACTGCGGCCCCGGCCTGGATGACGCCGCTGCTCAAGTTCTTCTTCACCGTATCGTACGTGGCGTTCGCGGCTTTTGTCGGCGCGTTCGCGGACTCGATGCCCAAGGGCCGCGTAATGTTCTTCACCAATCTGGTCAAGATCGCCGGCTGCGTGCTGCTCTTCCTCTTCGCCTGGCTGCCGGCGCCCGGCGAGTCGTATTACCGCCACGTGCTGATCGCATACGGCGTCGTCGGGCTCGGAGCCGCGGCGTACTCGCCGGCCAAATACGGCATTCTCACCGAGTATCTGCCGCACCAGAAGCTGGTCGTCGCCAACGGCTGGATCGAGGGGCTGACGATCGCCTCGATCATACTCGGCACGGTGCTCGGCGGCGTGCTGATCGGCCCGGAGGTGTCCGCGCACCTGCTCGCGATCGACCTGCCGCGCATCGAGACCGGCATCGACTCCCCGCCGGAAGCGGCGATCCTGATGATCATCGTTTTCTACGTGATCGCCGCGATCTTCAACCTCTACATCCCCAGGACCGGGGTCGATCACCGCGTGCCGAGCAGGAACCCCCTGTTCCTGGTCCACGAGTTCGCGCACTGCATGAGGCTGCTGTGGAGCGACAAGCTGGGCCAGATCTCGCTCGCCACGACGACGCTGTTCTGGGGCGCCGGCGCGACGCTGCAGTTCATCGTCATCAAGTGGGCTGAGGTCGCCCTCGGCTACACGCTCTCGCAGGCCACCCTATTGCAGGGCATCTGCGCCCTCGGCATCGCGGCGGGCGCCGTGATGGCTGCCCGGTTCATCCCCCTCAACCGTGCCGTCAACGTGGTCCCGGTGGGCATCGCGATGGGCGTGATCGTGATCGCGATGGTCTTCGCGCGCAACGTCGCCGTCGCCATCCCGCTCATGGTCCTGATCGGGGTGCTCGCCGGGTTCTTCGTGGTGCCGATGAACGCGCTCTTGCAGCACCGCGGCCACATCCTGATGGGCGCCGGCCACTCGATCGCGGTCCAGAACTTCAACGAGAATCTTTCGATCCTCGTCATGCTCGGGGTCTACGCGCTACTCATCTGGCTTGATTTCTCGATCTACGCGGTGATCGTGCTGTTCGGCCTGTTCGTCGCGGGCACCATGGCGCTGGTGCGACGGCACCATCTGCGCAACGTGCGCAGCGGCCCGCTGCCGACGATACCCTAACTGTCGTTCCCGCGCAGGCGGGTATCCCCTTCCCCCCTTGCGGGGGGCGAGGCGGGAATTCGAGGTGCATGTCACCGAGCCGCCGAGCGCCCAGCCCGATGCAGCGGGATGGGACGGACAGGCAGGATGGGGGGTGACGTTCCTAGTTCCCCGCCTTCGCGAGGATGACCGGCCTCGTTCCGCGGCCGGTCACTTTTCGCGGGGATCGTGCAGATCCTCGTCCGGCGCCCGGTACTGGCCGGAGCGGATCTGCTTCACCATGTTCGCGAGCGCAGCCGCGGCATTGTTCACCTCGGCAAAGACGTCCTTGTCCTTGTCGAGATCCTCGTGGCTCGTGGCGTAGGGTTGGTACCACCCGATCCAGGTGTCCATCATCGCGGTCGCCCCGGCCGAGACCATGCCGATGTCGTTCAACCAGTCGGACAGCATGCGGCGCACGTTTTCGGGTCCCGCGGCGTCGCCGTGCACGACGATCGAATAGGCGCGCCCTTCGAGGTGCTTGGGATAGTTCCAGCCTTTCAGCTCCAGCGCCTTCGCCAGCGCCGGGTCCTTGCCGCGCGTCGTGGTCGGATCGGGATTGCCCCCGTCCGCGCACACCAGCCGATCGATCATGAGCTTGAGGCTCGCGGGCACCTGGTACCAGTGCACCGGGCAGAGGATCATGACCCCGTGCGCCGCCACCCAGCGCGGGTAAATCTCGTTCATCCAGTCATTGGTCTGGCCGAGCGCATGGTTCGGGTAGCAGGTGCAGGGCCAGTGGCAGAGCGGTTGTGACGTGGACACGCACGCCTTGCACGGATGGATCACTTTCCACGGCTCGTCGGCGAGCGTCGAGATGTCGAGGAAATCCGCCTCGAAGCCGCGAATCGCTTCGACCGCCTTCTGCGCGTGTTGCGCCAGCCGCCGCGTCTTCGAGATCTCCCCGGGGCAAGTGTGCTCGCTGCGGGTCGAGCCGTTGACGATCAGTATCCGGGACGGCGATTTCGGGTCCTTCTGGCGCTTTTCCGCCCTCTCGATCTGAGCGCGCGTTTCGAGCCACTCGACGGCCACCGGGAAAGTCGGGTCCGCGAAGCCCTTGCCGGCGGGCCGGGTGCGGGGCGACTTGCGAAAGACGATGTAGCCGTCCCAGGCAACCTCGCACACCCGCTCGAGCTCGCCACGCACCGCGTCGAAAGCCGGGTCGTAAAATTTCGAGAAAAAACGCTCGCGGAACTGCTCCTTGGTGAGCGGCGCCCACTGCTTCTCGCGCCGCACGGCTGGCTTGGCCATGTTTCCCCCCTGCGTGATGAGTTATGGGTGATGGGTCATGCGTCACCCGCGCCCATGATACGAAATCGCGGCAGCCGCGGATGCAAAAACTGAATTAGCCGCCAAGCCTGTCCTGAGCTCGTCGAAGGAACACCAAGGACGCCAAGAAAATCAAGACAAGAAAAGGGTCAAAAAAACCAGCGACCGACATGACCACATGAACATGTAACCCATGTCCCCCGACGTTTTTGTTACCTATCTCCCCGGCTGGTCAGACATCCTCTAGCTTGACACCACGTCCGGCGCGCAAGCTATCGCGGGCACGGGCAACGCGAGCAAGAAACCGCGGATCGTTCTCCAAGCGGTAGTCGAACCAGTCGTCTTCGGACTTGAATCCGATCAGGACACCAGCAGGCTTTCCATGACGCGTAATCACTATCTCGCCCTTTGCTGCTTCGCGTAGGTAGCGCGAGAGGTCGTCTTTAACCTCCGCCAATGGGACTTCTTTCACTTTGACTCTGACTTTGCGTGTTTGGACAACCATGTTGCAGCCTCCGATTTGAGCACAATCGCCAGCACCGAATCTTCCCCCGGTTTAGTTGACACCGGGTCGGGCCAGCTGTTCATACGTCGCTGGCGGCACGTAATTTAGCGAAGAGTGTAGCCGAGTCCCGTTGTAGAAGGGAACGTAGGCGCGCACGGCCTGCTCGATCTCGCGGTCCTCGGTGAAGGTCAGCCCATGCACGATCTCGCTCTTCATGGAGTGGAAGAAGGATTCGATGTAGGCGTTGTCGTTGATCTTGCCGGGGCGGTTCATGCTCTGAGTGATGCCAAGCTCGGCCAGTCGCTCCTTGAACGCCCCGGCGGCATATTCAATGCCCCGGTCGGTGTGGAAGATGAGCCCTCGCGCAGGACTGCGGTAGCGCACTGCGCGGTTCAGAGCCTTGAGCGTGAGCGCCACGTCCTTTCTCTTGCCGTAAGCCCACCCCACGATCCGACGACTGTATTTATCCATCACCACCGCGAGATAGCGGTAGATGGCGCCCACCTTCAGATACGTGATGTCACCCACCCAGACTTGGTCGGGCGCCTTAAGCTCGACGTCCAGTTGCTCGTTCCTCGCGCCCGCGAAGAAGCGCTGGAGCGTGGGATTGGTGTAGCGGATCGTAGCCACCCGGGCTCTTATCCCGTGTGCCCGCATCAGGCGCGCCACCCGGTTCTCGCTCGCACGGCAGCCCCGCTGGCGCAGCGCCCGATACACACGGGGACTCCCATAGATGCCGCGGCTGCGACGGTGCACCGCGCGGATGCGCTCGGCGAGCCGCGCGTTCTCGCGCTTGCGCTCGCCGCACCGGCGCGAGCGCCAGGCGTAATACCCCGCCCGCGTCACCCCATAGACCCGGCACATCACTGCGATTCGGTGGCTCCCCCGGTTTGCCTCGATGAACTCGAAGACTTCCGTTTTCGATCGGAAGCAAACCGGATGGCTTTTTTTAGGAGCTCGTGCTCCTCCTTGAGCACCTTGTAGCGACGCTCAAGATCCCGCAGCCGCTTGAGCTCGGCCTTCGTCTGTACATCCAACTTAGCGCTCTTGGCCACGATCACCCCGTCACGCACCTCTTTGCGCCACAGTGACAGCATGAAGGGATGTATGTCCAGCGCCGCCGCGACATCCTTGATCAATACACCGCGCAAGCTCGAGAGCTTCACCGCGGTCGCTTTGAATGAATCCCCATACCGCGCAACTTTGCGAGGACCTGCTCTTGCCATACAACACCTCCAGGCTCGTTAGCCCAAGGTGTCAACTATTTCGGGGGAACTTTGTTCGAGAAATATCTCTTAAATTCCTCTGGGTTGAGTAAATTGTCTCGGTTGTCGTATTCCTGAGACTTTGAGGCTATTAAGAAGAGATCGATGCAGGACTTCTTAAACGATCGATATTGCCTCCTCAGATTTGTCCTTATTCTTCTTCGACGCTGAATTTCTGGGATCGCCACAGTGCCGGCATAAAATGCGGCACTCGCCAATAGTGCAACAAAGACAGAATGTAGTACGTCATTCATGTTCTCCTTGCTATCGACAAAGGCAATGCCAAGGAGCGAAAGGCCCGTGACGCCTGCCAAGGTCAGAACCGTAGATCTACTTAAATGCATAACGTTCGCGCCCAACCGCGGGCGTGCGAGATGGTCGCTGGGAGTACACCCGCATTCGCCCGTCGCTTTGGGGCGCGGGGTTAGAAGGCGCTACTTGTGGTAAGCGGCGTCGAGTGCGATGCCGACGAAAAGCAGCACGACCGCAAGCATAATGATTCCAGCAAGAAGTTCCATGGCTAGAGCTTCCCTATTTGATCGATGCGGCGCTCGATTTGCCGATGCACCAAAAAAATGCCGACGCCGAGCACCACGGCGCCCCCTGCAGCAAGAGACCACAGCACAGGATCGGCCCTAGTGGGCGTTGAAATGAGCCAGCCGACCAAGGTGATTTCCGTCACGACCATTATCCCGAGCCAGAACCTGAGATAGACGAGTTGCTCCTTGAGTCGATCGAGTTCAGACACGGTGGCCTGTGGCAATAGCTATGGGCAATTATACGCCGGTGTCTTTATAAGCGCCTTCTAACATCGTGGTGAACGGCGGGCCGGCACGCACGAAATCTGGTATGGCACGGTCTTGGCGGCCCGTCCGTTCCACCTGGAGTTAGCTCCATTACTTTGTGGCATTGAATCGTGCCTCTGCTTCTCGAAATAGGGAAGTCACCTTGTTGATATTCCATGGCTGTTCGACCAATTTTTCGTGATCCCATTCGCTTCTCGGTTCAGCTGGACTGAAAAAGTCGCCGCCATAAACATGTATTGCACACGTCATTTTGCCAATTGGATTGAGCACAGAATGGATCACGTCGCGACCAAGTGTAGCTACGTCGCCGATTCCTAGAGATCTCGCTCCTGCTGCCTCAATGGTCGTTTCTGTTCGTCGCCAGAAAACGTTGTCTTCCCGGCCAGAATATATTCCGACAACTGAAAACATCTGGTGATTGTGTGGCATGAGGCTCATGCACGGCGCCCAGACGAAATTGATGATCGTTAGATCAGGAGCTCTATATATTGGTGTAATACCCGCATGCTCCGGTTCCCCAAGCTCAGACATCACCCTCATGCCATCGGAAACCGCTTCCGCCACAACTTCGCGGATTGCTCCCTGACCCCCAGCGACGGCATCTATGCAATCTTGAATAAACCGATTTTTATCGAACACGATTTCATCCTCCTTCTCTTTGGAGCTAACGTCCGCGTTGTGCCGCGCTGTAGGAGGCGCGAAGCGCCGCAGCGCAAGCGTCGGTCACCAACGCGCTGTTAGGCGCCACCTTCATACCTTGCGCGCGCGCCGAAGTTCAAAGGCAGACTTCGCGACCGCTACATCACTGCCCCCGGGGAAAGGACGTTCGTAGCACCGAATCAAAATCGGCCGGTCACTTTCAAAACACGTCCCGCATCACTTTCTGCAACAAACAGCTCGCCCTTTGCATTGAAG
>Ga0326597_10011344_pt1 | contig 11827 bp, 8 predicted proteins | sample RVTome_12_FD_203789 | JGI IMG/M metagenome (GOLD analysis project Ga0326597, IMG submission 203789) | Soil microbial communities from uranium-contaminated site in the Upper Colorado River Basin, Wyoming, United States - RVT100D185 | ecosystem: Environmental > Terrestrial > Soil > Contaminated >...
CTTCTTAGTAGAGCCTGGGAAAGAAGTCAACAGATTTCAGCCGCAGCCACGATATAATTCGCCGGTTGCCGGCCTCGACGGCCTGAACGGAATTCGAGCAGCAGGTGCGCGGTCTCGGTGCAGGAGGCACGAATGCAGCTGAATATCAGGCATCTCATGGGTGGCTTCTGGCTTCTGCCGCTCCTCGCCCTCGCGAGCGTAAGCGCCGCCGAGCGTGACCTGAGGCTCGTCACCGCCGCCGAACAGCAGAACGCGCAGGAGGTCCGCGCGTTGCTCAAGGCGGGGGGTGATGCCAGCACCGCGCGACCTGACGGGGCGACGGCCCTGCACTGGGCCGCACACTGGAACGATCTCGAGACCGCGGATCTGCTCCTGCGCGCCGGCGCCAACGTGAATGCCGCCAACGATCATGGCGTGACGCCCTTGGCGCTTGCGTGCGAGAACGGGAGCGCGGCCCTGGTCGAACGGCTGCTGAGCGCAGGTGCGAACGCGAATGCCGCCGAAGAGACTGGTGAAACGGTGCTCATGACGGCCGCAGCCACCGGCAACGTCGACGTCGTGAAAGCGCTCCTCGCCCGCGGCGCCAACGTCAACGCCACCACCGCCGAGTCCGGGCAGACGGCGTTGATGTGGGCGATCGGCGAACACCATCTCGATACGGTTCGCGTGCTGGTTGAGGCCGGCGCCGGCGTCAGCACCCGTTCGAGCGGTGGGTTCACGCCGTTGCTGTTTGCGGCCCGGGAGGGCCAGATCGAGGCCGCGCGGATCCTGCTGGCCGCGGGCGTCAGCGTCAATGAGACCGCCCCGAACGGGGCCCACCCCTTGCTCATCGCGATCAACAGCGGTCAGGTCGCATTCGCCCAATTCCTGCTGGAGAACGGCGCCGACGCGGACGCGCAGATGGGAGGCAACACGTCGCTGCACGCCGCCGTGACGGCCGGTCTCGGCGATCTCGATCAACGGTACGCCGCGCCGGCCAAGGAGGCGGAGGGCAAGGTGCAGTTGGTGCGAGCGCTCCTCGCGCGGGGAGCCGACGTCAATGCTCGCGCGGGCGCCCTGAGGGGGCGGACCGCGATCGGCCGGTCGCTCGTGGAGGGAGCCTTTGATCCCTACACCTTTGGCGTGGGCAGCCGCCGATTCGCCACGCCGCTCTGGCTGGCCGCCGACCTCGGCGACGTCGCCACGATCAATGTGCTGCTCGAGGCCGGCGCCGATCCGCACCTGCCGACCGAAGACGGCTCGACCCCGTTGATGGTCGCCGCGGGACTCGGTCACACCGGCGACTCGCGACAGCGGGGCTGGACGGCCAGCGGCGGGCTCGAGGCCGTCAAACGGCTCGTGGAGCTCGGCGTCGAAGTGAACGTCGCGAACGAGGCGGGATTCACCGCCCTGCACGGGACCGCCTACTCGGGCGCCAACGAGATCGTCTCGTATCTCGTCGAGCACGGCGCCAACGTCAACGCGCAGGACTTCCGGGGCAGGACCGCATACCGGATTGCGCAGGGCCACAAGGGCAGCGGCATGATCTTCCAGGTTCGGGCCACCACGATGGAGTTGCTCGCCAAGCTGGGCACCAACACCGAGCTCGGCGTCGATCCGACCATTGCGGAGCGCGAGAACGTTCGTGATACCGCCGTCATTGCCGCCCTCGCCAGCGTCAAAGCGGCGGGCCACAGGATCTCGGTCGAAAGCTCAGCGTTCGAGAACGGCGCGCCAATTCCGATCGACTACACGGTGGATGGAAAGAACATCTCTCCTCCACTCACCTGGCGCGACCTTCCGGCGGGCACCAAGGGGCTGGTGGTCACATGCGAGGACCCCGGCGCCGCGACGGCACTGCCCTTCGTGCACTGGGTGCTCTACAACGTGCCCGCCACGGCTCAGGGAATCCCGGAAGGCCTGCCGCTGGGACTCGTGAAAGAGGGCGCGCTTGCCGGCGCCATCCAGGGATTGCAGGGCTTCGAGCGCGGGGGGCCGTCGTATCGGGGGCCGGCCCCGCCGCGAGGGGCACCGGCGCATCAGTACATCTTCACGGTGTACGCGTTGGACGCCGCGCTCGATCTGCAGATTGGCCACAACAAGCTGACGCTGATGGACAAGATCAAGGATCACATCATCGGCGTCGGCGAGCTGGTGGGCACGTACGCGCGTCCGGCCCTCGGGCAGCCGTAGTCGCCACGCTATCGGGCAACGCTCCGCCTGAGTGCACTGGGCCGCAGCCCTCTGGTTGCGGCCCCTCACCTTCCAATCGTTAGTTGACCGTCAGGTGCAACTCGGCGCCGAAGAGCATCGCGCGGTCGTTGTCAATGGCAGCCCATTTCAACAACGTCGTCAGCGATTTCTCGACCCGACCCCGGAAGCTGATGATGCCGTTGGTGGTCACCGTGACCGGCCGCGTGAAGTCGAACGCGTCCGGCGAGAGGAGCAGGGTGTACGCCGTCACCCCGTTGGTGCTGACCCGCACCGCATTCCCCGTCTTGACGAGATCCACCCGGCCGCTTGCCTTACGCCGCGGAAACAGCGGCACGGTCGGACCGAACGTGTTCCCCGGCTCGTAGATGCCCTTCAATTCGACGGTCGCGCCCTGCCGTGACACCAGCAGGCGAACGGCAGCCTCCGGCCGGCAGCACTCGGTCAGCGCCCAGTCGAGGTCGGTGTCCTGGGGCAGCGCCTGTTCATTGATCCCTATCACGACATCTCCCGACCTGAGGCCGAGGCTCGCGGCATTGGAGCGGGGCTCCACGTAAGTGACGCGGTGACCCGAGATCCTCGCCCCGAACTGGAGCGCCGGTGGCGTCGGGATCACGTTCACATCGGGCAGCACTGGACCGCCGCTTTCGCCGAGGCGGTCGACGATCAGCCAGTGCGCGCGATCGAACGGATCGTCTTCGCCACGCTGCCACGTGAGCCTATCCGGGAGCGGATTGCGCGGATGCTCCCGCACGAACTGCTCGAACGATGGCTTCACCTCCGGCCACCACGTCGTGTCGTGGCCCGCGTCGGGCTGGGGGAGGTAGACGACTGACACGCCCGCGCTACGGAGGTACCGGACGACGGGATCCATCTGGATGGTCGGATAGAGGAGATCACGTCCGCCGTTGACGATGAAAAATGGCCTGTTGAGCAGGTTGTTGGGAAAGAGGTCGCCAAGAGCCAGGGTGCGCCCAGCCAGCGTCATCAGCGAGCCGATCAGCGGCAGGAAGCTCGCGTACGGCGTGGGATCGCGCATGCCGACGTAGAAGGCGGCAGTCCCGCCGTCCGACACGCCCGAGAGCGCCACGCGGTTCTCGTCGATGTTGTAGGTGCGCTTGACGACGTCGAGCAGCGCCGCCAGGTTTCTGACCTGCGCCTCGCTCCACCACGGGCTGTCGATCCAAGAGGCCGGTAGCACGTATATCTGCGGTTCGTCGCCCGCCAGCGCGCCGACTCCCTGGTCAAGGCGCGGCCGGTTGTCTTCGCGCGCCCCGATCCCGCCGTGCAACTGAAAGCGCGCCGGATATCGTCGCCCGGGGTCGTAGCCGTCGGGCACCTGGAGGGAGTAGAAGAAGTCCTGGCCGTCGGCGCGGCGAGTCCCACGGATGACGCCGGTCGGCACGTCCTTCGCGTACGCGCGGCCCGCCTGCAATCGTGAGAACACTTCGTCGAAGGAGGCACCGCCCGCGGCAATCGCATCGGCCGCTAAACGTGCACCGTCGCGCGTCGAGGCCGCCCAAAACGCCTCGAACGCCGCGTCGGACTGGGCGCTGGTGACGCCCGCGCGGCCGGCTGACGTGACGCCCACGGCGAGCAGCATCGCACCCAGGCAGAGCCGCCACGTTGCCACTCGGGGACAACGTCGGGTGGGAGCCATGCCGGTCGGAGCTGTCGGGCAGAGTGGCCGGACGTGGAGACCGGGAGTATCAGCCGGCAACGGTGGTCTCGAGCCGAGGCTGCAGGAAGTGCGTCACCGCGGTCAAGTCGTTAGGTGGAGGCAACAGACCGGACCCCTATCGGCCCGGTCTTGCGGCGATTCCTGCGAACAGACCCCTTACTGCGCCACTCCGGGCTTCAGGCGGTACTCCTTGGTGGTTGGGTCCTGCTCGCGATAGATGGCGTGGCACGATTCGCACCCGGCATTGACCTGTTTCGCGAGTGCGGCCGCGGCGGACAGATCGACCGACTCGGCGGACAATACCACGTCGAGCTCGTCCATCTTGCTCACCGTGTCCCGCAGCATCTTGACCGCGTCGTCCTTCTTTCGGTCTCGCCAGAAGACGATCGTGGTCGAGAGCTGGTCGCGCGAGCGCGCGAGGTAGTCCTTCGAGCTCGCCACGTCACTGCTCGTCAGCGAGGAGTTGACGAGGCCGAACGCGAGCCCCACCGTCTTCATGGCGGTCTGGAAACTCTCCGTCGTGAAGATGGGATAGGGCTTCTGCGCCGTGGCCGCCGCGCCGGCGACCACGAGGGCAACGGCGATGGCCGGGAGCGTCAGGCCCCGCGAGGGGCTGACGCTCCCGGCCGCATCACCAGTGCGAGTGAGGAGCCGCTTACAGGTCCGTGAGACGCTCGACCTTACCGGTGCTGTCGCCCAATTTTTCAACTGGAGTCCCCAACTTTTCCAAGATGCTGACATGGAGGTTCGTGAGCGGCGTGCCCTTCGCGGAACGGATGTAGCGGCCGCCCTTGATGCCGGCCGCCTTTCCGCCAACCAAGGCGATCGGCAGATCGTCGTGGAAGTGGGTGTTGCTGTCGCTGATACCGGTGCCATACATGAACAGCGTGTAGTCCAGCATCGTGCCGTCGCCTTCCGACATCTCGGACAGCTTGTTCACGAGGTAAGCGAACTGCTGGAAGTGGTATTCGTTGATCTTGTGCAGCCGCTCGAGCTTGGCGGCCTCGTCCTGATGATGCGACAGCGGGTGGTGCGAATCCGGCACGCCGATCTCCGGGTAGGCGTGACCGCTGACCTCGCGCGCCAGCATGAACGTGCTGATCCGCGTCATGTCGGTCTGGTAGGCGAGCGCCAGCAGATCCATCATGAGCTTCGCGTGTTGGGCGTAGTCGCTCGGCACCCCGACCGGCTGGTCGAAGAGCGGGAGCTCTCGGGAGCCCTGCTCCTCCGCCATCTGGATCCGCCGCTCGATATCACGGACGGATTCGAGGTACTCGGTCAGCTTGATCTTGTCCTGCGGCCCGATGACCCGCGCGAGGGTTCCCACTTCGTCGCCCACGAAATCGAGAATGCTGCGGTCGCGACGCATCCGGGAGAGACGGGCCGCCGGATCCGTGCTCCCGCTCGTGCCGAACAGCCGCTCGAACACGGCCCTCGGATCGTTCTCGATTGGCAGCGGGGTCGTCGGATTGCGCCAGGCGATCGTGTTCGTATACGCGCAGCTCGCGCCGCCATCGCACGCGCCCAGCATGGCATTCGACTCGATGCCGAGCTCGAGCGAGGCCAGCTGCGTCTCCTTGGACAGCTCCGCGGCGGCGATCTGGTCCATCGAGATCGAGTTGAACACGTCGGCGCCGGCGGTGATCTTGAACGGCACGCCCGTCAAGAACGTGCCGGCCGAGCGCGCGTGGTCGCCGCCGCCCTTGACGAGATTGGCCGGCTCGTCCGCGAGGCCACCGCAGAGCAGCACCCGGTCCTTGAACTTGCTCAGAGACCGAAGCGTCGCCGGCAGTTCATTGATCGGGCCCTCGGTCTTCGGGAACCAGTACGGCATCGACATGCCGTTGGGCACATAGAACACCCCGAACCGGCGCACCGGCGCCGCCGCCGTATTGCTCAGGGCCGTCAGTGCCGGGACCATGCTGTCGAGTAGCGGTAACGCGAGCGCCGCGCCGAGACCTCGCAAGATCGTGCGGCGGGGCAGGTGCATCTTGGTGATGGTCATCTTCAGTTCCTTCTCCGCTAGGACGCGGTAATTTTGCTGATGATCACTATTCGATCGCCTCTCAATCCTCTATCGCCCTATCGCCGCTCCGCGATCGCCGTCGTCGCGGGAGGCGCGGTTTCGGTGCTTCCGACTGTCCGCATCTGGAACGGCGCGCTCTTGACCACGCCCATCACCAGAGACGACCAGCGGTACTGATCCTGCCCCAGGTCGGCCACGAGTTTGCGGACGGTCGGTCTGTCGTAGTAGTCGACGCCGCGACCGAGCGCGTAGGTGAGGAGCTTTTCGGTCACGGTGCGGATGAACTCGTGACCTTGATTGAGCAACGCTTCCCGGAACGTGGCCGGGCTGTCGACCTTGCTGCCCTTGAGCTCGATGGACGAATTGATGGTCGCGCCACCGTCGTTTTCACGCCACTTCCCGATCGCGTCGAAATGCTCCATCGCAAAGCCGAGCGGATCCATCTGGGAGTGGCAGCTCGCGCACACCGGATTGCTCCGGTGCTGCTCCATCCGTTCCCGCAGCGAGGTCGGCTTGGCCCGGTCCTGCGCCTTCAACGGCGGCACGTTCGGCGGCGGCGGCGGGGGCGGCGCACCCAACACCGTCTCCAGGATCCATTTCCCCCGCAGCACGACGGACGTGCGGTCGGCGTACGACGTCACGGTCAGCACGCTGCCATGTCCCAACAACCCGGGCCGCCGGTCGTCGGTCCATTTCGTCCGCCGGAAGTGACTGCCGTAGATATCCTCCACGCCGTAGTGCCGGGCCAGCTGTTCGTTGAGGAAGGTGTAGTCGGCGCGCAGCAGCTCGGGAATCGGACGGTCCTCGCGCACCTGGCTCTCGAAGAACAGCTCCGTTTCCTGGATCATCGCCTTGCGCAGCGAATCGTCGAACCCGGGGTACAGCGTGACGTCGGGCTCCTGCGCGTTGAGGTTGCGCACCTGCAGCCACTGCCCGACGAAATCGTTCATGAACCGCGTGGCGCGCCGGTCGGCGAGCATGCGGCGCACCTGCTGCGTCAGGATCTTCTCGTCTTTCAGTCTGCCGGCGGCGGCCGCGTCGAGCAGTTCGTCGTCGGGAATGCTCTTCCAGAGAAAGAAGGACAGCCGCGTGGCCAGCTCCAGGTCGTTCAGCCGGTACACCGCGCCTGCCTTGGCGCCGGCCGGCGCGCTCTCCACACGGATCAGGAACTTGGGCGAGGCCAGCAGCGCCTCGAGCGCCCGCTCGATACCCGCGTCGAAGTCTCGATCGTTTCGGCCTTCCTGGTAGATGCCGAGCAGCGGATCCACATCGGCCGCGGTCACCGGCCGCCGGTAGGCGCGCCGGGCGAGCGTGGTGATGATCTGGCGCGCGCACGGCCCCTCGTCGCGGCTGGTGGTGGGCCGGCACGTGAAGATCTGCTTGCGGCTCGTCGTTTCCTCTGGGGGCTTGCCGTCGAACGGGCCAGAGATGAAGAACATGTCGACGCCGGGCAGCTGCCCGTCACGCGACCGCCCCTGCTGCGATCCGCCGGTGAGGGGCGACGGCGCCGAATCGGTGAACGCCACCGACACCAGCCGCGTGCCGGCCTTGATCGGCAGCCGGAGCTCGAGGTCGTCGTCCGCGTTCATGCGGTACTCGTGCAGCCGCTGACCCTCTTTGTCCTCTTCGGGCACCGCGATCAGCACGCCCGGATCGGGCCCGGGAAACTCGCCGCCGATCGTAAACCGCTTCACCAGCGCGTGCTCCACGCGCACCTCGACCTGGTGCGCGTCCTGCTCGATGCCGTCGATCGTGCTCACGGTTCCGTTGCGCTTCAGGCGGATCTTGAGTTCGTATTCGCCGTCGAGCGGGAACGTGTGCCGCACGGCGAGGCCTCCGCGCGTCGCGAACGGCAGGTCCTCGCCGGCGCGGGCGTCTCGCTTTTCGAACCCGATCTTGTACATCTTCATCATCGGCCGATTCTCGGGGCTCGCGGTCGCGAGACGGCTGATCTTGGTCGCTGCCGTGATGTAGCGGGCCATCAGCCCGGGCGTGATCGAGAGCACATCGGCGTTGTTGTCGAACCCGAAGCCCGCCATGTCACTCGGCAGGAGCTCCGTGCCGTCGACCTCCAGCGCCAGCAAGTCGTAAATCGCGTTGACGTATTCCGCGCGATTCAGCCGGCGCGACGCGACGCGGCCAGGATTCGGATTGGCGGCGGCCGCCCGATCGAGCGCCGTCTCGAGCGAGGTGACGAACGTCTCGAGCGTCGCCGCGTCGGGCCGGGGCCGTCCGGTCGGCGGCATCTGGCCGCTGCGGAGCTTCCCCACGACCTTCTCGAGCACCGGGGCGTTGGCGCTTACCTGCCCGAAATCGACCGTGTCGAGCATGAGCCCGGCGGTCTTCAGCTTCTCGTTGTGGCACGTGACGCAGTACCGGTCGATGACCTCGCGCGACGGCCCTGTCGCGGCGTCGGCGCGCTGCTGCGCAGCCACCGCTTGCGGCGCGGCGTCCGGAGAGCCGGCAGCAGAAACCCGAGCGATCTGCAGGTCGGGTCCCGTGGCTAGCGCAATTCCCACCAGCCCTATCGTGCTCACTACCCGTGACATACGCACCATGGTCGCCCAACCTCTCGGCGGCGGCACCGCCCGAAAAATGTAGCCGAACTGACAGATATCGTCGGGCTAAATTATAGTCCGCTCCCTCGTCTGGTTCAACTGATTTCTCCCGTCGGTGTTCGCAAACGTTCTACCTAGTTCCTGGCTCTGCTCTTTCACTCTCCCTACCTCGGCTCTTTCGCTCTCTACCGCTGCTCTTTCACTGTCGGTTCGGCCCCCCTTGGTGTACAATAACGAACCTCATAGATTCTCAAGACTGGATTCACACTGGCCGGCGGTAACGGCGAGGAGAAAGATGACGATGCGCGCCAGAATCAGACGTCTAGCTGGGCTGTGGGCGGTTTCTCTGTTGACGGCTGGCAGCCTCGCGGCGGCCGCCCAGGCCGACCTGCGACTGGTGACCGCCGCGGCGGAACAAGACTTGGCCGCGGTCCAAACACTCCTGAAGGCGCGCGTTGACGTCAACGCCGCCCGGGCCGACGGCGTGACGGCGCTCCTCTGGGCCGCGCACTGGAACGACCTGGCGATGGCCGATCTGCTGCTGCGCGCCGGCGCCAACGTCAACGCGGCCGACGATTACGGCGTGACCGCGCTCGCGCGAGCGTCCGAAAACGCCAGCGCCGCGATGGTCGACAAGCTGTTGAAGGCCGGCGCGACGCCCAACGCGGCCCAGGCGAGCGGCCTGACGCCCCTGATGATCGCCGCGAGAACCGGCAACGTCTCCGTCGTGAAATTGCTTCTCGCTCACGGGGCCAACGTCAACGCGACGACCACCGAAACCAACGCGACCGCGGTGATGTGGGCGATCGCAGAGCCCCACCCGGAGGTCGCGCGGGTCCTGATCGAGGGCAACGCCACGGTCAACGGATCGACGACGAAGGGGTTCACGCCGCTGATGTTCGCCGCACGCAATGGCGACATCGAGATGGCCAAGATCCTGATCGCGGCCGGCGTCGACGTGAACGCCACCGGTGCCGACGGCACCCACGTGCTGCCGTACTCGATTGTCCTCGGCCACGATGAGTTCGCGCTGTTTCTGCTCGGTCAGGGCGCCGATCCGAACGGCGAGATGAACGGAGTGAGGGCGCTGCATGCGGCAGCGGGCACCGTCAATCCCTGGCTCGGCGACTGGTCCCGGAGGCATGGCAACGGCAGCGCATTCGGCGGTGGCGGCGGGTTCGGCAACTCGAGGTTGACAACCGAGCGCCGGCTTGCGGTGGTCAAGGCGCTGCTGGCACGCGGCGCGGATCCGAATGCGCGCATCGTCACCTCCGCGATGTTCATGAGCTACATCGGCTATCCCACGAAGGGCGCCTTCGAGCCGTTCGCGTGCGGCACCGGCGATCTGTACGGGGCGACGCCGCTCTGGGTCGCGGCGTACACCGCCAACGGCAGCGTCGGGGCCTTCGGCGGCGACGGCGGGCCCAATAACGACGGGATGAATTCCCCGTCGAACATTTCCGACGTCATCCGCGAGTTGCTGGCGGCCGGCGCCGACCAGCACCTCACTACCAACGATGGCACCACGCCGCTGATGGTTGCGGCCGGGTTGGGCCGCTCCACGTTTTCGCCGGGACTCAAGCAAGGCCGGCGCTCGCCCACCGCGGAAGCGGCGGTCCAGATCCTGCTCGACGCCGGCGGCAACATCAACGCGGTGAACGAAGCCGAGTTCACGGCCCTGCATGGCGCCGCGTTCCGCGGCCTGAACGACGTCATCCAGGTCCTCGTCGACCGCGGCGCCAATATCAACGCTCGGGACTTCAGGGGCCGGACGCCGTACCGTCTGGCCGAGGGCTCGAAGCAGTCGTTCCAGTTCCAGGCGTATCCGGAGACCGCGGCATTCATCAAGTCGCTGGGCGCCGACACCACGCTGGGCGTTCCGGGCACGGTCCAGGAGCGAGCGCGCGACCTCAACGCCGCTGCCGCCCAGCAGCAGCAGCAGTAGTCGCAGCATCGAACGTTCGATTTCTCACAAGAGAGAAGGAGCCGGCGTTGCCGGCTCCTTCTCTCTCGCGCTCAGCAGTCAATCGCCTGCCCACCGGACATTTTCGCTCATCCCTCTTGCACGGTGTCCCGGGGCGGCAGCCGAGGAAGACCTTGACGGAGCCCGAGCATGGGCCCGAGTCGACGAACGCCTTCAGGAGGAGTATGCCCCGTCGTCACCTGTTGCTTGTTTGCCTGGCTTCAGCTCTGGTGAGCCTGCCCACGAGCGCCAACGAGAAGCCCCCAGAAGAATACGTGAAGGCGATGCAGTCGATGGCTGCCGCGGCCAAGGGTCTGGAGAAGGCGATTCACGATGCCGACCCGGTGACGATGGACAAGTATGTGATCATCGCGCGATCTGCCATCGGCGTGGTCGAGAAGTACTGGGCGAATAGAGAGGTCGAAGACGCGATCGAGTTGGCGGCCGCGGCGTCGAAGTCGATCTCGGAGATCAGCGTGGCCCAGTATCTGATGAGCTCGGGACCGCATCCTCCAGCGAGGGAAGGCGCGGAAATGGCGCTTCGCGATCTGGTGGCCACATGCGCGGCATGCCATCTGGCGCACCGGGAAGCGCTGCCCGATGGCAGCTACCGGATCAGGTGAAGAAAAGACCGTCGCGACGACTCCGCACCGGGGATGTTGCGCACGAGGCAGCCAACCCCGCGAGCGACGGCGCGCGCGTCGCGCCGACCGTGCCGATAATCCCCTCATCGACCGTAAAGGACCACTCGACGCCCGACGACTCGATCACGAGGTACACCGCGACGGAATAGTCGTCGCTGAAGTACGCGACATTGCGGCCGACGCCGCGGTGCTCCGCAGCGAGCGTGACAAACCGGCCGCTGACCGCGCTGTGGAGCGACAGGCGGAACGTGCCCGCGCCGGGGCGAAGCTCGTTGCTGGTCTCCCACCGGACGCGGAGTGCCCCTGCCACACTGGAGAAGGACTCGGTCTGCCTGTTGCCCTTACCGGACCAGGCGCCGACCGGCCGCCACACGACCACGTTGACGACCTCTTGCGCGGCAGGGGTGGATTGAGTCCCACACGCAGGGGTCAGCAGCGCTGAAGCCACAATCAGAATGATCTGTCCAGGGACGGGCGACCACAGGCGGGGCACGATACTCATTCGCGAAGGGGCCACGCCGAGGTTTCGCTGAGAAACCGCGGCGTGGCCCCCACGCCTTCAGAAAGGTCTAGGTTGTTGCGGCGGTCGTTCCGCGAATGGCGCGCTTCACGAGATTGCGCATGAGCGGGATCTTGTAGCCGTTGAACCGCAGCGGCGTCGCGCCCTGCACCGCCAGCTCGCCCGCGCGGGTCGCCGTCTCCTCGGTCCGCGGCTGCCCGGCAATCGCCCGCTCCACCGTCTCCAGCCGCAGCGGCCGCGCCGCT
>Ga0326597_10011345_pt1 | contig 11826 bp, 9 predicted proteins | sample RVTome_12_FD_203789 | JGI IMG/M metagenome (GOLD analysis project Ga0326597, IMG submission 203789) | Soil microbial communities from uranium-contaminated site in the Upper Colorado River Basin, Wyoming, United States - RVT100D185 | ecosystem: Environmental > Terrestrial > Soil > Contaminated >...
TCCAAGAGTGCGCGTTCAAGATCACTTTCTTTGGCTACTCGGAGGCCGCCTTGCGCAAGCTGCAGTTCCTCGCGGAGATCGGCCTGGCCAGTACCGAAAAACTGGAAGTGAATGGGGTCTCGATTCGGCCACGTGATTTGCTGGTGAAACTGCTGGGTCGGCTCCAGGCCGGAGAGGCGGAACCAGCGACTGAGGGTTACAAGGCGGTAGTGACCGAACTCAAAGGTAGAATCGGGGCTCGCCCAGTCGCATTGAGGGCCGAGACCGTCGGCGGACCCTCGGACGATCAGGCAGTTGGCGCGGGCAAGCGGCTGATCGCCGGACCCGCGGCAATAGCGGCCCGAGCCCTGGCCGAGCGGCGCCTCGAGCGGCCTGGTGTCTGGGCCCCCGAGCAGGTGATCGAGCCTGAACCGTTCTTCGCCGAGCTGGCCCAGCGCGGCTTCACGACCTGGCTTTCTCGGAAAGAGACCGTGGCAGCCCCCTAGTCGGCTGCCTGACGACAAACAGAGGAGGTCTTCAAATCCATGGCAGGTCGAAGCGATCGAGTTGGCGTCGCGATTATCGGGGTTGGGAACTGTGCCTCATCCTTGGTGCAGGGGGTCGAATACTATAAAAACGCTTCCGAGGACGAATGGATCCCCGGGTTGATGCATGCCAACCTGGGCGGGTACCACGTCCGGGACATCCATTTCACCGCGGCCTTCGACGTCGTCTCCACCAAGGTCGGGCGAGACTTGAGCGAGGCGATCTGGGCTCACCCCAACAACACCATCAAGTTTGCCGAAGTACCTTATCTGAATATCCCGGTCCACCGCGGGATGACGCATGATGGCTTGGGTAAGTATCTCAAAATGGTGGTGGAGAAGGCACCCGGTCCGACCGATGACATGGTCCGCATCCTTCGAGAGACCGGCACCGATGTGGTCGTAAACTTCCTACCGGTCGGATCCGACATGGCCACCAAGTGGTACGTGGAACAAGTGCTGGAGGCGGGGTGCGGGTTGGTGAACTGCATCCCGGTATTCATCGCCAGCCAGGAGTATTGGGCGGAGCGCTTCAAGGAGCATGGGGTTCCGATTATCGGAGACGACATCAAGAGCCAGGTGGGGGCGACGATCACCCATCGGGTACTGACCAACCTGTTCCGCGATCGAGGCGTGCGGATTGACCGGACTTACCAGTTGAACTTTGGCGGCAACATGGACTTCTACAACATGCTGGAACGGGAACGGTTGGAGTCCAAGAAAATCTCGAAGACCCAGGCGGTCACCAGCCAATTACCCTATGAGCTCGAGCCGGGGGATGTCCACGTGGGGCCGAGCGATTACGTCGAGTGGCTGACCGACCGAAAGTGGTGCCACATCCGGATGGAAGGGCGGGCATTTGGCGAGGTGCCGATCAGCCTGGAATTGAAGTTGGAGGTCTGGGATTCGCCGAACTCCGCTGGGGTGGTGATTGATGCCGTGCGCTGCGCCAAGCTGGCCATGGAGCGCGGCATCTCCGGTTCGTTGGATGGGCCATCGGCCTACTTCATGAAGAGCCCGCCGGTGCAGTACAACGACGATGAAGCCCGCCGGAAGACCGAGGAGTTCGTCCGGCAGAATTCATCGCCCTTCATTCCTCGGACGGCCGCTCAAGAAGCCTGACCCCCGGGTGATGGCTCTGGCCCGCGGCCGAACCGGACCCAAGGCTTGCCAGTTCTGAGCCCCTTGGCCCGGCGATTGATGCCAACTGCTCGATCGGCAACTCTTCGAGCGAATCAGTGCGCCCACCTCGGAGGGGGATGACAACCTCCAAGCTACTCGTCGTTCCAAAGCTTGAGGCGGCCGAGTACCAACGGGTCTCCCCTGAAACTGCCGGCTGGCAGCTGCTCCATTTTGCGGCCCGCCTTCTACAACCGAAGGAGAGCTGGGAGTTCGATACCGGGGATTGTGAGTACGGGGTTGTCCTGCTCGGGGGCGTCTGCCGGGTAGAAACTTCACGTGGCGAATGGGAGCGGGTCGGGCGCAGGCCAAACGTGTTCGCGGGCATGCCCCATGCGCTCTACCTCCCCCGCCGGACCCAGGTGCGGCTGCTCGCGTCGGAAGGGCCGCTCGACCTGGCCTACGGCTGGTGCGTCACCGACCAGGATCATCCAACCCGTTACATCCGGCCGCAAGAGGTTCGGATCGAGATCCGAGGTGGTGGGAATGCGACCCGCCAGATCCATGACTTGATCCCGCCTGGATTTGATTGTCAGCGACTGGTGGCGGTGGAGGTGTACACGCCCTCCGGCAACTGGAGCTCATACCCACCCCACAAACACGATCAGCACCGGGAGGACGGTCGAGGCAATCTGCTGGAAGCCGACCTGGAGGAGATCTATTTCTACAAGCTGGATCGGCCGGAGGGATACGCCATCCAACGGGTCTACACGGCGGACGGGCGCCTGGACGAAGTGATCGTGGCCAGGGAGAATCAGGTTGTTCTGGTGCCGGAGGGGTACCATCCGGTTGTCTCCGCTCACGGATACACCACCTATTACGTGAACTTTCTGGCCGGGAGCGCCCAGTCGCTCGCGAATTCGGATGACCCGGCCTTCGCCTGGATTAAGCAAGCCTGGGGAGCAGCCGACCCGCGGCTCCCGCTGATCAGCCTCGAACTGGAGCGCTAGCTGGCCTGTGGCAGGATTCGATCTCATCACCATGGGTCGTTGCTCCATTGACTTGTACTCAAATGACATCGGCGCTCCGTTTGTGGAGATCAAGACCTTCGGAGCGTTCGTCGGTGGATCTCCCACCAACATCGCGGTCGGCGCCCATCGCCTCGGCCTGCGCACTGCCCTGCTGACAGCCGTGGGCGAAGACCTGGTTGGGGATTTCATCTTGCACTTCCTGGAACGGGAGGGAGTGGTGACCGGCTACATCCCGCGCAAGCCGGGCACTCGGACCCCTGCCGTGCTGCTGGGGATCGAGCCGCCGGACCGATTTCCGTTGGTCTTCTACCGGGACAACGCGGCCGATCGCCAGCTGACCCGGGAGGATGTGGCCGCCACTCCGATCTCCGAGGCGCGGGCCTTCGAGTTTGCCGGCACAAATCTCTCGGTCGAGCCGAGCCGGAGCGCAACCGGCTACGCCGCCGAACAAGCCAAGGCGGCCGGTGCCACGGTCTTCATGGACCTTGACTTCCGGGCCGATCAGTGGGGCGAGGTGCGTGAGTACGGTCCGGCGGTGCGGGCGGTCCTGCCCCAGGTCGATGTCACCATCGGGACCGAGGAGGAGATCAAGGCGACGAACCTGCAAGAGGCCGACCAACTCCTGGTCGAATACTCGCAGATGACCGCTCCAAAGGTCGCCGGGCCACTCGAGCCCGCACTTAATACATTGCTCGACCTCGGGACCGGGGCGGTGGTGGTCAAGCGCGGCGCCGCCGGGGCCAGCGTGTACCTGAAGGATGGAGAGCGCATTGATGTGCCCGGCTTTAGGGTGGAGGTCTTGAACGTGCTCGGTGCCGGAGATGCCTTTGCTTGCGGGCTGATCTATGGCCGATTGAAGCAATGGGACTGGTACCGGGCCACCCGGATGGGGAACGCCTGCGGCGCGATTCTGGTCACGCGGCAGGGCTGCGCGGATTTCATGCCGTACGACCGGGAGGCTTTCGAATTCGTGGAAAAGCATGGAGGGTTCTAACGGATGGCTACCATTCGGTTGACGATGGCCCAGGCCGTGATCCGGTTTCTCAAGGTCCAGTTTGTCGAACGGGACGGTCAGCAGCAGCCGTTCTTCGCCGGCTGCTGGGGAATCTTCGGCCATGGCAACTTGGCGGGGATCGGCCAGGCACTGCAGGAGAACCCGGATTTTCGCTACTACCAGCCGCGCAACGAACAGGCCATGGTGCACCTCGCGGCTGCATTTGCCAAAATGAGCGACCGGCTGCGCACCTTCGCCTGCACCAGCTCGATTGGCCCGGGCGCTACCAATATGGTCACCGCCGCGGCCGGGGCTACCATCAACCGGCTGCCGGTCTTGCTGCTGCCCGGCGATACCTTTGCCCGGCGGAATGTGGCGCCGGTGCTCCAACAACTCGAACAACCGCATACCCAGGACACTTCGGTCAATGACTGCTTCCGCCCGATCTCCCGCTACTGGGACCGGATCAACCGCCCGGACCAGATCATCAGCTCTCTGCCGGAGGCGATGCGAGTGTTGACCTCACCGGTCGAAACCGGTGCAGTCACCCTCTGCCTGCCACAGGACGTCCAGATCGAGGCCTTTGACTTCCCGGCCGAACTCTTCGAGAAGCGGGTGTGGCAGATCCCACGTCCGCGGCCGGACCCGATCCTGCTGGCTCGAGCGGCCGCCTGGATCCGGGCGAGCCGCGCCCCGCTGGTCATCGCCGGCGGAGGGGTGATCTACAGCGGGGCGACCGAGGCGCTGGCCCGGTTCGCCGACCGGACAGGAATCCCGGTCGCCGAGACCCAGGCGGGAAAGGGCGCGCTTCCCTACAACCATCCGCTGTCCTTGGGGGCACTTGGGGTGACCGGAACCCCGGGAGCCAATATCCTGGCCCGAGAGGCCGACCTGGTGATCGGGATCGGCACCCGCTACAGCGACTTCACCACCGCCTCCAAGACCGCCTTCCAGAATCCTGCGGTTCGCTTCATTAACCTCAACGTGGCCGAGTTTGATGCCCACAAGCACTCCGCCTTGCCGCTGGTTGCCGACGCGCGGGCCGGCCTCGAGGAGCTGGCGGCCGCGGTGGGTCCCTCCCAGGTGCCGGCCGAGCACCGTGCCCGAGCGCTGGAGTTCAATCGAGAGTGGGACCGAGAGGTCGCCCGGCTGTACGGCCTGGAACATGGACCTCCGATCAGCCAGAGCGAGGTGATCGGGGCGGTGAATGCGGCGGCCGGGCCTCGGGACGTGGTGGTCTGTGCGGCCGGCAGCCTGCCGGGCGACCTGCATAAGCTGTGGCGGACCCGCGACCCCAAGGGCTACCACCTGGAGTACGGCTACTCATGCATGGGGTATGAGATCGCGGGCGGGCTCGGCGTAAAGATGGCGGCCCCGGACCGGGAAGTCTTTGTGATGGTTGGGGACGGCAGCTTCCTCATGATGAACTCGGAGATCGTCACCTCCATCCAGGAAGGCCTGAAGCTCACCATTGTGTTGGTGAACAACCATGGCTTCTCCAGCATCGGGGGCCTCTCCCAATCGGTCGGGAGCGGCGGGTTCGGGACGCACTACCGATTCCGGAGTTCGGCGAGCGGCCAGCTGGACGGTGACCAGCTACCAGTCGACTTCGTGGCCAACGCCCGCAGCCTCGGAGCCCACGCGATTCAGGCCCCTGACCTGCCCTCGCTGAAAATGGCGCTCGAACAGGCCAAGGCGCAGGACCGGACCACGGTAGTGGTGGTCGAGACCGATCCGGAGCAGCGGGTTCCGGGTTACGAATCCTGGTGGGACGTTCCGGTCGCTGAAGTTTCTGAGATGGGCAGCGTCCGGACCGCCCGGCAGGAGTACGAAGCGGGCCTGGGCCGGGAACGACACCTGCTTGGAGGCCGCGCCGGATGACCGGGCCCAGCCCATGACGGTTCGGGTGGGGCTGGTCGGGGTGGGCCGGATGGGAAGCGTGCTCGCTCGGCACCTGGTGAACGGGGTGCCGGAGGCCAGCCTGGTGGCGATCGCCGACCTCGACCGCGCCAAGGCGCAGGCGTTGGCCAGCCAGAATGGTGCGGCCGCCGTCTACGTGGACCCGCTCGAATTGTTCGAGCGCCGGGACATCGAGGCGGTGCTGATCGTCACTCCCACCGATACCCATCCAGCTCTGGTCGCCGCAGCCGCGGCCGCCGGAAAACACGTCTTCGTTGAGAAACCGCTCGCGCTTACCCTGGACGGTTGTGAACGGGCGATCTCGGCCGCCGCAGCTGCCGGCGTGAAGCTCCAGGTCGGCTTCATGCGCCGTTTCGATCCGGCCTACCGGGAGGCCAAGGGTAAGATTGAGCAGGGAGCGATCGGGCGCCCGACGCTCTTCAAGTCGATCAACCGTGATCCGGTGCGCACTTCACTCGAGTTCGCCCGCCGCGAATCGAGTGGTGGGCTGATCATGGACCTGGGGATCCATGACTTTGATCTGGCGCGCTGGTTGATGGGAAGCGAGGTGGCGCGGGTCTCGAGCGAAGGTGGCTGTCTGGCATACCCGGAACTGGCGGAGGCGGGAGACATCGACAACGCGGTGGTGAACCTACGTTTTCAAGACGGGGCGGTCGGCAACGTCGACCTGAGCCGCAACGCGGTCTATGGATTCGATTCGCGCACTGAGGTGCTGGGAACCAGCGGCGCGGTGGTGGTCGGGAGGCAGCGGGAGTCGGACCTGATGCTTCTCTATGCAAAGGGAGCGGGCGGCCCGACCCGCCCGGGACGTTTCGACCAGGCCTACCTAGAAGAGATCCGACACTTCATTGATTGCGTGGCCCATGACCGGCCCCCCAGCGTTACCGGGAGCGAGGCCCGCCTGGCCACCGCGATCGGGATCGCCGCGACCCGATCGCTCGATCAGGGCCGCCCGGTAGAACTGGGTGAGTTGCAGGCGGCCGAGCCCGGCTAGGCGTTGGCGCAGGGACTCGGCTAGGGACGGATCCACTTGGAAGTTGGGCTGGGCCGGGCGGCTGGCCAGAGGAGTTAGTCCGATGGAAGTGGTGAGGAATTTCATCGAGGGAAGCTGGTCGGAAGCCGCGGGCTCCGAACGGCTCGAGGTGCTGAACCCGGCAACCGGCGAGGCCGTGGCCACCGTTGGCCTTTCCGCTGTGGAGGAAGTCGACCGGGCGGCTCAGGCTGCCGCGGCGGCGTTTCCGGAGTGGCGACGCACGCCGGCGGTCGAGCGGGTGCAGTATCTGTTCAAGCTCAAGGACCTGTTGGATCGGAACTTCGAGGAGTTGGCCCGCACGATCACGCTCGAGAATGGGAAGACCCTGGAAGAGGCCCGGGGCGAAGTTCGGCGTGCGATCGAGAACGTGGAGGTCGCCTGCGGGATCCCCAGCCTGATGCAAGGCTACCTGTCGGAGGACATCGCCCGCGGGATCGACGAGCTAATGATCCGTCAGCCAGTTGGGGTCGGCGCGGCGCTATGTCCGTTCAACTTCCCGGCCATGATCCCTTTCTGGTTCATGCCCTACGCCCTCGCCTGCGGCAACACGTTCATCGTCAAACCCTCCGAGCGGGTTCCGCTCACGATGGTGCGGATCTTCGAGCTCATCGAGCAAGTCCGATTCCCCCGAGGAGTGGTGAACCTGGTCCACGGAGCGCGGCAGACTGCCGAAGCCATCCTGGACCATCCCGCGATCCGGGCGATCAGTTTCGTCGGATCGACCCCGGTGGCCAGGCAGGTGTACGCCCGGGCGGCGGCCAAGGGAAAGCGGGCCCAGGTGCAGGGCGGAGCTAAGAATCCGATCGTTGTCCTGCCGGATGCCGACCTGGAGTCGACCACCCGGATTGTGGCCGAGAGCGCTTTCGGCAGCGCCGGTCAGCGCTGCCTGGCGGCCTCCATTGCGGTGACGGTGGGTGAGGCCCGGGATGGCTTTGTCGAGGCGATCGCTCAGGCGGCCGCCGAGCGGGTGGTCGGCAACGGCCTGGAGCAGGGGGTCGAAATGGGGCCGGTGATCAGTGCCGCCAGCCGGGCCCGCATCGAGCGCTTGATCGGGGACGGCGAGGCGGAAGGGGCGCGGGTGATTGTGGATGGCCGAGGGGCGAGGGTTCCTGGCTACGAAGGGGGCTTCTTCGTGAGGCCGACGGTGCTGGCCGATGTTCCTGTCCAGGGCGAAACCTTCAAGACCGAGATCTTCGGGCCGGTGCTGGGCTTGTTGCATGTTCCGACGGTCGAGGAGGCGATCGCCCTGGTGAACAGTGGACAATACGGGAACATGGCCTGCCTCTTCACCAGCAGCGGCGCCGCGGCCCGCAAGTTCCGCTACGAAGCCGAGGTCGGCAACATCGGAATCAACATCGGAGTCGCAGCCCCGATGGCCTTCTTTCCCTTCAGCGGGTGGCGGGATAGCTTCTTCGGGGTACTGCACGGACAGGGTCGCGACGCGGTGGAGTTCTATACTCAAGAGAAGGTGGTCATCGAACGGTGGCCAAAGGAGTGGTCCCGCAAGTTTTGACAGATGAAAGTCGCCAATGCGCCGGTCTCCTGGGGGGTTTTCGAGCTCACCGATCCGGAGCACCGGCCTGGTTATGTCCAGGTGCTGGACGAGATCCGGCAGGCTGGCTACCAAGGCACTGAGTTAGGGGACTGGGGGTTCTTACCGACCGATCCTGGCCGCTTGGCAGAGGAACTGAATGCACGCCAGCTCGAACTGGTCGCAGCCTTTGTGCCGGTCGCGCTGGCCGACCCGGGGAAGCACGAGACCGGCGAGGCCGAGGCGCTACGGGCCGCTTCGCTGCTGCAGGCAGTCTCGGGGAAGGAGGCCCTGCTGATCCTCTCCGACGACAACGGCCGCGACGAACTGCGGCTCCGTTTTGCCGGCCGCATCCGGCCGGAACATGGTCTCTCGCCCGACCGATGGGAGATCTTTACCCGCGGCGCGGAACGGATCGCCGGGGAAGTCCTCGAGGCCACTGGCCTGCGCACCGCCTTCCACCATCACTGCGCCGGCTTTGTCGAGACCCCCGAGGAGCTGGCAATCCTCATGGCGCGGAGCGATCCGGAACTGCTGGGGCTCTGCCTGGACACCGGCCACCTGTACTTCGCAGGCGGCGACCCGGTGGAGGCCGTCCGCCGCTACCGCGAGCGGATCTGGCACGTGCACTTCAAGGACGTCGATCCGGAGGTGGCCGCCCGCTCCCGGGCTGAGGGCTGGGACTACGCCCGTTCGATCCGGGAGGGCGTGTTCTGTGGCCTGGGGCAGGGAGTGGTGGACCTGGCTGCGGCGGTGGCGGAGTTGCGCGCTGTCCCGTATCGGGGTTGGTTGGTGGTGGAGCAGGACCGGTTGGCCGGCTCGGATGCGGCTCTGCAGGATGCCGTGCGCAGCCGGGACCAGCTGCGCCGGTTCGGGGTGTAGCGCGGGTCGAGTCGAGCGAGCGCTGGGAAATTTAGCGATCGGCGGGTGACCAACGTTGGATGAAGGCGAGACCCTGAACGTCGGCTTGATCGGCGCCGGCCGAATTGGCCAGATCCACGGCCGCAACCTGGCGACTCAACTACCTGGGGTGCGGCTGGCGGCAGTCGCCGACGTCGACCTGGCCGCCGCTCAGTCCCTGGGGGCGCGGTACAACGTGCCGCAAGTCACCATCCACCCGCTGGAACTGCTGCACGCCGCTGAGCTGGCGGCGGTCGCAATCTGCTCGTCTACCGATACCCATGCCGAGCTGATCGAGCAGGCGGCAGCCGCCGGTAAGCACATTTTTTGTGAGAAGCCGATTGACTTCGAATTGGGTCGGATCGACCAGGCGCTGGCCGCGGTAGCGGCCGCCGGAGTCAAGCTCCAAATTGGTTTCAACCGAAGGTTTGACCCCAATTTCCGCAAGGTGCGTGAGCTGGTGCGGGAGGGCAGGATCGGCGAGCCGCATCTGCTGCGGATCACCAGCCGGGATCCCGGTCCGCCCCCGCTAGAGTATCTCAAGACCTCGGGGGGCATCTTCCTGGACATGACCATCCACGACTTCGACATGGCCCGATTTCTGATCGGGAGTGAAGTGGAGGAGCTCTACGTAGCGGCCGCCGTGCGAGTCGATCCGCAGATCGGTGAACTCGGAGATCTGGACACCGCGATAATAACCCTCAAGTTCGTGAACGGCGTGCTCGGGACCATCGACAACAGCCGCCAGGCCGCCTACGGATACGATCAACGGGTCGAGGTATTCGGGTCGGGCGGGATGGTGGCGAGCGGCAACGAAACCCCCGATCGCCACAGCCTGGCGGATGCGGCCGGCATTCACGGTCCGCTTCCCCTGCATTTTTTCCTGGAACGCTACCAGGCCGCGTATCTGGAAGAGATGCGCAGCTTTGTCGAATGCGTGCGGTCGGACAAGTCCCCCGAAGTTAGCGGGCCGGACGGACGGGTGCCGGTGGTGATGGGACTGGCCGCCCAACGATCTTACCGGGAGAACCGCCCGGTGCGGTTGGGCGAGATCGGGGCTTGAGGAGGGTTGGATTGAAGATTGGCCTGTTCACCGATTCGCTGGCGGACCTGGACTTTGAGGCGGCGCTGGATTGGGCCGCGGCCCAAGGGATCGACGCGGTGGAAATCGGCACCGGGAACTTCTCAACTGCCCCGCACTGCGACCTGCAGGAGTTGCTCCGGGACCAAGCGGCGCGCCGCAGGTTCCTGGGCGCGATCGAACGGCGCGGGCTGGTGCTGAGCGCGTTGAATTGCAGCGGCAACCCGCTCGATCCACACCCGGAACGCCGGGAGCGGTCTCAGCGGGTGCTGGACGATACTCTGCAAGCAGCCAGCGAACTGGGGATCGGTACTGTGGTGACCATGAGCGGTTGCCCGGGCGATCTGGAGGGCGGAAGCTATCCCAACTGGGTGACCTGCACCTGGCAGCGGGAGTACGTGGAACTGGTCGAGCGGCAGTGGGCGGAGCAGATCGAGCCCTACTGGCACCAGGTCGGCGACCGGGCTAGGGGACTCGGGATCCGCATCGCCATCGAGATGCACCCGGGCCAGTCGGTTTACAACACCCGCAGCCTGCAGCGCCTGAGAGAGATTGGCGGCGCCGACGTAATCGGGGCCAACCTGGATCCCAGCCATCTCTTCTTTCAGGGAATGGAGCCGGTCGTCGTGATCCGGGCGTTGGGCCAGGGCGCGGTCTTCCATGTGCACGCCAAAGACACCCGGATCGATCCTCAGGAGATGGCGCTCAATGGCGGGCTGGACACTCGCCCGATGTCCCGGCCCGGCGTCCGATCCTGGGAGTACGTGACTCTGGGATTCGGCCATGGCGAGCTGTTCTGGCGCAACTTTGTGAGTACCTTGAGTGTTATGGGTTATGATGGCTCGCTGAGCATCGAGCACGAAGACCGGCTCATGAGCCCGAAGGAGGGAATCCAGAAGAGCGTCGACTTCCTTCAGGGCCTGATTCCCCGCACGATGGCTTGAGGAACTTGCGGCGCGTTCAGCTGGGCTCGGCAGCCGATCTCAGTAAATCAATAGGCATTGGGAGGTGAGCCTGCACCCGATCCGGTCCCCATAGAACCGCAACGGAATTCACACCGAAGCTTTCGATCACTCGAGGAGGAGAGTTCAGTGAAACCTGATTGGAAATGGCTTGGTCTTGTGCTGTTTGGGAGCGTGTTGGTCGGCGCCTGCGCCACCCCGACCCCGATCGTGCAGACGGTCGAAGTACCGCAGGAGGTCACCCAGATCGTGGAAGTCGAGCGGCAGGTCGCGGTCACACCCACCCCGATCGGCGGCCAGCTCACCCTATACGCCTGCCTGTTCGATCCGGACAAGCTGGCGGTGCTGTTTGAGACCTTCAAGGCGCAGTACGGAGTCGAAGTCACCTGCCTGGATATGAGCAGCGGCGAAGCGCTCGAGCGCATCCGGGCGGAGAAGGACAACCCGCAGGGGGATGTGCTCTTCGGCACCACCAATCTGTCCCATGTCAATCTGGCAGCGGACGGGTTGTTGGAGCCCTACAAGGGTGCGGGCTGGAACCAATTGCCGGATGGCGCCATCAAGGACCCGGACGGCAACTGGACCGGCTTCTACTACGGGGTGATCGGCTTTGCCTGCAGTCCCGCCCGGCTGGCGGAGATCAATGCAGAATGCCCGGACTCCTGGCAGGATCTGCTGGATCCGATCTATAAGGGCGAGATCGTGATCGCCAGCCCGGCTGCCTCCGGCAC
>Ga0326597_10011346_pt1 | contig 11826 bp, 13 predicted proteins | sample RVTome_12_FD_203789 | JGI IMG/M metagenome (GOLD analysis project Ga0326597, IMG submission 203789) | Soil microbial communities from uranium-contaminated site in the Upper Colorado River Basin, Wyoming, United States - RVT100D185 | ecosystem: Environmental > Terrestrial > Soil > Contaminated >...
GGCACGCTCGCGCCGCCTCCACCCGCGACGCGCCGCTCCCACGCGCGAATGACGACGGGGCGGCCTTGGATGGACACGGTGGTCCGGGCGGCCAGCGGCTGCACGCGGCCTTCGACCGTCCAGTCGACAGGCTCCTCGCGCTGGTGCCCGCCGGCATCGAGTCGCTGGCGGAAGTAGCCTCTGCGGTGCAGCAGCGTGACCGCGACCAGCGGCACACCCAGATCCGCGGCGGCGCGCACCAGGTCGCCGGCGAGCACGCCCAGCCCGCCCGCGTACGTGGGCATCGCTGCCTCGACCCCCACCTCCATCGAAAAGTAAGCGATCATCCTCGGCCTCGGCGTCAATCGCGTGAAGCCGTCGCCGGCTCGGCGAATTCGTACCGCGAGCGGACGATCTGACTGAGCCTCGCGGTGACGTCGGTGAGCGTTCCCCTCCGGCACTCCTCCTCCAACCGCGCCAGTTCCTTGGCGAGCGCGTAGTCGCCGAACACGTCCGCGACCCAGCGGGAGAAGTCGCTTCGGCGCAAGTGCCCTTCGAGTGAGGTGGAGGGGGTGTTCTCGAGCACGGCCACGAACTCGCGCAGCGTCCGGGCTCTCGCGCCGGTCTGCGCGCCGTTGCGCCAGAACACGAACGCGTGTCCGTGCTGGACCGGGATGTCCACGTACTTTGCCAAGTGACGCACGTGCGGGGTCAGGCGCGGGGCGAGCCGGATCCGCCGCACCTCGCCCTCGGCTTCCTCGGTGACGGGCAGGGCCACCGCCTCGCCAAGGACGAGGCCTTCCAGGAGCCGGCCCCACTCCTCCTCCTTCAAGCGGCCCGCGCACGTCCGGCACAAGGCAAACAGCGCGCGCACCTCGTTCGGGTTGGATTCCCGTGTCACCAAGATCGCCTGGCTCGCCGCCAGCACGTCCGGATGCAGCTTCGACGCGCGGTAGGTGACCAGCGTGTAGCCGTTCAACTCGAGATCCAACATCTGGAGCACGTCCGGATCGTGCAGGAAGTAATGCGCCTCGTCGACGACGATGCGGTGCGGCAGCCCGGTGCGTCGTCTGAGCTTCGCCAGGCCGGGCAGCACGCTGCGCAGATACTCGCCCTTCTCCTCGTGGGACGCATGCGACAGATCGAGAACGATGCTGACGTCGGGATGACGCAGCGCCCGCAGCAGGTCGCGTGGACGGGGCAGCGGATCGGCGCCCCCCATGACCACGACGGCGGGAAGCGCCTCCAGGGAAGCGTAGTCGCCTTCGGGGTCGATGATGCAGAGGCAGTAGCCGTAGATGATCAGCTGCTCGGCCAGCAGCCCCGTGACCCACGACTTCCCCGACTTCGGATCGCCGGCGACCAGCACGTTCCGGCCGCGGACCGCCAGCGCCAGCGGACGTCCATCGTCGCTGTGACCCAGGAGCAGCCGGCGCCGGGTCTTCAGCGGCGCGGGGATTCCCCAGCGGTTCGCGAGCGCGCGGATGTAGCCGGCGACGGCGGGCGGGCCCTCGCCCGGCAGCACGTAGTCCGCCACGGCCTTCAAGGCCTCGCTGCCCCAGTCGACCGCCACACCCACCTCGCAGGCGTCCAGGAGCTGATGGTCGTTTTCCGCGTCGCCGATGGCGACCGCGTTGTGCGGCGAGAGGCGCAGGAGGGTGAAGGCGCGCCGAAGGCCGGTCGCCTTGCTGATCGCCTCCGGGAGCACCATGGCACGGCCGCGGTTGAACACCAGGACCAGCGGCAGCTCCAGCCGCCGGATGATCCCGAGGACCCGCGGCGCCTCGCCGGCATCGATCTCGACGACGACACATCCCGCGTCGAAGCGAATGCCGTCGCGCCGCAATGCGTCCAGCAGCGCCGGCGGCGGCGGCGGACCGACGGCGGCCGAGTAGCCGCTGTCGGGAAACTCGATCACGGCGCCGTTCTCGCCGACGACCGCGTCGACGAAATGCAGATCGCCGGTCGCGCGGCGCAGGTCGCCGACAATGCGCCCGGTCACGATCATGACAACGATCCCCTGCGCGCGCACCTCGGCGATCGCCTCGCGCACGCCGGAGTCGAGGACGTCGTCTCGCGCGATCGTGCCGTCGAAGTCGAGGGCCAGGGCGGAGAACTTCATCGTCTCAGCGGCGGCCCATCATCATCCACTTCGGCCGGCCGTCGGCGTCGCGCAGCGTCCAGGAGGTCTCGCCCTTCCGGACTTCACGCGCGAGGAGGGCGTCCGACTCGCCGATCTTGACCCGCGACCCGACGATCTCCAGCGCGTCGCCTTTCGCGATTTCGATCGACTTCTCCTTCAGGAACGCCGACGGACCGAGATGCACTTCGATTGTCTCGCTGGCGGTCTTCAGCATGACGTGCGTGCCTTCCATGTCCATGCCCGCCATGCCCATCCGGCCTCGGCCGCGCATCATGCCGGTCATGGTCTTCACCTCTTCGACCGTGCCCTTGAGGGTCGTCTCCGTCTTCGTGTCGTACATCGGCATCCCCTGCCCCATGCCGCCGCGTCTCTGCGCGAAGGCTGGCGAGACCGACGACAGCACGAGCGCACACAGCGCCAGAACGCCTGCCGCGATGAATTGCCCTTTGAACGTCATGGTGTTCCTCTCCTTGCTCCGCACCTAGAACCCTCGCGCGCGGACGCGCGCCGGCGTCACGGGATGATCCTCGAAGTGATACGCGACGTGCATCGTGACCGCCGTCACGACGTGGTTGCGCGACTCCCGCCTCACGACCATCGCCTCGATCTCCGGGCGGAGAGCGATGTGGCGCGTCGCGAACAGGTTGATGCCCCCGCCCACCACGAACGAGGGGTCTCTGAACGTGTGCGACGTTCCGACCGCCGGTTCGCCCGGGCCAAGACGGCGGCGGTAGAAGTCGGGGAGGTCGTCCGCCGACGAACCGAACGACGCGCGGTAGAGCCCCACGCCGCCCTTGACGAACGGCACTGCAGGGCGCGGAACCTTGAGACTCGCGTGCACGGTCAAGGCGGCCGCGAAGGCCTCCGCGCCGCCGCGCCGGTCCAGCCACGCCGCGCTGCCCTCGACGCCGAACCAGGGGGTGATCTCGAAACCGGCGGCCCCGCCTGCCAGTCCACCCGTGTCCGAGGAGGCCGTCGCCAGTCCGGCAAACAGACTGATCGTGCTGCCGCGAATCCACGTGCCCGCCGGGGCCGGCTGGGCCGCGGCGACGGTCGACGCTGCCAGAACCAGGGCCGCGGCCAGCGGGAGGTGTCGAGTGAGTGCCATGTGAAGCACTGTCTGCAAGATTCCTGCTCGGTCTTGGGGGACCGCGCCACGCTCATCCATAGCCGCTGGGTGCCGAAAACCGGCAGGGCGGCCGAGCTGGTTATCCGAGCGCGTTGTCGAGCGACATCATGACGGCGAACCCGCCGAGGAAGCCGAGCGTGGCCACGTCGATGGTGCCTGAGCGAACGGTCTCCGGAATGAGCTCCTCGACCACGACATACAGCATGGCTCCGGCCGCGGCCGCCATCCCGTAGGGGAGAAACGCGGCCGACGCCAGCGCCAGGGCCGCCCCGATGACGCCGGCCACCGGCTCGATGGCCGCGGAGAGCTGCCCCCAGAAGAAGGCGCGACCTCGCGTCATCCCCCCGCGGCGCAGCGGCAGCGCGATCGCCAGTCCTTCGGGGACGTTCTGCAGGCCGATGCCAATCGCCAGCGCGGTGGCCGGGCCCAGTTCGCCGCCGCCGAAGCTCACGCCGACGGCCATGCCTTCCGGGAAGTTGTGGAGCGTCATGGCCAGCATCAGCAGGGCCGATTGCCGCCAGGCGACCTTGGGGCCTTCCGACGATGCTTCGTCCGGAAACTCCGGGTGCAGGTGAGGCAGGACCTGATCCGCGATGTAAAGGAATGCGCCGCCCGCCAGCAGGCCGACGGCGGCCACGAGCACGCCGCCCGCCGCGATCGCGGGCACGAGCAGCGACCAGCAGGAAGCCGCGACCATCACACCGGCGGCGAACCCCATCATGGCGTCCATCAGGCGACGGGGAGCCGATCGAACGAAGAGCACCGGCAGCGTGCCGACGGCGGTCAGCAGATACGTCCCAATCGTGGCGACCAGCGCTTGGAGGATCGGGTCCGAGGCGCGAAAGGATTCGAACATTCAGCTCCGGATCGGCTCGCCCATCTTATGGGAGCCACCGTGCGTCCGCCGAATATTCCCCGTCTTCGGGGAAACGTCCGCATGCGACGCCGTGCTGGTGGCCCTCGCGACGAGTTTCGCAGCGATGGGAACACCGTCGACCTGGTACGTCGATTGCTCATCACCAGCTCGGCTGCGGCAATTCGGGAGTCTGTACTCAGCCTGACAAGACGTCGGATGCGCGGGAGCCCGGAAAGGCGCGCCGAGCGCGCCGCGGCGTGCGGCATGAGAGGAGAGTTCGATGGATCAGACGCGTTACGGTCTGCGCGTGAGCGTGCCGCTCGACTACAGCGAGGCTGTCGAGCGGACGACGGCGGCGTTGAAAGAGGAAGGGTTCGGAGTTCTGACGACGATCGATGTCAAGCAGACGCTGAAGCAGAAGCTCGACGCCGACTTCCGGAGATACGTCATTCTGGGCGCCTGCAATCCCCCGCTCGCGCACCGCGCGCTGCAGGCTGAAGCGGATATCGGCCTGCTCCTGCCGTGCAACGTCATCGTGTACGAGGCAGGATCCAAACAAAGCGTCGTGGCGGCCATGGCGCCCCTGCCGACGATTGGCCTGGTCGGCGAGAATCCCGCCCTCGCGTCGGTGGCGCGGGAGGCGGACGAACGGCTTCGTCGCGTCTTGAAGTCCCTGGAACAGGTGCCTGCGTAAAGGAGAGCTCATGAAGGCATTCACCGCAGCGTCGGCTATCGTTCTGTTCGGCCTGCTCGCGTTCCCCACGCCGGCAGCCTCCCAGCAGAGCCGGTGTGCCGACTGTCATTTCTCGAGGCCCGGAGCCCCCAATCCCGATCACCTGGCCGACTGGGATCGCTCGGCGCACAGCCGGAACAACGTCGGCTGCGAGAAATGCCACGGGGGAGACGCCACCACGTTCGAGCCCTTCCTCGCGCATCGAAACGTCCTGAACAGCATGAATCCTTCGAGCCCGGTGAACCGGCGGAACATCACCGTGACGTGCGGCACCTGCCACGCCGGCCCGTTCGTCGCGTTCCAGAAGAGTCAACATTTCGCGATGCTCGAAAAAGGCGACACGAGGGTTCCCGTGTGTTCGACGTGTCACGGCGACGCCGGCTACCGCCGGCCCTCGGCGAGGGCGCTCGAAACGCAATGCGCCCAGTGCCATGGCCCGAATCGAATCGCGCCGCGGCCGGAGCGCGCCGAGGCGGCGCGAACGCTGTACGACGCCCTGCATGAATCGCGGGATCTGATGAAATCGGTGCGGTCGCTCGTGAACCGCGTGAGCGACAAGCCACGGCGGACCGAGCTCGACGAAGCGTATCAACAGGCCGAGGTCCCGCTGATTCAAGCGGTGCAGGCGGGTCACGAGTTCGTGTACGACGATCTGAAGGAGCGCCTCTCGGTGGCGCGCCAGCGGATCGAAGCCCTGCTCGGACAGCTCGCCAACCCCAAACCGTAAGCTGGACCACAGCGTGTTTCGGTGCTCGTAAGGAAGCCGCAGGTCCCTGGACCGAATCAGGGCCCTGCGGGCTTCCCCCACCAGCGCACCTATCGCAGCACGCGCACCCAACCATACATGTTGTCCAGGAAGTGTGGCAGGAAGGCGCAAATCACCAGATACAGGCCGCGCGTACCGAAGTGCACCACCTCTACGCGGTCCTGCGGCGTCGTGAACGAAATCGGGCCGCGGTAAACGCGATTCACCGGATCGTCGATGATCGGCGGAAATCCAGGCGGCGCACCCGGGACCGGCATCGTGAGACCCGCGTTGATGTCCTGAAACCTGGTCCCAGGTCCGTACACGGCGATGTTGTGAAAGCCGGCCACGATGTAGTTGACGCTGCCTCCGGCCTTGGTAGTAACCGTCCGGGGGATCAGCTCGTGAATGTTGGGCGGAGGGCCTGGGGGAAGCTCGAGCCGGTCCAGCGGGGGCTCCGTGGGCCAGGCGCCGAAGCTGACCGTCGCGCTGGCCAGCGGACCTGCAATCCCTTCATGTCCGTGTCCCTGCGCACCGAGGGTCTCGGCCGCGAGACCAGTCGCAAGGACGCTCGTGACGAACTCCCTTCTCTTCATAATCGCCTCCTGTCGTGGGTGTTCGAAACCGTTCATGAGCCATGTAATCTACATCAGGGAAGCCAGCCCGTAACCATGGAATGCAGCTTGCCGCCCGAAGTCAGACTGCCGACCTGGCCGGCTGCTCGATTTCCCCCTGGACGAGAGCTCGCGATGCGGAGACGACGGATGGCGGGCCTCAACGTGGCGCAGAGCGAACCGCACCGCCTCTCCGGTCCTGACGCTTCGAGTGAACAGCGCGCCGAACCCCGAGCTGCGCGAGCAGGCGCCGGCCTCTGCTGCGCATGGCGGCGCTCCCGGTTCTCGTGAGCCTCTGCAGGATTCGCAGAACCCCCGGCTCGAGCCGGGGGTTCCCTCTCGCGAAATCCGCCAGCGCCTGGGCCCTTCATAGCCCCTCCCCTTCGACCCACGTGATCCAGCAGCGAGACGGAAAGGTTCACCACCCGCCGACGAGCTGTTGTCCTGGGACCAGTTCGTCGCGGGCTCAGTGTCCCAAATACGCGGTTGAGAGCTGTGGTCAGCCCGCGTAGAAATACAACCCGAGCGCCGCCAGCAGGAGCACGACCACCGCAATGACAACCCAACTGGACCAGTCGAGGCGGCGCGGCGGTTCAAATGGCGGAAACGGTCGCGGCGTAGACGGCCCTTGCATGTGAACGACAAATGCAATGACGGTGACGGCGGCGCCGCCGGCGTCCGGGCGCTCAACGTAGTGAGACGTGGATTCGATTCGATGGGCCCAGCCGTGGGGCCCTCCAGGAGGGCGCGCTCAAGCGAGCGTGACCTGCACACCGTCGTCTGCGACGCGAGCATCGATGCCTCGGGCCCGACCCGGCGCGGTCACCGCCCGCTCGGCTTCGCCCACGTGCGCGACGATGCCGGTGCCGCAGTGTGTGAAGATCGCCCGCGTCAGACCGGCGCCGGCGCACGCCATCGCCGAAGCGAGGGAAGATCCGAGTTGACCAGCGGCCGGCGTCACTCTTGCTTGTTTCGGGGGGCTCGAGTGGATACAAGTTTGGTTCCGGAAGCCGGTGACGTGATCGTCGTCCCTGAGGCGCGCCAGTCACAGCTTGTCTACGTCGTGCATCTTGGAGGCGAGGCGGACCAACTCACTTATCACACTCGCGCGGAGGCGACAGCAAGAGCGGTCGCGTATGCGCGAAGCGCGGGAGTCAACGCGTTGTATGGCGACAGCGCCGAGCTTGGGTTCGTTCTCCTGGGTCGCTTCCGAAAAGCGGCCGGCCCTCCGTGACGGGCAGCCTGTTCGACGCGCTTACCGCCTGAGCGTCAGCACCGGGCACGAGGCGCGCCGAACGACATGATTCGTGGTCGATCCGAATAGCGTGAGATCCAACGGGTTTCGTCCGCGGACGCCGATGACGATCAGATCGCTCCCTTCGCGATCAGCAACTTCCAGAATCTGGCGGTACGGCTTTCCATGGCCAATCTTCGTCGCCGGCTTGCACCAGACCCGGACATCGTCGGTCACCAGGGCGTCCAGCCGCGCGCGGGCCTGCTCCTCGGCGAGCCGTCGGAACTCCGGTGTGTCGAACCGCTCGACGAGCAATCCATCATCCGCGGGCCAATCGAGGACGTGGAGAATCGTGAGATGCGCGTCCGACTCTTTGGCGACTGAAACGGCGAATCGCAGGGCTTCCAGCGAGGATTCGGAGAAGTCCACGCAACAGAGCAATCGTGTGTAAGGGACCCTCGCCGCCGCAACTACGGCCGGCGGCACCGTCAAGACGGGACAGGAGGCCTTGCGGAGGACCCTTTCAGCAACCGATCCCAATATGAACCGCTCGAACCCGCCGAGACCGTGCGTGCCCATGACAACCAGATCGCACTGCAGTCGGCTCGCGTGGTCGAGAATGCGAGGCGCCGGATTGCCGTCGTCGACGAGCACGTCTGTCTTCACGCCTGCCCGGCCTGCCGGCTCCAACCAGGCACGGAGCTGCTCCTCCAACGACCGCCGCTCGGCGGCGGTTGGCAGCTGGCTCTTGGGAAACTCGGCGAAGAGAATCGTCGGCGGGTAGAGGAACATCGGGTGAATCACGTGCAGCGCCGTGACCTGCGACTCGTACCACTTCGATACGGCGATCGCGTGTTCCAGGGCGTGGCGTGCCGTGTGCGAGAAGTCAATCGGACACAGAATATGCCGAATCTCGACCATACAATCCTCCGCAATTCACCGTCCGGTGCCTGGTACAGCTTGGGTCGGGACCCGACCACCGTCGAGAAAAGCAGAATGACCTGCGCCAGATCGGGCTGGCCGATTTCCTGAAGCTCGTTCGTGCGCGTACGACAGGCTGTCGGATCTTGACCAGCCGACAGAGATCGATCGGCGTGCCCACGACGACCACGTCGCACGGCACCCGGTCGATCGTGGCTTCGAGATCACGCACCTGCCGATCGCTATACCCCATGGCCGGCAGCAGCGGACCGATCGTGGGGTACGTCCGGTAGGTCTCGGCGATGCTGCCCACGGCGAAGCCTCGCGGGTCCACGATCTCGCGCGCGCCGAGTTTCCGTGCAATAACCGTGCCCGCGCCGAAGCATTTCCCCGTGCGTCAGGGTCGGCCCGTCTTCAACGACCAGCACCGTCCGGCCGGCGATGAGATCGGGACGATCCGCGGTCACCGGAGAAGCCGCCTCCACGATAATGGCGCGCGGATTCGCCGCGCGAATGTGATCGCGAAGCGGCGATGACCGTTGCGCACGACCGGTATGCCGCCGCCGCCCAGCGTAATCACGACGACATTCGACTCAACAAGCGCGCGAATGACCGGCTCTTCGACGATTTCGCGGGGCTCCGGCGATCCGACGACACGCCGGAATCCGTGCGGCGGCTCCTCGACCATCGTCCACCCGAGCGCGCGACGCGCATCGGCTTGCGCCCGCGAATAGAACGGACCAATCGGCTTGGTCGGCCGCGCAATCGCCGGGTCGGCGGAGTCCACGACGACCTGGGCCAGCAGCGTGGCGACCTGGCGATGGACGCCTCTGGCTGCGAGCGCTTCTCCGAGCGCCTGCTGCAGCAGAAAACCGATCTCGCCCTGCGTGGTCGCGACACACACGTCGAGCGGGAGCGGATAGGCCTCTCTCGCGGCGCGCTCCGAGCGCAGCAGCGCTGCCCCGACTTGAGGTCCGTTGCCGTGCGTGACGACGACGCGCCACCGCTCGGACACCCTCGGCGATGGCGCGGCAGGTTGCCGCCGCGTGCGTCCGCTCGGCCGTGACCGTTGCCGGTTCATCCGCCCTGATGAGGGCGTTACCGCCAATCGCGATGAGCACCGTCGGCTGCATATTTGGTCCGCCTCAGTCCGTGCCGTCCTAGCCCGGGAACGACCAGTAATGCTTTCTCGGTGTGACGTCTACGCGACAAGTGCCCCGACACGCTTCGTCGCGAGTTGTCTCAACGGCGATGCCAAGCTGAACCGCTCTCGTCTCCCGTCCCGCGAGTGACGGAATGATCGGCAGCATTCGAGGTCTTCTTCGCAGTTCCGTGTGGTGCGTGGTTTGCAGGAGTTTCTGTCCCGGCCAACGCGCCCGGCTCCTCGCCAGGGGCTGGGCCCTGACTGCAGATGACCGGATAGAGAGGCTGACATGAAACTCACGCCGGTGATCACGTTCCGCGGCATGGATCGCTCAGAAGCGCTCGAATCGGAGATCAGCGCACGCATCAACGGGCTCGAGACGTACTACCGCTCGATCATGGGCTGCCGTGTCCTCGTCGAGCTCGCACAGCGGCATCATGAGGCCGGCAATCACTACCACGTGCGCATCGATCTCACCGTGCCGGGCGAGGAAATCATCGTGGCCCACGACGCCAGCCTTCATGCGACGGCGCAGGACATCGACGTGGAGAGAGCCAGAAAAGGAGACGAACCCGACCCGGAACGCAAGCACGCCAGCGTGGCGATCCGCGAAGCCTTCGACATCGCCCGGCGCCGGCTGCAGGATTACGCACGACGACAACGCGGCACGGTCAAGGCCTCGATCCGGCAGCCGCGCGGCCAGATCGCTCAGCTCTTTCCCGTCGATGGATATGGCTACATCGAACGCGAGGAGGACGGACGCGAGGTGTACTTCCAGAAGAGCAGCGTCCTCAAGAACGCCTTCGACCGCTTGACGGTCGGCAGCGCCGTCTCGTTCGTCGAGGAGCCCGGCGAGAAGGGGCCGCAGGCGAGCACCGTCAAGCTCCTGCACCCGCGGCGCACGCGGCGTCCATCCCGGCTGCATCAGTAGAGCCAGCCGCGCCTTGAGCGCGCCGGCTGGCCCACGTGCTGCGGCCGGAGTCCAGGCGACCGGCGTCTCTTCCGGGCATTCAACACCCGGATGGGCCGGCCGAGCCGTGACGCGAGCGCGACCGCGTGGCGGATGATGGTGCCGCTCCCCGGTTTGCGCGCCGTCGACGACGAGCACGGACATCAGGCGGTCGGGTCGGCCGACACGCGCGGCCGTCGGGCCTCCCGAAGCGTCGCGACGACATCGTCATCAGATACCTGCGAGAAATCGCGGAAATGATAGCCGATGGCGTAGAGGAGCGCAGGCGTCTCGAGGCAGACGACTTCATCGCACTCCCGGCCGATAAGTCGTAAGGCTTCCGCGGACGCCACGCCGGTGGCAGCAACGAGCTTCGCCGGATGGCGTGCTCGCACCGCCCGCAGCGCGGCAATCATCGTCGACCCTGTGGCGATGCCGTCGTCCAGGACGATCGCGACGCGGCCGGCCGCGTCGATAGGGGAACCCGCGGGTTCGTACATCTGACGCCGCCGCCGCAGCGTCTCCAGCTGGATCCCCTCTTCAGCCTCGAGGTACGGCTCGTCCCACAAGTCGCGCGTGTCCGGATCCAGATACACCATGCCGGTCTCATCGATCGATCCGATCGCCAGCTCCGGATTGTGTGGGGCGCGCAGCTTCCGGACGAGCACGACATCCAGATCGCCGCCCAGGGCCTCGGCGACGATCTTTCCCATCGGCACGGCTCCGCGAGGGATCGCAAGCACCAACGGGCGTTGGCCTCGATATTCCTCCAACCGGCGAACCAGCAGCCGCGCAGCCTGCGCGCGGTCCTCGAAGGCCACGGGTGATATCTCCTCTCAGCGATCGGACGCCGATCGCTCGGACCGTCCAGGGGCCGGCCGGGGCGATCTCAGGGGGTGACCGACAGACGATCCTCGACCTGCGTGACACCAGGCGCGGCCCACGCCGCACGCTCGGCCTCCTGCCGCTCGGCCCACGACCGCACGTTGCCGGTCAGAATGACCTTGCCACCCTGTGTGGTGACGGCGACCCGGCGCGCGTCGATCTCGGCGCTGCGCCTGAACGCATCCTCGATCTTGGCCCGTAGGTCGTCGGCGTTGACGCGCGGGTGGACGATGATCTCGTTGCTCACACCTCGAACGCCCGTCAGGTCTCGAACGGCCCGCGTCGCCCCTTCCTTCTGAAACTGCCAATCCACGTTCCCCTTGAGGGTGACCCATCCGTTGCTCACTGCCACCGAGATCCGCTCGTCTGGCACCACCGTGTTCCATTGCAGGGCGTTCACCGCGGCTTTCGCGACGTCCGAATCCGTGCGCTGGTACTCGCCCGGCAGTCGAACGTTGAGATCGTTCGCGACCGCCTTCACCCCGTACACCTTC
>Ga0326597_10011347_pt1 | contig 11825 bp, 12 predicted proteins | sample RVTome_12_FD_203789 | JGI IMG/M metagenome (GOLD analysis project Ga0326597, IMG submission 203789) | Soil microbial communities from uranium-contaminated site in the Upper Colorado River Basin, Wyoming, United States - RVT100D185 | ecosystem: Environmental > Terrestrial > Soil > Contaminated >...
CCACGGCCGGATGTCTGAATGTAAATGGGGCAACCAGAACCGCCAGCTCGATGCGGCTTGTCTCGCGAGCCAGGCCGGCCAGGGTGGCAAACGCATCGGTGGCATCTGGCTTCGGCTCGCGGCCCCACCCGTAGTAGTGATCGGACCTTGCGAAGGAAACGAGACCGTTTGCTTCCGCCCAGCGGGCCACCGTCAGGATTTCCTCGTACGTGCCACCAACCTGTGGCTCGGTCATGAGCGCAAGATCCATGATTTACCGCGGTTCCTTGGGCAGTCCGAGGATCATCTCGCCTGCGATGTTTCGTTGGATTTCTGAGGTTCCCGCATAGATGGTTCCCGCCCGGGCATTCAAGAATACGTTCTGCCATGATGCCGTCGAGTTCGAAGCTCCCGGATCGTCGGTGGTAAAGGCACTGGACGGAGGTCGCCCAACCGGCACCAGTCCGACGGTCCCCATGATGTCCATGGCGAGTTCGGTGACCTCTTGATGGTATTCGGACCAGAAGATCTTGGTCAAGGCCGCATCGGGTCCGGGGGCAATGCCCTTTTCGAAATTGGTGAGAGCCCGGTATCCGGAAAACCTCATGATCTCGACCTTGGCGTAACAGGCCATGAGCCGGTCCCTGACGAGTGGATCCTCGAGCTTGCCAAAGTCGCGGGCGTAGTCGATAAGCCTGTCCAATTCGGCCCGGAAGCCGAGTGGAGTAACCGCGGCAGCTTTTCCACGTTCAAAGCCGAGCAGAGCCATCGCTACTCGCCACCCATCGTTGACTTGGCCGACGACATAGTCGCGAGGGGTTCTGGCGTCTGAGAAGAAGACCTCGTTGAATTCCGAGTCGCCAGATATCATCTCGATGGGTCGAACTTCGATGCCGGGTTGGTCCATTGGACACAGGATGAAGGTGATCCCTCGATGTTTGGGGGCTTCCGGATCGGTACGACAGAGAACGAAAGTCCAGTTGGCAAGTTGTCCGGCCGAAGTCCAGATCTTCTGGCCATTGAGGATCCATTCATCTCCGTCGAGAATCGCCCGCGTGCCGACGCTACCTAGATCCGAACCTGCATTTGGTTCTGAGTAGCCCTGACACCACCGGTCTTCGCCAGACAGGATGCGCGGCAAGAAGTATTGGCGCTGTTCTTCGGTGCCGAGTTCAAGCAGGGTGTTGCCGAGCATGCCTATTCCGAAGGAATCGGTTGGGCCACCGGTCGGCACCCCGGCCCTGATAAGTTCTTCGGCCACCACTACCTCGTCCATCTCGGTCAGGCCGGCTCCTCCATACGCCTTTGGCCAGGTGACTGCCAGCCATCCGTGCTCATACAACGTGTTGCGCCATTCCTGGACGAACAAGTCATAGGCGGCTCCTTCGAGGGAACCAGAGCCTGCCCAATTCGTTGGTAGCTGCTCGGCCAAAAAGGTCCGGACGCGCTGGCGGGTGGTTTCGGTATGAGCTGGGTAGTCAAAGTTCAAAGGCGTCTCCTGTTGCTCGCAGGCTAGTCAGGGGACGATCTGTGAGAGGCAACCGGGCGTCGATTTAGGTGCTACCGGAGAGGCTGGAATTGGCGCCGAGGCGAACCGCAGTTCCCGAAGCCGTAACCATCAGCATCGATCCATTGGCGCCGATGGTCTCGTAGTCAAGATCCACGCCAACCACCGCATCGGCGCCGAGATGTAAGGCTTCGCTGGTCATCTCGTCGACCGCCAAGGTCTTTGCCTTCAGTAGCTCACGCTCATAGTTGGCCGAGCGCCCGCCGATCACGTCGGTGATCCCGGCAAAGAAGTCTTTGAAGACGTTGGCACCGAGAATCGCCGCCCCCGTTACCAGTCCCAGGTACTCCTCGATCTGGTGCGTCTCGACCGTGGGGGTCGTGGTGATGATCAATCGGCAGTGCCGATAGAGACGTGGTTACAGGTCGAGCACACCCGTCGAACCATGACGCCACTCGAACTCACCACATAGTCATGGACGTGTTCGACCCTCGACTGGCGGACCCTCTCCAGCAAGCGCAGTCCGCTTCGATGCTCGGGTTTGGACTCAACCGGGATCGGGGCGATGACCTCTGGAAGTCCAGCCGCAGTTCGTAGGTCGATCACCAGTCCCGCCTTCTCCGTCGAGGGAGACTCAAGTGGTGATGGGTGGATAGCAGTGGCTGGGGGAGGGTCAAGCGGGTCGATTTGGTCGACGTGCTCGCCGGTAGGCTTCGACCCTGCAGTGGTACTGATCGGCGGGGTCGGTCGCTCTGCAACGAGATCCGTGATGGAAGGCCAAGGCGCGACGCTCGGCCTGACCGGTGTCGAGCCTGTGGGCTGTGGTTCGTGGTGCAGTGCCGCAGGAGTCGGGCGGGAGGCAGCCGCCACCGCCGAAGCCAGCGACGCGACTTGCCGCGGGTGTGGTGCGGCTACTTCATGGCGGCCCGAGGGAGCGGCATTGCGGACGGCTCTCTTGGTTTTTCGCCGGGCCCGGATACTCTTTGTGGCAGCTTCCTGGGCTTTGTTCAGGGCGGGGACTGCGCCATAGGCGAAGTCGAGGCGCCGATCCGGAATGAATCGAACCAGGTCTCCGTTGAGCGCGAATTGGTACTCGTTGCCGGCGATCTCAGATAGAGAAATGAGCGACACGTGCCAGGTTGCCCACTGTTCGCGATTGACTTCAAGAGTGATTGAGTCGTCGTCAAGCACGAATACAGCTTTGATTCCCCTGGTGTCGTTCGCTGCGAATACGGTGCCCGGATGTCTCATTCGTGATCCTCATTAACGTCGTTGCCCAACCCGTCGCCGCTGTCAAGCTTATCGGCGATCGAATTCAAATCCTTAGCTCCGTGGCCCGAGACTTCGACTGCGCGACACATGGCCCGCACCACATCGGCGATAGCCCGGCCCCTGGCGGGTTCCATCCGTCCGGCCTGTAAATCATCGACGGCTGTTTCGAGGCGCGCCAGTAGACCGGCCAGATCTCGCAGGCCGGGGAAGGCGTCAGGGAGAGGGGGGGTCGACAGTGGCAATGATTCGCTGGGGGTGCCGTCTTCGACGGCTGCCCCCTCCGGCTCCGGTGCTTCGGTCTGAATGGCTTCGGTCCGGGTCGACTCGAATTCGATGGGGATGACCGATCTGATGGTCGCGCCCGTGGCTGGCTCGGATATCGGCTCCGCCGCTGGTTCCATGGACGGATCGTGTTGGGCGGCAGCGACACTCGTGGCGAGTGGCCCGGGGAGCGGTTCAGGTTCGTGGCTTTCGAAGGTAAGGGTTTGACCCGGCCGGCTAGCCGTCATCGGTTCGGGGAGGGGCAAACGTCCGTCACGAGGCGCTGGATCCATGGCGATCGGGGAGCGGGCCGGCGGTTCGATGACGGTCGGGTGGGGACGGCTACCCATGAGAACCGCGTCGGGCTCGCCCGATGGCGGGGTTGGCTCGGGATCCGTCAAAGGTACCGGTGGGCCAGGCAGTCGCTTTTCCGGTGCCGATCGAGGTGGGGCGCTCGGCGTGCTCCCAGCCGGCGATCCAGGCGGGGTTGGGTGAGTCCGCATGAGCTGGCCGATCTCATCAGCCCTGGTTGTCACAGTTTCATTCCGGGCGGTCGCCTCGGCGAGCGGTCCGACCGCGGGCGCTTCAGGATCGGCCGCGGGGAGGAGGGAGCCGGTCAGGCCGAGTTGGTTGGCGAAATCAGCAGGCTTGAGACCCCACTTCTTGATTTTGGCGAGGAGTCCGGCTGGCTGGGCCTGCTCGTCGACTTCATCAAAGAAGGGAAGCCCCCGGGATGCGAACAGTGGTACGTTCTCGGGCGTGAATATCAGCGTCTCGTTACCGAGCGTCAGATCATATTTACCTCGGGCGATCTCGACAGCTTTCGTGTCGGGGCGATTCCAGGTGCCGAGTTTCTCGTCGCCGGTCGCCAACGACAGGGCGTCAGCCTCCATCGTAAGCGTCACGACCAATCGCGACCCGGGGTCGTTGGATAGTTCTAATTCGCCATGAAACAGCACCCAGACATCCCCCTCCGGTAGCACTGCGGGTGCCCATGATCCCGCGCCGGCTCACCGCTTGTCAACAAAGGTTACCCGACAACCCGTAGCTGCGCCGGTCCGTGTACCATCGACGTGCCGGTTAGGTTGTCACCGAGAAGAGCTTCGATCTCCTCGGCCGGCAGTGGGGGAGAGAGAAGATAACCCTGGCCTTTGGCACAACCAAGTTGTTGCAGGCGGCGAAGTTGATGAGCGGTCTCGATACCCTCGACGACGGTGTCAATACCAAGGGCATCACCGAGCTGCAACACCGTCCGAACGAGTGGCGACTCCTCGTCGGGGTTGAGCCGGTCGGTGAAACTCTTGTCGATCTTGATGATGTCGATCGGGAGGCGATCGAGATAGGCGAGCGACGAGTATCCCGTTCCAAAGTCATCAATGGCCAGGCGTACGCCCAGGTCGCGGATGTCGTCGAGCAGGCTGACCGTTGTTTGCATGACGACGTTTTCGGTGATCTCAATGATGAGGCGGCGCGGCTCCAACCCATGTCGGGTAATGGTCTCGCGGATCATGGCTGCCATGTCGACTTCGGCCAGTTGTCGGGGTGACAGATTCACGGCCATGGTCAGGAACTCGTCTGGTCGGGCGTTCTGCCACTCGACTGCCTTGACTACCGCCTGCTCGAGCACGAAGGCTCCAATGGCGACGATAAGGCCACTTTCTTCGGCAAAAGGAATGAATTGGGCGGGTGGGACGATTCCTCTGGTCGGATGCTGCCAGCGAACCAGAGCCTCCACGCCAGTGATTTGTCCGGTAGCCAGATCGACGATCGGTTGGTATCGCAACACCAACTCGTCCCGGGCGACGGCCTCTGTCAGGTCTGCTTTCAGCTCCAGTCGTCTGATCATCTCGGCATGCATGGCGTCTTCAAACACGCGGTAAGTGCCCTTGCGGGTTTGTTTGGCTGCGTACATGGCCGCGTCGGCGTTGCGCATGATTTGATCGGGGCGATCGATGGAACCACCAAAGGCAATGCCGATCGATGTGTGAACCTTGAGTTCCTTGCCTTCCAGGTTGAATGGGATCGTCATGCCGGCGATGATCCGCTCGGCAACATCGGTCGCTCCGATGGGACTCAAGAGATCTTCGAGGAGGATGGCGAATTCGTCCCCTCCCAGGCGAGCGACCACGTCTTCGGGCCTGGTGTAGGAGCGGAGTCGGTTGGCTACTTGGACCAGTAGATCGTCCCCGGCTGCGTGACCGAGCGAGTCGTTTACGGTCTTGAAGTCATCGAGGTCGAGAAACATGACCGCGATGAAGTGGTCGTCGTTGACACATCGATCGATGGCCGAGTCGACCCCCTCGGAAAAGAGAGTGCGGTTGGCGAGTTTGGTGAGCGAGTCGTGGAGTGCCTGGTGGCGCAACTCCTCTTTGAGGTCGGTCAGCTGCGCCAGAGAATCTTCCAGTCGACCGTTTTCGAGCGACACCGAGACCTGGCTGGCGAACGTCTCAAGGAGTCGGACGTCACTTTCTTCGAATTGGGAAACATCGTTGATTCGGTTGGCGACGATGATCACCCCGAACGTACCGTGATCGCCAGAAAGCGGGGCGGCCACCCCATCTTCCAGATGCCAACCGTCGCGGCCGAACATGGTGGGATCGGTGATCAGCATGGCGCCAGGGCTGTTGGCGATGCTGTGGAACAACGCCTCCCCCGAACCCAGATCGAACGGTTCCATCACAACCCTGCGGTCGTCGGGTCCCACGGCAGTGAGGTAGGCGGACTTGCTCTCCTCGGGTAGCAGGATGATCTCAACGACTTCGGCTTCGAACATGTCTTGTGCGTAGATGGCCGCTGACTCGAGGGCGGACTCGATCTGAGGAGATTCGTGGAGAACCTTGGTCGCCTGGTACAAGGACTCAAGGCGGGACCGCTCAAGGCGCTGGCTGATATAGGCCCGATAGGCGAAGAACAGGACGACCGGTGGCACCATCGCCAGCCAGGCTGAGTTGGATTCGCCGCTCCAATATATGGTAATCCCCACCAGGGCGAGGGCGGTGTTCATCAAGGCTGCCAGGGCAGTTAGTGACAGGACCTCTAGCTGCTCCCGGCGATCAATGGATCCGCCCGACAGGTGGATGGCACCATTGATGAGCAAGTTGGCCAGGATGACACTGGCCTGGGTGGCGATGATCGCTGCGAACCAGCCGGCCAGACCAAGCGGATCGCCGAGGCCGGCTATCGATCGAAACACCACAACGGCCAGGAGGACGACGAACGTGTTCTGGGCGAGATTGAAAGCCAATTTCATCGGCGGCTGGCGTCGGTTGATCACCAAAGCCATGGCAAAACCGATCTGAGCGACGATGAGCTCCCATGGGGCGCTGGCGAAGAGCCCCAACACCAACGTCACCTCGCTCATTGAGAACGAGTGGGCGTGTCGGTGGAAACGGAGATGCACGACAGTCAGTTCGGCGATATAGACCAGCGGGATGAGGATGTACCAGGGGATCTGTCTGGAGTCGGGAAACAGGGTGGTGAGGTTCGTTACCTGAGATGCCATGGCAGCGGCCGTCAGACCGATGAAGAGTGTCAGGGTCCAGACCTGTTGTTGGCCAGAAAGGCGACTGCCCATCGGTTTTTTTGTGACTAGATCCATACACATCTTCTCTTTTTTGTATGTTGTTCATCGGCAGAAACCGGGTCGGCCTGAGGTCATTCCGTACTCGTGTCACCTGACTAGTCAGGCGCCTTCCTTGCCTCAATCCGGACGGGCCGACTTGCGATACATCTGCGAGAAGGTAGAGAGGATCTCCTCCCTGAATCCGTTGACCTTTTTGAGCTCTGCCAAACCGGGGAGGCCGGTGCGGGCTCGAATGGTGGTGGATTCGTCATGGGGCGCCGGGACGTCCGTGGACGGTTCTTGGGCAGCTTCGGTGTCGGTGTCGGTGTCGGTGTCGGTGTCGGTGTCGCTTTCGAGGTCCCCGTCTCCCTGGATGGTGGGGGGGGTGACTCCGGGCGGACTTGCCTGGTCGAGTCGTCCGGGTGACTCATCGAACCGTAGCTGATCCGGCGGACGCCGTGTGTCATCAGCGACCAGTGGTTCCTCTAGAAGTTCGTTACGACCGATGACTGACTCCTCGACATGATCAGCCCATGGCTCCCCGGCCGCTATCGAGTCGGGGTCGTCGATGTGCTCGTCAAGTTCTTCGACGGTGGTTTCGTCGTCGTCGGCAAAAATGGCCGTCAACCAGGCGAAGTCATCAGCTGTCGAGTCGTCCTGCGCAGGCTGGTCAACTGCATCAGCGGCGATTGCCGACCCGGGGCGCGGAGTGCTCGACCGAGCGGTCCTGGCGAGGGACGGGAATTCTATTTCGATGTTGTCATCCGCTGACAACAGTCAGGCCTCCTGATCACCTTTCATCATCGTCGCTTTTGGTCTCGTTCTTGAGCCATTACCAGTGCCGGGCCGTCCATTCTGCGAGGTGTGGTCGCTCGGTTCCGATCATGGTTGGCGCTCCGTGCCCCGGCAGGATCCGGGTTTCGTCCGGTCTTGAAAAGAGCTGGGCGTGAAGGCTGTTCATGATCTGATCGAAGTCCGAATAGGGGAACCGGGTCGCTCCTGGTCCGCCAGGGAACAGTGTGTCGCCGGTCAGCACGACCCCGTCGATGACAAAACACATCGAACCGGGGGTGTGACCGGGTGTGTGAATGGCGCCAATGCTGATCTCGCCAACGGTGATGGGTCCGGGGAGTAACGGTTCGTCGATCGAACGGTTGGCGATGACACGGTCTGCTTCGTGGAGTCGGAAGGGGATGCCAAGAGCCGCCGTCACTTCGCCGACCGCTCCCAGATGATCACCATGGCCATGAGTGGTGAGGACGACCAGGGGATCAACATCGTCGGCGGCAGCCAGAACGCGGTCGGCCTCGTTGGCCGCGTCGACGATCGCTGCCTTACCGGTCGCTTTGCAGCTGACTATGTACACAATGTTGTCGAATGGGCCGACGCTCAATGAACGGATTCGGGCAGAGGGTAGGTCAATGGTCAACATGACATGGGAGACTACCTGGCGGCGCATGCCGTGAACGATGGTTAACATGGGCGGGGATGACGAGGAGTTTGCATGAACTTTGCTTTTAGTGAGGAACAAGAGTTCCTCCGGGAGATCGCACGCCGGTTCCTAGACGACAAATGTCCGTCCTCGGCGGTCCGCGAGCTGATGGCGTCTGAGACCGGCTTCGATGGCGGCATGTGGGCGGACATGGCGGATATGGGGTGGCTCGCATTGGCCATTCCCGAGTCGTATGGAGGAGCTGGTTTCGGCTTCCTGGAAACCACGGTGTTGCTCGAAGAGATGGGTCGAATGCTCCTTCCGGCTCCGTTCCTTTCTACCGTGATACTCGGAGCCAACGCGGTTCTGCTGGCTGGCTCCGAGGAGCAGAAACTGGCGGTGCTTCCGTCCGTTTCCGCAGGGACTTTACGGCTGGCCCTGGCTGTCACGGAGCCGGCCGGACGCTGGGACGAGGCGGGGATTGAGATGCCCGCCCTCCCCGATGGGGACGGATACCGCTTGTCGGGCGTGAAAAGTTTCGTGATTGACGGTCATACGGCAGATATGCTCGTCGTGGCCGCCCGGACCGATCAGGGGGTGACGCTGTTTCTGATCGACGTCGGCCTGGACGGAATCGATCGCAAGGTGGTCGATTCGTTGGATCAGACCCGTAAACTCGCCGAGATCAATTTTGCCGATGTGGCGGTGCCGGCTGCTGCGGTGTTGGGATCCGTTGGAAGGGGTTGGGAAACGCTGGCGAGTGTTTACCGTATCGCCTCGGTGGCACTGGCCGTGGAATCGGTCGGCGGAGCCCAGAAGGTCCTCGACATGGCTGTGGAATACGCCAAGGTGAGAATTCAGTTCGGGCGCCCGATCGGCTCATTCCAGGCGATCAAACACAAGTGCGCGGACATGCTGGTGGGCGTGGAATCGGCGAAAAGTGCCGCCTACTACGCGGCGTGGGCTGTCTCGGAGGATAACGATGAGGTTCCCATCGTTGCTCCTCTGGCCAAGTCATATTGCACCGAGAAATACTTTTCTGCAGCATCTGAGAATATTCAGGTCCACGGAGGAATTGGATTCACGTGGGAACACGACGCCCATCTCTACCTCAAGAGGTCCAAGAGTTCCGAGTTGCTGTTTGGTGATCCGTCATATCATCGGGCCTTGCTGGCCGACCAGATCGGAATATGAGGCATGAGTCCGGCTTCAGCCATCGCGCTCGGGGCGGTCCTGGCAGTGGTCTTTCTGGTGCTCATCGGTGTGATGCTTTTCCAGGAGATACGAACGAGGCCATCGAGGGACCCGGCCGAGTTCATCATTGACGACGCGGTCAAGTGGGTCTGGAGTCGGCTCGATGGGGGCCCGAAGGCCAGGCTCACGCCCGACGGTGTTCGGTCAATTCTCGAATGGCAGGTGTTCGGACTCCAACAGAGCGTCAAAGGCAAACCTCCCGGATCCGCGTCGGTCGTGATGGGTGCAAGTGACGAATCGGTTGACTACATTCTTACGAAACTGGATTCGTTGGACCCTGAGGATGTCCGGGCGGTCCTGGCGGGGCAGTTCGGGTATCTCGAATCGATCGGGGCTATCGCTGGTATGGCGGAGGGGAACGAAACGTGAGAGCTCGATGCGGCGCGTGTGCGACCGAAGTGGACGTTGCGGGGGAGGGGCGGTTCAAATGTCCGGCGTGTGGGGCCGTGAACCAGGTGAGTGCCGGACAACGGGGCGTGCCGACGGCCCCTGCTCCTGCAAACCCCGCCATCCCGTTCCCCCCTACGGTGCCCGTTCCCCCGGCGGAACCCTCCCCCCGAATCGCCTGCCCGGAGTGCGCCTTTTCGTTCATCGTCGGGGCCGTCGACGTGGCCACCTGTCCCAATTGCCAGGCTGACGTCCCGGTAGGCGCCGGGCCAACCGACGACTAGCCTCGAGCAGATTGGAAGGCGGACTTATGGCTGGGGCACGGCTCAGGCGATTTGAACACAATCGGTTCCTCGGAGCCAGAGATACCATGATTGTGTACGACTGCGACGATCCGGCGCAGTTTGCCGAGCTTTCCGAACGCAACGACGTCGACAACCTGACCATGCGGAATCTCATCTCATCGTTTGGCCCTGATGCTCTTTCAGAAGCGTCCAACCGCGGATTCCGACCGAGGTGAGACCTCGTAACGATCGGTAGCTCCGAATGGCTATACGCCGAGCGATCGATCACCGGACCGCCACTCGAAGGCTTGCGCCATGAGATCGGTCACCACCTCTTCTCGAAAGTAGAAGAAGTGGTCCGAACCCTTGATCACGTGAAGCCGGCCTGAAACCTGTCCGATGTAGGCTTCCGTTTCCGCCACGGTTGTGAATTGATCCCGGTCGCCGAGGATAAATGTGCGAGGAGCCGCAGGGAGTCGAAGGGGGAGGGCCGGACTACTCACTCCTGTGACGGGCGGAGCAATGCCAGCCCACGGAACCGCCGTGTTGGTGTCGGCCATCCAGGCCAGTGAGATGGCCGCCCCGAAGGACCAGCCACCGAGAACATATGGTCCTTCTGCTTCCCGGCCCGCCGCCTCCCAGGCCGCGGTGACATCGGCAATTTCGGCCTGACCGTAGTCATGAGTCCCGGAGGATTCACCGACGCCCCGAAAGTTGAAGCGAAGAACGGTGAAACCTCGAACGGCCAGCCCCTCGGCTAAATGATTCATGAGCGGGGCTCGCATCGTCCCGCCCTGCAACGGGTGGGGATGACACAGGACTACCGTCCCGATCGCTTTACCGGTAGGTCGATCCCAAAGCGATTCAAGTTTCTCGCCGTCGCTCGTGACGAGGGTGCGGTTGGCTGATGTCATCGGCCAGTTCTTTCATACTGCCGATTCGGCGGGTCGCCGATCAGACGGAGTCTGCCTTTTCGGCGTAGGTGTTCGAGGTGAGCCAACGTTTCCTGAATGGCCAGGCGTTGCTGAAGAAAGCTGAGGTTGGGTCGGAAGGTCGTCTCCATCACGTGCCAGGCGGTGTCGGGTCCGGTGGTGAGGTGATCGATCATGTCTTCAAGACGACGAGCGTGATGGAGGGCGATCTGATGGGCTCGTTCCGATCCGCGTTCAATCTCGGTACCGTGGGCCGGGTGGGTCAGCGAGGCCTCAAGTCGGGTGATCTGGTCGATCGAGGCGAGGTAGTCACCCAGATGGTCGGACTCAGGCCCTGTGTAAGGAACGAATGGCGAGATGCGGGGGAGGACGTGGTCACCGGAGAACAGCAGATCAGTCCGGGAATCAACCAGGCAGATGTGATTTATCTGGTGGCCAGGCGTGTACAGCACCTTCAAGTATCGATCACCGCCAAGACTGATCCGGTCGTCGTCAGCCACGGCATCGGTCGGGTTCATGGCGACCCCGTACCAGTGTGGGCGTTCCCAATCGGTGAGAAGTGCTTGGGTGAATTCGGTCGGTGCCCCGTGTGCCCCCGCCGCCTCGGCGAGCACCGTGGCTCGAAGTGTCCAATCGTTGTAGCGGGGGATCTCGTCGGGAGTGGTCTCGTGCATCACCCACCGGGCTCCGGTTTCTTCGACCAGGGTGCCAGCCGCCGCCACATGGTCGACGTGGAGATGGGAGCCGATCAAGGTCGTGAGGCTGCCGCCAATTGTGGCTAAACCGGTCCGAATCGCCCCAAGACCCTCTTCACTTTCGACCCCGCAGTCAAGCATCGTCAGGCCGTCCTGGCCTTCGAATACGTAGCAGTTAACCGACTTGGGTGCGGCGAAAGGTAGTGGAGCGGTGATGCGCCAGATCCCCTCCCCAAGATCGGTGACCGTCAATTGTGGGC
>Ga0326597_10011348_pt1 | contig 11824 bp, 10 predicted proteins | sample RVTome_12_FD_203789 | JGI IMG/M metagenome (GOLD analysis project Ga0326597, IMG submission 203789) | Soil microbial communities from uranium-contaminated site in the Upper Colorado River Basin, Wyoming, United States - RVT100D185 | ecosystem: Environmental > Terrestrial > Soil > Contaminated >...
ATCGCGGCGCACGCCGACGAGGACGTGATGCATGCGTATCCCCTTTATTCCGACGCCGCGCGCTCGCCGCTCGACCCGGAGCTGGTCCCGTTCAGTTGTGCCTTGACCGCGGGGCTCGCGGCGCGAGGCCCCGTGCTCATGCAGGAGTTCGGACTGCCCACGGCGCCGCCCGGCCGGACGGGCCGCACAATCGAGGACGACTTCCTCGGCCGGCGGCTGCCGCAGTACCTCGCCTCCGAGGAGGAGGGGGCCCACTACTACGCCGAGGTGCTGGATCGGCTCGTGGCCACCGGCGCCGCCGGCGCCTACGCCTGGTGTTACACCGACTACGACCCGCGGCTGTTCGATCGTCCGCCGCTGGACCGCGCGGTCCGCGAGCGCACGTTCGGGCTGCTGCGGGCCAACGGCAGCGAGAAGCCGGAGGCGGACGTCTTCCGGCGGCTGCGCCGGCAGCGCGACGCAGGGACGCTCGTCCCCGGCGCCGTCCCCGCCGTCCTCGACCTCTCCGCCGACGCGTACTACGACGCGCCCGCGCGCCACTTCGCACGCCTCTACGCTCGCTGGCTGGAGCACGCCGCGTGATCGCGCCCCTCCAGCGCGTGGCCGCGAACCCGGTGCTCGTGCCGGAGCACGTGCCGTTTGCGAAATGCAGCGGCGTCTTCAACGCCGGGGCGGTGGCCGACGCCCGCACCGGGCGCGTCGTGCTGCTGTTCCGCGCGTTCGAAGCGGAGACCGCCCGGTCGTCGATCGGCCTCGCCGTCTCCACGGACGGCATACATTTCGACGAGGTGCTGGACCGGCCGGCGCTGTCCCGCGTCGCGTCGTACGAAGAGTGGGGCGTGGAGGATCCGCGCGTCGTCTGGCTCGCCGCGGAGGGACGTTATGCCATCACGTACACGGGCCATTCTCCCGCCGGCCCACGACTGTGCCTCGCCACCACCGACGAAATCCTCGATCCTTCGCGCTACCGGCGGCACGGGCCCCGGCTGGTCACCGAGAACAAGAACGGCGTGGTCTTCCCCGAGACCATCGCCGGCCGCTACGCCGTGCTGCACCGGCCGATGCCGCGCATCGTGCTCGCGCGGGTGGCGGCGCTGGAGGACCCGTGGCCGGCCGAGGGAGCGGTCCTGCTCGGGCCGCGCACGGGCACCTGGCGCAGCTCGCGAGTGGGCGCGGGCGCGCCGCCGCTGCGGACGCGCCTTGGGTGGCTGCTCGCCTTCCACGGCGCCACCGCCGTCGCCGAGGGCAACGTCTACTCGATGGGCTGGTGCGTGCTGGACGGGGACGACCCGGCCCGTGTGCGCTACGTGTCGCCGGAGCCCGCGCTGGCGCCGGAGGCGGACTACGAGATCCATACCGGGCCGCTGCCCCAGGTGGACATGGCGAACTTCCCGGGCGGGATCCGCGTGGTCTTCCCCTGCGGCCTGGTCGAGCTCGGGCGGGACCTGCTGGTGTACTACGGCGCCGCCGACCGCGTGGTCGCCGCGGCGCGCGTGGAGAAGCACGCGCTGCTCGAGTCGCTGGAGGCCGCCATCGCCCGCGGAGAGGGCGATGCCGCGTAGCGCTTCGGGGCCGCTGTCCTGCGTCCCGCTGTCCCTGGCTTGCCTGGCCGTCGGTTGTGGCCGTGACGCCATGTCACCGCCACGCAGCGAAGCGCCTCCGCCGCTGATCCTGCGGTTCGACCACCTTCGGCACCTCGGCCTCGACGCCGCCGTGAACCGGCAGACTGTGCGTGCGGTGGCGCTGTACGCCGATGCCCCTGACTATCGCCCGAGCGGCTCGCCGGCACGGGACGGATACGAGGGCATCGCCAGCGTCGACGATGCCGCCCGCGCTGCGGTGGTGTATCTGCGCGCCTACGAAGAGACCGGCGACCCGGGAGTTCGAGAGGAAGCGCTCGGCCTGCTCCGGTTCGTGGCGTCGATGGAGCAGGGAGACGGGGAGTTCGTCAACTTCATCGACGCGCGCGGACGGCTGAATCGCGACGCGCCGAGCAGCCGGAAGAGCCTGTCGTACTGGGCGGCGCGCAGTCTCTGGGCGCTGGGTGAAGCCGTACGAGTGTTGGGGCGCGGAGAGCCGGATCGAGTGGACGGGCTGCGCGGCGCGCTGGAGCGCGCGGAAGCCAGGATGGCTCGTGAGGTGAACGCCGGTCGCTTGCTGGGCGGGTCGGCGACCGCCACGTCCGAGGCGCTGCTGGGGCTGCTCGCCCTTCAGCGCGCCGAGCCAAAGGCGGCCCGCGCCGCGCTCGCCGCGCGGACCGCGGCGCTGCTTGTACCGCTTTCGGCCGGGTCTGGCGCGGCCGCGCCCTGGGGCGCGCGACTGGATCGGCCGGACGCCGCCTGGCATGCCTGGGGCGCCCGATCGACCGCCGCCCTCGCCGGCGCCGCGGTGGTCCTGAACCGCCCCGATTTCCTCGTCGCGGCCCGTCAGGAAGCCGATGCCCTCTGGTCGCGGTTCCTGCTCGCCGGCCAATTCCCGTCCGAGGTGGCGCCGGACGGCTCCGTGAACTGGTATCCGCAGATCGCCTACGGTGTCAGCCCCGTCGTGGAAGGCTATCTCGCGATCGCCGAGGCCACTGACGACCGGCGATACGCCGTGCTGGCGGGTCTGGCCGCGGCCTGGCTGCTGGGCGCGAACCCGGCCGGCGTCGTCATGTACGACGAGCGCACGGGCCGGACGTTCGACGGCATCGACGGCCCCTCCGCCGCGGAGGTGAACCGGAACTCGGGAGCGGAGTCCACCATCGAGTCGCTGCTGGCGCTGCAGTGCGTGACGCGCAACGCGGACGCCGCGGAGTATCTGCGCTACCGCATGGCGGGGGCGCCCAGCGGCTCGCTGGCGAACGTTCCGGAGCAGCGCGAGTTCACGGGCCCGGGTGGCGGCCGCGTGTCGCTGCGCCGCCAGGCCGCGGGCCTCCAGGTCGTCGAATCACACGGAGAGGCGCGCCCCATCACGCTGACCTATTGGCCGGCCGCCAATCCACGCGAGACGCGGCTCGCCATGCGCCTGTCGGAGCAATGGAACCGGGAACACCCGGACGTGCAGGTCCGCGTGCAGCCGCTGCCCGCCGGGCGATCCACGGAGGAAGTCCTGCTCGCGGCCATCGTCGCCCGCGCGACGCCGGACGTCTCCTCCAATGTCTCCTCGGCGCTCCTCGCCCGGCTGGTGCGGGCCGGCGGCGTCGTCCGGCTCGACAGTCTCGCCCCCACCGCCGCGCGGCTGTCGGAGCGGACGACCACCGCGATGCTCGGCTCGCTGCGGCTGCCGGATGGCGGGATCTACGCGATGCCGTGGAAGACGAACCCGGAGATGTTGATGTACAACGTGGACCTGCTGGCCGCCGCCGGCATCGGCCCCCCGCGGACGCAGGGCGAGCTTCTGGAGGCGTTCCGTCGGCTGGCGCGCGATACCGACGGCGACGGCCGTCTCGATCGCTGGGCGCTCTGGGCGCCGCTCAAGACCACCTGGCACGAGCGCTTCCACGACTTCTATCCGCTCTATCTCGCGGGCTCCGGCGGCCGCACCCTGGTGTCGAACGGACAGGTCCTGTTCGACAACGAGGCCGCGGTCTCCGCCATCGAAGTGCTGCGGCGAGGATTCGCGGAGGGACTGCTGCCGCGAGCCAACTTCGCGCTCGGCCGCGACCCGTTCATGGACGGGACGGTGGCCATGAAGATCATCGGCTGCTGGTTCCTGCTGGAGCTGGAGCAGCTGAAGCCGCCGGGGATGCGCTACGCCGTCACGCCGATCCCCGCGGCCGAGGGCACCGCGCCGACGGCAAGCTATTCGTTCGCCGACCTGCGGAGCATCGCCGTCTTTTCCACCACGAGGCACGCCGATGCCGCGGCGCGGTTCGTCGCGTTCCTGACCTCGCCCGCCGCCGACCGTCTGTTGATCGAGGAAGCGAGCCAGCTTCCGTACCGGCGCTGCCTCGCGTTCGATTCGCGTTTCGCGGCGTCGCTGCGGCGCTGGCCGACGCTTCCGACCTACGCGACCCATGTCGAGCGAACGCGCGACCTGGATCTCGATCCCGACATCGTCGAGATCTTCGACCTGATCTCGGAGGCCTATGAGGCGGCCGGCATCTACGGCGTGGTTCCCGTGCGGCAGGCGCTGACCCACGCCGCGGCCGAGGCGGGAAGGATCGTCGATGCGCGCTGAAGAGCGGTCGGGATGGCTGCTCAGCGCGCCCTACGCGGTGTTCCTCCTCGCCTTTGCCGCCTACCCGGTGTTTTTCGCGCTGGCGCTGGTCTTCATGCGCTGGGATCTCGTGACCGATCCCTCCTTCGCCGGCCTCGACAACCTGCGGCTGCTCGCGACCGATACGCGCTTCTGGCGCGCGGTGGCGAATACGTTCGTCTTTCTCGGCATCCACCTCCCGCTCCAGGTCGCGACCGCGCTCACCCTCGCCCTCGCCCTCAACCGGCCGCTGGCGTTTCGCGCCTTCTGGCGGGCGGCGTTCTTCCTCCCCGTGGTCATCTCCGGCGCGGTGGTGGCCATCCTCTGGAACGCGCTGTACGCGACCGACGTCGGCCTCATCAACAGCCTGCTGGCCAGAGTCGGCGTGTCGCCGGTCCCCTGGCTCACCGATCCCTCGCTGGCCATGCCCGCGATCGCGGTGATGGTCACCTGGAAGAACGTCGGCTTCTACGTCGTCATCTACCTCGCCGGCCTGCAGTACATCCCGCGAAGCTGCCAGGAGGCGATCGAGCTCGACGGCGCCACCGCGTGGCAGCGCTTTCGCCATCTCACGCTTCCGCTGCTGCTGCCGCAGACGATCCTCGTCGTGACCCTCTCCACGATCAACGGTTTCCAGCTCTTCATCGAGCCGTACGTGATGACGGGAGGCGGACCGCTGCGCCGGACGTTCTCGGTCGTGCTCTACATGTACACGAACGCATTCTCGTACCAGAAGATGGGGTACGCGGCGACCATCGGCGTGGCGCTCGCGCTCATCATCGGCGCGGTGGTGGCCGTGCAACGGCGGGTCATGGGCAAGGCGGAGGTCCTTTGAGGTCGCTCGCGCGCGCGGCGCTCTACGCGGGCCTGACCGTGGCCGCCGTCACGTTCATCTATCCGTTCCTCTGGATGGCGTCGACCACGTTGAAGCCGCCGTTCGAGGTCGGCTCGCTGGACCTGATCCCGGACCGGATCACCCTCGACAACTACCGTGTGATGTGGGGCCGCGCCCCCTTCGGGCGGGCCCTGGCCAACAGCGTGCTCGTCGCGGGCACGATCACCGCCGCGGTGCTCGTCCTGGGCTCGATGACCGCCTATGCGATGGCTCGCCTGACCTTCCCCGGCCGCCGCGCATTGAACGCGGCCACCATGGCCGTGCTGCTGGTGCCGGGCCAGCTCACGTTGATCCCGCTCTACACGTTGATCGTGCAGCTCGGCTGGATCGACACCTACGCGGCGCTCATCGTCCCCTACCTTTTCAACACCACGGCCATCCTCATGCTGCGGCAGTTCTTCCTGCAGATTCCCCAATCGCTCATCGATTCGGCGCGTTTGGACGGCATGGGCGAGCTGCGCATCCTCTTCACGATCTTCTGGCCGCTCGCCCGCCCGCCATTGGCCATCGTCGCCATCTTCACCTTCATGGGATCCTGGAACGAGGTGCTCTGGCCGCTGCTCGTCGTCCGCGAGCAGCAGACCATGACCCTGCCGCAGCTGCTGACCGTCTTCATGCTGGGCGGGGGGGCAGGGACGCTGGGGGTCTCGCTCGCCGCTTCCATGGTGCTCGTCGTCCCCGTCGTCGTCGCCTACATGTTCCTGCAGCGGTATTTCATCGAGAGCATGGCCGGCGCGGGAGTGAAAGGCTGATGCCGCCGGTCTCCTTCGAGCACGTGTCCAAGCGTTTCGGCGAGGTCGGCGTCGTCGAGGACTTCGACCTGCACGTCGAGGACGGCGAGCTGCTGGTGCTGGTCGGCGGCTCGGGCTCCGGCAAGTCGACGATCCTGCGCATGGTCGCGGGGCTCGAGTCCGTCACGACGGGCAGCATCCGCATCGAGGATCGCGACATCACGCCGCTGCCGCCGCGCGAGCGCGACGTCGCGATGGTGTTCCAGGATTACGCCCTCTACCCGCACCTCACCGTGCGCGACAACCTCTCGCTCGGCCTCCGGCTTCGCAAAGTCCCGAGAACGGAGATCGACCGCCGTGTACGCTGGGCAGGAGGAATGCTGGGCCTCGACGCGCTGCTCGATCGCAAGCCAAAGCAGCTCTCGGGCGGCCAGCGCCAGCGCGTGGCCATGGGCCGGGCCATGGTCCGCGAGCCGAAGGTGTTCCTGTTCGACGAGCCGCTGTCCAATCTCGACGCCGGCCTTCGCGCGCAGATGCGCATCGAGATCGCGCGCCTGCAGCGCCGCCTCGGGACCACCACCCTGTACGTCACCCACGACCAGGTGGAGGCGATGACGCTGGCCGACCGGCTGGTCATCCTCGACAGCGGGCGCGTCCAGCAGATCGGCGCGCCGCTCGAGGTCTACCGGCGCCCGGCCAACCGCTTCGTGGCCGGATTCATCGGCACGCCGCCGATGAACTTCGTGGAGGGGCGGGTGGCGGCCGTCGCGGGCGGGGTCGAGTTCGCGGGCGAGGCCGTCCGCATCCCGCTCGGGCCCGCGATCGCGGCGGCCGAAGGCCCGGCCACGCTGGGCGTCCGGCCGGAGGACGTGGCCCTGGTCGCCGCGGCCACGGCGGGATCGATCCCGGCGCAGGTTGCCCTCGTGGAGCTGCTCGGGGCGCACGCCCACCTGCATCTGGATGCGGGGCCGCAGCGCCTGGTCGTGGTGGTCCCGGGGGCGGCGGCGCCGGCGGCGGGCACGACCGTGCACGTGCGCCTCGATCCCGCCCGCGCGCACGTATTCGAGCCGAACGGACGCGCGCTCGTGCGACCGGCCGTCTAACCCCGGCGGCGCCCGATCATGTCCACGGCCACCGCGGCGACCAGGATGCCGCCCTTGATGATGGGCTGCCAGAACGATTCCGTGTTCAGCAGGCTCATCCCGTTGTCCAGCGACGCCATGACCAGCGCGCCGAGCAGCGCGCCCCACACCGTCCCCTGCCCGCCCATCAGCGACGTGCCGCCGATGACGGCGGCCGCGATCGCGTCCAGCTCCATCATGCGCCCGGCATCCGACGTGGCCGAGCCCACGCGCGCGGTGAGCACCACCCCCGCCACCGCGCAGAGCAGCCCCATCACCGTAAACACGCCGACGATGTGCCGCTCGATGGCGATGCCCGAGTAGAAGGCGGCCTCGCGATTGCCGCCGATCGCGTACAGGTGGCGGCCGAAGCGCGTGTGCTGCGCGGCCCCGGCGAAAAAGGCCGCCAGCACCAGGACGAGGAGCACGGGCATGGGGATGCCCTCGTAGGCGTTCATCACGCCGGTGGCGGCCAGGGCGAGCACGGCGGGGCCGGCGAACTGCAGGCGCTTGAGGCCGGTCGCGCGCGCGGCGCGGTACAGGAACCAGGCCGCCACGACGCCGGCCAGCGTCCATCCGAGCATGGCCGGGACGTAGCGCTGCCCGATGTACACGTACGACCGGCCGGGGCTGGTGGAGACGCCGCCGGTGACGCCGAGGAGGGTGCCCTGGAACACCAGCATCCCGCCCAGGGTGACGATGAAGGGCGGGATCTTGAGCCACGCCACCAGCGACCCCTGCACCGCGCCCAGCGCCGCGCCGAGGACGAGCACCATCAGGAACGCGGCGGGCAGGGGCCAGTCGCGGTTCGTATAGGCCAGGGCCGACAACGCGCCCATGAGACCGGCCAAAGCACCCACGGAGAGATCGATCTGCCCGGCCACGATGACGAGCACCATCCCGATGGCGAGGATCGACGTGACCGACATCTGGCGCGCCAGCAGCGAGAGGTTGCGCGGCATGAGGAACGTGCCCTCGGTGGTGATCGAGAACACGATCCAGATCGCGGCCAGGGCGCCCACCATGGTCAGGGCGCGCCACGGGATGCGGGGCCGCGGCCGCGCCGCGACGGCAACCGGCGACGGCGTGGGGTCGGTGACCGGCGGGAGTGCTGCCATTCGTTACACCTTCATCGTCGCGGCCGCCATCACCGTCTCGGGGGTGGCCCCGTCGGCCGCGAGGTCGGCGGTGGCGCGGCCCAGGCTGAGCACGAGGACCCGGTGGCTCATCCCCAGCAGCTCCGGCAGGTCCGAGGAGACGAGCACCACGCCGAGCCCGCGCTGCGCGAGCGTCGAGATGAGCTGGTAGATCTCCGCCTTCGCGCCCACGTCGATCCCGCGCGTGGGCTCGTCCAGGAAGAGAACGCGCGGATTCGACATGAGCCACTTCCCCAGCACGACCTTCTGCTGGTTGCCGCCGGAGAGCTGGTTCACGATCGCGAACATTCCCGGCGCCCTGATGCGCAGGGCGTCGAACTGGGCCTTCACCTGCGCCTCGCGGGAATGATGGTCGAGCAGGCCGCGGTGGGTGAACCGGGGCAGCGTGGCCAGGGTCATGTTCTCGGCGATGGAGGCCTCCAGCACCAGCCCGTAACGCTTGCGGTCCTCGCTCACCAGGGCCAGGCCGGCCGCGATCGCCTCCCCGGGGCTCTTGAACGGCCCGCGGGCCGGGCCGCCGCCGACCGAGAGGCGCCCCGTCACCCGGCTGCGCGCGGCGCCGAAGAGCGAGCTCACGAGAGCGGTGCGCCCGGCGCCCATGAGCCCGCCGATGCCCAGCACCTCGCCCTGACGCACCTCGAAGCCGATGTCCCGCAGCACGTGCCGGCCCGGGTTCACCGGGTCCTCCACCGACCACCCCTCGACCTTCAGGAGCAACGCTCCCGCGGCCTGCGTCGGGCGCGGGTAGAGGTTCGTCACCTCGCGGCCGACCATCATCGAGATCACCTTGTCCGTGGTCAGCTCCACGGTGCGGTGGGTGGCCACCGACCGGCCGTCGCGCAGCACGGTGACGCGGTCCGCGATCTGGAACACCTCCTCCAGGCGGTGGCTGATGTAGATGGAGGACACGCCCCGCGCGCGCAGCTCGCCGATCACCGCCAGCAGCCGCTGGGCGTCGGTGTCGGTGAGGGCGGCGGTGGGCTCGTCGAGGACCAGGATGCGCGCGTCCTTGGACAGCGCCTTGGCGATCTCCACCATCTGCTGCTGGCCGATCCCCAGCTCCTTCACCGGCCGCTCGGGATCGACGTCGAGCCCGACGCGGGCGAGGGCGGTCTGGGCGTTGGCCGCGACCGCGTCCCAGTCGATGAGGCCGCGGCGGACCGGCTCGTGACCGAGCACGAGGTTCTCCGCCACGGACAGCTCGGGGACGAGCGCGAGCTCCTGGGCGATGAGGGCGATCCCGTGCGCCTCGGCCGCCTTCAGGGTGCGGAAGTGCACGGTTTGCCCGCGCAGCAGGATCTCGCCGCCGTAGGTGCCGCTCGGGTAGAACCCGCAGAGGATCTTGATCAGCGTGCTCTTGCCGGCGCCGTTTTCGCCGCAGAGGCCGTGGACCTCGCCCTCCTCGAGGTCGAAGGAGACGCCGTCCAGGGCGCGGACGCCGGGGAACTCCTTGGTGATCGAGCGGAGCTCGAGGAGCGCCATCAGCTCAATTCTTGGGCCACTGTTCCTTGGGGACGTCCCGGTAGACCTGCTCGACCTTGTGGTAGCCGTCGGCGATCACCGTGGCGGCCATGTTGTCCTTGTCCACCGCGACGGGCAGGAGAAGAATGCTGGGCACGTCGATCTTCCCGTTGCCGAGGGGCTTGGTGGCCTCGCCGTGGGGCTGCTTGCGGGCCAGCATTATCGCGACCTCGGCCGCCTTGTGGGCGAGGAGCTTGATCGGCTTGTACACCGTCATGCTCTGGGTGCCGACCACGATCCGCTGGCAGGCCGCGAGCTCGGCGTCCTGGCCGGACACGAGCACTTTCCCCGCCAGCTTCTGCTCGGCCAGGGCCTGGATCGCGCCGCCGGCCACGCCGTCGTTGCTGGCCACCACCGCGTCCACCTTGTTGTTCGAGCGGGTGAGCGCGTTCTCCATGTGCTTCAGCGCCTCGACCGCCTGCCAGTCCTTCGCCCACTGGTCGGAGATGATCTTGATCGCGCCCTTGTCCACCAGGGGCTGGATCACGTTCATCTGGCCCTTGCGGAAAAGCAGCGCGTTGTTGTCGGTGGGGGCGCCGCCGATGAGCACGTAGTTGCCGGTCGGCTGGCGCTGCACCAGGTAGTTGGCCTGCATCTCCCCGACGCCGATGTTGTCGAAAGAAATGTAGAGGTCGAGGTCGGAGTCGTTGATGAGGCGGTCGTAGGCGATCACGGGCACGCCCGCCTTGTGCGCGGACTCCACGATGATGGCCGCGGTCTTGCCGTTGTGCGGCGCCACCAGCAGCACGTCCACGCCCTGGGTGAGGAGGTTCTCGGCCTGGGAGTTCTGCAGGGCATCGTCGCCATTCGCGGCCTGCACGAGGACCCGCGCGCCCAGCTCCTCGGCCTTGGCCACGAACAGGTCGCGGTCGCGCTGCCAGCGCTCCTCCTTGAGCGTGTCCATGGAGAAGCCGATGGTGATCTTCCTGGCGCCGCCCTCCCCGGTGGCCGGAGTGCTGCCCCCGCCGCCGCCGCCACCGCAACCGGCGAGCACGCCGCACGCCAGGACGAACGACGCGAAACGGAACCTCGCCATGAGGACTCTCCCGTGGTTTGCGCGGCGATGGAGCGGCCGGATGCGGACGATTCGCAGCCTATGCTGCGCGCCGGGGCGCGTCAACCGCGCGGTATAGAATCGGCGCGCTCGTGAAGGTCGAAACCCTTTTCCTCGACGCCGGAGGCGTGCTCGTCAATCCGAACTTCGAGCGCGTGGCGGACGCGCTGCGCGCGCATGGCGTGCCCGCGGAGGCGGCGGAGTTGCGGCGCGCGGAAGCGCAGGCCAAGAAGGAGCTGGACACCGACTCCACCGTGAACGCGACCAGCGACGCCTCGCGCGGCTGGCTCTACTTCGAGCTGGTGCTGGAGCACGCGGGGATCGTGCGCGATGCGCGCACCGCCGCCGCGCTGCGCGACCTCGCGGCCTACCACGCGGAGCACAACCTCTGGGAGACGGTGCCGGACGAGGTGCCCGGCGCCCTGACCCGGCTGCGCGCGGGCGGGCGCCGCCTGGCCGTCCTCTCCAACGCCAACGGCACCGTGAGCCGGCTCTTCGCGCGGATCGGGCTTGCGGGCCATTTCGACCACATACTCGACTCGTGGCTGGAGAAGGTCGAGAAGCCCGACCCGCGGTTCTTCACCCTCGCCCTGAAGCGCGCGGCCGCCGACCCCACCACCACCCTGCACGTCGGGGACCTCTATCACGTGGACGTGCGCGGCGCGCGCGCCGCCGGGCTCGAGGCGTGGCTTTTCGACGTGGCGGGCCTGTATCCGGAGGCGGACTGCCCGCGGGTGGCGTCGCTCACGGAGCTGGCCGACCGGCTCGGCTGAAGTCTGCATCTTGACATCATCCACCCGGGACATCATGATGCTCGAATGAGGACCACACTGACGCTCGAGCGCGACGTCGCGGATCGGCTCAAGATGGAGATTCGCAAGAGCGGGAAAGCCATGAAGGCGGTCGTGAACGATGCCCTCCGGCGCGGGCTCGGGCTGGCCGGCAAACCGATCCGGCCAAAGCACTTCGAAGTGCGGCCTCACGCTTTCGGATTCAAGCCCGGCATCGACCTCGATCGACTCAACCAGCTCGCGGACGAACTGGAGTCGGAGGAAACGGCGCGAAAGCTGTCCCCGTGATCCTGCCCGACATCAACCTGCTCCTTCACGCCTACAACAGCGAGTCGCCAACCCACGGCGCCGCTCGGAACTGGTGGGAAGACCTGA
>Ga0326597_10011349_pt1 | contig 11824 bp, 8 predicted proteins | sample RVTome_12_FD_203789 | JGI IMG/M metagenome (GOLD analysis project Ga0326597, IMG submission 203789) | Soil microbial communities from uranium-contaminated site in the Upper Colorado River Basin, Wyoming, United States - RVT100D185 | ecosystem: Environmental > Terrestrial > Soil > Contaminated >...
TTGTTAATAGCGTCATCAACCAGCTTTCCGGGGAACCAGTAATCAAACCTCACACCAAAATTTAAAATCATTCCTTTAAACGTAATTTTATCCTGAGCATAAAAAGCTCCGAAAGCGGGATAAACTTTATATGCATCATTGTTTAATCCAAAAGTTCCAATCCAAGGCTTGTAAATATCGATAAGCTGCATTTCCTGGAACGCCATTTCAATGCCGGCTTTAAATTTATTTTTTGGGTTGAAGGTATGGTTTAAATCACCTTTAAGCCTGTATTCCTCTACATAGTGGTCATGCCATGTAAAAGCATTTCCGACATCGTAAAATCCATCACCGGGTATCACTCCCCAGGGATTATTTGTATCACCGGTGGGATAGTAAACAAACGGCGGCTTTAGTATGTCCAGCGGTTCTTCGTAATCGGTCCAGTAAAGACCGTTTGCATCTACTCTAAGCTGTGAGAAATATTTTGTAAACTTAAGCTCATAGAAAGTCTTTGTGCCAACCGCGTGCTCCCAGTTAATATTGTTAAAAATGTTTAAGTGAGTATATGTATTTGCATTATCAAGGGTTTCCTGAAAATAATATTGATAGCCAGGGTCAGGTTCAACATATTCAAGATTAGTCTGCAGGCTTTGTGAATTCTGATTAATTGCAACTGACTGGTTATAAGAGTAAGATATTTTCATATTGTCTTTTATCTTCCAGGTCACTTTACCTAACCAGTACCAGTTATTGTTTTGTCTGGGTGCGAAACGTGTCCCTTCAAAAATTGAGGAGTAAAGGTGTTTTGCTTTAAATCCGGAGCGCTCGTCCTCGTTCAATCCCGCAACAGATGTGAATCCATCGGAAATATTCATAAAAAAATTTCCGAAGAATGTAATTTGACCGGGGACATTAACTTTTAATAAATTTTTCAGAAAATATTTTGATATTGGTTCGGGTCCGCCGAGATTAAATTCAAACAAGTCCGTATTAAAAGTTGATTTCCACTCCTTATTAAATCCAAGGTTATCCCTTTTATATGTTATATTAAGGGAGTACTTATTATATAATCCGTCTTTTGTTTTTACATTAACTACTCCAGATGTTGCCTGCCCGTACTCGGCATTATAGCCGCCTGTTATTACTTCAACTTCTTCAAGAACCTGAGCTGATAGCTGAAGCCCGAACCCTGTTCCTGCAAGCGGGTCTTGTATTGATACTCCGTCTAATAAATATGAATTATCGCTTGAACGTCCGCCTCTGATAAATAGCGCATCGTCCTGCTTAATTACACCGGGCTGAAGGGTTACAACATCGATTACATTTTCCACAATTTTTCCTTCAATATCCTTGCTTGTCATAATATGTTTGCTTTCCGTCTGTTCAATGTCAAGCAGAGGTCTTTCGCCGACAACCAATATTTCCTCGCCGACTGTGTATGATGTAGTGCTTAAAGTTATATCAAGCGGTGTGTCTTCATTACGTTTGACCTGTATGCCTGTGTACTCAACGGTCTTATATCCAATCGCTGAAACTTGCACTGTATATTCGCCCGTGGGAACATTCTTTAGGGTATATTTTCCTTCTGTATCTGTAGCCGATGCAATGTAGCTTCCCTTGATTTTCACATTAACATCCGGCAGTGGATAACCTGTTGAATCGACGATAGCACCGCTGATTGAGCCGTTTTGCCCGTAAATCTTAAGTGTTAAAATTAATAACAGAAATAATATTTTTGTCAAAAGAATTTTCATACTAATATGTTCCGAAAAATTCTCTTAAAATCTTCCTTATAAATATTGTTCCGTTGCCGTTGAAGTTCATCCTGTTTAATGGGACTGACATGAACAAAACTTTTGAATTAACTGAAGCATCCTTTATACAAACTGTTATATTCGCCGTATCATACGGTGGATTAAATGGCAATTTATAAATTAAATGCGCGCTCGGCATATTTCGGATTCCTCTTACTCTGTCCGGCCCGGGTGAACCTGATTCGAGCAGGGGATAATTATTATCGATAACTATAGTTGGTGTTTGCAGAGTAATATTTGTTACCTGGTAGCTTGTCATGCTGTCAACAGGCGCGAAGTTTATAATTAGACCCTGTGATTCAATTACGTTTGGAAATCCTGTTGAGAAAAAGACCTTGCCCCCCGTAGCAACATAGAACGGCAATGACTGCTGTGCTAATTCGAAGTTTGCATTATCGTTTGAGGCGTTTCCTCTGTTTGCAAACCAAATTACACTCTGGAAAAGCTTCAAAGTTTCAATAAACATGGGATTAATAATCTTGGGAATGTTAGCACCGTTTGCAACTTTGATATCAAGCTTTGAGAATTGGTTAAATCCCTGTGTGTCAAGTGCCCCCTCATAGAATGTGATGGCCTGCTGCACATCTGTGGGAGCAGTTCGATAATAATCGTTAATCAAAAGTATATTGCCGATTTTTTCCCTTACGTACCATGTTCGGTTTGAGTCGGGCATTTTAACAACGGGACTGAACTTTCCCGCAATATCTTCTGCTTTAAGATAAAGAACATTATTTGAATTAACCGCGATACCGCTGTCCTGCCTAAGTGTAAGCAGGTTTGTTAGTCCGGAAATCCTGTGCCAAGAGTTGGTATCATTTAAAGCCCAATGATAATACTTTATTGTGTTATTGCCGTCTGGGTCGGTCCCTGTCCATGCAAAGCTCGCAATTGGGAAAGTGGTATCAGGTATTTCCGTTCCCTGGTTGAAGCTTACGCTTGGAGGTGAATTGAAAACTGGATACAAATTTGTTGCCGGAGTAGGGTCCGAAATGCCTTTATCATCGATAGCATAAACCCAAAACCTGAACGTGCTGTCATTGCCCACAATCACAAGCTGGAATGTGCTGTCATTGTCAGGAGTGAAAGTCCAGCTGGTGCTGTCGAATGAAAAGTAAAACCCGGCTACAAGTCCGTCCGGGTCGTCGCCCCACCAGGAGATTTTTATTCTTGTTTTTTGGGGACTGATAACACTATCGGGAAACAATGATAAATAAGTTTCCGGCGGTAAGTTTGTTATAACCCCCTCGGGGACTTCCGTGCAGCTTTGTATTATTACAAAACTGCAAAATGATACTAATATATATTTAACTTTCCCCAATTAAACTTTCAACTGATTAACTAATCAACTGATTAACCGATTAACTATTTCACAAGAACCATTTTTTTGACATCTCTGAATGTATTTCCCTCAAAAGTATTAGCTTCAAGCACGTAAATATACAGACCTGAAGCAAGATTCAAAGCGTCGAACTTAAATTCGTACTTACCCCTGTTTTGAATACCGCTAATAAGCGTTTTAACCTCCTGTCCAAGCAGATTGTATAGTTTAATGGATACCTCCGCATCAACCGGAAGATTATACACAATAATTGTGGTTGGATTGAACGGATTGGGAAAGTTCTGCTTTAGCCAGAAAGACGACGGGACTTCGCTTATCGGCTCTATTCCGATTACATTGCCAAAATCCGCATTAGTTCTGGGAACAAGCTTGTATCTATCGAATGCAAAGTAAAGAACACCCTGTAGGAAGCTGATACCATCCCATTTCCACAGAAGCTGCCCAGGTAGGTTTTGATTATAGTAATTTGCTAGCGCCGGATCCCAACCATTGACTTTATTGTGATTGCCGTCCTGAAGCTCTATCCTTGCTTCAATGTTTTCACTAGGGTAGACTACATACATCTCACCGAAATTCCTTCTGAAAGTTGTGTCTGGAATTGGGAATTCTGTTGTGCACCCAGTTGTAGATGATGAATTAACACAGGTTATCACTACTTGGTTAGGGAATTTGATCAAGACACTTTCCCATTTTTCCGCAGTAGTATCTCCGTCAATTTTTGAATTTGCAACTACTCCAGGTGATAGATTTTCAAATGGAGGCAGTGGCTGACCTGTTGCTAATATTTGTATATCTCCTGCAGTAGCTATGTTCAACCTGGTCATTCCGAATGTTTCCTGAACTGTGCCTCTCACCCTTACCCGATGTCCTTTTACGAGAGCGTCAGTTGCATTGCCGAAAATCCAAACTCCGCTCCATCCGCCTGAAATGGCAGGGTCTTGTATAATCACCCTGCGAGGTGATGTTTGAGTTCCGCCAGGACTAGTGAATGAAAATGCGGGTATATCCGTTGTATCACACGATACAATTCCCTCTGTTGTTACATCATATCCGTTATATCCTGAAAACCCGCCGTTGTTAGGAGTGTATTGAATATTCTTAATGGTCATGGTATCGCTGTTTAGCACATAGTAAAAATATGTTGAACGGGAAGTATCGGACGGATTTAGCCTCACTGCGCCCTGGTTGTCTTTCGCCCTTACGAAATACTCTACCAGCGTGTTAAGCGGATGAGCAGGCATTTGCGCCGTGTATATATTGCCTGAAGGGGTCATATGCAGTCTGATATATGCTCCGCGGTTAACCCTGTAAAACAGCTGGCAGCTGTCGACTGAAATCGGATTATCAAGCGTATCAGAAACAACTGCGTTAACCTGAACCGTATTGGAGGGTTTTGGAACACCCGGAATTCTTGATACACTGCTTATAAACGGCGGGGTATTGCCTATTAGCAAATCGTTCGGATAAATTGGAACAATTACATACGGAAAAGCTTGGTTGCCCATAAATTGTCCGTCGGCAATGTTCGCTCCTTCTATTATTACGCCTCTTATGTAAGTTACAGTCGCCCCGATAGATGGAGGTGTCCACGCAGTCCAGCCCCATGAAGGAGTTGGGAATAATGAGTAAAAATTAGAGAAGTCGCGCAAATAAATTCTGTTACCCTGAGCATCAAGCAATGACCTGATGTGCCTTTGTGTATTCGGGCTTTGAGGTCCAATAATTACATTGCTTATTTGAACATACATCCCCTCATATTTTTCACCTGTAAGAAATTTAACATTTCCCGACATTGAATCAAAATCCGAGACATTAACAACAGTCGGGGGTGGTCTTCTTTTAATTGTGGGAAGAATCTGAATAATTGTTAAAGTATCAAGCTTAAGCTGTGTTGTTGTGTTTGGTGTCTGATTGAGGGAAAATTCCTGAACGATGCCGGTTAACGTAACTTTCATCCCTGAGTCAAGAGTCGTTATACCTGTGTTTGAAACAGTATCCGCTTGTCTTACAGTGATGCCTCCCCACACGTTATTGGCAGTATCCTGGATATAAATTGTTCTAGAACTGCTTCCTCTTATTAATATCCTGAAATCATTTCCGGAAGCGTTCACAACGGCCGGAGCAATTACCCTACCTGTTACGGTTACCGTATCGCCTAATCGGAGGGATTTGTCATGCCCGATTATGAGTGAATCATTCGGAACGGTCTGTATAAAATAAATCGTCGTTGGATAAAAGAAAAAATAAAACCCTGCTGAAAGCAATAATACTAATAGTGCGGTGAATCGTATTATTTTTTTCATAATAATATTATTTATTTAATTATTAAAAATTTTCCTTTTTTTAATCCCCTCTTAAGAGGGGTGTCCGCCATTGGCGGACGGGGTGTGTTCCGTAATCCAGTTTTTAATATGTTCAATAACTGAGCTTGTATTTTTAGTAACTTCATAATCTTTAAATCTTAGAACCGAAACTCCTAATGATTCTAAGATCTGTTGGCGTTTAGCATCATATTTTTCTCTATTATTGTGACTACTTCCATCTATTTCAATTGCCAACATTAGCTCATTACAGTAAAAATCAACTATATATTTATCTATGGGTTTTTGTCTGTGAAAATCATACCCTAAAACCTGTTTGCCTTTAACTCTTTCCATAATAATACCTCGGAAAAAATACCCTGTTTCCTTAAATCTTTGGCGATTTCTTTCAGTTTTGGGTTGTATGGTATTATTTTTCTTTTTCTTTTCACACACCCCTTCGCATCGAGCAAGCTCGATGCTTTTCCCCTCTCAAGAGGGGAAAAATTATTTAATTATTAAAAATTTTCCTTTTTTAATGAAACCTGTTTTTAGGTTTTTCACAGTGAAAAGATACAGCCCCGTTGCTATTGCCTGGTCATTTTTGCTGATTAAATCCCATGCATGCTCACCGCCCGAAAGTATCTGAGTGCCGTCGGCAAACGTTTTGAACCATTGTATCTCGCTGCCGTTATAAGACTTTGCGTCGTGGTTAAACTTGTCTACTATGTCGCCTGCAATAGTGTAAATTGTAATTTCGCTCAGCTCAGGCAGGTTAAATAAATAGATTTTCCTTTCGCGCTCCTGCTGCCCGTCCCACATTGCGCTTCCATAATAGGGATTTGGGTAAATGCCAATCGGCGTGTTTTCGTCCTCATTGCTCGGCGCTCCGGGTATGATTCTAAATGAATTTGCAAGCAAACTGCTTTCAAGTGATTCAAGATTGTTTGCCGAATCACCTTTGTCATAAGCAGTTACCGCATATACATACTGCCATCCGTTAAGCTGGTTGTTATATTCAAACTTATACCAATATTGATTGGTGTCATTTGGAAAAGTTTTCGGCTGGCTTAATTTTATATAATTAAACCCTGTATTATTTCCAATGTTGTTAATACTGTCAAAATCCCCGTTAAGAATAAACGATGTGAGAAGCGACTTTGTCGGGTCAATATCAGCTCCCGCATTTGTTCTGTAAATCCGGTATCCCTCAAAATCACGCAGTAAAGAAATCGGGTCGATGCTTCTTTCAGCATTTGCTGACCAGAATAGAGTTACTTTTCGGTTTTCATTTACTGCTTTTGTAATAGGGGAGTTAGGCGGGGAGGGCAGCAGATACCTGTCAAGTACTCCGTTTCCGTTTATATCTTCGCCAGGGTCTAATCTCCCGTTGCCGTTTTTATCCTCGCCGTTATATGCCTTCTGGCACCATTCGGCGTGGCTGTACAGCTCTGCACGCTGGTAGGTTGAATCCCATTGCTGCGGGTCACCGCCGGACTTTTTTGCGCAAACGACTCCGAAAACCACCTCAAGGGTATCAAGGTAATCCAGTGATGCATATGGTCCGCCCGATACAAGTATTGAACGATTTGACGGCTGCCTGATTTGTGCAAGTATTGTCGAATTAACTTTAACTCCGCTTGTAAAAAAACCTTTAAGTTTCCCGTATCTTCCAATTTGGGAGCCGTCAGCATCCTGCTGAGGCGCAAAGTATGTTGGGTCGACAGTGTTTCTAAACTGCCATGTAACAAAATTTCGGTATACAGGAATTGTATCTGTTGGCAATGTTCCGTAGGGGGTAGAGCCGAGGAATTTTATTCCAATGTAACTGTTTGTGAAACCAATATCGCCTGTTGCATCAAATTCATATCCTAAAGTGTAAGAGCTGTCCCAGCCATTTCCTCCTTTTGTGTAAAATGATGAACCGCCCGGTGGGGTAATTTGTGTGTTTCTAACTACAAGGTCATTCCACAATCCAACGTAAAGACTATCTATCCTTGAATTATCGTTTCTATAACCAATATTAATAATTCTGTATCTCATAATTACGAAAAAATCTGCGTAAGGATAGTTCCAGCAGTAAGACTGCTGTATTATTTTAATCCCCATGGGAGTGTGGTTAACAATAACCTGGCCTCCTACGATTGTGTTAGTATCGGTATATTCGCAAATATAATCCTGGTGTGAAATTGCACTAGGTGAGTAATAAGGTGATGTTATCAGTGAAGATTTTTGTGTTATAATCTGCCCAGCCCCATTTGTATATTCGAATCCTTCGCCTCGGTTTGAAACCGAAGCATCGATAGCGCCCGTTGAGACTCTTGCAACTCCGTTTTTAATTCCGCCAACCCAAAGCCCGCCGTCAAACAGGTGCTCTATCCCAGAGCCCCTTGGATATTCGCATGACGGCTGCCCCGGCCAAAGTGTAAAACCGTGACCGATTGTCCCGAAGTTTGTAATGGTGAGACCTATATTACCAACATTTGTGAACTTGCTTACGTCGTCATCGGCTACACTCAATCCTCCGTAAAGCAAAAATGCCGACGTTACGGCTGCAAAGGAATATTTAACCAATTGATTAAAGGAACCAGTAAAAATTCTCATTCAATAGTATAACCCCGTTATTTTTTTCAGATGATTCGAAGTGTGTCCTTAACAACAAGACCGGCAGAACAACTCAGACAATGCATGAATAGGCATTCGTCTAACCGATTTACCCTGTGTAAAATAGGCAAAGTCGGTTATAAAATCAATTCTTAATTTATTAGTTTAAATCGCAATTTGCCGAAGATTTTCAAGCAGTCGGTTAAGCGGTTGTTAAAATTTGATTAGTTTTTTAAGTCTTGGGCTTTGAGTTAAAATGTTTAAAACATACTTTCCGAGGAAATCGAATTCAAGATTAACTCTATGTCCGGCCTTCAAATTTTTGAAAGTTGTATAATTATAAGTATAGGGAATTATTGCAACCATAATCTCGAAATAATTACCTTTTGGTTTTTTAATTTCTGCAACTGTCAGACTCACACCGTTTACGGCAATAGACCCTACATATATAACAAACGGATAATGCTTCTTATTAATTTTAATTCTGTATTCCCAATTATCGGACTTTTTAGCCCGCCTGCGGCGGGTAATTTGTTTAACTGAAGTTACTATTCCTGTATCATCAATGTGCCCGAATACAAAATGCCCGCCCAATTTTTTTGTTGGAGTGAGTGAACTCTCAAGATTTACCTCGTTCCCAATATTAAGCTTGCCAATGTTTGTTTTTTTCAGGGTTTCGTGGATTGATGTGAATTCAAACTCACTTTTTGATTTGGAACTTACTGTGTGGCAGACTCCGTTTATGCAAACGCTGTCAGATTTTGCAAGGTTTTTAGCAATGGTTTTTGATTTAACCCTGAACCTATATCCTTCGTTTACTTTCTTTTTTGATGTTATGATTCCTGTTTCTTCTACTATTCCTGTAAACATTTACTTTTTAATATTTATCAAAATATCTTTCCCGGACCTGTGATAATTAATCTTTTTGTACCATCTCAAATCAATGGATGTGTTGAATGCATCAATTCCTTCACCCATTATTTTAGGGGCAATGAATATCATGTTTGCGTCATCAAGGTTTTTTTTTAAAAACTCAGTACTTGTAAATGCTCCGCCTTCAACAAGAATGCTTGTTATTCCAAGTCTTGCAATTTTTCTCAACGCATCCTTTAGGTCAATTAATCCCCCTTTTGTTTTGCATGAAATGACTTTAATATTTCTTCTCTCAAAATTATGGATTTTCTTTTTGCTAACATTATTGGAAGTTATTACTATTGTTTTATGTTTAAATCTGTCTGAAAATAATTTTTTGTTTAAATTTAGCTCTAACTTTCCGTCAATAACTATCCTGTATGGATTCCGGCCTTTTGCATGCCTAACAGTTAAGCTTGGATTATCATAATTAACTGTATTTTTGCCTATAAGAACAGCGTCAAATGCCCTGCGAAGCTTATGAACAAGCTTTCTTGACTCAAATGAGCTAATCCATTTTGAATTATAATTTTTATCGGCAATTTTCCCGTCCAATGTTTGGGCAGTTTTAATAGTAATATAAGGAATTCCTGTTTTTACATATTTTAAAAAGAACCTGTTCAGTTCCCGGCATTCATTTTCTAAAACTCCCGCTTTTACTTCAATTCCGTTTTGCCTCAGTTTTCTTATTCCTTTACCTGAGACAAGAGGGTGAGGGTCTTTTATTCCTATTACGACTTTTGAAATTTTATTCTCAATGATTTTATCAACGCATGGGAGAGTCTTTCCGTGGTGAGAGCATGGCTCAAGGTTAACGTATAATTCAGAACCTCTTATACTTATACCTCTTTTTAATGCTGAATTTATAGCGTTTACTTCTGCGTGGTTAGAGCCGAACTTTTTATGGTAACCTTCAGCAATAATCTTGTTGTTTTTGGCAATTACACAACCTACAAGGGGATTGGGAGAAACGTATCCAGCACCCTTGCCGGCGAGTTCCAAACATCGGTACATTAATTTTTCTTCTAGAGTCATAGTTTTATTTCAACCAGCTTGGTCAATAATTCTTCATTGTCAAGATATTTTTTTATTATTTCAAGGCTTTCAACCTGGTTTGGCCAGTGAATAAGTTTCGATGCCTCTTCGAATGCTGCCCATTTGTATTCGGTATGCTCACTTGAAATTTTTACATCGGTTTTATCTACAATTGTTAAAAAAACAGGCGACATGCAAATCTTATCCGAAACTGCCAGGTAAAATATATTAATTCTGGGTATGCTGTAAATTTTTACCGGTTTTAAACCTGTTTCCTCCTCAAGTTCTCTCAAAAGAGCGTCTTTTGTGTTCTCATGAGATTCAATTGTGCCAGTTATCATTTGCCAGATTCCGGGATAAATCTTATTGGTTTCCGCACGTTTAAGCAAAAGGAATTTATAGCCCTCACTAGTTTTATGACTTATGTGTAGCTCAACATAACTTGTAACTATTTGAGGCATATTACAAAATTACTGTAAATCAAATAAGTTAAAATGCAAAAGCATGCACTCGTGTAAGCGGCTGTAAAAAGGACAAAATTAATTTCAAAAAGTAATAAAAAAGGGGAATTTTTATATTCCCCTTAAATTATTTTTGTGTTTTGATTAACTACTTCACTACAATCATTTTCTTTGTGTCAATATAATCATCTGCTCTTAGCTGATATAAATATATCCCGCTTGCGAGGTTCGATGCATTGAAATCGACTGAATAGCTTCCGGCTGGAAGGTTATCAACTTCAACTAATCTATTAATTTCATTGCCCAGAATGTCATAAATTATGATTTTGACACCAGCACTTTTTATAATATCAAACCTGATAATCGTTGATGGGTTGAAAGGGTTTGGATAATTTTGAAAAAGTGCATATTCAGCTGGTACAACATTTGAAAAACTTGAAAGCCCAGTTACTAACCACAAATTGAAAAGAACCTGTAACGAATCTATAGGGTCTCTTCCAAAAGGAGAACTTGGGACATTGAGGTCTAGAAAATAGGGACCGTTGGGAGGGTCGGTGGGTTTTGCCACTCTAATAAATGCAGAACTAGATGAGGTATTGTAAGTAGAACATCTCCAGTCTGCTCCAATAACTTTTGCTCCCTGAAGGGAAGCCATAAGTTTAAGAGCTAACTGACCCGAAGTTCCAAGGAATCTGCCTTTCATTGAATCTATAATTTGAGGACCCAAAAGAATATTTCCCTGAATAGAATATGTAGGTCCTGTTAAATGTCCCTTCCAGTCAATACAGTTTACTCCAGTATATGCAGCAACTCTTCCCCCTCCAATAAGGTCGATTATTCCGTATTGTCTAACTGTCGGATTATTTTGAGCGTCCCTTGCTATAAGCGAGTCTATAATCTGCTGAGGGGAGTACCCCTGATTCATAAGATATCGAGCATAGTTTTGATTTGCTGCTAAATACGAAGCTTGTGTGTGAATGACTCCTCTGTTTGGGTGAACATCACTAAGGATTATACAACCGGGATAGATTTGATAGCAGGAAGCTCCAGCACTCCCAACTTGTCCGGTAGAGGGGTCAATGGCCGCAATTGAGAATGTATCTGACAGAGTATTACAAGTTATTAAAAAAATAAGCAATAAAAAGAGGGCAGAAAATTTATAAACCTTTTTCATATATTATTTAAATTTATCAAAAATAATAAAAAATTTTATTTTATTTGCAATAAAATTTTCTCGAGTTAAAAATTAATTTGGATTTATTTAAAAGTCTATCTCTTTAAATAAAAGCTGACACCGCCTATAACCTGCAAATAAACTATTTGTTTTGAAAAACCTACCTCAATCCCATTATTTAACTTTGAATCGTTAATATATGC
>Ga0326597_10011350_pt1 | contig 11823 bp, 11 predicted proteins | sample RVTome_12_FD_203789 | JGI IMG/M metagenome (GOLD analysis project Ga0326597, IMG submission 203789) | Soil microbial communities from uranium-contaminated site in the Upper Colorado River Basin, Wyoming, United States - RVT100D185 | ecosystem: Environmental > Terrestrial > Soil > Contaminated >...
GTGAACCCGGCCGACCTGCTCGTGGCCGCGCGGCTGGAGCCGCTGTTCGAGCGCTTGCGTGGTCAGTATGACTACGTGCTGCTCGACACGCCGCCCCTCAATCTGTTCACCGACGGCGCGCTGATCGGCGCACACGCCGATGCGCTTCTGCTGGTTGCCCGGGCCGACAAGACCGATCGCGATGAGCTCCGGTATGCCGTACAGCAGCTCCGCAACGTGCAGGTGACGCTGGCCGGCACCATTCTCAATGACGTGGAGTTCCGGCGCAGTTCCCGGTACCGACTCGGATACGGCTACTATTACGATTATGCCCGCTGATCGTTTCTCCGCCAGCATCGGTCCACGATCGAGTCAGGGCTCGACAGGCTCGAGGGATCTCGCTCCCGATCTCTTCGACACGGGAACGGAGCGCATGCCGAGTTCCGGGCAACTCAGCGCGGCGTCGCTGGCGGGCATCACGTTGTTTGCACTCGAACTCCTCGTCGCGCCGCTGGTGTTCGTGATCACGCTGGGCGCGTCGTTGTTGACGTGGTGGGTCCTCAATCAGTCGTGGTCCGGGCGTCGGCGGCAGTCCCGCCGACGCGGCGTCACGTCGCGGTCCCTCTACCTCAGCACGCTCATGCTGATCGGCATGTGGCTGGCCGTGATGTTCATTTTCCGGGCGAGCGACCCAACGCTGTCGGCCGGATTCACGACGACGCTGCCGATGCAGATGTTCGGCGTCGATGTATCGATGCTTCAGTCGCTGAACGGCATGCGCACATTCCGGGCCAGCAACGCCCCGGTGGCGGTACCAGTCTCGGGAATTGCGCCATTCAGCCTGTTCGCCCATGGGATCGCGTCGACCGTGGCGATCAGCCTTCTGGCGTACGCGGTGGTCACGGGCCGTCGGCGTCTCCGCCGCCGGATGCGCGAGGAAGCCGTGATGCGTGAACGGACGCGCGGGCACCACGGCAATAAGCCCTGACGGGCCGTTTCCGTGCGAACGGCCGGGCCTCCGTTTCCGCAAGCACCGGGACTGACCGGGTCGCCGCAGGCGTTTGCGGGGGCCACCCGGGCGCCGCAGGCGCAGGCCCGGCGGCGGGTCCGCCTGGGCACGATCGGAGCCGGGCTCTTCATCGCGGTGACCCTCGTGCTGCTGGCCGGCGCGGGCGGGAACATCGCAAATATCGCGTACGTCGCGGTTGCGTTCACAGTCGGCGCCTTGCTCTACGCGCGCGACCCCGCGGGGTACGTTGCATTCACGCTGTGGCTCTGGTTTCTCACGCCGTTCGTGCGTCGCGTCCTCGACATGCACCACGGATGGAGCCCGACAAATCCGGCGCTCCTGGCTCCGCTCGCTGTGTCGCTCCTGGGTGCACTGACCGTATTGCGGAACCTGTCCGAGCTTCGCGGCATCCTGTATGCCCCGTACCTGCTCGTTGTCCTGGCGCTCGGCTACGGTTATTCAGTCGGATTGATTACGGCGGGGCCGATTCCCGCCACGTACGCCCTTTTGACCTGGCTCGCGCCGGCGCTGTTTGGACTGCATATCGGCATCAACTGGCGGCGGTATCCTGAGCTCGCGGCGTCCGTGCGCCGGACCTTCGTGTGGGCGCTGCCGATTCTCGCGGCGTATGGCGTATATCAGTTTGTGCGCATGCCGGTCTGGGACGCGCAGTGGATGATCAATGCCGACCTTCGCAGCATCGGCGAGCCGCGTCCGTTCCTGGTTCGCGCGTTTGGCACACTCAACACGCCCGGCCCGTTCGCCGCCTTCCTGTGCGCAGGCGCGCTGATGGTATTGCCGACCAAGGGGCGCCTTCGGTTCCTCTCCATCGGCCTCGGCATGGTGTCGCTCCTCCTCGCGCGCACCCGCGCGGTCTGGGTTGCGTTCATCATCGGCCTGCTGACGCAGCAGATCGGCCAGCCACTCAAGCGGATGCCGCGCTACGTGATCACGCTCGTGGCCGTGGCGCTGGTCGCGCTGCCGGTGGCAAGCCTGCCGCAGTTCAGCGCGCTCATCGCGCCGCGTCTCAGGAGTTTCACGAACCTGTCCCAGGACAACTCGTTTGTGAAGCGATACAACTTCTCGGAGCAGGCGGCGCAGGCGATCGTGGAAACCGCCGAGGGCAGCGGGCTGGGGACCACGGGCGGTGCCATCAAATTGCGAGGTGGCGAGGGTGTGGTATCGCTGGACAACGGTTTTCTCGAGGTGTTCTTCATTTTCGGGTGGCCCGGTGGCGCCCTCTTCTTCCTTGGCATTGTCGGCCTGACGATCCAGTCCGTGCGGTTTCGCGAGACAAGGGTCGACTCGTTCGCGAACGCAGCGCGCGCGTCATTCGTCGCGTTGATCTCCATCCTTCCAATCGGTGACGTATTCACGGGCCCGACGGGAGCGTTGCTCTGGATGTCGGTAGGATTCGGCATTGCGGCCCACGGCTACCATATGGCGACGGGGAATGCGCTCCGATCGAGCGCGTGGCGGGACATGATTGCGCGGCGTTCGGTCGCGGGTCAGCCGGCTCCGTTGCCGGGACTTGCGATGGCCGCAGCTGAGCGCGCGACGCGCTGAGCCGCTCGCGGACACCGAGTGGATCCCATGCCAGTTCCGTGCGACGATGGGGGGCCGGACCATGACGCGCGATGACGGCCGCGCGCTGCTCGCGAACCAGCGCGCGCATGATGCGGTCGGCGCGCGATATGACGACCGCCATCCCGAAATCTTCAATGACATCGAGCAAGCGCGATTGCGCGCCGCCGTCGTGAACGCCGTCGAGCTGGCAGCGTCGAGCCGGGGCGGCCGTGTCCGCGCCCTGGACGTGGGGAGCGGCACCGGGAATCTCATTGGACACCTGATCGCCTCCGGTGCCAGCGTCACGGCGTCGGACCTTTCGCGCCGCCTGCTCGAGGTGGTTGACCAGCGATTCGGCGGGCGAGGCCTGGACGGCGTCATGCACCTCAACGGCCGCGACCTCCGTCCGGTGGCAGACGCCTCGTTCGATCTCGTGGCCACATACTCGGTGCTGCATCATGTGCCCGACTACCTGGCGCTGGTGCGCGAAATGGTTCGCGTGGTGGCGCCGGGCGGCATCATCCTGATCGACCACGAGCGCACCGAGGCGAGTTGGACGTCTCAAGACTACGTCGCGTTTCGCCGGAAGGCCGTCGTGTGGCCCGAGCGGCGCTGGTGGTACTGGCTGCAACCTTCGCGCTACTGGAAACGGCTTCGCCCGCTGTTCCAGTGGCAGCGGTGGCGCGACCCCCGATGGATGCCGGAGGGTGACCTCCACATCTGGCCGGACGATCACATCGAGTGGGCCCGTGTGGAGTCCGCTCTCGTCGACGGTGGCTGCGAAATCGTACGGCGGGAGGCCTACCTCCTGTTTGAGCCGCGTTACCGACGCGACGTGTGGGAACAGTGGCGCGAACGGTGTTCCGACATGCAGCTCCTGATCGCCCGAAAGGCCGGCGGCCCGGCGGATGCAGGCGGCGAGGCCCGTGCCTGAGCGCGGCGCGCCCGTCCGCGTGTTCATGCCGTGCACCGGGCTTGGGCGTGAACGGCGCGGTTTCGAGACGTTCACGCGCGAATGCGCCGACGCCATGCGTGCGCAACCAGCTGTCTCGGTCACAGTATTCGGCGGCGGTGGCGCAATGCGGGCCGGCGAACGCACGTCCCGGAGCCTGCCACGATCGGGCGTGCTGGCGCGCGCCCTCGGTGGCATCATGGGCCGTGATCCGTACCATGTGGAACAACTCAGCTTCTTCCCGGGCTTTGCCGGCGCGCTGCTCGCCGAATCGCCCGACTTGGTGTATTTCGCCGACCTCAATCTGGGAAACGCCTGCTGGCACTGGCGCCGGCTTACCGGCCAGCGGTTTCGGCTGCTGTATTACAATGGGGGTCCGACCACGCGGCCGTTCACGCGCTGCGACGCCGTGCAGCAGGTAAGTCCGGAGCACCTGGCGAGCGCCATCGGGCGCGGCGAGCAGGCGGAGCGGCAGTTCCTCCTGCCGCACGGGTTGACCATTGCGCGCGAGTTCCGACCCGCGACGCCGTCGGAACGGGCGGCCCGCCGCGCCGAGCTCGGGATTCCGGTCGATGCGCAGGTCGTGCTGTCGGTCGGCGCGCTCAACGCGTCGCACAAACGCATGGACTACGTGATCGACGAAGTCGCGACGATGCGCCTCTCGCCGCATCTCGTCCTGTTGGGCGCCGAGACGCCTGAAACAGCGGCCATTAGGAATCGCGCGGCGATGAGATTGCCGGGCCGGTGCACGATCAAGACCGTCGATCGCGACGCCGTCTTGCGCGCGTATGCAGCCGCCGACATCTTCGTGCTGGCCTCGCTGACTGAAGGATTCGGAATCGCCCAGGTGGAGGCGATGGCCGCGGGCCTGCCCTGCATCGCACACGACTCGCCGACAAACGCATACGTCCTCGGCCGCCACGGCGTCCTCAGCGACCTGCGTCACCCGGGCATGCTCGCGCCGATCCTCGATCGCTTCCTGAGCGGTGCGCAGGGGAAGCCGGCGGACCGGCACGCCCACGTTTTCGACAATTTCTCGTGGGACGTACTCGCGCCGCGGTACGTCGACGCGCTGGTCGCCACCGCACATGGACGGCGCCCGACATTCGCCGAGCAGCAGTGAACGACGAGATTCCGGTCATCCTGTTTGCCTACCGGCGCCGCGACCTGCTGCGCCAGTGCCTGGCGTCGCTTCGGCTCAACAACGTGCCGTTCATCTACGCGTTCTCGGACGGACCCGCGGAGCCTTCAGTGGCAGCCGACGTGGCCGACGTGCGCGCGCTGCTGCACGCAGTGGACTGGACGCGGATCGACATCCGCGAGGCGCCCGTGAACCTCGGGGTTGGGCCCGCAATCCTCGAGGGCATCACCGAAGTGCTGGCGCGTCACGAAATGGCGGTGATCGTCGAGGAGGATCTGGAATTTCGTGCGGGTGCCTACGACTTCGTCTGCCGGGCGCTGCGACACTACCGCAACGAACCCAGGGCGATGGGTGTCACGGCCTGGACGCAGCCGCGCGTGACCCCCGCCGGGGTGACGCAGCCGTATTTCTCAGGACGGAAATCGAGCCTGATGTGGGGAACCTGGCGCCGCGCGTGGGACGGAATGCTCGACGCGACCGCGTTGCAGAGACGCGATGAATGCCTGGCCAATGGCATCGATCCGGCACGATATGGCGACGACCTGATTGAATCGGTCGTCCACGAGGAATCACGCGGGTTCTGGGACTTCAGGTTCAACCTGCACATGCTCGCGCGCGGCGGCCTGTTTCTCTTTCCGGCCCGGACAATGGTTCGTCACCTGGGCTACGATCCCCGGGCGACGAACACCCCCCATGGCGAGGAATGGGAAGGGGAGCCATTGGACGCCCCCGCGCCGGACTCGGTGATCTGGCCAGACGTCGTCGAGCACCCGGAATCAGCGGCGCTCTGGCGTCGCGCGCTCAATATTCCCCGGCGCACCTTGTGGACCCGGATCCGCGGCAGGATTGCGCGATTGATCGGGCGAGGCGACTAACCCGGATTTCTCGCGACGATTTTACTCAGCGTGTGTCGGAGGGCGTAGCGTGTTGGGCGCGACGGACCTATCTCCGCCTGGGAGACCGATGGCCGACGAACAACGCGGCTGGCTGGCGCGAGTCGTAGCCTTCTGTTGCCGCGACCGGCCACTCGGCTCCATGTCTGGTCACGGATCAGGCGGGTTATCCGGATCAGACTGGTACGACAGCGACTGAATCGGGTGGTCGCGAAACGAGCAAATCCCCACAAGTGATCATACCAGCTGGTTGGGGCACCATACGACGGCCGACCGTGTTGGCAGTTCTTAAATGCCGGCTAACGGCCGGCCGTCCACTCGTGGGCGACGAGAAAGTGTCCCTGACCCTCGAAGTTGGACCGCCCCGTACCGAAATAGTCTCCCGGCTCGACATTGAGGGTCGCCGCGTGGATCACCCAATCCGCGACGTCGCTGTCGACTTCGGAGTAGCAGGTGATCCGGTAGGCGCCGCCTTCCAGCGGCAAGCGCGGCACGCGGCAGCGAAACACACCGGTTCCGTCAACCCGATCAAAAACCCCGCGTTGCGCCGTGTTCGACAACTGGGCGAGTTGCTCGTCGAACGGGCCGTGGATGACCATGTCGACATGGACGTTTCGCAATGTCGGTTGCGCTGACCGATACGCGAGGTCGATTTCGATGTCATCGCCCGATCGCACGAGGCCGCCGCCCAGCGTCACGTTGCGAACCGTGATCGACTCGAATCGCAGTGCGCCTGAACCACGCCGATCGCTGCGATCGGCCAGGGACACCGCCGCGATCGGTTCGAGTGAGTTGAGGTAGCTCTGGACCACGCTTCCGGCGGCCGCGTCCTCGGTTACGCGTCCGCCTTCGATGAGCACGGCCCGCCGGCAGAGCGACGTTATCGCCAGCATGTTGTGGCTGACGAACAGCACGGCGCGTCCCTGTTCCCGTGCGACCTCACCCATCTTGCCGAGGCACTTTCGCTGGAAGGCGGCGTCACCAACGGCGAGCACTTCGTCGACGACGAGAATCTCGGGATCGAGATGCGCGGCCACGGCAAACGCCAGCCGGACGTACATGCCGCTCGAGTAGCGCTTGACCGGCGTGTCGAGGAAACGGTCGAGCTCCGCGAACGCCACGATCTCATCGAACCGCCGTGCGATCTCGTGTCGCCGCATGCCGAGGATCGTGCCGTTCAGGTAGATGTTCTCGCGGCCGGTGAGTTCGGGATGGAATCCGGTGCCCACTTCGAGCAGGCTCCCGATCCGGCCGTAGAGGCGAATCTCGCCTTCGGTGGGCCACGTGATTCGCGAGATGAGCTTGAGCAGCGTGCTCTTTCCCGCGCCGTTCCGGCCAATGATGCCGACTGTCTCGCCGCGCGCGACGTCGAGCGAAACGTCGCGCAGCGCCCAAAGGACGGTCGTGTCGGGCTCCCTGGCCAGCGTCGCCTTTCGGATCAAGGCTTCGCGGAACGTCGTCGCGGCGTTCTCCAGTCCGATGCGGTACGACTTGGACAAGCCGCGAATGGAAATCGCGGGGACGCTAGATGACATCGGCAATCTGGCGTTCAAAACGCGCGAATATGGAGGCGCCGAATATCAACGCGAGGATGGCCCCGGCGACGGTGATCGCGATGCTCGCGGCACTCGGGGCCACCGTACCGAGAACCGCCCATCGAAAACCGTCCAGCGCGCCAGTCAGCGGATTGAGCAGGAACCAGCCTCGAATCGCCTCTGGGACGACCGCGGTCGCGTACGCGACCGGGCTGGCATACAGCAGCAGCTGGACGATGACCGGGAGCGCGTGTTGCACATCGCGGAATCGAACGGATAGCGCCGCGGCGACCGTCCCGACGCCGAGTCCGAGGGCAAACAGCAGCGCCACCCAGAACGGTAACGTCAACATCTGGAGGTGGAACGGCGGCTTCATCACGACGAGGAGCACGCTCAATGAGGCGAGCCCGACGAGAAAATCCACCATCGTCGAGAAGAGTGCGGAGATCGGCAGGACGAGTCGAGGGAAAAAGACCTTCGTGACCAGGTTGCCCTGGCCGAGCACCGATGCAGCCGCGCGCGTGAGCGCGTTGGCGAATCCACTCCAGGCCACAAACCCGGCATAGGCGAACAGGAAATACGATTGAGCGCCACTTTCGAGCTTGGCCACGCGGCCGAAAATGACCGAGAAAATACCGCCGGCGATCATCGGCTGCAGCACGACCCAGATGACTCCCAACACCGTCTGGCGATAGCGCAGCGTGACGTCACGCCTGCCGAGGGCGATCATGAGATCGCGAAACGCCCAGAGCTCAGCAAAGTCTGGTATCCACCGGCGCTCGGCCGGCCTGATGACGTGCAAGGGCGCGGACACTGGATGATTCTACGCCTCGTGCGCTTGGCGTGGGAGGGGCGGGCGCCCATACTCAGGGCGACACCATGCCAAGCGTGCCGCCAGTTTCGCCGAGTCACGTGGCCACGATTTCGGTAATCGTGCCGTCGTGGCGCCGCCCGGACGATCTCGCCCGGTGCTTGCGCGCGCTGGCGGCCCAGCGGGTGGCGCCGTTCGAAGTCATCGTCGGGGCGCGGGACGACGATGCGTCAACGATGCGGATCGCGGCCGAGGCGGGCGCGCGGAGTGCCTTTCCGATCCTGGTCGCCGCAACCCCTGAACCCGGCGTGGTCGCCGCCATGCAGGCGGCGCTCGACCGCGCCCGTGGCGACATCGTCGCGCTCACCGACGACGATACGGAGCCACGACCGGACTGGCTCGAGCGGCTTGACGCCTGCTTTGCGAATCCACGGGTTGGTGCTGCGGGAGGGCGCGATTGGCAACCCATCGAACGCGGAGACAGGCACGACGTGGGCCGCGTGCAGTGGTTTGGGCGCGTGATCGGCAACCACCACCTTGGTGCCGGCGGTGCGCGAAATGTGGACGTGCTGAAAGGTGCAAACCTGGCGATTCGGACGGTGCTGGCGCGGGCGCTGGGATTCGATCGTCGGCTGCGTGGCACCGGGGCGCAGATGTTCTGGGAACTCGCGCTTTGCCTTCCACTCCGTCGGGCGCGCTGGACGCTGGTCTTCGATCCGGCCATCGCCGTCGATCATCATGTCGCCCCGCGGCACGACGCGGACCAACGGCACCGCGGAGTCTTTTCCGCCGGGCCGCAGGTCGATGCCGTGCACAACGAGACACTCGTGCTGCTTGAGCATCTGGGCCCGTTGCGTCGCATAGCCTTCATGGTGTGGGCAATGCTGATCGGTACCCGAATCGAGCCGGGCCTCCTTCAGGCGCCACGGCTCTGGATGGGCGGGGTGCAAAACGTGGCCGCGATGGTTCGGGCGACGCGGGTCGGTCGACTGGAGGGATGGCGAAGCTGGCGTAGTGGTGGAAGCGATGCCGCGGCGCGATTGCCCGCACCTCCGCCGGAATCGTGAGTTCCGCGAACACCGACCAGCCGGCCGCCGCGCACGACGGGCATGGTCAACTGCGCGTGCTCGTCGTGATGCCGCTCGGCGAAGCGCTTGGCGGTGGCGAGGAGATGCTTCGCCAGTTGTTGCGCGAAGGGCGGTCGGCGGACATCGAGTGGTCGGTGGCGTTCCTGCGACACGGGCCCCTGGTTGCGGAGGTACGCGGACTCGGGATTACCTGCCATGTGATCGAAGCCGGGCGATTCAGGCAGCTCGGTCGGCGGGTGACTGCGGTGATGCGACTGGCGCGACTGGCCCAGGAAAGCGAAGTCGACCTGATGTTCGGCTGGATGGTGGCCGGGCAGGCGATGGCCGGCCCGGCCGCGCTTCTGGCGGGCATTCCAAGCGCGTGGTATCAGGTGGCGACGGCGGGGGGCGACTGGCTCGATCGCTTTGCGAACGTCTGGCCCGCACGCGGTGTAATCACGCTGTCGCGTGCGGGGGCTGATGCCCAGGCTCGCGCCTGGCCCCGGCGGCCTGTTCACCTCGTCCATCCAGGGGTATCGCTCGCGGCGGGCGAACGCGTCAGGGCGCTCGATCCGGTTGCTCTTCGGGGCCGGCTTGGGTTGCCCGCCGCGGGCCGGATTGTCGGCATGGTGGGGCGGCTGCAGCGGTGGAAGGGAGTTCACGTGTTTCTCGACGCAGTCGCCGAGCTTCATGGCGCCGAACCGGCCATTCGGGCTGTCGTCGTGGGTGGAGAACACGAAACCGAGCCCGGGTATCCCGCCGAGCTTCGCGCCCAGGCGGTCCGGCTCGGGATCGCCTACGCGGTGACCTTCGCCGGTTTTCAGTCGAACGCACTGGAGTGGATGCAGGCCATGGACGTCGTCGTGCACGCCTCCGACCACGAGCCGTTCGGGATCGTGGTCATCGAGGCGATGGCACTCGGCAAACCCGTCGTTGCCGGCGCGGCTGGCGGTCCAGCGGAGATAATTACCGACGGAGTTCACGGCCTCCTGACGCCCTTCGGCGATTCTGCGGCCCTTGCGCGCGCGATTCAGCGACTGCTCGCCGATCCGGGGCTCGCCACGCGGTTGGGCGGGGCGGCCCAGCGGCGGGCAGCGGAGTTCAGCGACGCGGCATACGCGGCGAACGTCATCGCCGCGCTGCGCCTGTGCATCTTTCGTCGATGACCGGGACTTCCAGCGCGCAGATCAGCGTGATCGTGCCGACGCGCGACCGACCGGCGATGCTTCGACGCGTACTCGATCGTCTTGCGCCCGGCGCACAGGCGCTCGATGTGGCGCGATACGAGGTTATCGTCAGCGACGACGCGCGGCCGCCGACGGCAGCCACCGCGCTGACAAGCTCGCATCCATGGGTCCGGGTCGTCGAGGGACCGGCCCGCGGGCCGGCTGCCAATCGCAATGCGGGCGCGCGCGCGGCGAGCTACGCCTGGCTGGCGTTCACGGACGACGATACCGAGCCCCGATCCGGCTGGCTGGCGACGCTCGCCGCGGCGATCACTCCGGGCATCGATGTCTACGAAGGCCGTACGACATGCGATGGCGGGTTCCTCTCACCGCTCAATCACGCGCCGGTGAACGAGACGGGCGGTCGCCTCTGGTCGTGCAACTTCATGGTGTCCGCGTCGGCGTTCGGGCGCGTTGGCGGGTTCGACGAAGGATTCCGGTTCCCCCACATGGAGGACCAGGATCTTCGTGTACGTCTCGAGCAGGCCGGATTTTGCTCGTCATTTGTTCGCGACGCGGTCGTCGATCACCCGCCGCGTCGGCAGCCGGATGGCGCCCGACTCGGCGCGTATCGCGAGGCCGAAGTTCGCTTCCAAGTGAAGCATCATCACCGGACGGAATCACGCGCGGCGCTTTTGCGACGGGTGGCGCGATATCGACTGGGTGTCATTCGCGACACGCCGAAGTCGTTCGACTCGGTTGTCGCGATGTGGTCGCTCGGACGCGAGCTCGCGCATGTTGTCGCGAATGTGGGGGACTGGGAGCGGCGTGCGATGGCGGAATTCTCCGTGGCCCGGAGTGGCGAAGCGTGAAGCATGTCTCGCCGACGACCGACTGGTCGCCCACATGGCGGCACGTACATGAGTTCGATCGCGTCGAGGTGTTCGGTGATAGATCGAACCCGGCACACACGGCCGCGTATCGGAACCGGGCCCACGAGATTCTCGACATGGCGGCCGCCGTGCTTTCGCCTGGAGACCGCATCCTCGACATTGCGGCAGCGCAGGGGAACTACACGCTCTGGCTGGCGGAACGGGGCTTCGACGTCACCTGGAACGACCTTCGCAGCGACCTGGAAGGTTACGTGCGCCTCAAGTGGGAACACGGTACCGTGCGGTATGCTCCGGGGAACGCCTTCGACCTCAGGTTTCCGCGTCCATTCGACCTCGTGCTGATCACGGAGATCATCGAACACGTTGCGCATCCCGACGAATTCCTGCGCACGGTCGCATCGCTCGTCCGCCCAGGGGGATACGTGCTGCTGTCCACACCGAACGGGGGGTATTTCCTGAACCGACTGCCGCGGTTTTCGGATACCGTCGATGCGTCGCAGTACGAGGCGATCCAGTTTCAGCCGGATGCCAGCGGACACATCTTCCTGCTGCATGAAGACGAACTCGCACCGCTCGCGACCACGGCCGGGCTCGTCGTGCGCGAGGTGCGCCTGTTCACGAACACGCTCACCAACGGTCACCTCAAGACCTCGATGCTCCACCGCGTGCTTCCGTCACGAGTGATCGCCGGCGTTGAGCGGGGCACCCGGCGGCTGCCGCGTGCGCTGGTCCGTCGGCTGCATACCGCGATGGCGGTGCTGCTTCAGCGCGCGGAAACGCCGTGAGCGCCTGGTCGCTGGGGTTCATCGCG
>Ga0326597_10011351_pt1 | contig 11823 bp, 11 predicted proteins | sample RVTome_12_FD_203789 | JGI IMG/M metagenome (GOLD analysis project Ga0326597, IMG submission 203789) | Soil microbial communities from uranium-contaminated site in the Upper Colorado River Basin, Wyoming, United States - RVT100D185 | ecosystem: Environmental > Terrestrial > Soil > Contaminated >...
GTCCTTCATCGAAACCGGAACATGACCCAGCACAGTCTTTTGTTTATGATTGCGACACAGTTGCACCGGGTTGTAGACGAATAGATTCGCCGTGGATACGAAACTTCGGAGGGCTGCCGACCTTACGGACCTTCGCTAACTGAGTTTGCTCTCGGCGGACGCGGGGCAGTCGCTTTCGGTTGCTGCGTTCGGTCCACCCTTTCGGCGCGGGACGGAAACCGTTATTCGTTTTCGGACCTTTGCGGACGCTGGGTCCCCTTGCAAAAGCGATCGGAATCTGTTAGAATGGCCTTCATTATTCGGGAGGGCGCCGGCCGTGCGGCGTGGCCCGCGTTTGCACGGGAATGGAATCCACTGGGGAATCAGATGTGGCCGCGTGCGCCCATGCCCAAGGCCAATCCGGGCGCGGGACGGCGCCGTATGGGAGGGAGAAATGTTCCGGAAATCCACGATCAGGCGAAGGCAATTTGATGGGCGCGTCGTCGGTCTTGCGGTGCTCGCGCTTGCCGCTCGGGCACACGCCGACGGTGAATCGAGGGCGGTGGCCTCGACCGGCGGAGCCGCCGCGACCGGCCCAGTTTCGTGCAAGGCGTTCGTCGGGCCCGATGCCGACCAGGATTGCGACGTCGACCTCAGCGACTTTCGGCTGTTCCAGGCGTGCGTAACCGGCCCCGACGCCGGGCCGCCGATCCCCGAGTGTCAGGGAATGGACATCGATGGCGACGGCGACGTCGATCCCGCGGACGCGGCCGTTTTCTCACAGTGTCGCGGCGGTCCCGGGCTGGTCGCGGAGGCGGCGTGCGAGGAGCCGGGCTATGTGCCGCCAACGAGCCTCGCCAAGATCGATGAAGAACTGGCCGCCGGCCTGATCACCGAGACGGACGCCTTGCGCTACAAGGTGTTCGCGGTCTACGGTGACGGCAGGTTGCCACATCGCTTCGGCGGGGCGACGTTCGAGGAGGGTACGGCCGTCGTGGAGCAGCTCGCCGAGCAATACGGTGATCTTCCGGTGGAGTTACGCGATGAACTGACGCCGTTCGTGCTTCCGCCGGACGCGCCGGGGAGCTGGTATGCCGCGAGCGCGGCGGCCGGGTCGACGTCGTCGGCCGCGAGTGACGGGCCACCGACGGGCAGTTTTCATCAGCTTGACGTGACCGATGGTGCGGGCAAGAGCGTGGCGGTGGTGAAATGGCCCACGACCCATGCCCTGGCGCCCTCCGCCCAGATCGTGCGCGACGCGATGCAAGGGCCGGACGGCGTGTACGCCAAGCTGGTGGCACTGATGGGCCGCGCGCCGCGCTCGGACGCCGATCTCGACCCTGAATACAACGGAGGCGACGGCCGTTACGACGTCTTCCTGCTCCCGACCGGAAGCACGAACTTCGGCTGGACGCAGCCGGCCAGCCCCGGGTTCTTCCAGGGCGTGTTTTTCGATCGGACCCGCACGAGCTTCATCGTGATGGACGTGCAGACAATTGCCAACAACTTCGGCGGCCAAGGGACGGCATTGTACAACCGCAAGCTGCGGTCGAACATCGCCCACGAGTTCATGCACGCGATTCAGTTCGCGTTCGACCTCGCCGGGTCGCGGAGTGAATACTGGTGGCTGGGGGATGCTACCGCGACATGGGCGGAACATTACGTGTTCCCGAGCGAGAACATGGAGCACCCGGACGCCCCCGACTACTTGCGCACCCTGCACGTCCCCTGGAGGTCGATAACGGGAACCGGCGCTATGGTGGCTATCTTTACTTCTTTCACCAAGTCCAGAAGCACAGCGCGAGCGTTCTGCGGTTCACGTACCAGAGCGCGGAAGCCGGGGACACGCTCACCGCCATCGATAACGGCGTGCCCAACGGCATTGCGGAGAATTGGGCGGACTTCGCGGCGGCCAACTGGAACGATCCGCCGGTCAGTCAGGGCAGCACTTCGTACAACTATTACGAATCGTCCGACGGGCTCCAGAACGGTGCGTCCAATTTCTCGCCGTTCCAGACGCCGGGGCTGTCCGGACAGCAGGACGTCTTTGAATTTGCGCTTTCCGGCGACGGACTTCAGCCGCTCAGCGCGCAGTACTTCCACGTCAAGCTGTCGGACACGGATATCCGCTCGCTGATGTTTGCCAACGGCTTGACCTTCGATCTGGACCGCGGCGTGCCCTCGCTGTTTGCCGGGAATACCGGTGACGAAACGCTGTACGCCACCCGCCTCTCGGACGAGGAACGCAATCGTCTTCACGTCCTGGCGCTGATCAAGCAGAACGGAACGTGGTCTCCCGAAGCCTTCGATCTGACCGACGTCGCCTTTGCGCCCTTCTGCCAGGAAGCCACCGACGAAAGCGTTGAAGAAATCGTCATCATCATGGCCAACGCACGGTGGGAGGATCACGAACGGGACCCGGTCACGGCGCCGGGGCTGCCGTCGCGCCTGTTCATGTCAAACATGGGCTGCGGCGCCTGGAGCGGAACCGCTCAGTATCACGTGAAAATCGCGGAGGTTGACGAAGTAACTACCTCGACCGCGAACTTCTCCAAGCTGGAATTCGAGCGGGATACGTCGAGCCTGACACAAATCGCGGCGGGCGCCGGCCAGATGGCCTTCGGGCCCATCGCGGGAAGCGAGATCATTCCCCTCGGTACGCTCGCGGGCATTGCCCCGTTCGGCGGCGGGTATCAACTGGCCAACGCGACCGCCAACTGGACGCACACCTCCGACTACCATTCCGGCGACACGAATTGCGGCGAGTCGGGCTCTGGGACCTTGCAAACCAGCGACTCACTCGGAGCGGGCTTTCAGATTTCACCGTACCTGTATACGACTCTCGGCAATGCGTCGCCGTCGCTGTATCGTTCCTTCTTCATCAATGCCGCCTTCGTGGACGCCGACGAGAACTTCACGGGTGGCTGCGTGGACGGAGAGGGCAAGGTCACGAATTACGAGTCGCCGTTCGGTCTCGGCCTGGCCGGCGGCTACCGCAACCTGGATTTCGGGAGCCTGATCATCGATCCGTCCGGCAACACGATCAACGAGACGTGGACGATCGACAACGTCACTGTCGAGCTGCATCTCCAGAGCAAGAAGATCCCCTAGCGACCCGCAATCGGAGGACAGCGTGAGTGCGAGCAAATGGGAGAAAGTGCCGACGACGTTACACCGCGCATTCGCCCAATCGCCATCAGTGACAAGGAGAGGCTATGGCTCCCTCGGCAGCGCGTCGACGGCCTTGCGGAGCACCGCAGACGAGGAAACAACTTTCGTCGCCGGGGCGATGCTGCGCGATGCCGGCGGGCAGTCGCGGTTGACGGTGGCGGTGAAGGTGGCGGAATACGTACCGCCGACGAGGGCTACGACACCAACAGACGCCCCGCTGCCGCTTACCGGCTCGACAGTGACAAGGGCATGGCCCGGCTGGCAGAGTTGGTCGCATGCGCTATGCTGCCGCCAAAGTCACTATACAGTTACTTCAGACCGAACACGACAAAGTCTATCGCATGCTTCTCCTTCTGCAGCGGAGTGCCCTTCTGCGCGAAAATCAACGCGCGATCCTCGGTCACAGCCAGCCGATAAGTCGACAGGACGCCTGGAAGCGGCCCGGCGACGCCTTTCGCTTTTACTCTCAGATTCTCATCCACCACGTACACTGAGATCGTTCGCGGATCACTTTGCACGGCAATCACCAGGCCATCGCCGTAACTTCGAACGTGGAACTCTCCTACATAACCGGGCACTTCGCACAGCTTGGTTTCAGCAACCGGCTTTAACGTCTCATCGAGAACCGTTACCCAACAGTACGTCTTTCCGTCAACTGTGGCAGGATGGACAAACGCCGTCCCGTTCGACCCCAAACGCGCGATCCGGAGATTCCGAGGCAGCGACACCCATGCTGCATTATCGATCACAAACTTGCCCTGTACTTCACCCTCACTATTCACGTCGACGACCCATGACCTGATGCCGTCGCCTGACCTGATGCTGTCGCGATCGTGCGAGACCCCGCAGATGCGAAAGCGATTCTCAGATAACTGCACACCGTCGGAACAGATGCCGTTGCCTTCTATCTGGATCTCCTTTTCGAGCAGAACCTGTCCCTGATCATCAATTTGCACGATTGCTGGTTTCATTCGTATCTTGCCCAAGACGAACGATTGCCCATCGCCGGCCGGCAAAACTCTCTTGAAAAGAGGGCTTAGTCTCTCATGCTCGGTTAACGGTTTTGCGAAGTTGATCCCTCCGTCTGGATCAAACCTCACAATTTGCGGATTCCCTGGCGCTTCAGCAATGACCGAGAGGATGTTTCCGTCAGGCAAGACCCGGAGGGCGGGAACGACCCGGGACGGGAAGGGGCCTTCGCTTGTTAGCCCGGCGCGCATCAACCATTCTTTTAGTTTTTCGCCGTCAGAGCCGAGTTCCCACAGATAGTATTCGAACACGGGCTTCGTACGATCCGATTGCACCAGGACGGCTTGAAATACGTGTCCGTTCACGGGCGATACGCCGGAGCGTCCGAGGTAAAGGTCCACGTTTTCATCCGAGTATTCTCCTTGGCGGATCGAGGTCAGTTTCCCGACATCCTGGACCGTTGTTTGGCCACTGGCGATGCGAATCATCACGAGCAGAGCCAACTGAGTGCAGCACGTTGATTTCATCATCAAGAATTCTCCATCTTGTCTTGGGCTCGCGGCACTACGGATCACAACACAGGCACGCCTGGGCGTGGGCCGCGCAATAGGCTTCATCTCCCGCATTGATTACCGCGGTAGCGTACGCGCCAGCCCACCAATTGAAGAAGCCCACGCAACTCGACGCGGCACAAATCTGCTGCATCGCCGAAAAGAAGAGGCTATCGCAAGTCTCTTGGCTGGCATTGCAGGTACCGTAGCAATAATCGTGCTGGTCGCACGCGGTTGTGAACGAAGTATCGGCGCAACCTGTTGGATTATCGCCAAAGGGCGAGCTGCATCCGTTGGAGGTCGGCGTGTAGTTCGGGTTCGATTTGCTGTTGGCGCACGCTCGCCATGCCTCGCAGTCAGCGAGCGGACTGCCTAACGTGCATGTGCCATCCGGGTTGCAGCATTCTCCTTCGTAGCATACTTCGGTGTCATGACAACAGAAGTTGAAGTCGTCATCGGTTATGCATTCATTATTACAGCAAAACTGGTTCTCGGCGCAGCACGTCCCGTGGCAGCAGAGCACCCCTTCGGGGCATTTGGGCTCGTGTACGCAGGCCCCATCGGCACATGAATCAATCATGCACTCATTGTCGTCGTCGCAGTCCAAAGGACAGCAAACGCCGGCACTCGCACAGTACCGAGCGAATCCGCAACAAAACCCATCGCAGCACTCGCGATCCTCCTTACAACAATTCTCGCCGCAACATTGTGGAATCTCCGGTGGACAGCAGTGAGGGTACTCTTCGCTCGGGCAGCAAGTATCGTCGTTGGCACAACAACGCTTATTCTCACAGCAGTATGCGTCCGACTTGCAACATCTATCGGCCCCACAACACTCCACGCCGGCGCAGCAGCCACTAGCACACATAATTAGACCCAAGTTGCAGCCGCCGGGTCCGGGGTCGCCACCGCCATCACTACCGCAACCGCAGGCCATATTCAACGACGCTTCCAGGGCCTGGCATCGGCGATGTTCGGCAAACGGTCTCAGGGGCGATGCAGGTGAGGCATCAACGATTCGGCCCGAATCACTCTTGTCGTCCGAACCGCCGTCCGGGTCGGGTGGGGCCGTGACATAACATTGCCAAAGCGCACAAGCGATCGCCGGCTCTACCTCTACACCTTCGGGCACAGGGCAGCCCAGCAGATCAAGAACCGCACCGCGTGTGGCCGGTGCCCACTCGGCGGCATCGGCCTGCGCACGCAGGGCATCGACCACGGCCTTTCGCAAGACCCAATGCTGGGTCGCCAACAGTGCGGAGTCGATACCCAGGTCGATTTCCAGATTGAGCACCGCTTGACCCACATCCACCGGCTTCTCCGCCAAGCGTCCGAAGAGAAACAACTGCTCGGAAGCGTAATCGTCCCAATAGACCAAGAAGCCCTCGATGTCGCTGGCCGCGTCGGCGTAAGCAGCGATGTCGAAGATTACCAGTACGCCGTTTTCAACTTCCACGCGGGAAGGGAGTTTCGCGACCTTGTCAGCCGGTTGGACTCTGGCGGAGCGCTGCGGCGGATCGATGGCGGCGTCAGCGATCGAAGCTAAAAAGCCGGCGCTGATGAGCATGGTTAAAACGCGGCGCGCAGTGGAGCCGGGTGGAGCCGGGTAGGAGCCGGGTAGGGGCCGGGTAGGGGCCGGGTATGAGCCGGGTATGAGCCGGGTATGAGCCGGGTATGAGCCGGGTATGAGCCGGGTATGAGCCGGAAAACGGACGGACGCATGACGTTGGTCATCGTGTCTCTCCTCCTCATAGACGCGGCGCCGCGGCATATACAACCGGGATTGCTCACGGCCCGATAAAGTCTACAACATTGACTGAGATATGTCAAACCGGAAGGAAAAAGTCGCGCGGGTCGCACGAATCCGCCGTGCACGGATCGCCGTCGTCGTAATCCACCGGCTCGTTCACGCAACCACCGGTCTGCGGGTCACACGCGTCCTCCGTGCACAGGTTCCCGTCGTCGCAGTCCGGCGGCGTTCCGGCCACACATACTCCGGCCACGCACGTCTCCACGCCGTTGCAGAATTGGCCCTCGTCGCAGGGATTCGACCAGTCACACTGCCCGCCAACGCACCGGTCCACCGTGCAGGCGTTGCTGTCGTAACGGCAATAACCCTCACACAGGTCTTCGTGGGACACCAGGTCACAATGGCATCGGAAGAGTTAGGCGCTCGAGCGGGCAAGAGCGCAGCTATTCGTCGCCGGACTCGTTGTTCGCAGGTGCCGGGAGTACTGGCAGCGGGTCGCCGGGCTTCCAGTCGGGGAAGCGGTCCTTGTTTGCTTCGAACCACTTCTTTATCTCCTCGACGTACAGCGCAACCTTCCGATCTTCAGTCAGTCCCGTTTCGCTCTCCCCGATTCTTTCCAGGATTTCCTGATCCGGCCGGCCCCATCCCTTCTGAACATTAAGGAGCTGCAAGACCCTGAGAATGTTGTCTGAAAGAAGGAACTGCTCTTGTGGGCCTACTGTACGAGACTCCAACAATCCGATCAGTGCACACACTCCCTGGCGGATGTTCCAGCGCGCCAGGGCGTAGGCAGCCTGAAAACGAGCAATTTCGTCGGGCGCATCCGAAAGAACCGCCGCGAATAGTGGCAAACCCCGCGGGTCATCCGACCCGGCCACACAGCCAATGAGAGCCCGTCTTTCGTCTTGTTTGTTGAGTCTGGCGTAGACCGTAACGAGTGCGGGCACATGATTCGTGCCCTGAAGGTGTGGGCCAAGGTTGCCTAGCTTCACGAGAGCATTTGCCCGCTTCGTCGGGTCCGTGCGGTCGTCCATGATTACTGTTAGAAGAACGGGGATTCCGTCAGACGTTTGATACTCCCTGCTCTCCCAGTCAATCGTCGCAGGCAGATTCCTTTTCACTACGACTCCTGCTGCCGGCGCCGGACTCAAGGGAAGTTGCTTGAGGTCACTGCCTTCTCCTTCTGCAGCGGATAGCCTGCACAGGTTTGAAGGAGTAGAGCACAGTACATACGACACAGTCAACATCATTCGCACTACGGACAATCGAGTCATTGTGATCTCCAATCATTCGACCTGCTGGGACTACGGGCAACCTTTCCCGCCTGCACACGCACAGTTCAACCGCTGTAACATGATTTCCAAATACGCCACATCACAGAACCACACGCCGGTTTGCTGCGAATGATCCCTTTCCCATTCATATGCTGGGCATTCGCCAGCCATCAGCCCTACGGCCGTATGAACCAACTCGTGTCCGATGATACTCGCGGCTTGGTTTTCAGTACCAGTAAACGCGCTGCTGCCGAAGACGACCGTGTAGCCTGACAGGGGGCTCCAGCTTGTACACGCATACGTACAGGGATTACTAGCGCACGGTACGCACACATTTGGGCTGAACGTCACAGAGTTAAAAGCGCCCCCGGTGGTCGCGAGCACCGCGGCGTATTTCCACGAGATGTAATTGAAGTCCATCAGGAAGTCCGCGTTGGCTCCGGTGGTCAGGAAGGTGTGTACAGGAAGCACCAGCACGCTCTTGCGCGTCAACTCGACATCCCCCTGCATCGCACCGATCCACACCTTTACCCGATTCTCGCAGACCACCGGGGACGGCTCGCCGAACGCCGTATATCGCCATTGCGTGACACTCTCTTGCACAAGGGCTCCAGCATCCGGTGGAGTATAGCCGGCTGAGTCGTCAATCTCCACGATCTCCAAAGTCCCTTCGCACTCCGGCGGGTCCCATGCCACGCTGATCTCGGAGGTCGTTGTGTAGTTGGGCATGACCAGATAGTTTGTCGTCGCTCCGATCGTCGAAGGACTCAGCGTAATCGTTGCCGAATACGCCAGCACTTTAATCTCCGGACCGATGGTGATATCGGGCGGCGGGCAGTCGCGGTCGGCCGTGGCGGTGAACGTGCATGAGTACGTATCCGGCGCGTTGGCTGTGACGCTGGCGACGGAGCCAGTGCCACTCAGTGGCGGCAGTGCCATTCGGGACTTACCCCTATTGCACCTCCCTTGCCCAGTTTTCCGTTTCTCTTTTCCTCTACTCCGATTTATCCGAGGTTTCCGCTGAAATTGCAGGTAAATCCGGCGCAGCAGGAGTTGTTGCAGCATCGGTCCGCCCAACAGTAGGGGATCGGGCGGGTGGTGGCACGATCCGCGACGATGGATCACTTGTCGTTGGCTTCAGCAGGCTTTTCCTGGTTTGCTTCGACTTCAGGCAGCGCATCACCCGGCTTCCAATCGGGAAAACGGTGCTCGTTCTCGGCAAACCACTTCTTGATCTCGACCGCGTATAGAAGAACGAACTCCTCCCGATTCTGTGCACGGTCTTCGATCGACTTGCGGGTTTCTTCGTCGTTCAAGCCCCAACCCTTACGGGTATTTGCATGGTGAAACGATTCCAGGGCATAATCTCGCACGTATGGCATACGAGCCGGCGGCGGAAGAGATTCCTGCGACTCAACGAGCTTCACAAGCTCCGCAACGCCTCGCCGAATGTTCCAGCCCGCAAGCACGCTGGTAGCGGTTAGACGCAGCTTCATATCCTGTTCCTTTTCGAGCACACGCGAAGACAGCGCGACTGCGCGAGGATCACGGGATCCTAGGAAGCAGAGCAATATCTCCTGTTTCTCTAGTTCCCCACCTTTATCATAGAGTATCTCGAGTTCCCGCAGGCACGGATGACCTCTCAGATGCGTTCCGGCCATCGTAAGGTGTATTAGCGCCAACTCCCGATCGTGGCGGCTAGTTTTCGGATCTCGAACTACATTCATCAGAACGTCTATAGCCGTATCAATGTCGTATTCCTGCCCGTCCCATGGTACGGTCGTTCGATGGAGCGGAATAGGGTACCCTGCTACGGGCTCCGCGGATATTGGAAGCGGACCGCGAGTCTTTTCGCTGCGCGCTTCATCGCGGGCGAATGCCGCATTTAGTGTGATTTCCAACATCGCAATTTGAACGATCACCTTTGCGCAACACGTGAACGAATATCCCATTACTTGCTCCAATCTCAGCGTTTTCTATGGACAGATCCCACTACACTTGCAATTCATGTTCCGAACTACGTCACTAAGGTACGTCGTATCACACTGAAAGATGCCAGTGGCAGCATGGTTATTAAACTCCCATGTATATGCCGCGCACTCGTCACCACCTGTCGTGTGAACCAGTTCATGTCCGATGATGCTGGCCGCCTGATTCTCCGACCCGCCGAATGTGTCAGTCCCAAAGGTGGTTGAGCATCCAATAACACAAGTCGTACATCCAGCTACGCATGGGCCAACAAGTGGTGGACAGGAAACGCAGGAGCTCGTGGTGATCGTTGGTCCGCCGCCGAAGGACCCCCCTGTCGTTGCCAGGACCGTAGCGTACTTCCAGGAAATATAGTTGTAGTCCGCCTGGAAATCCGGGGCGCCGCCGGTCGTCAGGAAGGTATGCACCGGCCAGACCAGGATGCTCTTGCGGGTCAGTTCGACGCCGCCCTGCTCTTTCGCTCGGCCGCGCTGGACGGGCCGACGGTGAGCTGGTTCACCCGACAGGCGCTCTGCGCCGCCGGGAGAGATCGTCAATCTTTGTGATTCTCGTCGCCTTCCGGCACCTCATCGACTTCCGGGAGCGGATCGCCAACCTTCCAATTCGGGAAACGATGCTGGTTCTCTGCCCACCACTTCTTGATCTCCTCGACTGTCGGTCGCTTAAGGCGGGCAGCCACGTCGGGCGGCGGCATCACGTCCGGCGGCCATTCGGCCGACTCCTTGTCGTCAGGGAATCCCCAGCCCTTGTGAATGTTCTTCAGGCGAAAAGTACGCATCGCGTTGTCGCGAACGTACGGGAGCATAGGAGGCGGTAGCAGCTCCTTAGAGTCAAGCAGTTTCACGAGTTCAGCTACGCCTCGACGTATGTTCCAGTGCGCAAGCGCGCCGGCAGACCACAACCGCAGCTTCATATTCTGTTCACGGTCTAGCGTACGTACAAAAACCGGAATTCCACGCGGATCATCTGAGCCCTGTAAACACACAAGGATTGCTCCCCTTTCTACCTCGCTAGCATGATCGTACAGTCTAGTCAATTCGTCCAAACACGCACGGCCATCTAGTTCCCGACGCAGCATTGCGAGCCCCAACACAGCTCGCGCCCGATCTTCGCGATCCTGAACAGGGTCCCTGACCACTGCCATCAGGACCCCAATACCACTCTCTACATCATACTTCTGGCCCTGCCATTGGACTGACGTGGGAGGACGTTGGACTGGACGCTCTGTTACATGATCCCTAGCGAGCGGTAGCTTGGCGGATCCCTCCTCAGCGGGCGGGTCCCCACGGCTAGCGCCAGTAATGAACGTGAATGCCACCAGGATCATCGGGATGATTCGTTTTTTGAAGACTTGGCGCTTCGATATCATATGCTGCTCCATTTCATATTCGTCCGACTACGGGCAACCGTGTTCGGGATCCGCCAAATACTGAAGAACGGTGGTCAAGTACGGGACATCACATTGAACGATACCCGTCTGCTGTGAATGATCCCGTTCCCATTCATACGCCGGACATTCACCGCCGGAATTGTTTAGTGCGGCGTGCAGAAATTCATGCCCGATGATGCTCGCGGCTTGATTCTCCGAGCCGGTGAATGTGAGTGTTCCGAACGTAACATCGCACCCCATGAAAGGAAAACATGTGGTGCACGCATACCCAATCACGCCTGCACATGAAACTTGTGGATCCGCGCTGATAGTTGGTGGACCGTTGAACGCCCCGCCAGTGGTTGCCAGTACCGCGGCGTACTTCCAGGAGATGTAATTGAAATCCATCAGGAAGTTCGCGTTCGCGCCGGTGGTCAAAAACGTATGCACCGGAAGGACGAGGATGCTCTTGCGGTTCAGTTCCAGATCGTCGTACTTGGCCGCGATCCACACCTTTACCCGATTCTCGCAGACCACCGGGGACGGCTCGTCGAAGGCCGTGTAAACCCAATGCGTGTCGTCGTTTTGGTCCAGCGTTCCTTGACCAGCCGTCGGTAGATAACCACCCGGTGTACTTGGCTCAAGGTCCACGATCTCCAACGTCCCCACGCAATCCGGCAGATCCCACGTCACGGTGATGTCCGATTGACTGAAGCTGCCCGGCAAGTTCGGCCAGGGAGTAGTTGCCGAAATTGCCGACGGATTCAAGTC
>Ga0326597_10011352_pt1 | contig 11822 bp, 13 predicted proteins | sample RVTome_12_FD_203789 | JGI IMG/M metagenome (GOLD analysis project Ga0326597, IMG submission 203789) | Soil microbial communities from uranium-contaminated site in the Upper Colorado River Basin, Wyoming, United States - RVT100D185 | ecosystem: Environmental > Terrestrial > Soil > Contaminated >...
TCGGCGAGGAAACCGCGCCGCTCGAGGCTCGCCTCATACAGCGCGACGACGCCGCCGGCGGGCATTACGGCAGCCTGGCGATCAGGTCCCGCGCCGTGCGCTCGAGCACGGTGCGCAGCATCACCGGCTCCTCGGTCATCGTGTCCGCGGCCTGCCGCATTTCCTGCATGCCTTCCCAGGCGATGGTGCTCTCGCGGCTGTCCCAGATCTGCAGGAACAGGCGGATGTGGGCGTACTTGGTTTCCACGATGCGGATGCCGAGGATGCCGAAGCGGTCGCGCGAGCCCTGCTCGAAGCCCTGCAGCTTGAGCTGCGCCATGTAGCGCGCACCGGTGGCGCCACCGACCTTGCGCAGCACCTGGGCCGAAAACAGGCCGGTGTCGCGGTAGTCGTTGTACATGTGCTTGTAGGCGTCGGCGAGGCCTGCCCGATTGACCGCGCCCAGCGTTTCCGCGAGCGTGACGACGCGCAGCCCCGGCCGCTCGCGCTTCAGCACGTCGGCAAAGACGAGCGCCACGGCCTGCGTTTCCTGCTCTTGACCCGTCACGGTCGAGGGCGTGATGAAGGCGACGCCGCCCGCCTCCAGATCGCCGCGCGCGAGCGAGATGCGCTGCTCCTGGAGGACCGGATAGATTTGCGTGCCGTAGCAGCCCGCGAGCGCGACGCACAGCGCCACCCATGCCGGCCTCATAGGTTGAGGTACGATTCTGCAATGGCCAATTGGTATTTGCGCATCATCGGAGTTTTCTTCGTGCTGGTCAGCGTGCCGCTGATTGCGGATTATGCACAATTCGGTTTTCGGCCGGAGACGATGCACAAGGTATTTCACGTGCTGCTGGGATTAATCGTCGTGCGCTATGGCTGGAATGATCCGCGCTGGTGGCGGCCGTTCGCCGTGGCAAACGGAGCGTTCTTCATGTTCGTCGGGCTCTCGGGGCTCGCGGCGGGATGGGCGGCAAGAAGTCGAGCAATCACAAGCGCACCTCAGTAGTCCTCGCTACAAGAAAAAGGCGGCCCCGCGGGCCGCCTTTCAATTTGTCAGCTCGGAAGTTCAGCGATCGCGGTCGAACCCACCGAGCGAGTAGCCCAGGCCGCGTTCCTTGCACGTAAAGCTCGAGGCGGTGTTCGGATCGCCGCGGCCGTCGTGCACGGCGACCTTGGGATACGAGCACAGCGGGCGCGTGCGCTGCACGCCGGTGCCGACGTGGCTCGCGATCAGGCTGTCGGGCGCGATGCCGTGCTCGACCCAGTTTTCCAGGGCGCTCAGGGCATCGAAGCTGTTCAGCCCCGGGCCTCCCGAGCAGTGGTGCATCCCGGGCGCGAGAAACAGCCGCATGAAGCCCTCGGCCTTGTTCTTGTTGCCCATCGTGCGGATCACGTCGTTGTAGTACTCGATCGTGCGATCGGCCATCAAGGCGTGGTCCGCCCACCCGTGCCAGAGCAGCAGCTTGCCGCCGCGCGCGCGGAAGGCAGCGAGGTTCGGGTCGGTGGCGCTGAACAGGGGCGCCGTGGCATTCACCTGCGCGACGTCGTCGTCGAAGTCGAACGTCATGCTGTCGAAGCCCGGGTCGGAGAACACCATGTAGCGCAGGTAATGGTCCGAGAACGTGAACTGGAAGGGATTGTCGTTGACCGGCGCCGGGACCCCGGATGGGCCGGTGATCCAAAGCTGCCAGCCGGTGAATCCGTCTTCCGCCCCGGGGGGAAATCCGGGATGGAGCTGCTCGCCGCGCGAGTTCACCGGCCCCTCATAAACCTTCCTGACTGCCGCGACCTGCGCGGCGGTCAGGCAGTCCGGCGCATCCCCGGCCCTGCATTGGAGGACGTCCGGGTCGAAGCGGCAGCGGCGCGGGTTGTCGACAAGCCCGTCGACCAGCCCGTCCTTCGCGTCGCACTCGGCCGCCACGGCGGCCGCGATCACCGAAAGCTTGGCCGGTGAAATGGGCGCCGCCCGGACGGCCTGCTGGTTGTAGTTGAAGCCGATCATCAGTCCGGTCCAGTCGAGCGCCGGCGCCCCGGCGATGATGCCGTCGAAATCGCCGGCATAGCGCTGCGCCTCCATCAGTGCCTGGCGGCCGCCGTTGGAGCAGCCCTCGAAGTACGCGCGGCTGGGGTCGCTGCCGTAGGCGGCGGCCACGATTTGCTTGGCCGCAACCGTCACGACGTGCACCGCGCGGTGGCCGAAATTCAGCTGCGCCTGCGGGTTGTTCAACGCCCAAGAGCCGTCCAAGGCAGCGACCCCCACGCCCTGGTGGCCGGTGTCGGTGGCGACAGCAGCGTAGCCGCGGTTCAGCCCCGGACCGGCAGGCGGAATCGAGCCGACAAAGCCGCCTCCCCCTTGATGATAGAGCTTGCCGTTCCAGTCGCTGGGGAGACGCAACTCAAAATTGATGTCGGCGTCCACGTGACCGCTGACGCGGCAGTACCCGGGGAGCCCGCCGCCCGCGGGCACCAGAGCGGCGGCGGTGATCGTGGTGGCCGGCACGGAAAGCGAAGTGAGCGATGAGCATTGCGAAGGCGTCAGGGCGTACGCCGCGGACGCGAAGAACATCGTTCCCATTGATGCCGCGGCAGCCACCAAGCGGCGCCGCGATGCGCGAGTTCTGTTCATGGTTGCCTCCGCCAGGTTGTGCTAATACACGTCATTTTCAGGTCTCCCGTGTCGGGTACGTTCATTGAGAATAGCGACTGGGCGACAAACCATTATTCCGAATTCTTCTCAATCGATGAATTTCGGTCATCAGTCCAGAACTCCAGCCCCCTAAGCGCGCCGCCGCTATCATTTTGGAATATCGGCCAGCGGTCCTTTGTTCACCCGTTGCAGTTCAACCACTGGTCGGGAGGCGGATCCCATGAAGAAACACCTCATCACGGCTGCGGTCGTGGCCGCTTTAGCGGCATCGGCGAGCGCGCGGGCAGACGATACCGTTCTGGAATTCAATACCATGGCCGGAGTTTCGGGCCCCTTCGTCGGTCCATCCAATCCCGTCAGAGGCCTGGGCGGCGGCGGCATTCCATGGAGGCTTGACGAGGCCAAAGGCGAATTGAAACGAGACGGTCGCCTCGAAGTACGCGTCAGAGGCTTGGTGCTTGCCGCCGGCCTCAACGCCGGAACCAATCCCTCCGCCAATTTTCGCGCCGTCGTAAGCTGCCGAGTCATCGACGCGATGAACAACCCGGCGTTTCTCAATCTGTCCACGGGCGATTTTCCGGCAACGACGCTGGGCGATTCCGATATGGAAGCGAATCTGGAGCTTCCGAGCCAGTGCTTCGCGCCGATCGTATTCGTGACTAACCCGCAGGGGCGGTGGTTTGCCGTGACCGGGTTTTAGGGCGTGGCCGGATAACAAGTGCGCGCCCAGATGTTGAGCGCGCGCTTGTCGACCGCCAGGGCCGCTTCCTTCATCGCCTCCGCAAGCGTGGGATGGGCGTGGCAGATCATGCCGATGTCCTCGGCGGCGCCGCGGAAAAAAGGATCACGGTCGCGAAGCACCTCTCCTTCACCAAGCCCGCCAAGGCGCTGTCGCGCCGCGCGCGTTGATGCGGCATGGAGCCCCGCAATCGCAAGCGCACGTCAGTAGCCCTCGCTGCAAAAAAACGCGATATTAGACTTGGCGTACCCAGCTATTTTTCATGTCTTCGTCTTCGCGAATCCTTCGATGATCCATGCCAGCACCCACCCAGCCCCGGCCCATGCTGCTGCTACGCCGAATAGCAGGAACAGGTCTGACCTCGCGTATATCAGGGTGTAGATAACAACTGAGGCAGCTATCAGGTAACCCAGCCAGCGGATCACCAGCGCAATCCGCATTAGTCCCTCGGTCACATTCATCGTTTCGGCTTTCGCGGTACTAGCTTGTCCAATGCCTTCATGAAGGCTTCTCCTGTTTCATCTGCGCCGAGTCCTTTGGCCGCTTTGATGAAACGCTCAGACTGAGCTGGGTTGTCCCGCTTAGTCCTTGCCTTTCGCTTTTTTCCTTTTACGCCACGCGCACTCATTGAGCAGTCGTTTGGTAAGTAAGCCGCTTGCCGACGACGCCTTTTAGCAGCTTGTCGGCGCGCTCGCTATCTTCCACCCCGAGCGCCTTGCGGTTGTTATACCGGAAGTCGAACTCAGCAAGGTAGCGGTGTAGATGGTTATGCGCGCAGTGCTGGTAGACGCCCTTCATGCCGCGCTTGAACACGGAGAAGAAGCCCTCGATGGTGTTGGTATGAACTTCCGGGTGATCCTTGCTCACATACTCCTTGTGCATATGGCGCACGATGCCGTGTTCCGCAAATTCCTTCCCAACCATAATGTAGCTGTAGTTCTCGTCGGTCATTAGCCGAGCTTCGCGGGCCAGGTTCTCCCGGCACTTGTAGACCCCAATGCGCGTGCTTTTGCCATTGAGCTTGACGCTGTTCCCGATCACGCCGCACTTGGGGCAGGCGGGGCCGTGGGGCCACAGGCGGGCTTCAACAAACTCATATGCTGCCTGTTCGTTGTGGAAGTAATGTTCTGAAAGTATTGAGTTTTTAGCGGCCATTTGGCGGCACTCCCTAGCTATTGTCTGCATGCTATCCAAAAATAGAGGATAGTAAACAGAAAAATCTTGCCGTTATCCAAATTGTGCATTAAGATGTGTCTGCCGCCTAACCAAACTGGCGAAAAGGAGTAACCGTATGGCCGAAACCCCAAAGCCACTGAAAGCCGAGGATGACGACGCAGGCGAGGACGGCAAGCGCCAGCGCTCAGCCATCGCCTTCCCGTATACCGACTACGACAACGTTACGGTGCTCGCAAACGCGATCCACGAACATGCTGGGCATGGCACTTGTTCTGCTGGTCAACTAGCTGCATGGACAGACCAGAGCGCCAAGAGCAGCGGTTTTAGAACGCAGATTTCAGCTGCACGTCTGTTTGGCGTCATTGAGTACGCCGATTCTGACAGTCTGCGCCTGACCGACTTGGGCCGTCGTGTCCTTGATCCAACCAAAACCAGCGTTGCGAAGGCAGAAGCATTTCTCAAGGTTCCGCTCTTTAAGGCGCTCTTTGAACGCTACAAGGATGGTGTCACTCCACCCGCTGGCGCGCTGGAGCGTGAAATTCAGGGGCTGGGCGTCGCCGAGAAACAGAAGGCACGCGCCCGTCAGGTATTCGAAAGTTCTGCTCAGCAAACCGGATTCCGTTCGATTGCGCTGAATCGGCTTGTAATGCCCGCCATGGTGGTAAAGGACGAAAAGCCAGCGCACGAAAAGCTGAAGAAGAATGGTGATGGTGGCGACGGAGGCGGCGGAACAGGCTTGAACCTTGACCCGTTGCTTGTTGCTCTCCTGAACAAGATTCCAGAGCAGGGACAAGATTGGCCAGCCGAGAAGCGCCTGCGCTGGTTCAAGACGTTCGCGATGAACGTCAGCCAGGTTTACGACACGGAGAACGAGCCGGTAGAGCTGGACGTTGAACTGAGGAAGGGCAGCTAAGAACCGCGTGGTCGTGGAGAAACGGCGGGTACTGGTTGTATCGGTTGGCCACCGGCCAGTACCCGCCGCCACGTTTGAGCGTAGTCTAGCCCCTATCTTCATGGGGGCGCTTATGAATGAGCATGAAGAAGCGGGCTACAAGCAGTTTCTTGAGAACAAGGTAGCGGACCTTGAGGCGGAAGTAGCGGACCTTAAGCAACAGATAGAGAACCTTAAGCGACAGAAGGGCATTTCCAGCGCAAGCGAGGGCCTTACGGCCAATGACAGAACGGGCACTTGGGTTGATGCTTCTACCGGGAAGCATCATTGCACCAGATGCCTGCTGAAAGACGAGAAACGCGTGCCCCTGAAAACAGAACCGCATGGCTGGCGCTGCATGGTCTGCACGAAGTACTACGCTGACCCAGACAGGCCTGATGAGCCGATTGATTACGGCAATTCTTCTTGGATGACCTGAGGCGCATCATCGCGTCCCGCCATCGTGGTACGCCAAGTCTAATATCGCGAAAAAAAGCCCGCCACATAGTGGCGGGCTGTATCGCGCTTAAGAGGATTGGCTCAAGGCGCCAACACTGACCACAGATTAAAGCCGTCGCGTTCAGCCCTTTCTACAATCCGATCCTCATCCTCTTGGAGCAGGAAGCCCTTCTTTACTAGCTTCTTGGCCGCGCGAGCCACTTCCATCACATACTTCTTATGGTCTTTATACCGCTCCGCGATGGACGGGCGCGGATCGCCCGCCGCCACGCGCTCTGCCTTGGTATTCGCGAACGGGAAGAACTGCCCGTGCTGCCCGCACGAATCCGGGAAGCCGGCGCCTTCGAACAGCAACGACCAGCCCGTGTGCGTGGCCAGCGGGACCTCAATGTAAGGCAACCGAATGCCCGCGATGTCATTGCCGTCGGCGTCCACCTGCGGGACCAGCACCGTGTATTCTCCAAGTCCGGGGATGACTTCAGGCGGGACCACCGAGAAATCGAGCGGGGCATTGCGATTCATCACCTTGGGCGTGTAATGACTTGCCAGCAAGGCTGACCAGCCGGCGTAGTGTGTCGCCGGAATCGAGGGGAAGTTGACGCGCTCCGGCGCGACAAGCGTTCCGTCGCGTGAGAGCGGCACTTCGCTCTTCGGCGGGTGAATTCCACGGGTCACCCAGCGATCGAGGGCCACCGACAGCGCTCGGAAGACCGGTCCATTGTAGTTCGGGTTCGTCAACTGCTGGCATGCCGCGACTGACTCCGGTCCCTCGTCGAACTCGGTGTTGTGGTCGGTGCTCGCGATGTAGTACAGGCGAATGTTTCGCGCCAGTTTTTCGATGTCCAGGTCGCGACCGAAGGCATCCGTGTGGTTCAGGGAGCTCGATTTGTTCCAGTACTCGTTGCCGCCGTCGATATTAAATACCTTAGGACACGTATCGCTCGCGAGGCACCGCATGAGAATACTGTCCGTCTGACCTGTGAGAGGATCGGTCATCTCCGGGAATGTGTGCGGGAACTCGGGCTCATGCGCGAAATGGCGCTCGTGCTTGCGCGAGCTCGCACCGGGATCGGAGAACCGGAAGTTGGTCCACACGTGCCCGCCGGAGCCGGTGGCGTAGGGCATCATGCCGTCGATTACGATTCTGCCGTTCTCGTCTTCGTTGAATCCCCAGCGGAGCAAGTCGCGTTGGTTGCGCCCGCCATTCGATCGGCCCCACGAGTAGATGGCGCGGATCCCACCCGGCATTGCGACCGGATTGAGGTTGCCGAAGTCGTCGGCGAAGCCGTGCTTGAGGAAGGAGAGGAAATCGCGCGTGACGGCGTGGCCCATCCCCATGACTTTGGGATCTTTCGCCGTGTAGACAAACTCGTAGACCCATCCCGGCTTGACTTGATGTCCGGCCGGGAAATTCACCCTCCGGCCGGTCGCGTTGTAGGCCCATCCGGTAATGATTTCGTTTTGTCCGGTCAGAACTTCGCTGTCGTCCGTCTGGCGCTCCCGGCGTCGCAAGACTCCGTTCGTCGGGCTGATCGGGTCCGCGGTGTATGGCAGCGTGATGCCCGTGGTCGACGCGCTGGCGATCGTCTCCGCCGCGAACTTGCCTTTGATCGACGTGCCATCCGGGTTGACGGCGATGGGAAGGTCAACGGTCAGCAGGTTCGGCGCAGGTGTCAAGTTTCCGGCGTAACCGTTGAGCGCAACGATATAGCCTTGCCGCATTAGGAACCCGTTGCCGAAGTGCTCGGCTGTCGACGGATCGTTCGTTGCTGTGCCGTCATTGAACCACTGGAGGATCCGCTTGCTGCCCCGGTTACCAAAGTCGTAGAAGAGCTTGCCGTTGCCTTTCGAGAGATCGGCCGGGCGCAGGATGAAGAAGGTTGATGTATAGCGGACCTTGCCGCCGACCTGCGGAGCCAGGTCGATGTCGGCGATCACCGCGTGCCGGGGATTAGCCGGGTCCAACTCGCCCTCGAACGTCCCGGCGATTTTGAGATAGGGCCCGGTTGCGCCGAACGCCGACAGGTCGATTACCGTGGCCGGTCCCGCGCTGATCCGCGTGAGCCTGGCCTCGGCGGCATCGGGCAGCGCGATCGCCACGAGCAGGCCGATCAGTGCAAGCGTCAGGGTGCCGAGTCTGTAACCGTGCCGCATGGTCGCCTCCTCACCACGCGTCGCCGGCGCCGAACGAGAGCCAACGAATGTGCCGAGAAGCCCGGGAAGGACGGTGTACACAAGTCTCATGTTCATGATGGTTCTCCTCCCTCATGGCGAGCTCGAGGTCGAAGCCAGGGGCGAGCTTGCCCGCAGCCTCGCCGCCATCCTCGAGCGCCTGATGGCTCCGGCCTCCCTGGGGTCCCGGCGGCGGCTTCCGAAACAGGGAGAGGCAGGACGCCGTCCCGCCTCTCCCCCTCCGTCGTCCGGAACGACCTGCCGTCTAGCACGCGCGCCGCCTAATCGAGCAGCTCGTGGATCGGCTTCGTGAACCGCAAGATCTGAAGACCGTTGCCATCACTGACGACCCAAAGCTCCAACTGACGCCCGCGGATCTCCTTGGCGTTCTCGTTGGCAGGAACCACGTTGCGCCAGCGCGCGTAACCGGCGATCTTATCCACGGTTCGATCGACGCCGGCTCTCCAGCTACCTGATCCGGGTTGGAAAGCCGTCCGCACAGCCGGCGGCTTCCAGTACGCGATCTCTTTAGGGTGGTAGGGATCGCGAACGTCGAAAACGCGCAAGTTTGCATGCTGAAAAGTGCAAGCGAGCATCTTCGCATTGTTGGGATTGTCAGGGACACATCTTTCATTGCTGTAGTTGGTCGTCCCCGATATGGCCGGCAAGTTCGTCCCGGGCGCGGTTCCGGGGAAATCCGGAGGCGTCCTAGCGAGTAGCGCCGAACAATTGGCCGGGTCGTTCACTTCCAGCATGAGCTTGGCGATGATCTTAGGCTTCGTCTCGTCGCTGACGTCGATGATCTGCGGATAACCGAAAGGGGACGCCCCCCGGGCGCACGCGGCCGCCCAACCGCCCACGCCGCCCGCGCCGCCGGCCTCGTCCGAGCTTATGATGTATGGGTGCCCCTTGATGGTCACAGGGTGCATCTCCTCGACTTGCCCTTGGTCATCCCAGAAGAGCTTGCTGACGATCCGGATCTGCGGATTGGGGCGACGGAACTGATAGTCGCTGACGTCCAGGATCACCAGCCCGTCTGGACCGAACGAAGATTGCGTCGGCGTCTGGCCGAATTGGCCGGGTTGCCCCGAGTACAACCGCGTCCCCTCGGCCACACCGGGAGCGAAGCCCCTCGGGTTGAGCCATAGACCGTGGGGCCTGCCATCGCCCAGGAACTGCCAGGTGGGGAGTTGCTGCGGATTCGACGGGTCGGCGAGGTCGACAATGTACATGAATCCGCCGATGCCTCGAAAGCTCTGGCCGAGGTAGTACGTCAGGCCGTCCGGGGCGAAGTTGCCCATGTGGCCCCGGCTGCCGGGCAGGTCGATGCTGGCCTTGAGGACCGGGTGGCGGCAGTCGACGGAGAGGTCATAGACGGCAAAATTCGGCCCGTTGCTTTCGGCGACCGCGAGGAGCTTCCGCCGCGCGTTCACCTTTAGGGTCTCGTGCGGGTTCAGCCCCGCGGGCGTGTCGTCCAGGAACGCCGTGGGCCGTGGATGCCGCGGGTCCGAGACATCCAGCACCACGACGCCGGGGTGCTGCTGCTCAGGACGGTTTTCCGTTGCATAGTAAGCGCAGTCACCGAAGTACGCCGGTCCATTCTGCGAAAACGCTCCCTCGCCCTGGTACTGGCCCACGAGTTCCAGGTTGCAGTTGTAGGCGCGCTCGGAATCGCCGCTGAAGCGCTCTTCCTGCGTGGTCTCGCCCTGCAATCCGCTTTCGGTGTGATCTCCGGGGCCACACTTGGCCTTGGGCACCGGACCGGTCCAAGGGACGGGCTCATTACCTTTGGCTAATACCAAAGAAGTGCTGAACAGCAGCGCCAGCAACGCGGCCGACGCTATCCAGGCTCTATTGGGCTTCATGATTCCTCCCCTCGTTGGAACGGCAGGAGCATGCTAGCGCCCGGCTGCGGAACGATTCATTCCCGTTCGTCATCAGCTAATAATAGCTGGGCAGGGGAATCGTGCGCATGGAGTTCCTCGGCGGGGAGCTGCTCTATGCGATGCGCGTGATCTCGCACGGGCGCTTCAACCTGTGCCCGGCGCCGGTGTGCAATCCGGAAGGCGGTGAAGGCGGCGTGTGCGAGACGCCGCTCGAGCAGAAGAGCGCGCCGCCGGTGGAGTTCCATCCGTATCGCGAAGTACCCGCGCAGGCCGTGGCATGGGGCAAGCGCGTTATCGCGGCCGGGAAGCTGGACGTGGGCGGCGTCGAATATCTCGAGGCGCAGGACGGCCGGCTCGTGTTCTACGACATCAACGCCAACTCCAACCCGCGCCTCTCGATCGCGCAGACGTTCGGCTTTGACCCGCTCGATTCATGAGCCGCGCTGATCATTTGAGAACAAAGTCGAATAGCCGAGGCGCGGTTTCTTCTGCTTTGATAGCAGTCTGTCTCGAGAGGGGGACAAGATGAAACCGCGCTTGATGCTCTCCAAGTTTGTAACCGCAGTGCTGTTGGCTGCGGCCGTCGTTGCTTCACCGGCACTCGCGCAGCAGCGCAAGAACCACGCCATCTCGGTGCTGGAGAGCGGCGGCGTCGCCGTCGGCTTCATCACCAACTCGCTCGCCGGTCCCGCAATCTACGAGCAGCTCCGCGAGGTGCCCGGGCTCGACTGGGTGTTCATCGACATGGAGCACGGGCCGTTCGATCCGTCGCAAGTGCGCAACATCGTCGCCGCCTTTCGCGCCCCGGACGGCACGTTCCCGGTAACGCCGATTTTCCGCGTCCCGGCGAACTGCTCCGAGGTCGACAAGAACCAGTGGCTGTTCAAACAGGTGCTCGACGGTGGCGCCTTCGGCGTGCTGGTGCCCCATTGCGACGAACGCGAGGACGTCGTCAACGCCGCTTCGGCAATGCGCTACCCGCCCTTCAAGGACGATGACGCTCCTCGCCCGCGCGGTGTGCGCGGCGCGGGCGGCGCGCCGGCATCCTGGGGGCTCTCGTTCGCGCAGTACGTGCGGGTCGCCGACCTGTGGCCGCTCGACTCCCAGGGGGAGCTGCTCTTCGTGCCGATGGTGGAATCGCGTGGGGTGATCAACCAGCTGAACTCGGTGCTGAATGTCCCTGGCGTCGGGGCAACCTTCATCGGCCCCGCCGACCTGCACGCCGACATGGGCTTTGCGGGGCAAAGCGGCGTGCCGGAGGTCGAGGAGCAGATCCAGCGTGCCTTGAGCCGTGCGCGCGCCGCCGGCATCCCGGTCGGTATCACCACGACCGCCGCCGATGCGCAGCTGCGCATCGATCAGGGCTTCCGTTTCATCACCGTCGGCGCAGCCTCACCGGCCGCGCTTGCAGCCATCCTCGGCGGCCTGCGCCGCTGACCCCTGGAACTATCTGGAGGAGGAACCATCACATGCGACGCTTCCTACTCGCGGCCGGCCTCCTGGCGGCGATGGCCGCCGGCCCGGCCATACCGTGGCCCGCTTCAGCCGGACCACTCGTCACCGTCTCGGGGCCGACACCGTTTCCCCCGGGGTGCGATCCGATGCAGGACGGCACGGTCTTCTTGAACACCGAGGTCGAGCCCTGGGTCGCGGCGCACCCAGTCGATCCGAGCCGCCTAGTCGGCGGCTGGCAACAGGACCGCTGGTCCAACGGCGGGGCGCGCGGCCTCCTCGCCGCCGCCAGCTTCGACGGGGGGACGAGCTGGCAGCGGAGCGTGGTCCCGAAGATCACCGTCTGCTCCGGCGGGACGGTGGCGAACGGCGGCG
>Ga0326597_10011353_pt1 | contig 11822 bp, 15 predicted proteins | sample RVTome_12_FD_203789 | JGI IMG/M metagenome (GOLD analysis project Ga0326597, IMG submission 203789) | Soil microbial communities from uranium-contaminated site in the Upper Colorado River Basin, Wyoming, United States - RVT100D185 | ecosystem: Environmental > Terrestrial > Soil > Contaminated >...
CCCTTCCCTTTCAGCTGAGGCAGTCTCCTTTTGTTGATCCTCCCGCTATGGCTAGCTTGGACCCGCTTGGAGAAAGGGTCATAAGGACACCATGTAGTAGCGCCACAGGCTGGCCTAGTCCAGACGCTAGAATGCGTTCCTTGTCCATCAGCTTAACCGGCTTTTCAGAGCCCAATTTTCTCAGGAGAAAGTCCTCTATATCCCAAAAACCATCGAAGTAAAAAACTGCGTCGCTGCCTGGGGACCACTCAGCCGGTGTGGGCTTTTCAGCAATCGTTTCCACCGTTCCCGCCACAGTATCAACGACAAGCGTCGTACTTGACACCAAAAGAATCTTTCGCCCATCGGGCGACCATCGAAATTTGTACGTCGGGCGTCCGAGGGCTGTTGAGGGGAGCCGGTGGCGAGAAATGATATGGCTATCCGCCACATTTATGACAGCGACCGACCCGAATTCGTCGCGATGCGCCAAAATTAGCGCAATTCTCTCCCCCTCTGGCGAACATATAGATTGCCACCCAACGGAGAAGATTTCTTCGCCTGGCTCAGGTGTGAAAATGGTTTTAACCACCCCCTGAAGGTTCATCACATTCAATGTTTCAGGGGTAGCCCCGCCGCCAGCAAAAAACGCAAACCACATGCCATCCGGCGACCAGCCGGCGATTTTACCTCGAGTCAACGTGCCGAGCTGGCGTCCGTCAGGATAAACGCCCTCTATGACTAGTTCCATGCCCCCTCCTTCGAGCTTCTCGCCGTCGAAGTAGAGTATTGGTCGGGGCGAGAGTTCGGCCTTTTTTGTAGGTGTTCCGGCAGCGAAGGGAACAGGGCCCGTCATCTCCTGGCTTGGCAAATTTGCGCAGCTGCTTAATAGCAACATCGATAACAGCAGTCTTATGTTGAAGGCAGACCTTATCTTCATTTTCAGTCTCTCCTGTCAGATGTAGCCCCATTCGTTAAAACACTTTGTGGTGAGTGAAGTCTAAAGAGCCTAACGCATAGCGTTTTATCCCCCAAAGCATGGAGGCAAGCAAGTAGCTTGATGGCGCGGGAGTAGCGCCAAGGGGATAAAACGCTGTGGACTAAACCGTGGAGCAGCACCGAAGTTTCGGTTATAGGGATTCGGAAACACTGAGAGAGGCGCCAATAGGATTGAACTGTACGACGCCTCAGGCAAATCTTACAGGATTGAGTCGTAGGAGAAATCGATTGAATTGGAGTAAAAACGAAATGCTAAGCCGACGCTTTTGGCACTCGGCCTGAAGCGTCAAGTTTGCCATTGTTCAAATCAGCTTAACTCGATTCCGCCAGTAGAAGGGCTTTCGTCTAAGATGCCCGACGGCGACGATCAGGAGCCTGTCGCCTTTGATCTGGTAAACGACTCCGTTTAGTCTTTCATTTTCTTGTCCTGGGTTTGAAGCGACGAAACACCTCGTTCCCAGGAATGACTTTGAGAGAACCCTGCTCATAAGCATCGATCCGATCCTCGACCTCTTCGGCCCACAGGCGATCGAACTCCTGTTGCTTGGGATCATCGAGGCTTTCGAGCAGCCTCTCAGCAAGCTTGGCCCTGGATCTCGGTGGTAAGGATAAAACGTCATTGACAACCTTGGCGCTGCTTCTGATCATGGAATCGTCCTCCGTTGACGCGATCGTAAAAAATTCTAGCTCAAACCGGTCATGCTTATCAAACGTTAGGATGGCGAGGCCAAGCCCGCATTTCTTGATAGAGTTCGTTTTAGATATCTACGCACGACGACATTCCCCTATCGACGCAATACCGGCGCATGGCGCAGGAGCCGTTATTTGATTTCTGCGGGAACGTTCCCCTTGCGGAGCGCCGGGACCACCGGCGGCTGGCCGGTCTCTTTCAAGATATTCTGACCTTCCGCGGAGAGGAGAAATTTGACGAACCCCAGCGCGCCCCCTCTCTTTCCTTGCCGTCAACGTTGGGGACGCCAAAGCCTGTCCCCACCTCGGCGGCCAGAGTCCTGGCACCTTCTGATACATCTTTGTCTCTTCACCGCTCATGGGCCGTCAATTTTGTGGCTCTCCAGGATTGACAGCTTGGCTCTGGAATCAAAAAACGAGACAAGAATTGCGCTTTGAGGTCAATAAGACCTTGGGTAACTCTCTGGCATATTTCATGCTCGACTTGGGTAGCGCAAAGTCACAAAAAGATTGTAACGGCTGTGGAAACATTCCAACCAAACTTAGGGGCAACCAAGGACTTACAAGAACATACCGCAGCTTCCGCTCGTCTGAAATTTATCGACTTATCCCGCGCGTCCGCACAGGGCCAGAAGTCGCTGCGTTTCATTGCAGGCACCGCGCTGATCACCGGCAGTTTCTTGGTCTACCTGGCGTATCCCGTTATCCTCCTTTATCTACCGTTTTCAGGGAGCGTCAAAGTCGGCGCGACGGTCGCAGTTTGGGTTTTAAGCTGGGCCGTTTTCAGCGCCGGAATCTTGCTCACCGGGCCACAGGGCTACGAATGGTTAAAACGGTTATGGACGCGCATGAGCGGCGGCAACAGCGGGAGAAGAGCGGGATAGAGAAACATTCTCAGACGCGCAGCGCAACCATCTCATGCGCGCAGGAGCCCTCCACCCGGAGGTTGCTCAAAAACTCGGTTGCAGGCTGCTCAAAAAGTTCTCAGAGGCGAGGCGCGCGAAAAATCGACGAGCGGAGGCGTACTTGGCGAGTACGTTGTAGCGAGGCGATTGAGCGCAACGAAGCCTATGAGTCTTTTTCAGCAGCCTGCTAAAATCTGTACAGCATCGCGTAGACGATGACGCCGGTGACCGAAACGTAGAGCCAGATCGGCAAGGTCCAGCGCGCGATCTTCCGGTGCGCGTCGAATCTTTCCCGCAGCGCGCGGCTGAGCGTCACCAACGCCAGCGGCACCACGGTGGCCGCAAGTATCGTGTGCGAGATCAGAATCGCGAAGTAGATCATGCGAACTGCGCCAACGCCTTTGAACGGCACCGAGCCGACATGGAAGTGGTAAACGAGATAGGAGATTAAAAACAGCGTCGAGCAGGCACACGCCGCCAACATGCAAGCGCGGTGCGCGCTTCGGTTGCGCGACCTAATGAAAAGAAACCCGGCGAAAAGAAAAACGGCGCTGAGGGAATTCAGCGCCGCGTTGACCGTCGGAAGCTGCCAGACCGAAATCAACGGGGAAAAATATCCGGCGTCAGCATGAGAATGAGAAAAACACACAGCACGAACGGGCTCACCGCGACCAGCGCCAAGGTACGCCGCTCGAACTTCAAGTGCATGAAGTATAGAGCGACCAGCGCGGCTTTGGTTATCGCCATCGTTACCAGCATGACGGCGATCGCCATTTTAGCGATGGGCAGGTAAATGACCGCGACTTCAATGACCGTCAAAGCCAGCAGCCACCAAAACACCCCCATGTAGTTGGTTTCATGATGCGCGGTCTCAGACATCGCAGAACTCCTGTGCTTATTCCTAGAGTAGATAGACGAAAGTGAAGATCAAGATCCAGACGAGATCGACGAAGTGCCAATAGAGACCGGCGATCTCCACGTGCTTCGCCACGTAACGGCCGCGCGACACCGCCGCCAGGACGCAAGAATTGTAAATCACGCCGCCGGTCACGTGCATGCCGTGGAAGCCCGTAAGCACAAAAAAGGTCGTGGCGAACAAATGGGTTGAAAAGGAGAAGCCGACTTCGGGCAGCCGCTCCGTGATCAGATGGGTCCACTCATAGGCCTGGCAGCCGAGAAAAAACAGCCCGCCCAAAACCACCAGACCCATGTATTTCTTGAACCGCGCCATGTCGCCGTTTTGGATCGCCGACAGCGACAGCACCATCCAGACGCTGCTGACGATCAGGAGAAAGGTCATGAACGCGGTCAGATTAATGCCGAGCACCTGCGCTGGCACCGGCCAGCTTTTGCTCGCGTAGCGCAGGATGCCGTAACCGACGATCAAGCAGCCGAACGACATGGCGTCGCCGACGAGAAACAACCACATGCCGAGCTTGCCCCAACTCTCCGGCGTCAGCGGAGATTCCTGGGGCTCCGCTCCGGCGTGCATCACAGCCGCATCGCTCATCTGCCACTCTCCTCTTCGTTCCAGGTTAAATGTAAAGCGGGTTGTGGCGCCGTCTCCTCGGTTGGCTTCGCCGCGGCGCGCCGGTATTTGAAAAACAGCCAGCCGGCGATGGAGCCGACGACCGTGTAGGGCGTCGCCATGAGAAATAGCACGCTCCAGTTAAAGGCGTTCGAGGTCGGATCGTTGTCCCCGGTCACGCAGACCGAGCAGGCGCCGGCGAGCGCCGGCACGAGGATCAACGCCAGACCGGCATAAGGAAGAATCGTAAGAACTTTTCGTTTCATCTCTTTAACCACTCGAAAGCTAGCTTAACGACGTTTCCCTGTCAACTCAGTGAGTCTAATAGAGATAGACCAGTCCATAGAGCGCCGGCCATAAGGCGACGACGAAGGTCCAATACATGGCGCAGGTTTGCACGCCCAAGTACCGATCTTTGGCGTAGCGCCCGTGCCGAGCCAGCGTGAAGACCACCATGAGCCAGACGAGCGCGCCGAAAACATGCAGCGCGTGAAAGCCGATCAGCGTATAGAACAGTCCGCCGTACACGCTGCTCGACACCGTCAGCCCGAACTGGATCAATTCGATCCACTCGTAGCCCTGAACGCCGAGAAAAATCGCCCCGAGAAGCGCCGTCAAGCCGAGCCAACGAACCAGCTGAGTGCCGTCCCCACGGCGTGCGCTGCGCAGTGCCACACGGATCGTGACCGCGCTGGCGAGCAAAAACATCGTGTTTACGCCGGTGACGCCGACGGGTAGCCGCGGTTGAAACGGCGGCGGCCAGACCGCAGCGCTGACGCGAAATACGATATAGGCGCCCATCAGCCCCGCGAAAAACATCGCTTCGGCGCCAAGAAACATCCAGACTGCAAGCCAGGCGTTGCTGCCGACGGGCGGGTTGGGACGGACCGGCGGCTCGCCGCCGCCGAACCCGGGTCGCTTCGGCTCGATCTCGACTAGCGTTTCGTCCAATCGTTTTGCGATCGAGGTTTGTGCCATAAACCAATTTCGCCGGGGGCCTAATAGATGATGATAAACGCGATCACCGCCCCGATATAGAGCAACATGGCGAGCGCCAGGATCAGGCCCAGACGGCGGTTCTTGAACCGTGGCCCCTCTGGTCGGATCATAAGGGCCTCGCTCATGACGGCACTCGGTTGAGCGCCATCACCAGGAGCAGCACGGGTAAGTAAACTAACGACGCAAAGAGCAATTGCCGGGCGCGGGTAAGGGTGGACGAAGTCGCGAGGCGAATCCCGCTTCCGAGAAAACCGCAGCCAAGAACGAACGCGACGATGAAATAGACGCCGCCGGCCAGACCGAGCAACGTGGGCAGCAAACTCACCGCTAACAACGCGGCGCAGTGACTGATGATTTGCCGGTTGGTGCTGCCGCCATCCGGCTCGATGACGGGCAGGAACTGGATGCCCGCTTTGGCATAATCGTCGCGGTATAGTCGCGCGATCGCCAGCGTGTGGGGAATTTGCCAGAGGAACAAAATGGCGAACAACACCCAGGCCGCGATATCAAAATCACCGCGGGCGGCCACCCACCCGATGACCGGCGGCAGCGCGCCGGGCACCGCGCCGACGATCATGCAGAGCGAGCTGCGCGGCTTCATCGGCGTGTAGAGAACCAGATAGCTCAGGGTGATAAAGCCGGTCACCAGGGCGCTGAGAAAATTCACCGCGACGGCGAGATATGCGAGCCCGGAAAGCGCGAGCAAAAGCCCGAAGCAAAGCGCTTCACCCGGCTGCACCCGCCCGTCGGGAATCGGGCGGCGGCGCGTCCGCGCCATCAGCGCATCGGTGTCCCGTTCCATAAACTGATTGAGGGCGAGCGTGCCGCCCGCCGCCAAGGCCGTGCCGAACAGCATTTTGATCAGCAACAGATACTTGGGTATTTCCGGCGACGCGACGTAAAAACCTACGAACGCGGTCACCAGGACCATCGATACGACGTTGGGCTTGGCCAGCTCGTAATAATCCGCGCCGCGGCGCTTGACGCCGATGAGCGCGGTTTCGACGGCTGCGCTGCGCGTGCTCATGACGAAAACTGCTCGCTTAAAATATTATGCTTTGGCAGAGGCGCCGGCGTGCCGCTCAACCGATAACAGCGCAACGTCAACAGCAACGCGGCGGCCAGCATCGAAGCGCCGATCACCAGATGCGTGGTCGTCAACAATACCAGCAGATCGGCCGGCAGCCGGAGCCCCGAGGTAAACTTGCCGAGATAGGCGGCCGTCCCCAAAAGAAGCTGCAACGCCAGCAGGCTTGCGAGCCAGAACGCGGGTCGAGCGACGGCGGCTTGCTGCGCATTCGTTCTGGCGATCCTGACGACGATGAAGATAACGTGCAAGGCCACCAGGCCGGCGAACAATAGATGGGCGTCGACGCGTTCGCCGGTATGGCGCAAGACCGCCCCGAAGATCGCTTGAACGTAGATCAATCCGGTTGTGATTGCGCCGAGCCGGCGCAGCCGAGCACCCTCCGCGAGGGTGCCCTCCCCAGGCGCGTCGCGCCACCCCGCCGACGTAAACACCGCCAGGCTGACCGCCAAGGCGAAAAAGGCTTGAGCGAACGCGGCATGAACGATAGCCAACGGCTGTTGCAGCAACACGACGCGCAAACCGCCGAGAACCCCTTGCGCGATCATCAGGCCGAGCGCGGCGACGCTGAGCCAGCGCAGCCAGGCGCGCGCTTCCATGAACCAAAACGTTCCGGCCAGGATGATCGTCAGGAAACCGACCGTGGAAGCGACCAGACGATGGCTATGTTCATAGAAAATTCCGTCGACCATCTTCGACCACGGGTAGAGAAACATATTGTAACCGAAGCTGGTCGGCCAATCGGGAACGGCGAGCCCGGCGCCTTTGCTGGTGACCAGGCCGCCGATGAAAAGCAAGGGGAAGGTCGCGCAGGCGAGCGCCACCGCGAGCCGATGGGGCCACACGGAATCCGCCTTTATCCTTCTGACTTCTGACATCTGACGTCTGGTTCCTAGTGCGCCCGCGCCGCCGCGCCGGTTCCCAGGTTTTTGTCCTGCGGCAACCAGTCTTCTTTCACTTCCGGCGAGCTGTATTCGTACGGGCCGCGGTAGACCACCGGCTGCACTTCGAAGTTTCCATGCGGCGTCGGCGTCGGCGCCACCCATTCCAGCGTGTTGGCCTGCCAGGGATTTCGTTCCGCTTTCTTGCCGGCAAAAAGACTCCAGAAGAAGTTAAAGAGAAAGAAAATCTGCGAAGCGCCGAGAATAAGCGCGCTCACCGTAATGAACACATTCCAGTGCTGCATGGGCATCAGGAATTCATACTGCATCGGGTTGTAGATCCGCCGCATATGGCCGGCGACGCCGAGAAAGTGCATCGGAAAAAAGGCGCCGTTGAAAAAGATATAGGTCAGAACAAAATGAATTTTCGCCAGCGGCTCATTCATCATGCGGCCGAACATTTTGGGAAACCAGTAGTAGACCGCAGCGAAGAGGGCAAAAATGATGCCTGCCACCACGTAGTGAAAATGCGCGACGATGTAATAGGTATCGTGAATGAAGATGTCCACCGGCGTGGAAGCCATGAAGATACCGCTCAGACCGCCGATCAAGAAATTCGAGACAAACCCTAACGCAAAAAGCATCGGCGAAGTGAGGCGGATGCTGCCGCCCCAAAGGGTGCCGAGCCAGTTGAAGGTCTTGATCGCCGATGGCACCGCGATCACCATCGTGGTCATCATGAAGGCGGTGCCGAGCAGCGGGTTCATGCCGCTGACGAACATGTGATGGCCCCACACGATCCAGGAGAGAAACGCGATGGCGATCATGGAGAAAGCCATGGCGTGGTAACCGAAGATCGGCTTGCGGGAAAACGTTGAGAGCAGATCCGAGGTCACGCCCATCGCCGGCAGCACCAGGATGTACACTTCCGGATGGCCGAAGAACCAGAACATATGCTGCCACAGCAGCGGCTCTCCCCCGCCTTCCGGCAGGAAGAAACTGGTTCCGAGCGTGCGATCAAAAAGCAGCATCGCCAACGCGGCCGTGAGAACCGGCAGCGCGAGGAGCAGAAGAATGGCCGTAATAAACAACGACCAGATCGTCAGCGGCATGCGAAAGTAAGTCATGCCGGGCGCGCGCATGTTAATAATCGTGGTGATGTAATTGATCGAGCCCATCAGTGACGAGATGCCGAGGATCAGGAGGCTGATGATCCAGAGATTTTGTCCCCAATCGACTCCGGTGTATTGCGCTCTGGCCGATAGGGTCGCGTAGCCCGTCCAGCCGGCTGCCGACGGCCCCCCGACGACAAAAAAACTGGAGAGTATCACCACGCCGGCCACGGCGCCGACCCAGAAGGAGAACATATTCAGCTTGGGGAAAGCCATGTCGCGCGTGCCGATCATCAGCGGGATGAGAAAATTGCCGAAGCACCCGACCATGATCGGCATGACCACGAAGAAGATCATGATAGTGGCATGCATGGTAAATAGCGCGTTGTAAGTGTTGGGTGGAATGATCCCGCCATACATGTAGGGCTCTGGAATGAAACTCAGCCCCGGCACCGCGGTCTCCGGCCACGCCAATTGCCAGCGCACCATCATCGCCAGCAGCCCGCCGATCAAGAGCATAAAGAGACCGAGGAAGAGGAACTGGCGGCCGATCATTTTGTGATCCGTCGAAAAGATATAGGTGCGCAGGAACCCAAGTTCTGCGTGATGGCCATGCGTTGCGTGGGCCGCGCCAGCCGCTGCGGTATCGCTCATCTTTCAAAACCCTCCGTTATTAAGCCCGGATAAAACCGTTAGAGAATGGCTCGCCTTACGGCGCCTTCGGTGCCAGGTTTTCTTCCGCCCACTTCTTATATTCTTCCGGAGTGTGGACGTGAAGCCAACCCTTCATGCCGGAATGGCCGAAGCCGCAAAGTTCGGCGCAGGGGATTTCGTACTTGCCCGGCTTGGTGGCTTCGAACCAGACCAGGATGGTGCGGCCCGGAACCGCGTCCTGCTTGAGACGCAGATTTGGCAGGAAGAAACTGTGAATCACGTCTTTCGACGAAAGCTGGATGCGCACGACCTTGTTGACCGGCACATGCAAGTCATTGTCGAACTTCACGTCGTCATCGGTACCCAACTTGCCGTCGGCTCCGGGATAGACTACATCCCAGTTAAACTGCTTTGCCGCCACCTGAAGCTCGAAGTCGCTTTCCGGCGCTTGGCGCTTCACCTTGGCCCAGGTCGACACGCTCATGAAAGAGAGCACGATCAAAATCGCGGCCGGGATCATCGTCCAGATGATTTCCAAGCTCGTGTTGCCGTGGGTGTAAGTGGCGCGCCGGCCCGGCCGCTCCCGGTACATAACGAGAAAGACAACCATCAACACCGTGACGAGAATAAAGGTCGCGGCGGTAATATAGTATATAAGGTAGAATAGCGAATCGATCTCGCCCCCGAACGTGGAGACGTTTTCGGGCAACCACTGAAGCATCTAATAAACCATCCTTAAGTGAGATTTTGGGATCGCAGGGTAAAGATCATTCTTGCTAACACAGCCATACCGCCATTTCAAGCGAAAATGCCGCTGATTTGCAAAGGGTTTTTCCCAGTGCTAGTCACATGGATGCGGGTTGAAACTGACCGATGATCCCCCCCAGTTGGTATGCCCTGAGTTTGCTGCTCCACCTCGTCGCCTTGGCGCTTTGGCTGGGCGGCATGGTTTTCTTTTTAGTCGTCTTCGGGCCGGCCGCGCATGAGCTGCGCCCAGGAATCGGCGTGCGGACCTTGAATCAGGGGAGAATCGCCCTCGAAGCCGTCTCATGGATGGCCATCGGGCTTGTAGCGATTACCGGAATGATCAATCTGATATTGGGCCGGGAAGGAGCCGGCGCGTCTCAGGGAGAGTTTTATACGATCACGCTCTCGGTCAAGCTGTTTTTCTTCTTCGCCATGCTGTTGCATCACTGCTTGCAGGTCTTCAAATACGCGCCGCAAATCGCGGCCCTGACAGCGCAAACACCCGCCGACACCATGGCTTGGCCTGAACCCCTGGGCGCTCACTGGCAAAAATGGTTCATGCTGCTCAAGCTCAACGCGGGGCTGGGCCCTGTCGTGACCCTATTGGGAGTGGCTCTGGTCAAAGGTTAATCTGGGAGATCTGCATTTGAGGTTTGAATCATCGCCAAGGAGGATAAATCATGGCAACCGCCCGCGGCGCGACTTTACTCGGTCCCGACAAAATTGAAATCCGCGAATATCCGATCCCTGATATTCCTGCCGACGGTGGGCTGGTGAAGGTGGAAATGGGCGGAGTCTGCGGCACCGACGTCAAATACCTCCACGGCAAGCTCAAAGTCGACTATCCGATCATTCTCGGTCATGAAATCCTCGGCCGCGTCGAGAAGCTCGGCCGCGACGCGGCGGCGATCCATAAGGTCAAAGAGGGCGATCGGATCATTCTCAAGGGCGCCCTGGGCTGCGGCCGCTGCGCCGATTGCCGGCGCGGCAGCGCGCGCTTCTGCCGGCAGCGCACCAATTACGGCGGCCGCACCAAGTGCGATAAGCCGCCGCATCTGTTCGGCGGCTTCGCCGATTACGTTTATTTAGCGACCGACGTGTTGGCGACCAAAGTGAGCGACGCCCTTCCCGCCGAAGCGGCGGCGCTGATCGGCTCGGTCATGGCCAACGGCTTTCAATGGGCAATTCGCCGCGGCGGCGTCAAGATGGGGGACTACGTTTTAATCCAGGGGCCGGGACAGCAGGGGCTTTCGTGCACCTTCGCGTCCAAGCATGCCGGCGCGGCGAAAATTTTCATCACCGGCATCGGCCGCGACAAGCCGCGGCTGGAACTGGCCAAGAAATTCGGCGCCACCCGGACTATCAACGTCGAGGAAGAAGATGTCGTGGAGGTTATCCGGAACGAAACTAACGGCGAGAAGTGCGATGTCGTCGTCGATGTCTCGGGCAATCCCAACGCCATTGTGAAGTCCGTCGACTGTCTGCACCGCCAATCCACCATGGTGCTCGGCGGCCTGACCGGCGATTCTACCGTGACGCCGATGCTCTTGGACAAGCTGGTTTGGAACGAGATCAAGCTGCAAGGTTGCTTCACCGCAGACAACGACGCCACCGAGGCGGCTCTGCGCCTGATCGAAGAGACCAAGTTTCCGGTGCAGGATATGGTAAGTCATATTTTTCCGCTGAAGGATATCGAACACTGCATTAGGGCCATCGGCGGGGAAGTCCCGGGCACCTTCCCGACCAAAGCACTGATCAATCCGGCGCTGGGGTAGGTGAATACGAGGAGAGTTCAAAGTTCCGGGTTCAAAGTTCAAAGTGAAGAACGGATCTCATCCACGTTGAACCTTGAACATTGAACTTTGAACCGATGAGGGCTGACGGAATGATTGAAGGACTCAGAGACAAAGTCGTCATCGTCACCGGCGGCGGCCACGGCATCGGCAAGGCGTATTGCCACAGCTTCGCCAAAGCCGGGTCGAAGGTGGTGATCGCCGATATCGATGCCGCCGCGGCTGAGCGAACGGCCGCCGAAATCGGCAAAGATACTGGCGCGCAGGCACTCCCGGTTCACGTCGATGTTTCGAATGAAGAGGCAACGAAGCGGATGGCGGCGCAGACACTCGGCACCTTCGGCCGCATCGACGTTCTGATCAACAACGCCGCGGTCTTCTCCGTGATGCCGATGAACCGCGGTCGAATTGAAACCATCGACCCCGAAGAATGGGACCGCTTGATGGC
>Ga0326597_10011354_pt1 | contig 11821 bp, 11 predicted proteins | sample RVTome_12_FD_203789 | JGI IMG/M metagenome (GOLD analysis project Ga0326597, IMG submission 203789) | Soil microbial communities from uranium-contaminated site in the Upper Colorado River Basin, Wyoming, United States - RVT100D185 | ecosystem: Environmental > Terrestrial > Soil > Contaminated >...
TCATGCGCGCGGGAGGAACGGGTCGAGCGCCGCCACGAAGGCCTCGGTGGCTTCGACGTGCGGGCAGTGTCCGACGGGGAGCTCGATCAGCTCGGCGTCCAGGATCCCGGCCAGCTCGCGGGAGGCAGCCACCGGGATGGGGTCGAACGTGCCATGGACTACAAGGGAAGGGGGAAGGGGGAAGCGGGAAGCGGTGTCGCGCAGGCGCTGGCGAACGTCTTCCCCTCGCAGGCTCTCCCAAACGGCGTGCTGGGTGCGCGCGGTGACGCGGAACGGCGTGAGGTGGCGGGCGTCGCGCCAGTCGCGGAAGTACCCGGCGACCGACAGCTCGAACGCCCGCTTGCGGTAGGCCGCGGGATCGCGCTCGCGCAGCCCGCTCGCGCGCAGCGCGTCGCGTGCCGTCACGAGGTCCGGCGCCGCCATCCGCGTCGCGAACTCGCGGTCGAATTCCGCCCGGTACTCGGGCGCGATCGCGGCCGGGGCCACGAGCGCGAGCCGGTCCACCCGTCCGGGGTGCTCCAGATAGTAGAGCACGGCGAGCAAACCGCCCCAGGAGTACCCCAGCAGTGTGAGGCGCTCGCGGTCGAGGTGAGCCCGCAGGGCGTCGAGGTCGGCGACGTGCTCGCGCCAGCCGAGGGCGGCGTCGTGGTCCAGCGGCGACTGGCCGCCCCCACGCTGGTCGTAGTAGAACAGTTCGCGGCCGGTGGCGAGGCGGTCGTACTGGGGCAGGAGGTAGTCGTGGTGCGCGCCGGGACCGCCGTGCAGCACCACGACGAGGGGGCCCGCGCCGGCGCGGCGCGTGAACACGCGGACGCCATCGATCTGGACGTGCACGCCGGAAGATAGCGGCCGGTAGCAGAGAGGGCGGCCCTGGGTGGGCCGCCCTCATGCTGCACCGGCACGCGGCAGCTGTCAGAACAGCACGCCGCCGGTGACGACGAACTGCTCGAACGCCCCTAACTCGATTCGACCCTCGAGGAATGGCGTCACCCTGCCCCCGGTCCTGAACTTGAGGCCGCCCCCCAGATTCACTCCCAGGTCGGTGCTCGAGTTGCCGCCGCTGGAGGCGTACCCGAGCACGAGACCGCCGCCGGCGTACGGCGTGAGTGCGTCGGCCCGGAACTGGTAGAAGGCGTTGTAGTTGAACTCCAGATACGTGACGTTGACCCCGGGCGGTTCGTCGGGGAAGAACCAGTCGAAGCTCGCCGCCCCGTGAACCGGCGCGTTCCCGAAGATAGGCAGCGGATGGTCCAGACGGACTCCGATGCCCAGGTCGGTGTTGTCACCGAAGCTGAGCTGGGGCCCCCAACGGACTTGAGCCGGCAGTGACGAGGCGCCGCCGCCGACCACCACGAGCAAGGCGATGACCGTCATCGCGCGTCTGATCATCAGCGTATTCCTCCTGAGAGGTACGGGTTGATGAATCGCTACAACAATACCGCGAGGGCGTCGGCCACTTCCTTGACGGCCGCGTGCTCCGCGGGACCGAAACCGCCGGGCACGTCGGAGTCGATGTCGATCTGCCCCAGAATCACCGCACCGCGCCGGATCAGTACGACCAGCTCGGAGCGGGTGAACGTGTTGCAGGCGAGGTAGTTCCCCACCGCGGCCACGTCGGGGACGTTCTGGTCGGCCCCGGTCGCGACCGCCGTGCCGCACACCCCGGTGCCGACCGGGATGCAGGTGTGCGGCGTGTCGCGGCCGGCGTGCGCCTCGAGCACGAGGTCGTCGCCGTGCAGCATGTAGGCGTAGGCCGAGGTGAACGGGCCGTCCCAGGACCGGATGCGCTCGCAGGCCATGCGGAGCAGGGCTTCCCGGCCGGCGTCGTGCAGGTGAGCGGCGCGCAGTGCGCGCACCGCGCCGTGCGGGTCCAGCTCGCTCACGACCCCCGACGGCCGAGAACGGCCGTGACCGTGATCTCTTCGCTCCCGCGCCGCACGGTGACGACCACGGTGTCGCCCGGCTGGTGCGCGTTCAGGGCGTTGGTCATGTCGTAGAGGTTGGCGACCGTGTGCGTGCCGATGGCCACGATCACGTCTCCTCCGCGGATGCCGGCCAGGTCGCCGGGCCCGCCGGCGCGCACGCCCGTCAGCAGCACGCCTCCCGGCGACCCGCTCATGTCCGGGATGGTCCCGAGCGACGCGCTGGAGCGGCCGCTCGTCGCCAGCTGCGGGCGCGGCACGTCGACGAACGTCAGGGTGCCGGGGCGTTCCGCCAGGGCGAGCGCGAGGTCGGCCGCGAACCCGGCTACCTGCACGATGCCCACGACGTTGATCTTGTCCCAGTCGTCGGTGGCGCGGTGGTAGTCCTCGTGCAGATCCGTGAAGAAATGCACGACGGGGCGCTTTGCGGCGTAGAACGAGGCGTGGTCCGATGGACCCCAGCCGTCGCCCGACGCGCGCAGGTCGAACCGGCGCGTGCCGTTCGAGGCCGCCGGGCCGCCGTTGAGCGAGTCGAGCAGGGCCCGCAGCTCGGTGGCCGTCTCCGCCCCCAGCGCGAGCAGCTTGCCGTCCCGCAAGCGGCCCACCATGTCGAGGTTGACCATCGCGTAGACCGAATCCATCGGGAGCGGCGTCGGGTTCTTCGCGTAGTATGCGGAGCCGAGCACGCCCAGCTCCTCGCCCGAGAAGGCGACGAAGACGATGGTGCGGGCGGGGCGCGCGCCAGCCAGCCGCCGCGCGATCTCGATCAGGGCGACCGTGCCGGACCCGTTGTCGTCGGCGCCGTTGTGCACGGCGCCCGTGCTGTCCGGGTCGAGCGCGTTGGGGCCGCCGAGGCCGAGGTGATCGTAGTGGGCCCCGATGACCACCACCTGGCCGCTCAGGGCGGGGGAGCCTCCCGGTAGGATGGCCACGACGTTCCGCGTCACCGTGGCGGGCAGACCCAGGTGGGCCACCGCGGGCGCGTCGGGTGACACGGTGAAGTCCTGGAACCAGGTGCCGTTGGCGCCGCCGGGCCGCAGGCCCATGCGCTCGAATTGAGCGGCGATGTACGCCCCCGCCTCCTCGAGGCCCCGCGTGCCCAGTCCCCGTCCCTGACGGGCGTCGTCGGCCAGATAGCGGAGGTCCGCCAGCACCCGCCGGGCCTCGGGAGACAGGGTGTCGCCCGGCGCGAGCCAGGCCAGGGCGGCGAGCAGCAGACTGGTCGTCATCATGGGTTGATATCTATCTTTGCGCGCACCTACACGGTAGTCACCGCTGTGCCCCTGCGCCACATCGCGTTGATCCCCGTCGCCGTCGCCATCAACCTGGCGCTCTCTGCGCTGGTAGACCCCACGGGCCTGCCCCTGTTCCTCGACACCACCGGGACGGTGCTCGCCACGGCGCTGGCGGGCCCCGTCGTCGGAGTGACCACCGGGGTCGTGACCACCGTCACCAACAGTCTGCGTAACCCGACGTTCCTGCCGTTCGTGGTCGTGCAGGTGATCGTGGCGCTGTACGCGTGGGCGGCGGCGCGGCTGGGCCTGTTCCGCCGGGTCGCGACCAGCGTGCCGGCGGGCATCGGTCTCGGCGTGCTGGCGGCGGCGGTCTCGACCCCGATCTCGTACGCCGTCTTCGGGTGCGCGACCTCGGGGGGGGTCACGCTGCTCACCCTGCTCGGCCGCCGCGTGGGCATGTCGGATCTCGGCGCGTGCGCCTTCGGCAGCTTCGTGTCCGACTTCGGCGACAAGACGGTGACGTTCGTGCTGGTGGCGGCGGTCCTGCACGCGCTGCCGCGGCGTACCGCCGCGCGCTTCCCGCTCGCCCTGCGCGCCGCGGGCCGCACGTGAGCGGACTGCACCCCTACACGCAGCTGGCGCTCGCGACGCTGCTCCCGGCGCTCGCGTGGCTGGTGCCCGGGCCGCGCGCGCCCGCGATCGCGCTCGCGGCCGCGGTCGCGCTCGTACTCGGCACGCCGCGCCCGCTGCGCCGCCTCGCCGCCGTCGCGGTGGCCGCCGCGCCATTCTGGCTGTTCCTGTTCCTGCTCCATCCACCGGCGCGTGCCGCGCTGGTGGGGCTGCGGCTCACGACCCTGCTCGGCGCGGCGGCGTGGGTCGGAGCGCTGCTCGCCCCCGGCCGGCTGGTGGAGGCGCTGGTGGCGCGCGGCTGGTCCGCGCGCGCCGCGTATCTGCTGGGCGGGACGCTCGCCGCCGTCCCGCTGGTGCGCGCCCACGCGCGCCGCATCGGCGAGGCCCAGCGCTGTCGGGGGCTCGCGACGCGCGGGGCGCTCGTCACCCGGCTCCGTGCGGTGCATGCGCTCGTGCTGCCGCTCGTCCTCTCCGTCCTGCACCAGCTGGATGAACGCGTGCTCGCGCTCGAGACCCGCGGCCTGGGCGCCGCCGTGCACCGGACCCCGCTCGACCCGCCGGCCGATTCGCCTGCCCAGGCGGCGGCGCGCTGGGGCGCCGCGGCGGCGTGCCTCGCGGCGCTGGCCGCGCGAATCGCATGACGCGCCTGAGCCTCGAGCGGGTGTCGTTCTGGTACCCGGCGTCGGACCGCCCGGCGCTGTGCGACGTCTCGCTGCGCGTCGGGCGCGGGGAGATCGTGGCGCTCGTCGGCAATGTCGGCGCCGGGTGTTCGACCCTGCTGTGCGTGGCGGCGGGGCTCGCGCCACGCGTGACCGGGGGACGCCTCGACGGACGGGTGGAGTGCGCGGGACCGGAAACGGCCGGCGGGGGGCGGGTGCTGCTCCTGCCGGCACCCTGGACGCAGCTCTCGGGCATGGGGGTCACGGTGCGCGACGAGGTGGCATTCGGGCCGGCGAACCTCGGCTGGCCGCTCGAGCGGATCCGCGTCGCCGGCGAGCGCGCGATGGCCCGCGCGGGGGTGGCAGACCTCGCGGACCGCGATCCCCTGACGCTGTCCGGCGGCGAGCTGCAGCGCGTGATGCTTGCGGGGGTCCTCACGATGGAGCCGGCCCTGCTGCTGCTCGACGAGCCCACCGCCGAGCTCGACGGCGACGGCGCAGCGGCGCTGTGGGCGGTGGCGCGCGAGGAGGCGGGGCGCGGTGCCGCCGTCCTCGTGGCTACGAGCGACCTCGATGCGGTGCCCGACTTGGCCTCGCGCGTCGTGTGGCTCGCGGACGGCGCCGTCCGGGCCGACGGCGCGCCGGCGGCGGTGTTCGCCGACGATGCGATCTGGCGCGAGGGGCCCGGCGGCCCGGCCGTGGCCGATGTGTGGCGGGCGGCCGGCCTCGCGCCCCCGTGGCCCGTGTCGGTGACGGCGGCGGCCCGGGCCCGATGACGCCGGCGCTCTCCTGCGAGCGTCTCTCGTTTGCCTATGGCGGGCGTCCGGTCCTGCGCGACGTGTCGTGCGTCGTGGCGCCCGGGGAGCGGGTTGCGCTCATCGGGCGCAACGGCGCCGGCAAGACCACGCTGACCCGCCTCGTCGCGGGGCTCGAGCGGGCGGCGTCGGGGACGGTGCGGGTGGGTGACTGGGACGCGGGGCGGCACCGTCCCGACGAGCTCGCGCGGCGCGTGGCCGTCGTGTTCCAGCACGCGGACCAGCAGCTCTTCGCGCGCACGGTGCGGGAGGACGTCGCGTTCGGACCGCTGGCGCTCGGGGTGCCCGGCCCGGAAGCCGGGGTGCGCGTCGCTGCGGCGCTCGCCGAGCTGGACCTCGGCAGCGTGGCGAGCGAGCATCCGTACGACTTGCCGCCTCCGGTGCGGAAGCTCGCCGCGCTCGCCGGCGCGCTGGCGCTGGCCCCGTCGCTCCTCGTGCTGGACGAGCCGACCACGGGTCTCGACCGGGCCCTGCGCGCCCGCGTGGCGCGGGTGATCCGGGCCCGGGCGGCCGCGGGCTGCGCCGTGCTCGTGGTGACGCACGACGTCGCCTTCGCGGTCGAGGTGCTGGATCGGGCGCTCGTGCTCGACGGCGGGGCCGTGGTCTTCGATGGCGCGATCGCGGAGCTGTGCCGCGACCCCACGCGGCTGCGGACGCTGGGCCTGCGGGAGCCGCCCGTGGCCGCTCTCTCCCGCGCCCTCGATCTCCCCGGTCGGCCGGTCCGCATCGACGACGCAGCCCCAATAGTGGCAGCATGTTGCGCCTCGGGCGGCCTCCCATACATTGGTGAGTCTCATGGCCCAACCTGAAGACTTCGCCGGCCACCTCGCCCAGGCGGTCGAGCTGTTCCGTGATCCCAACGCCAAGAAGGCGCAGAAGCAGGAGTTCCGCGCCCTCGTCGCGATCGTGGATGCGGAGGCCGTGACGCTCCGGGTGGACGGGGCGCGCCTGATCGTGAACGGCGCGCCGGTCTCGGGGCCCGCGCCCGAGGGCCTGGCTCGGCGCCTCGCCGACCATGGCGTGAACGAGATCCTGCTGCCGCAGCGCACGCCCGTGTCCCACATCTTCGAGCTGATCAAGGCGCTGGCGGACGTGCCCGGCGGGCCGGAAGACGTGTCCACCCGGCTGCGCGGGTCCGGGGCGCACCGGCCGTCGGTGACGATGCACCGGCCGCCGCGGCTGCTCGAGATCCATGCGGGCGAGGACGCGCTGGGCACCGGTGGCCTGCTGCGCGGCGAGCCGATGGCCGAGTTTCAGTCCGTGCCGGTACCCGGGGCGGGGGGCGTCACGCACGAGCCCACCGCCGACGCCGATGCCGACAAGGCCCTGCCGGGCGCGGGCCACGCCGAGGTCGGCGCCAGCGCCTACGATCCCCTCGCGGTGAAGCCGCCGGTGGATGCCCTGCCGGCCGCGCCGCCGGCACCGACGCCGGTGCCTCCGCCGGCCCCGCCGCCGCCCCCACCTCCGCCGCAGACGCCGCTTCTCGTGGTGGACGGCGCGGAGCCCGAGCCGGCGCCGCCGCCCGTGCCACGGGCGCCACCGGCGCCACCGCCGCCACCGCCACCGTCGCCGCCACCGCCCGTGATGGAGGAGGTGCCGCCGCCGCCCGTCGCGCCCCCACCGCCGCCACCGCCCGCACCGGTTGCGGCTGCACCGGTCCCGCTCCCCGCGCCACCGTCCGCGCCTCCGGTGCCGGCGGCTCCGCGGGTGGACGTCCCTCACGTGGTCGCCGGGCTGACGCCCGAGGAGCTGCCGGCCTTCGAGGTGCCGCGGGACGTGCCATCCATCACGCAGGACACGTCCGCCACCTTCGCCCCCGCCCTCGCTCGCTCGAAGGAGGCGGCGGACGTCCTCGCTCAGCTGACGGCCGACCCGCAGTCCGCGAACGCGGCGGATCTGCTCGCCGTGCTGGGGCGGCAGGTGGAAGCCGAGAGCCGTCAGCAGCGGTGGGAGGTCGTCCTCGCCATCATGGCGGGTATCGGGAGGATCGAGCAGACCCTCCCCGATGGCGGCACCCGCCGCGCCTACGGGATCGCGCTTAAGCGGATGTCCACGCGCTCGGTGCTGCGCGAAGTCGGTGCGCTCGCGCTGGTCCCGATGCACCACGCCGACGCGGCGGCGGTCATGCAGCGCGCCGGGGCGGATGGCGTCGAGGTCCTGATGGACCTCCTCGTGGAGTCGCGCACGGCGACGGATCGCCACGCGCTATTCAACGCCCTGTCCCAGATGAAGGAAGGGTCGGAGCAGCTCATCCGCCTGCTCAACGACTCCCGTTGGTACGTGGTGCGCAACGCCGCGGAGCTGATCGGCGAGATGCAGGTCGAAGCCGCGGTGCCCGTTCTGGCGCAGCTGATCGAGCACGAGGACGAGCGCGCCCGGCGGGCGGTCGTCCTGGCGCTCGCGCGGATCGGCTCGTCGCCGACGGTGGAGCCCCTGCGCCGGGCGCTCCGCGACCGGCTCCCCGGGGTGCGGCTGCAGGTCGCGCAGGGGATCGGGGGCCGGCGGGCCAACCCGCTGGCCATGTCGGTCGTGCTGGCGATGGAAGAGGAGCAGGACCCGGAGGTCGAACGCGAGCTGACGCTGGCCCTGGGCCGCATCGGCAGCCCGGACGCCGTGCAGGCGCTGATCAAGCTCGCCCAGCCGGCGGGCCGGCTCTTCGGCCGCAAGCCGGTGGCGAAACGCCTCGCGGCGGTGGACGCCCTCCGTCTCGCCGGGACGCCCGCGGCCATCGGGACCCTGCAGGGCCTCGCCAACGACACCGACAAGCAGGTCAAGGCCGCCGCCGTGGCGGCGTTGAACAGCTTGCGGTCGCGAGAGCCGCCCTCGACCCCGACCTAGTCTCCCTGCTTCAGCTTCAGCGCGAGGATCCCTGGCAGCATGGGGCGACGGGCCACTCCGTCGATCAGCGTGGGACGAAATCCGTCTCGGGCGTGAGGCGCCGGGCGAAGGCGGCGACCAGCCGCGCCGCCCGATCCAGGTCCTCGAGCGCCACCATCTCGTTGGGGCTGTGCATGTAGCGGTTGGGGACACTGATCAGACCTGTCGGGACGCCGCGATGGGAACCCGCCACCGCGTCGGCGTCGGTTCCGGTGTCGTGCGGGGCGGCCTGGAGGGAGTAGGGAATCCCCTCGGCCTCGGCGCACTCCACCAGCAGATCGAACACCACGGGGTGCACCGCGGAACCGCGCGAGAACACCGGCCCGCCCCCGATGCGGTGATCCCCCTGGAGCTTCTTCTCGGCGCCCGGGTGGTCGGTGGCGTGCGTCACGTCCACCACCAGCGCGACCTGCGGCTCGAGGCCGGTCGCGCTGGTGCGGGCGCCGCCGCCCGTCCACGCGATCTCCTCCTGGGTGCTGGCGACGGCGAGCACGGCGGCGTGCGCCGGCCGCGCCGCCGCGAGCAGCCGGAGGGCCTCGGCCACCACGTAGGCTCCGATGCGATTGTCGATGCTGCGGGACACGAGGCGGCCGTTCGGCAGAAGCAGCGCCCGGGCGTCGAGCACGGCCGCGTCCCCCACGCGGACCATCCCCTCCGCCTCTTTCCGGTTCGCGGCGCCGACGTCGATCCACAGGTCCGTCACCTTCGAGACCTTGTCCCGCTCGTCCGCTTTCATCACGTGGATCGCCTTCTTGCCGATCACGCCCGGCACCGGACCGCGCCGGGTGGCGATCACCACGCGCTGGCCCACCAGGACCTGTGAATCCCAGCCGCCGATCCCCGCGAAGTACAGGAAGCCGTCGTCGTCGACGTGGGTGACCTGGAGGCCGATCTCGTCGATGTGCCCGACGCACATGAGGCGCGGGGTCCCGGTCGGGTTGAGTACGCCGACCGTATTGCCACGGGTATCGGTGTGGACGGCGTCCGCGACCCGACTCACCTCCTCGCGCCAGATGCGTGCGGGGGCCGTTTCGAAGCCCGAGGGGCCGGGGGTGTCGAGGAGCCGGTGCAGGAAATCGAGGGGTTGGTGACTCATGGAGGGCGAAAATTGACGCGATTCCGCCACTTCCGCCACGGCTGGGCGTCCGTAGGTTCGGTCGCCGATGGGACCTCTACGATGGGCCGCGCGCGACCGCGGCTCGCGCTGATCCACCCGGCCCGCTCGTGAGCCGGCACGACGTTCCGGACGCCCCCGACCGGCTGTACCTGGACTTCCAGACGGCGCTGGCGGGGCGGTATTCGCTCGAGCGCGAGTTGGGCCGCGGGGGCATGGGGATCGTGTACCTGGCGCGGGAGGTGCGGCTCGACCGGCCGGTGGCGATCAAGCTGCTGCCGCCGGAGCTCGCGGCGCATGAGGCGCTGCGCGAGCGCTTCCAGCGCGAAGCCCGCACGGCGGCCAGGCTCGCGCACCCGCACATCGTGCCGATCTACTCGGTGGACGAGGTCGCGCGGTTCACGTTCTACGTCATGGCCTACGTGCGGGGCGAGACCCTGGCGCATCGCATCGTGGCGCGCGGTCCCCTCCCACCCGCGGAGGCGGTGCGGGTGCTCCGGGAGGTGGCGTGGGCGCTGGCGCACGCGCATGCGCAGGGCGTGGTGCACCGGGACGTGAAGCCCGAGAACATCCTGCTCGAAGAAGGCTCGGGCCGAGCGCTCGTCACGGACTTCGGCATCGCGCGTGAGGTGCAGGCGAGCGGGCCCACCGGTGCCGGCGAGGCGCTGGGCACGCCCGACTTCATGAGTCCCGAGCAGGCGAGCGGGGAGCGCGTCGATCAACGGAGCGACGTGTACTCTCTGGGCGTGGTGGCGTTCTATGCGCTCGCCGGGCGGCTCCCGTTCACGGGCCCCACCGTGGCGGCGCGGATGTCGCAGCACATCACGCAGGCTCCCCCGCCGCTGCCCACGGTGGCGCCCGGGGTGCCGCGCACCCTCGCGGGCGTGGTCGGGCGCTGTCTGGCGAAGGACCCCGCCGCCCGCTACGGGGACGGATCGGTCGTGGCCGAGGCGCTGTCGCTGGCCCTCGACCGGCGGCGCGAGCTGCCGAGCGCCCTGCGGATGTACCTGGCCGAGGCCGACAGCATCTCGGTGCACCGGCTGTTCCCGTCGTTCCTCCTCGGGGGACTCGCCATCTGGCTGGTCGAATCGCTGACGCTGTCCCCGATCCTCGCGCCGGGGCCCGGGTGGGTGGAGACGCTGCTCGACGTGGTGGCGTTCGGCGTGATGGGCGTCTCGCTGCTCGGGCCCGGGGGCATCGCGCTGCACCGGCTGCGGCGCGTCGCCCGTGCCGGCCACGACCACGACGAGCTGGTGCGCGCGCTGGCCAGCGATGCGGCGCGGCTGCGCGAGGACTACACCACGGTGACCGGCCGCGCGCCCGGCCCCCACCAGGGACTGATCCACGGGATCTGGCTCGGGGCCACGACTACGCTGGCCGTCTTCCTGTTCTCCGCGCTGCTCGACTACGACTGGGTCTTCCCCGAAGCGATGGGGGCGATCGCCGGCGTCGCCGGGGTGGTGTCGCTGTTCGGCGCGGGGCTCGCGTGGCGCGCGAGCGTGTTCAGCGGGCTGCGCCAGCGGTTCTGGGCCTCGGCGCCGGGACGGTGGCTTTACCGGCTCGCCGGTCTCGGCCTGCGGCGCGGGGCGCTGCCCGCCGGCGCGGGCAACCGGCCCACCGAGATCGTGGTGGGGCTCGCGGCCGAGGCGCTGTACGACGCGCTGCCGCGCGAGGTCCGCCGCGCGTTGCCCGACCTGCCGGACGTCGTGCGGCGGCTGCGCGAGGATGCCCAGCGCATCCGCCGGCGGTGCGAGGACTTGGCCGAGGCTCTCGGGGGCGCGGAGTCGGTGGCCGCGCTGGGCCTGCACGGGGCGGGTGGGGCGGGTCTCGAGGCGCGGCGGAGCGCGGTGGTGGCCGACCTGCGGGCGGCGCAGGCGTCGGCCCAGCGCCGGCTGGCCGACACCGTGGCCGCGCTCGAAGCGATCCGCCTCGATCTCCTCCGGCTCCGGGTGGGGGCGGGGTCCGTCGAGAGCATCACCGCCGATCTCTCGGCGGCCCGCGAGCTGAGCGCGGCGGCGGAGCGGCTGTTGGAAGCCGCGGAGGAAGTGGAGAGTCTGGCTCCGGGGCGGAGCGAGGCGGACGGGGCGGACCGGGGCGGACGGGGTAAGATCCTACCATGACGTCAGACCACCTCCGTCCGCCGCTGTCCGCCCCCGACCGCCTGTTTCTCGATTTCCAGGGTGCCCTCGCCGGCCGCTACTCGCTGGAGCGCGAGCTGGGGCGCGGCGGCATGGGGGTCGTCTACCTGGCCCGCGACGTCCGGCTCGACCGGCTCGTCGCGATCAAGCTCCTCCCGCCGTGGCTCGCGGCCGAGTCGTCGCTGCGGGATCGGTTCCTGCGTGAGGCCCGCACCGCCGCCAAGCTGTCTCACCCGAACATCGTGCCGATCCACGCCGTGGACGAGGCGGGCGACCACGTGTTCTACGCGATGGCCTTCGTGGACGGGGAGACGCTCACCGAGCGAGTGCGTCGGCGGGGGCCGGCGTCGCCGTCCGACGTCACGCGCATCCTGCGGGACGTCGCCTGGGCGCTGGGGTATGCGCACGCGCAGGGTGTCGTGCATCGCGAC
>Ga0326597_10011355_pt1 | contig 11819 bp, 9 predicted proteins | sample RVTome_12_FD_203789 | JGI IMG/M metagenome (GOLD analysis project Ga0326597, IMG submission 203789) | Soil microbial communities from uranium-contaminated site in the Upper Colorado River Basin, Wyoming, United States - RVT100D185 | ecosystem: Environmental > Terrestrial > Soil > Contaminated >...
TTCCAGGCCCCAGCGGCAATCGCTTCATGGTCGTCACCGGTACGCGGGATGCCGGCGTCATGCACGTGGCGCAAGCGCTAACGACATCTGCAGGCATTGCTGTGCTCGAGCGCCGGTTAGCCGAGGAAGAGGCGGCAGAGCCTTTAGCGTTTGAGGCGCTGTACGAGGTGACGGGATTCGATCGCATGAATCTCGACGCGATGCTCGTGTACTGGGGGAGCTTGGATTACCAGCGCATCTGGGGCGGCGATCCGCTTCAGTAGACGAGCACCGACTCGAGCTGCTCGACCAACCAGTCGATTTCTGCGCGCTCGATTACCAATGGCGGAGCGATACGTATGACGCGTTCGTGGGTATCTTTCGTGAGGACGCCGCGCTCGAGCAGTGCACTACAGTACTCGCGGGCGCCGCGGCTCGCGGCGCTGACTTCAATACCGACTAAAAGACCGCGGCCGCGAATCTCGACGATTGCCGGGGAGCGTAATTTCTGCAGTTGCGCCATTAGATAAGCGCCGAGTTCTGTCGCGCGCGCCGGCAGCTCCTCGTCACGAATGACCTCTAGCGCCGCTTGCCCGACGGCGGCTGCGAGCGGATTGCCCCCGAACGTGCTGCCGTGTTCGCCGGGTGTCAGTAGCCCGAGTATCGCCGTGGATGCCAACACGGCCGATACCGGATACACACCGCCGCCCAACGCCTTGCCGAGTATCAGCACGTCCGGATCTGCCAAAGCTTCGTGTTGGTGTGCCAGCATTGTTCCCGTACGTCCGAGCCCTGTCTGAATTTCATCGAGCACGAGGAGTACGCCGTGCGCGGCGCACACGCGGCGCACGGTACTCAGGTAGCCCGGCGGCGGGAGCTTGATACCGGCTTCCGCTTGAATCGGTTCGACGAGGAATGCAACCGTGTCGTTCGTTATCGCAGCTTCCAACTGTGCGGCGTCGCCAAAATCGACGAGCTTGAAGCCGGGGCCGTAGGGGCCGAAGTCATCGCGGTAGAAAGGCTCCGAGGAAAATCCGACGATCGTCGTCGTTCGCCCATGAAAATTGTCGCGGCAGACGATGATCTCGGCCTGATCGCGTGGTACGCCTTTGACGCGATAACCCCATTTGCGCGCGAGTTTGATCGCCGTTTCGACGGCTTCGGCACCGGTATTCATCGGCAGGGCCATGTCCATCTCGCAAAGTTCGCAGAGCTGCTCGAGGAACGGCCCCATGCGGTCGTTGTGAAACGCCCGCGAGGTAAGCGTCAGTTGCGCGGCTTGATCGGTTAGTGCAGCGAGGACGCGGGGGTGACAGTGGCCGAGGCTCAACGCCGAATAGGCGCTCAAGCAATCGAGGTAGCGGCGGCCCTCGATGTCCCAAGCCCACACGCCCCGGCCCCTGGTCAACACGACCTTGAGCGGCGCGTAGTTATGGGCGCTGACCCGCTCGGCTTGCGCGACGAGTTGCTCGGTTCGATTCATTTCGCTTGGGGTTGACAGGCGCACGAACGAGTCATTGTCCCGTTTCATGTGGCGAATTCATAGCGCCCGCGGGCTCGATTCCATTGGACCTTTGCCGCCTCGAGCTTGAAAGCTCTACACTCGACGCATGCGCCCGTCCCCGCGCCCATGGCTATTCTCGCCGGATGATTCGCACCTGCCGCTGTCGGCCTCGGTAACGCGCGGTGACTATCTGGCCGACGAGACCGCATTCGTCGAAGGTCTATTGGCCGAAGCCGATCGATCCGCCGATTTTCGCAAACGGGTCAAACATGCGGCCACCGAACTCGTCGAGCAGATGCGCCGTCAGCGTAGCGGCGCGTCTGGATTGGACGCGTTTTTGGCCGAGTACGACCTGTCGTCTGCTGAAGGGACGGTGCTTCTTTGTTTAGCCGAGGCTCTGTTGCGCATTCCAGACGCGGAAACGGCCGACGATTTCATTGCGGAAAAGCTCGGGCAAGCCGATTGGCAATCGCATCTGGGTCGAACCGACTCGCTATTCGTCAACGCCTCCACCTGGGCGCTAATGCTCACGGGTCAGTTCTTGTACGACGACGCGCAGGATGATCCGGGCTGGATCGCCGAGCTCGGCCACGCCGTCAACCGGCTCGGCGAGCCCGTCGTGCGCACCGCTCTGAAGCAGGCCATGCGGATCCTCGGTCGACAGTTCGTCATGGGCCAAAACATCGCCGCAGCATTGCAGCGGACGCGGCGGGGCTCGGGACCTCGGTATCGCTATTCGTTCGACATGCTCGGGGAAGCTGCAGTCACTGCAGATGACGCGAGCCGCTACTTCGCGACCTATCGCGACGCGATTTTGGCAGTCAGCGAGAGCAGTGCGGCGGACGTTGAAATCGTCGCAGCACCCAGCGTTTCCGTGAAGCTCTCGGCCCTGTCGCCACGCTTCGAGTTCGGTCAGAGCCGGCGCGCCGTAACCGAGTTGAGCGACCGCGTGCTCGAACTCGCCATTACAGCGCGGAAAGGTCACGTGGGGCTGACGATCGATGCCGAGGAAGCGGACCGCCTCGAACTGTCGTTGGAGATCTTTGCTCGTGTACTTGCGCATTCGGAAGTTAGGGGCTGGCCCGGCCTGGGCGTCGCGGTCCAGGCCTATCAGAAGCGCGCGATCGCGGTCATCGATTGGCTTGCCGAGCATGCCGCGGCCCAGCAGACGAAGATTTCCGTACGTCTCGTCAAAGGCGCCTACTGGGATAGCGAGATCAAACTCGCGCAAGCGCAGGGCTTGAGCGACTATCCCGTGTTTACGCGCAAATCGAACACCGACCTGAGTTATCTCGCGTGTGCGGCCCGCTTACTCGACGCTGCGGAGCATTTTTTCCCGCAGTTCGCCACGCATAACGCCTACACGGTCGCTTGGTTACTAGAGCGGGGCAAACAGCAGTCATTCGAATTCCAGCGTCTACACGGCATGGGCGAGGAGCTGTATCACGAACTTGTGGAATCAAGTGAAAAGCGCCGGCCCTGCCGTGTCTATGCGCCAGTCGGCTCACACGCGGATCTGCTGCCCTACCTCGTGCGGCGCTTGCTCGAGAATGGTGCCAATACATCATTCGTCAACCGGTTCGTGCATGCCGAGGTTCCGGCCGCCGAGGTCGTCGAGGATCCGATCGATATAACCGAGCAGCTGCGGCCCAAGTTGCGCCATCCCCGGATCGTGAAACCGGAAGAGCTGTTCGGTGCCCAGCGGCGTAACTCACATGGATTGAACCTCGCCGATTACGGCGAATTGGCGGAATTTGCCGGGTCCCTCGAGTGGGCCGCGTCGGACAATTGGCTGGCGCGTCCGATCATCGATGGCACGCGCGGCGACGGCGAAGGTCGGCTCGCTCGGGATCCGGCGAACTGGGAGCAGCCGGTCGGTGAGGTGATTTTTGCCGATGCGGCCGCGGCCAAAGCGGCCCTCGGCATAGCCGTGCGGGCGCAGGCCGGCTGGAACGCCGCCGGGGCAGCACACCGAGCGGCGCTGCTGCGATCGGCGGCCGATGCCTTCGAAGCGAATCGCGCAGACCTTGTTGCGCGCTGTGTACGGGAAGGCGGCCGCACGGTCGCCGATAGCCTGGCCGAAGTACGCGAGGCCGTGGATTTCTTACGTTATTACGCGGCAGAGGCTGAGCGGCTCCTCGCTGCGCCACTGCCGCTGCCCGGCGTTACCGGGGAAAGCAATGTGTTGCGTTTGCAAGGCCGAGGCGTATTCCTATGCATCAGTCCTTGGAATTTTCCGCTCGCGATTTTTGTCGGCCAGCTTGCGGCTGCCTTGGGGGCGGGCAACGCAGTGCTCGCCAAACCTGCCGAGCAAACTAACTTAGTCGCCTACCGTGCCGTGGAGCTGCTACTCGAAGCCGGCATCCCGGCGAACGTGCTGCATTTCTTGCCAGGCGATGGCGCGACGATCGGTGCAGCGCTGCTCGGCGACGAGCGGCTGGCCGGCGTGGCATTTACCGGATCGACTCAAACGGCGGCGCACATCAATCGTGAGCTTGCGCAGCGCTCGGGAGCGCTCGTAACGCTCATTGCCGAAACGGGCGGCATCAACGCGATGCTTGTCGATAGTTCGGCGCTGCCTGAGCAAGTGGTCAAAGATGTGCTGCAGTCGGCTTTCAACAGTGCCGGACAGCGGTGCTCGGCATTGCGTTTGCTGTGCTTGCAGGAGGACACGGCCGAGCGGGTACTCGAAATGCTCGAAGGCGGCATGCGCGAACTCGTGCTCGGCGACCCCTGTCAGCTGAACACGGATATTGGGCCTGTCATCGATGCGGAAGCCCGGGAAATGCTCGAGGAGTATCTGCGCCGACGCGCCGGACGCATTCGCTACCAGTGCCCGCTTGGCGCCGAGCATGCCAAGGGCCTATTCGTTGCGCCCACGCTGCTCGAGCTCGACCGGGTAGCCGATCTGACGCGCGAGATCTTTGGGCCCGTCTTGCATGTCGTGCGTTACGGCGCCGGTCAGGCGCTCGAACTCGTCGACGAGATCAACCGGGTTGGCTACGGCTTGACCCTCGGTATCCACAGCCGGGTCGAGTCCTTTGCGCAAGCGATCGCTGCGCGCGCCCGTGTCGGCAATGTTTACGTCAATAGGAATATCATCGGCGCGCAGGTCGGGGCGCAGCCCTTTGGCGGTATGGGTTTGTCGGGTACCGGGCCGAAGGCCGGCGGGCCGCGCTATCTCGAGCGCTTTCTCGTGGAACAGGTCGTCAGCACCAATACGGCAGCGGTTGGCGGCAACGCAACGTTGTTCGCGGCGTCCGCAGATGATTGAGCGGTCGCTCAGGCAGAAGCAGATGCGCTATGATCGTTGCGGAACGGACCATTGCGTGCCAAGCGGATGCGTACTGGCCAACGACCGAGCGTCAAATCCTTTGGAGTCATGTATGCGATCAACGCTTCGAATTCTGGCTGATCGGCTCGTTACGGCCAGTATCCTTCTGATCGGCCTTGCGAGCGCCGGTATTGCTGCTGCGGATACCATCGCGCTGATCGGTACGGGCCGCGTTGCCGGGGCGCTCGGGCCGCAATTTGCCAAGCAGGGCCATACGATCATTTACGGCTCCCGGGAGCCCGATCGCGCCGACGTGCAAGAACTCCTGGCTCGGACCGGGCCCAATGCGTCCGTGGCTGGCCAAGCGCAAGCCGCCGCGGCTGCCGATATCGTGGTCATCGCCGTGCCGGGCGCTGTCGCCGTCGATGTGACTCGCAGCCTCGGCAATCTTGCCGGAAAAATTATTCTCGACCCGACCAATATCACCGCCGCCCATGAGGACGGGTTCCGTATGCATGCTGTCGAAACCTCTAACGCCGAGCTTATCCAGGCTGCAGCACCGGGCGCCCATGTGGTCAAGGCGTTCAACACGCTGAACTACCGCACGATGGAGGACCCCAGCAGCGCCGGCGGGCCCGTGACGATCCCAATCGCCGGCGATGACGCCGACGCCAAGCGCAGAGTTGCCGCGCTGGCCGAAGGCATGGGATTTGAGGCCATCGATGTGGGTCCGTTACGCTTCGCGCATACGCTCGAAGAGATGCTGGTGATCTGGGTCAATGCGCGTCAGCTCGGCACGCCTTACGACTACCACTTGCGCCGTCAGCCGGCGCCTTAAGCTGCCGGTCTGCGGCGGCCACGTTTCAGTCGATTCGAACGACGGTCCGGCCGACCGTTTGCGCGTCGAGATAGGCGCCGAACAGCGCGGGCAGTTGCGCGAGCGTCGCTTCTGTCTTGGCGATCGCATCGAGGTGCCGCGGGCGCAGATCTGTCGTCAGGCGCTGCCAGACCTCATCGCGTAGTTTGTGCCCGACCTCAATATTGATCCCGAGTAGGCTGACCGCGCGTAAGATAAATGGCATCACGGTCGTGTGCAGCTCAGCGCTCGCGGCGAGCCCGATACTGGCGATCACTCCGTGCGGCCGCATCGTTCGCGTTAGCCACGCGAGTATCTCACCGCCGAGATTGTCGATGGCCCCGGCCCAGCGTGCATGCTCGAGCGGCTTGCTGCCCATCTCGAGTGTGTTGCGGTCGAGAACCTCCGTCGCGCCGATGCCTTTGAGGTAGGGTACACGATCGATTTTGCCGGTCAGCGCAACGACTTCGTAACCGCGCGCGTTCAACAGATCGATCGCCACGCTGCCGACGCCGCCGGTCGCGCCGGTGACGAGCACTGGCCCTTGCGCTGGGCGCAGGCCGCAATGCTCGAGGCGGTGGATCGCCAGTGCGGCAGCGAAGCCTGCTGTGCCCAACGCCATCGTTGCGCGCGTATCCCAATCTTTAGGGATGGGCACGAGCAGATCGGCGTCAACGCGCGCCCGTTCTGCGTAGCCGCCGTCGCGTGTTTCGCCCAGGCCGCCACTGAGCGCGACGACACGATCGCCGGGTTTAAAGCGCATATCGCGCGAGCTGATGACTTCTCCGGCGAGATCGATCCCGCCGACGAGCGGAAAGCGTCGCAGAATACGGCCGGCCCCGGTCGCGGCCAGCGCGTCTTTGTAGTTGATTCCCGAATATTCCACATTAATGACAGTGTCGCCGGAACTCAGCTGATCGATCGTTAAGGTCTCGAGCTTGCCGCTTACACGCGCGTCGTCACGGTGGATACGGTAGGCCAAAAAAGGTTCGCTGATGCTCATTCGCCGTTGCTTGGTTGTGCCGCCGCCAGGACAGCGCGGCTGGACGGTATGTTAGAGTGGCGCCGCGCCGATGGCCAGCTACGAGACGATTAAACGATGAGCTCAACGTTCACTGCGACGAGCCCCGGTCTGTTGACGGTGGATCTTGATGCGTTGACGCAAAATTATCGAACGTTGCAGGCAGCCGCGGCGCCGGCCGCCTGTGCTGCGGTCGTCAAGGCGGATGCCTATGGGCTCGGCCTCGATGCGATCGTAGCCGCCTTGGATGCGGCCGGGTGCGCGCACTACTTCGTGGCGAATGCGGCCGAAGGGCTGCGGCTGCGAGGGTTGTTACCCGGCCCGCGAATCTACGTGTTGGCTGGCGCCGAGCCCGGTGATGAAGCTCGGTTGCGCGACGCGCAACTGGTGCCCGTGCTCAATTCGCTGGAGCAGACCCGGCGTTGGGTTGGCGAGGCCGATGCGGGAACTTGCGCCGCCGTCATCCATATCGATACGGGCATGACGAGGCTCGGCTTGGATGCCAACGAAGCGGAGCGGCTCGCCGAGGACAAAGCGCTGCTCGAGCGGCTCGACGTGGAGTTCGTCATGACCCACCTCGCGTGCGCCGATGAGCCGGGGCACCCGCTCAATGAGCAACAACTACGGCGCTTCGACGTCATTCGCGCGCGGCTGCCGCATGCCCGCACGAGCATCGGCAACTCAGCCGGTATTTTTTTTGGCGCGCCCCATTGCGGTGATCTCGCTCGCGCCGGCATTGCTCTTTACGGAGGTAACCCGTTCATCGACCAGCCAAACCCGATGGCAACCGTTGCGCGGCTGTACAGTCCGATTCTGCAGGTGCGTGAGCTCGATACTGCCGTGACCGTTGGCTACGGCGCAACGCATCGCATCGAAGCGCCAGCACGCGTTGCGACAGTCGGAGCCGGTTATGCCGACGGTTATCCGCGCGCGCTCGGCAACACCGCACGGGCGTATCTGGGTGACACCGAAGTTGCGGTCATTGGGCGGGTCTCGATGGATCTGTTGACGATCGACGTTACCGATGTGCCCGAAGATCGCGTGTATCCCGGAGCGATGGTCGAATTGCTCGGCGATCACGTCAGTCTCGATGAGCTTGCGGGCCAGGCCGGTACGATTAGCTATGAGCTGCTAACGCGACTCGGGCCGCGGTGGGCGCGGCGTTATACGCGAGGTAACCGCGCATCGACCGAAGATCAATAGACTTCGATTAGACAGCGATCCGTGAGGCGAACGCCGCGGCGCAAGGCTTGAAGCTCCCAATCTCTCGGCGCGGTTTGCAGGAGCTGTTCTTTCGGCTGGAAATACGGTTCGGCGAGGGAATGCTCGGCCAGCACCTTGAATAGTCCGCATTGCATGCCGGCTAGCCCGCACGCATAAACCAGCGTTCGAGTGCCGCCGAGCAGCGGCGCGAACTGCTCCATGTTTTCGTCGAGATAACTATTCACGTAGTGGCCCGGGCGCCCATCGGGGCGCAGCTCGCGGCTGATCGCCGTGTGGTAATGAAAATTTTCGTGCTCGTGACTCAGGCGTCGGAATAGATCGTCGTAGATCAGGTCTGTGGTGTACGCCGTTCCCATCAGTAAGTGGATCTGACCCGATACCGGCTCAGCCTTGCTCTCCAGCAATTCGAGTACCATGCCGCGAAACGGCGCGATCCCTGTGCCAGTTGCGACGAATAGATAATCGTGTTGTTCGGGCTCTTTCGGTAGCAACATGCGTTTGCCGTTGGGGCCCGAGACGCTGACTTCGTCGCCGGGTTTCAGGTTGCATAGATAGTTGCTGCAGAGCCCCAGGAACAGGCTGTGGTCGTCCGGACTAGCTCCCGGGCAGCCTTCGACGATTACACGTTTTGTTGTCGTCGAGATCTGCGTGCCGTGACCGTCTTCTCCACCTGTCGGGCAGGCGAGTGAGTAAAGCCGCACTTTGTGAGGCTTGCCGCATTCATCGACTCCCGGCGGTATGACGCCAAAGGCTTGGCCTACGCGAAACTGGCCTTCGAGCGACGTACCGCCAACGTCGATGACGGTATGGCGCACGAAACTCGCAGACTTTCCGCGCAGGCAGCTGTCGTTGGATACGATTCGGCCGATTACCGGCTGCTTTGCCGTAACCACGTTTAGCTGGGGGTCGGGAAACTCGGGTCCGACGTGGCTCGAAGCGACGATCATCAGCGCATGTTAGCAGCTGCCACGACGCGTTTCTCGCGCAAAACGTGGTTTTATAATCGCTAGACACGTATGCTGCGCAGCGCAAAAGCGCGTCAGGGCAGTCCTCGGCGCGTCGTTGGGAGGAGATATTGACGCAGTACATTCGACGCTCGAGCTATACGCGCGCCGAGCTCATCGAGGCAGGCGAGCAGGAGACGTTCGGGCCGGGTAACGCTCGGCTGCCGCTGCCGAATATGCTGATGTTTGACCGCATCACGCATATCGACGATAGCGGCGGCCGATTTGAGAAAGGGGCGATTCGTGCCGAGCTAGACATCGTGCCCGACCTTTGGTTTTTCGGGTGTCATTTTCGTAACGACCCGGTGATGCCAGGATGCCTCGGGCTCGATGCCATGTGGCAGCTCGTCGGCTTTTTTCTCGCCTGGGTGGGTGGGGCCGGGCGTGGCCGCGCGCTCGGTGTCGGCGAAGTCAAATTCCAAGGCCAGGTTTTGCCGGAGAGCAAGCTCGTGACCTACCGCGTGGACATCAAGCGAGTGATCAACCGCAAACTCGTCATGGGGCTCGGCGACGCCGAAATGGATGTTGATGGTCGCACGATCTATCAAGCGACAAATCTACGGGTCGGACTGTTCACATCGACGGAGGGATTTTAGGGCGGGACTGCGCTGGTGGATGCTGAGCGTTTTCGCCGGGGTTGAAGTTCTCGAGGGCAACGGGCGCCCGGGCGAGGTATTTACGACGCCTTTGGCCGCTTCGCATCAGCACAACGGTTGGGTCGATCAATTTTTGAGCATGCCCGCCGGCGGTCTGGAAGACCGCTACCTGAAGCTCAGCCAACGTGTCGGTAGAGGCCAGTTCGATCTCGCCGTGCACGAGTTTTCGGCCAACATCGCCAGGGGGCGCTATGGCCGCGAACTCGATCTTGCAGCGAGTGGGCCTTTTCTAGAGGACTACTCGGTGCTGCTCAAAGCTGCGAATTTCAGGGCGGATGGCCAGAATGCCGACGTCAGCAAGGTTTGGGTCATGCTGGACGCCAGCTTTCAAGCTTCAACCTCTCGATTTCATAGGAGCCTTGAGATAGTTTGGGAACGGGACGCGTGGAGGCAAAGCTAATGCGGCGCATGCTAGGACTCGGGGCCTTAATCGTGAGCGTGACTGCGGTGTCACCAACCGCTTACACGCATCATGACGCGTCTCTCTAATACGATGCGGCGCAGTCGGTGACGCTCACGGGTACCGTGACGGAGTTCCGTTTTGTAAAACCACATGTTGTCATTTTCGTTGCGGTTAGCGCGCTCGACGGTACCACGGCAATTTGGTCCGCCGGTTTGCCGGGCCCAGATGAACTAGCGCGCACGGAGAGGTGGTCGGAAACGACGTTCCGATCCGGTGACCGAGTAACGCTTACGGGCAATCCTGCGGTTAACGGCGAGCGGTCTGTGCGTGTCAATGGCGTATTCGATGCCGACGGCAACTCACGCTTGAGGGCCGAGTAACTTCCATACAGTCTTGAAGCGGCATAGGTACTTAGCGTACGGAGTCCGCTGCTGCCGAGTCAGGGACTCACTGTATTAGTCCAAGCAGGCACCTGTGTAGACAGGGAATCTCGATCTGCGTTCGTCGCAATTCTATGCCGATACGCAGCGCGCGCAGTTTGACACGGCATGAATAGCAGCCTGTCGGACTTAGGCTCATCTACTGCGGCGGCTGGGAATCGGTCCATATTTGCGTTCGTCCTCGTTAAATAGTCACCACTATTCGCCTCGGGCGAACGCAAATCTGGCCTCGATTCCCACGCGCCTCGCGACGATGCCCTAAGTCCGACAGGCTGCTAGCGAACATCTATCGCCGGTGCGGTTGGCTGGATCGATCCCTTTCCGCGCATGGCTCACGGTACGTATATCTGCTGATTGTCTCTAAACCGTACAGCTGCAAACTTAGATCCGGCGCACACGCGCCGTAGATCTGGAGGGCTGATTATGACAAGGCTATTGCGACCGATGGTAATGGTGCTTGCTCTCGCGGTGAACGCTGGAACAGCGCTCGCTCATCATGGCGCAGCGGTGGTCTACGATTTGGCGCAGTCGGTGACTTTTACGGGTATCGTAACGGACTTCCAGTTTGTAAATCCTCATGTCCTGATTTTTTTCGAGGTCGAGGGAGCTGATGGTAAAAAAACTGTCTGGTCTGCAGGGTTAACGAGCCCGAATCGCCTTGCACGCAGCGATGGCTGGTCGAAGGATACGCTGAAGCCCGGTGATTCCGTGAGCATCACCGGAAATCCTGCGCGAAGCGGTGCACCCTCGTTATGGGTCGAGGGCGTTCTCGATGGGAACGGGCGCGCTCTCCTCGGGAGCGAGTAGAGTTGATGAGAACGTTCACTGCGTTGACGTTGGGAGTCGGATTAGCGTACGTCGTCGGAATCGCCGGCGCGCAGGCGCCAAGCGTTACGGGTAGCGTGGAGAAGAATCTGGAGCACGGCGCTGACTTCAGCGGGGTATGGAACGGCGTACGCGCGCCGGGATCTGGTCAATACGGCGGCTATGCATTCAGCGAGGAGTTGCCCCCGATGACCGATTGGGCGAGGCAACGTTTCGAGGCTGCGAAGCCGACCTTTGGCCCGGCGAGTGTTGCTGTTGCCGATACAAATGATCCGGTTTATCAATGCTTTCCACCGGGCACGCCGCGTATCTATTTTCATCCATTCCCGATGGAGATCGTTCAACTACCCGGGCGTGTAATGATTATCTTCGAGTACGATCATCTAATCCGGCAAATCTACACTGACGGCCGTGGCCATCGTGACGACCTGGCGCCAGGTTGGATGGGCGACTCGATCGGTTTTTGGGACGGGGAGACCCTGGTCGTTGAAACGACGAATTTCAACGATAAGACCTGGATCGATCGGCGCGGCGTGCCACACAGCGAACAGCTCAAGGTTCTAGAGCGCATACACATCGATAATGAGGGTCTGCTAGAAATCAATATTTTGATCGAGGATCCGTCGGCATACA